>Ga0210335_1152663_pt1 | contig 8527 bp, 6 predicted proteins | sample S374metaT_FD_159706 | JGI IMG/M metagenome (GOLD analysis project Ga0210335, IMG submission 159706) | Metatranscriptome of estuarine sediment microbial communities from the Columbia River estuary, Washington, United States - S.374... | ecosystem: Environmental > Aquatic > Marine > Intertidal zone... | reverse complement strand
GTCTGGGGCTTGCTGCGCAGTACCCATGCCATGGCCTATCGCGACGAGCTCACCGGACTGCTGGGGCGCCGGGCGCTGGGTGAGCGGCTGGACCGGCTGGGGCGCAGATACTGCATAGCCATGCTCGATGTCGATCATTTCAAGCAGTTCAATGACAAGCACGGGCACGATGTGGGTGATGAGGTGTTGCGGATGGTGTCATCCCATATCAACCGGGTTGGCAGCGGAGGGACTGCCTATCGCTACGGTGGCGAGGAGTTTTGTGTGGTATTTCCGCGCAAATCGCTGGAGGAGGCCGCGGCAGCGCTCGATTCGGTGCGAGCCCAGATTTCCGATTACCGTATGTCGATTCGCGACCGTCGCCTGCGCCCGGAGCGCTCCAGGGAGGGTGCCCGCAGGCGGGGGGCGACCCGGCTGGGCAGTTCCCAGGTCGCTGTTACGATCAGTGCCGGTGTAGCGGAGCGCAGTGAGGATTGCCCGAAACCCGATGAGGTGGTGATGTACGCGGATAAAATGCTTTACCGGGCGAAGAAGGCGGGCCGGAACAGGGTGGTGTACTGACGTACCCTTCCACGGCCGCAGTCGTCAGGAAAACAGTTTCTCGCGCCGTTTGAAGCGCTGTTCCTGGATGAAGCGGGGCAGTTGCTGCAGCGGAATGGCCGGGCTGTAGTAAAAGCCCTGCACCTGTTGGCAGTTACTGTTGCGCAGGAACTCCACCTGCTCGTGAGTCTCGGCCCCCTCGGCAATGACCAGCATCCCCAGCCGGTGCGCCATTTCGATAATCATCGTGCATACGGCCTCCTGGTGCGGGTTGCGCGGCAGGTCCCGGACAAAGCAGGCGTCGATTTTCAATGCGCAGATGGGCAGTTCCGTCAGGTGCGAAAGCTGGGAGAAACCGGTACCGAAATCATCCAGGGAGAAGGAAATTCCCAGTTGCCGCAGCTCATCCATGCGCTCCTTTATTGCGCCGGGGCTCTTCAGGATAGTGGACTCTGTCAGCTCGAACTCCAGGCGTGAGGCTTCTGCGCCACTGCGGGTCACGATATCTTTCACGATTTCCAGGAAGCGATCGTCCTGTATCTGCGAGAAGGAGATGTTCACCGCGACATCCACGTGGTCCATACCCTGCTCAGCCAGCCACAGAAGCGCGGAACAGGCGTGCTGTATCACCTGGTAACCGATGGTCTTCATCAGCCCCATGTCCTCACAGGCGGACAGGAATTCGCCCGGGCACAGCAGGCCGCGCTCGGGGTGATTCCAGCGCAATAGAGCCTCCAGTCCCACCAGTTGCCCGTCCTTCAGGTCTATCCTGGGCTGGTAGTGCAGTTCGAACTGGTTTTTGCGCACGGCATTGCGCAGCTCCGCAGCCAGCGAATTGCCGCCGGCGACATCGAACAACAACTGCTCGGAATAGCGGATAAACTTGCCCCCCGGTACGCTCTTGGCCTGCTGCATTGCGCTGCGCGCATTGTCGACCAGGTCGGGAAACTCCCGCCCGTCGTCGGGGAAGATGGCGGCACCGATGCTGGCTTCCACCGATACCTGCTGCTCGCTGAGAATCATCGGTGCGGAAATCGAGCCGAGCATCTTCTCCGCGATCAGTGCGACGTCGGCGCTGGAGCTCACGTCCTCCAGTACCACCGCGAACTCGTCACCGCCGAGGCGGGCGATGCTGTCGGTACTGCGCATCTTGTTGATCAGGCGCCGGGAGATGGTTTTTATCATCAGGTCGCCATCTGCCTCGCCGTAGTTGTCGTTCACGTTGGCGAACTGGTCGACATTGATGTACAGCAAGGCGGTGTTGAAGCCGTAACGCTCCGAGCGATCCATGGCCCGTTCAAGGTGCGCCCGGAAACCGGCGCGGTTGAGGGCTCCCGTGAGTGCGTCCCGGTTCGACAGCTGCTGGATCTGGTCCCGGGCTTCCTTCAACTGAATGCTGTAGTCGAGGATGCGGTGAACCAGCTGGTCCTGCAGCTGACCGCGCACCAGATAGTCCTGGGCGCCATACTCGCGCAGCTGTGTGGTGATTTTTTCGGAGACCTCATCCAGTAGCAGGATGATAGGAGCAGTCGCGTTGTTTTTCTGGGCCAGGCGAAGCAGGTACTCGGTCTCGGGGCCGTTGGCCATGATCACCGCGTCTATGGACGGGTCCAGCAGTGCTTCCAGCGGGCGGCGGATAAGGTTGGGCGAGGCCAGCCGGAATCGCCTGGGTGCGGCGCGCTCCAGGCACGCGGACAGGATAAGGTGATCTGTCTTGTGCTCGGAAATGATTAAAACAGTGTGCAGATCCACTCGTTCGCCCTGGTTGGTCACCCGCGTTGCCCCACCGGCCGGCGCTCGACGGGTGATCCCCTGTCTGTTCCGAGTTTTCCGGTGTTGCTTTATTCTTTATATAACATGAAGTTATACGCAAGAACTCAGAGAAATTCTAGTAAATGTTTATTAAAAATTACCACCTTCTGTGGCGGGGCCCGGCTGGGGTGCCGATTTTGGGTTCTATGCTAGACTTCACCTCCTGTTATTCCGCCCTCGCAGACATATATGAGCATAGCTTCCGACAAACTGGAGACGATTCGCCAGCAGGTGCAATATCACCTGGACCACGAGGCCCAAAAACAGTTGAGCCCGGCCCAGGAGAATGAGCTCCGCGAGCAGATAAAAGCCCGGCTGGTGAAGGAAAATGCGGTAATCGTCGCCCATTATTACACCGCGCCGGCTATCCAGGCCCTGGCGGAGGAAACCGGCGGTTGCGTCTCTGACTCCCTGGAAATGGCCCGCTTCGGTCACGACCACCCGGCTCAGACCCTGGTGGTGGCCGGGGTAAAGTTCATGGGAGAAACTGCCAAGATCCTCACCCCCGACAAGCGGGTGCTGATGCCGACACTGGAGGCGACCTGCTCGCTGGATCTGGGCTGTCCGATCGAGGAGTTCTCGGCGTTCTGTGACCAGCACCCGGACCGCCAGGTGGTGGTTTACGCCAATACCTCTGCGGCGGTGAAGGCCCGGGCTGACTGGGTCGTCACCTCAAGCATCGCCCTGGCCGTGGCGGAGCACCTGGCGGAGCAGGGCGAGAAGATCATCTGGGCCCCGGATCGTCACCTGGGCGATTATGTGCAGCGCGAGACTGGCGCTGACATCCTGATGTGGGATGGCGCCTGTATCGTTCACGAGGAGTTCAAGGCCAGGGGCATTGCCGATCTCAAGCGGGTCTACCCCGATGCCGCCGTGCTGGTACACCCCGAGTCGCCAGCAGCGGTGCTGGAGCTGGCCGACCGGGTGGGGTCCACCACGCAAATCATCCGCGCCGCCGTGGAAATGGACAATCGCCGGTTCATCGTGGCCACCGACCAGGGCATCTTCTATAAATTGCAGCAGCAGGCTCCCGACAAGGAATTCATTATTGCGCCCACCGCGGGCAACGGCGCCGCCTGTCGCAGCTGCGCCAACTGCCCCTGGATGGCGATGAACGACCTGGAGGCTCTGGCTGCGGTGTTTGATCGCAGCGACAATGAGGTCTTCGTCGATCCCGCCGTTGGCGCCCAGGCCATGGTGCCCCTGCGGCGGATGTTGGATTTCGCGGCGAATTTGCATGTGCCCGTCATGGGCAACGCCTGACGGCGGGGCAGGCCGGCGGCGTCAGCCGTCCATCTGGGCCCGCATCACGGCAATGTCGGCCATCCGCTGGTTGATTTTTGCGCTGGTGAGATAGTCGCCGCGGGTGAGTTGCAGGGCGTAGGTCAGCTGCTTTTCCGCCTGGTCCAGGTTGCCGTTCAGAATAAAGTACTCCGCCCGGGCCTGGTGCAGGCCGACGATATTGCCCGCCAGCCCCTGTACTTCCGCCAGCAGATACCAGAGCCCGGGATCACCGGGATTCAGTTTGCTCTGGGCTACCAGCACTTCCTCGGCAATATGCGGTTTCTGGTCCATCATCAGGGCCTTGGCGTAGGTCATGGTCAGGGCGTGGTTGCCCGGCGTAACCTTCAGCCGGGCGGCCAGCTTGCTGACCGCCTTGCCGGGCTGGTTGCGCGCCATGTCGATCTCGGCGTCGGCAATAATGTATTCGACCCGGTCGGGGCTCTTCGACCAGATGCCGTCCAGCTCGAGCCCTGCCTCGTCGGCCTTGCCGGCGGCGGTCAGCGCCAGCACCAGGCCATAGGTGGCCGCCTCGGCAGAGCGGGGCGTTCCTGCCAGTTCGCCGCGGAATTTCTGCACCGCCTCCTCCGGGGAAGTCGCCAGCTGGTTGGCTACCCTGGCGCGCATCAGCTGGTAGTCCAGGGATACCGAGGGCTCCTGCTTGGGATATTGCCGGGCCCGGTTGCGGGTATCGGCAATGCGGTTCTCCGACAGGGGTGGGTGCGCAGGAACTCAGGAATGCGCTCGGTGTTCGAGTAGCGCGAGGCCTGCATCATGCGCTCGAACATGCTGGGCGCCGCATGGGGGTCGAAGCCTGCATCGACCAGGGTTTGCATGCCCACCCTGTCCGCCTCCTGTTCGTTGGTGCGACTGTAGCGCAGGGCGGAGCTCTGGGCGGCGGCCTGGGTCGCAGACATCGCGGCCATCCCGGCATCGCCGCCCACGGTCGCCAGCAGCACGAAACTGGCGAGCATCGCGGCCAGGGTCAGGGGCTGGTTTTTCTGCTGGAACTCCACCCCGCGGGAAAAGTGGCGCTGGCTCAGGTGGGCAATTTCGTGGCTCAGTACCGTGACCAGCTCGTCTTCGGTCTGGGCGTATAGCAGCAGTCCGTTGTTGATGCCGATCACCCCACCGGGTACCGCGAAGGCATTGATCTCGGGACTGTCGACGATCACCACTTCCACCCGTCGGTCCTCCAGTTTGCTGTGGGAAACGAGCAGGTAAATAAGATGTTCCAGGTAGTCGTGCAGCAGCGGGTCATCCACGGTGGGCACCTGGCTGCGGAAAATCCGCAACCAGGTACGCCCCAGCTGGTGTTCGAACTCAGCAGAAAACATACTGGTGGACGATTCGCCGAGGTTGGGCAGCTTGAGTTCCTCGGCCCGGCCGGGACTGCCGGTGCATAACAGGACCGACAGCAGCATCACCAGTACCCGCCTGGCGGCTGGCACTTTCATTCCCCGGGAGTCAAACACAGGAGGGCATCACCACTTCAAAACAAAACAAGACAGGTTCTATTGTACGTCAGGCGCGCATCAACGCGACAATCCGTTCAATACCGATTTTTGGAGTAATACTTCCATCGAAAGTTCATTCTCCGGGCGGGTATCAGTATACTGGGCCGCCTTTGGCCTGAGCTGTAAACCCATGAGTGACGAAAGCCCGGTTGAACTCGACACCCGGGGCCTGGTCTGTCCGATGCCGCTGCTGAAGGCAAAGCGGGCACTGAATGCCATGGAAGTCGGCCAGCGGCTGCAGGTACTGTCCACCGACCAGGGGTCGGTCCGGGATTTCAGGGTGTTTGCCGAGCAATCCGGCCATCTTCTGCTCGCCAGTGACGAGGCGGACGGCGTTTACCGGCACCTTTTACAGAAAAGCTGACAAGCCCCGAGGGCGAGGCACTATGCTCGATATTTTTCACAAATGGTATAGACGCTACCTGTTTGAGGAGGAATCCGTCCTCCTGCTGGTACTGCTGACCATTGGTGTGGTCCTGCTGATGAGCATCGGCGATATTCTCGCGCCGGTGTTGGCCGCCCTCGTGCTGGCTTTCCTGATGGAAGGGGTCGCCGACCGGCTGGAGCGCCACGGTCTGCCTCAGTGGCTGGGCGTTACTGTCGCCTATGTGTTATTTGTCGGGGCCTTTTTTGCGGTCACCCTGGGCCTGGCGCCCCTGGTCTGGCGCCAGCTTGCTAGCCTGGCGGCGGAAATGCCCCGTATGCTGGAGCAGGGTCGCGAGCTGGTCAGTGTCCTGCCGGAGCGATACCCGGGGCTCGTGAGCGTAACCCAGATCAACGAAGTCACCGCCGTGGTCAAGGCGGAGATAGGCGGCCTGGGCCAGGCCGTCCTCACCCGCTCATTTGCCTCCATACCCAGCATACTGACGGTGCTGGTCTACATGATCCTGATCCCGATGCTGGTCTTCTTCTTCCTCAAGGATAAAGAGCAGCTGCTGGCGTGGGCGGGCAGTTTTCTGCCCCGGGAACGGCCGCTGTTGCGGCAAATCTGGGGTGAAATGAACCTGCAGTTCGCCAACTACGCCCGGGGCAAGGTGCTGGAGATCATTATCGTGGGCCTGGTCAGCTATGCGGCGTTTTCCTGGATGGGCCTCAACTACGCGGCACTGTTGGGCCTGTCAGTCGGGCTGTCGGTGATTATCCCCTATATAGGTGCCGCGCTGGTCACCCTCCCGGTGGCTATGGTGGCATTCTTCCAGTGGGGCCTTGGCAGTGAATTTTATTCGCTCTGCGCGGTCTACCTGATCATCCAGGCGCTGGATGGTAATGTGCTGGTTCCCCTGCTGTTTTCCGAGGCGGTCAACCTGCACCCTGTCGCGATTATTATGGCAGTGCTGTTTTTTGGCGGGATCTGGGGTTTGTGGGGGGTATTTTTTGCTATCCCGCTGGCTACCATGATCAAGGCTATCATCAACGCCTGGCCGGTTGCCGAACCTGAAAAAATCGATGTAAATGCTCAATCTTTAATGGAGTAATCAATGCCTTTCCTGTTCTCGCGGCAGGGGCTGATCCCCTTGTCAGGTCTGCTCTTTGCCCTGTTGTTAACCGCCTGTGCGACTGTTCCCACCAGCCCTCAGCAGCCGGTCAAGAGCGCCAATGACAGCTATGAGTACCGCCTGGTCACCTTGCCCAACAAGATGGAAGTGCTGCTGATTTCCAACCCCAAGACGGTCAAGGCGGCCGCATCCCTGGATATAGCCGTGGGCAGTGGCGACAACCCGGAGGGTCGTGGCGGGCTCGCACATTTCCTCGAGCACATGCTGTTCCTGGGTACGGACAAATACCCGGACCCCGCGGAGTATGAAGAATACATAACCGAACACGGTGGTACCCGCAACGCTTTTACCTCGTTTGAGAACACCAACTATTTCTTCGATGTCAACGCGGCCTACCTGCCGGAGGCCCTCGACCGTTTCGCGCAGTTTTTCATCGCGCCACGGTTTGATGCCGCCTATGTGGACCGGGAAAAAAATGCGGTCGAAGCGGAATACCAGATGGGCCTGAAAAGCGACCCGCGCCGGGGGCTGGATGTGTTGCAGGCGGTGATGAATCCCGCGCACCCCTACAGCCAGTTTTCCGTGGGTTCGCTGCAGACCCTGGCCGATCGCCCGGACTCCAGCGTGCGGGACGAGCTGATCCGTTTCTACGAAGGCCACTATTCGGCTGATATCATGCGCCTGGCTGTACTGGGTGCCGAGTCCCTGGACGAACTGGAAGCCCTGGTGGTACCGCTGTTCAGCGCTGTACCGAACACCACCTTTGAGCGGGAGCCGATCCCGGCGCCGCTGTTTGCACCTGGCACCCTGCCCATGCTGGTGCAGATCCAGCCCCAGGCCACCCTGCGCCAGCTGGACCTGGTGTTTCCAATCCCCGATTACCGTGAAGACTACGACGCCAAGCCGGTTTCCTACCTGGGCAACCTGGTGGGGCACGAGGGGGAGGGCAGTGTGTTGTCCCAGCTCAAGGCCGAGGGGCTGGCCGAGGGACTTTCCGCGGGCTCGGGCCTGGGCTGGCCGGGTGGCGGTTTGTTCCAGGTGAGTATTTCACTGACCGAGCGCGGAGTGCAGGACTACCAGCGGGTGCTGCAGCTGTTTTTCTCCTATATGGAGATGCTGCGCAAGGAAGGTGCGCAGAAGTGGCTCTACGACGAGCAGGCCCGGCTGGCGGAATACAGTTTTCGCTTCAAGCAGGAGAGCGAGCCCATGGGCTACGTGACCTCCCTGTCCTCGGGTATGCAGGAATACGCGCCTGAGGACGTGCTGCGGGGCCCCTACATCATGGACCGTTACGACCAGGCCATGATCAACGGACTGCTGGGCGACATCAACGCCAGCAATGTGCTGGTCACCCTTACCGACATGGGGGTGGAGACCGACAGTCTCTCGCCTTACTACGAGGTGCCCTATTCGCGTCAGACCCTCACGGATGAGCAACTGGCCCTGTGGCTGGAGCCAGTTGGGTCGGAGCCGTTCCACCTGCCGCAACCCAATGAATTTATTGCCCAGGATGTCTCACTCGTCACCCTGGCAAAAGATCACCCCGGGATGCCGGTGGTGGCGCTCGAGTCGGACCGACAGAAAATCTGGTTTTTGCAGGACGATGAGTTCAGGGTGCCCAAGGGCGCCACTTACATCAACTTCCGCTCCCCCGAAGTGGGCCAGAGCGTTACCCAGACCGCGGCGGCGGTGCTCTATACCGCTGTGCTGAAGGACGACGTCAACGAGTACACGTACCCCGCGCTGCTCGCCGGGCTGAGTTTCAATTTTTACAAGCACGCCCAGGGCATCAGCCTGCGGATCACCGGTTACAACGACAAGCAGGCGCTACTGCTGCAGCAACTGCTGGCCGTGGTGGCCGACCCGGCCTTAGACCCCCGG
>Ga0210335_1391473_pt1 | contig 8628 bp, 7 predicted proteins | sample S374metaT_FD_159706 | JGI IMG/M metagenome (GOLD analysis project Ga0210335, IMG submission 159706) | Metatranscriptome of estuarine sediment microbial communities from the Columbia River estuary, Washington, United States - S.374... | ecosystem: Environmental > Aquatic > Marine > Intertidal zone... | reverse complement strand
GCGGCTTTCAGCTGCCCTGTCATTCCCGACGCGCTGATATCTGCGTTGAGTGTGTAGCCGCCGTGCTCGCCTGGCTGCACACCCAGCGAGATATCCACGGCGGATTCGGGTTTGTCAGGTGCGGTGGCAGTGATTTGCAGCTTCATTTGCGCCAGGCGCAACAGCTCGTCCAGCGAACTCAAGGCGACAGACATCGCCACTGCCTGGCCATCCAGGTCACTGTGCCAGTTCAGCTTAGCGCCGGGGGGCTCACGGCGCCAAAGTGGCTCGGAAAATGCGTAGCTGACGCCATCCGCGTCGACATAGCTGGCGCTCTGGAGTGCCAGGTAGTCCGGGAGATAGGGATCGATAAAGCGGTAATCGGTGGGCCAGGGGTTATCGTTGCCCGGCCACAGTGACGTGTTCACCATCAGGTGTTCCCCGGTGGCGCGCCGCAGGCGGATCTCGCCACGCAGCAGGTCCGACCAGTCAAGGGAGACCGAGACCCCGGAGGCCACCAGCGCGGGACGGGCCGGGTCGCCCATCACCAGTGACGGGCTGTGCACGGTCAGGGAGGGTATCCGGGCCCGGGTCGGGCCGAGAGTAACCTCGATTCCCAGCTCGCGGCTCAGCAGCTTCGCCAATTGCGCATCCAGTGCCCGTGCCACGAGATAGTTGCTCGACAGCACGAGCGCAGCCAGGACTGCGAGGGCAATGCCGTAAAAGGTGAGTCGCTTCAAGGGGTTTAGTCTGCGTGTAATTCAGGCTGCCATGGTAACAGCAGGGGAAACCGGGTGTCACGGTGCCGGGGCGGCGTGCCGTCGCGCAGACTCAGCCGTGCACGCCAAAGTGCTCCCGTGCCAGCGCAATTTTGGTGGCGAGATCGTTGGTTTGTGCCGCTATTTTCTCGGCGATAGCAAGGCGGTGGCGCAGTCCCGCCATGTTGGCCACCTGAATGGCGAGCCCGGGCCGGGCGTTGAGTTCCAGCAGCATCGGGCCGCGAATTTTATCCAGCACGATATCTACACCGAGGTAACCCAGCCCGGTCATCCCCACGCAGCGTGCCGCCAGGTCGAGAATGTTGTCCCAGTGCGGGATCTGCATCTCGCTGAAAATAGCCCCGGTATCGGGATGTTCTGTTACCAGATGGCCGTGTTGTACGGCCCGCACACTTTTACCGCTGGCAATATCGATGCCGACTCCCACTGCACCCTGGTGCAGGTTGGCCTTGCCATCGGAGGCGTGCGTCGCGCAGCGCACCATCGCCATGACCGGCACGCCCCTGAAGGCGATCACACGCACATCCGGCACGCCCTCATAGCTGTACTTCTCCAGGTAGGGGTCGAACTGGATCATCGCCTCCACCATGGCCTTGTCGTTCCTCCCCCCGAGGCTGTAAAGCCCCGCCAGGATATTGGACAGGTGACGCCTGACCTCGGCGGCGCTGATGAGGGTGCCGCTGGATTTGCGAAAACTCTCCCCCTCGCGGCCGGTGATCACCAGGATGCCTTTGCCTCCGCTGCCCTGAACCGGTTTGATGACAAAGGCCCCGCGCTCCGCGAGATCGCGGGTGGCGCGGGCGATCTGGTGCTGCGCCTCGATCACCGCATACAGTTCAGGAGCCGGGATGTCGTTTTCCAGCGCCGCCTTCTTGGTCAGTAGTTTGTCGTCCACCAGCGGGTAGTTGCGGCGAGGGTTGTATTTACCGATGAAACCGATATTGCGCCGGTTCATCCCCATGATGCCCAGTTCCTCCAGGCGCCGGGGGGAAATCAGTCGTATCATTTGGTGTCGTCCAGGTCGCGGAACCGGTACAGTTCCGACAGGCGATAGCCCGTGTACTTGCCCAGCAGCAATATAATCGCGAGCAGGCTCAGGGTGAGCTCCGGGAAGTTGAAAGTGAGGTGTTCAACGACCCGGTTGGTCATGACCAGATAAGAAAGTACAGCCACCAGCAGGCTGCCACCGCCCTGGCGGAAAACTTCCTTGAAACCTTCTTCCTCCCACAGGATGGACATTCGTTCGATCGTCCAGGCCAGGATGATGGTGGGGAAGAAGGTTACGGTCAGCGCCCGGTCCAGGCCAAACTTGTAGCTGAGAATGGCGGTGGTCGCCATCATGAAAATCACCACGATGATCACCGCGGAAATTCGCGAGACCAGCAGCAGGTTCATATGGCTGAGCCAGGAGCGGATCCACAGTCCGGTGCCGACCAGGGTCAGGAACAGGACCAGCCCCGTCAGCAGCTGGGTTTGCAGGAATGCCAGCGCGATCAGGATAGGCATAAAGGTACCCGAGGTTTTCAGGCCCACCAGGATGCGCATAATCACCACAACCAGCGCCGCCACCGGTATCAGCATCAGGACCTTGAACACCCCCTGCTGCTCAACCGGCAGGGCGTAGATTGAAAAGTCCAGCAGGGCGTATTCGTGGGCCCTTTGTTCCATGCCGATCACGGTCTTGGCGGGCAGGCTGTTACTCACCAGTGCGAACTCCAGTCTGGAGTCGCGGCCACCCGAGACCCCCAGCACGGCGCTATTGCCGCGCTGCCAGATGAAGAAATTCGCAGGCAGGCCGATCGTCGCGTTCTCCGGATCGATGATTACCCAGTTAGCGCCGTTGTGGAATTCAAGTAGCGAGCTGAGAGTCTGGCGTCGCCGGCCGTCCTCCAGGCGAATACCCCTGATTTCATGTACGGGGATTCCGGCGTGGGCGAGGACAGCCTGCATGACGACTATCGGCGACTCCTCAAAGGTACCCAGCAAAAACTGCGCGTCCCGGTCCTGGGTATCCTTGTTGAATTCGGTGACCATCAGCGCCACGAAACTATCGGTGTCTGCAGATTGTTCTCGCATGAGACTGATCAGGCGCTCCATGGCGGTGGCCTGGTCGTTTTCCAGCAGCGGTTCCTTGATGGGTTTGACGGGAATGTCCGGCAAGCCCGGTTCGGTGGGGCGGTAGGCCTGCATCTTGTAGTACAGGGTAGTGGGGCTCTCGAGCACCTGCCGGGTCCAGCGCGCTTCCCGGGAATCTTTCTCGTTGACGATGGTGAAGCCAAAGCCGGAAGAGGCGAAATGTTCTTCCAGTATCACCCAGCCTGCCTGGCCCTCGGGCAGGTTCAGGGCGACCTGAACGGGTTGGTCCTTGCGCGGTTTGAAACTGATCTTGGATTCAATCGTCCAGACCTCGCGGTACTCACCGGGCAACAGCGGGAAGCCCAGGCTGATGGCCTTGTAAAGCGTCAGTCCGACTCCCAGCAGAAACAGGGAACCGGCAATCATCGCGATCTGGTTTCGGGACGCCATCATATAGTCTTTGCCTTATTATTTTTCCGCTTTTTTGCCGACAAGATTCTTTCGACTGACATCGACGATAACGGTATCCACCAGCAGGTTCCTGCCGATCAGCATGGGGTACTCCATGTGTTCCCGGTCGGTCAGCGTAACGTCGACCAGTGAGCGGGTTTCCCCGATTGTGATCCACATCCGCACCACATAACGCCGCTGCTCCTCACTGTCGCTCTGCTTTATGACCACCTTGCGGTGCAGGCGCTGTTCAACCTGGACCTTTTCGTTGGTCTCGGGGTCGACAAGTGAAAAGTGCACCCAGCGCTTGCCGTCTTTCTCCACCAGTTCGATGTCCTTGGCATGGACGTAGCTCGTTGCGGAGCCGGTGTCGATGCGCGCGGGCATGCGGATGTCACCCGGTTCAATCGTGGCCCACTCCACCGCACCCACGATCGGGAGGTCGAGTTTGCCGGCAGTCTTAGCCTTGGCCGGTGCCGGCACCGGAGCCGGCACCTTGACGATCTTCTCTATCACCTGTGGCTCCGGGCACTGCAGTACCTGGGACTCGACCTCGGGACAGACCGGGCAACTGGCCGCTTCTGCGGGAACGCACTCCGCCGGCACAGGCTTCTGGGCAACGGAACTACAGCCAGCCGCCAGTAACAGGGCCAGGTAAACGAACGATCTGGATAGGGTATTCATCGATGCAGGGTAATTAATCCTAAACAAGTTGTATATACAGCCGGTGTCAGCCCTTCTGGAGATGGGTTGCTCATCACATTGCGCTGGCAACGCCTCCGCGTACCCCGCCCATCCAAACCTTTGCGCCACCGATACAGGTGCGGGTTTCAGTGCCGCGCAGCTTAGCTGAAGTGCGGCTGACTGCAATAGTAGATAATTGGCATTTTAGCAGTTGGAGTCCATGGGAGGGGCAATAACCCAGTAAAACACTCAAGTATAAACTTGACTGATTTACTGGGTTATGACAGTCTAGCGTCTTCACACCGCACTAGTTGGAGTAGCAGTTCATGCGACTGACGACGAAGGGACGATATGCAGTAACCGCCATGCTCGACCTGGCGCTCAACCACGAGCAGGGCCCCATCCGGCTGGCCGGCATTTCCGACCGACAGGGGATTTCCCTGTCCTACCTGGAGCAGCTCTTTGCCCAGCTGCGCAGGCGGAACCTGGTAAAAAGTGTGCGGGGCCCCGGTGGTGGCTACCATCTCGGGCGTCACGCGAGTTCGATCAGCGTGGCAGAAGTTATCGCCGCCGTTAACGAGGACACGGACACGACCCGTTGCCGCGGTGCCGGTGACTGCCAGGAGGGGGAGACCTGCCTGACCCACCACTTATGGATGGACCTGTCGGACCAGGTGAGAGACTTCCTGCAGGGCATTTCGCTGGGTGATCTGGTAAAGCGCCAGGACATACGTCGCGTTTCCCAGAAACAGCAGCGCAGGAGCAAGAACCAGCTGCGCAAGGACGACCAGATCCCCACCAGTAATTTATAAGGCGCCGCGTCCGGCCGGCGCTGTCGGCAGGCGGGCAGAGGTAAGCACCCATGTCACAGGAACACATTGATCAGGCGATCTCGCGGGAATACGCCGCGGGTTTCATCTCGGCTATCGAGTCCGATACCCTGCCTCCGGGGCTCGACGAGGACGTGATCCGGTTCATTTCCGCAAAGAAAAACGAGCCCGACTGGTTGCTCGAGTGGCGACTCGAGGCCTATCGCGGCTGGCAGCAGATGACTGAACCCAAATGGGCGCACGTGCACTACCCACCTATTGATTTGAACGAGGTGTCTTACTACTCCTCGCCCAAGAGTATGAAGGACGGTCCCAAGAGTCTGGATGAAGTGGACCCGGAACTGCTCGCCATGTATGAAAAGCTGGGGATTCCCCTGCATGAGCAGGAAATGCTGGCTGGCGTGGCGGTAGACGCGGTGTTCGATTCCGTGTCGGTGGCCACTACCTTCAGAGGAAAGCTGGCCGAAGCGGGTGTCATCTTTTGCCCCATATCCGAGGCAGTGCATTCGCATCCTGAGCTGGTCCGCAAGTATATGGGTAGTGTGGTACCACGACGGGACAACTACTACGCAGCCCTTAACAGCGCCGTGTTCAGTGACGGTTCTTTCGTCTATATCCCCAAGGGGGTGCGCTGCCCGATGGAGCTGTCCACTTACTTTCGCATCAATGAAGCCAAGACCGGACAGTTCGAGCGCACGCTGATCATTGCGGATGAAGGCAGCCACGTCAGTTACCTGGAGGGCTGTACCGCGCCGATGAGGGACGAGAACCAGCTGCACGCGGCCGTGGTTGAGCTGGTCGCGCTCGACGGCGCCCAGATAAAGTACTCCACGGTACAGAACTGGTACCCCGGCGATGCCCAGGGTAAAGGCGGCATCTACAACTTCGTCACCAAGCGCGGCGTAGCCCATCGCGACGCCAAGATTTCCTGGACCCAGGTGGAAACCGGCTCCGCCGTGACCTGGAAGTACCCGAGTTGCATACTGCGGGGGGACAACAGCGTCGGTGAGTTTTACTCTGTGGCCCTGACCAACAACTTCCAGCAGGCAGACACCGGCACGAAAATGATTCACCTGGGCAAAAATACCCGCTCGACGATCATTTCCAAGGGTATTTCCGCGGGCCAGAGCTCCAACGCATACCGCGGCCTGGTGCGTATGAGCCCCAAGGCAAATGGTGCGCGCAACTACACCCAGTGCGACTCCCTGCTGATCGGCGATCGCTGCGCGGCCCACACCTTTCCCTACATCGAAAGCCGCAATCCCTCCGCCGTGGTCGAGCACGAGGCCACCACTTCCAAGGTCAGCGATGACCAGCTCTACCTTTGCCAGCAACGTGGCCTGGACGCGGAAAAAGCAGTGTCGATGATCGTCAACGGGTTCTGTAAGGAAGTATTCAAGGAACTCCCGATGGAGTTCGCGGTAGAAGCGGGCAAGCTGCTTGAAGTAAGCCTGGAGGGCTCGGTCGGTTAGACCTGGTGCAGTTCAGCCAGGGTCGACAGACCGTCACAGATGGATTGGAGAGACAGCGCAATGCTAAAGATTGAAAACCTGCATGCCAGCGTGGACGGCACGGATATTCTCAAGGGGCTCAACCTCACGGTAGAGGCCGGTGAGGTGCACGCCATAATGGGTCCCAACGGCTCGGGAAAGAGCACACTCGGTCAAGTGCTCGCCGGCCGCCCCGGCTACACCGTGACGGCAGGCAGCGTGCAATTCCTGGGACAGAACCTGCTGGAACTCGAGACCGAGGAGCGGGCTCGACTGGGTCTGTTCCTGGCATTTCAGTACCCGGTGGAGATACCCGGTGTCAGCAATATGGAATTTTTGAAGGCGGCGGTGGACGCGCAGCGGGAGCAGCGGGGGGAAAAACCCATCGATGCAGTGACTTTCATGAAGAGCGCCCGCGAGACCTGCAAAACGGTTGACCTGGATCCGGCCTTTCTCAAGCGCGGTGTCAACGAGGGCTTTTCCGGCGGCGAAAAGAAACGCAATGAGCTGCTGCAGATGCTGCTGCTGCAACCCAGGCTGGGAATACTCGATGAAACAGACAGCGGGCTCGACATCGATGCGCTGCAGGTGGTCGCCCGGGGCGTCAACTCCATGCGCGGCCCGGAGCGGGCATTTGTCATGGTAACCCACTACCAGCGCTTGCTCGACTTTATCGAGCCGGATTACGTTCACGTGCTGGCCGGCGGACGCATAGTGCGCTCGGGTGACAAGTCGCTGGCTCTCGAACTCGAGGCCCGGGGCTATGCATGGCTGGAGGATGAGGTCGCCTGATGATGACGGACTTTATGCGCCAACCCCTGGACAGTGCCGCAGCCAGCGCGCCGCCCTGGCTGCGGGATTATCTCAGCGCTGGTCGCAGGCGTTGGGAGGCCGGTTCGCTGCCGACCCGCAAGACCGAGCAGTGGAAATACACCGGCCTGCAGGCACTGCAGCCCAGTTACACGACCGCCAGTGACGGCGCCATTGAACTGGTGGACGCCGGCGTTGAACTGCCGGCTTATGGCGGTTTTCGCATTGTCTTTATCAACGGGCATTTCTCTGCGCAGTACTCGGATTCCCGGTTGCCTGAGGGTGTGTCCCTGGTCCGCTTTGCCGATGCCGATGAAACCCAGGCGGCGCGTATACGCAGTCACCTGGGCACCGCCGTCGGCCAGGATGAGCCATTGTTCACAGCCCTCAATGACGCTGCCCTGGCAGACGGCGTTTTCCTGGACGTCGCGCCTCGCGCCGTGGTGGAGCAACCCCTGCATGTGGTCTGGGTCAGCGGCAACCAGGCGGACGCGTTCAGTATCAACCAGCGCCTGCTGCTGCTTTGCGGTGAGTCCAGCAAGGTCAGCCTGATAGAACATTTTACCGGGGCCAGGAGTGAACAGCAGAGTTTCACCAACGGTGTCACGGAGCTCCTGCTCGAGGCCGGCGCCACCCTCTGCCACTACCGCCTGAACCTGGAAGAGGCCGCTGCCCTGCATATTGGCAGGGTGCATGCGCGGCTGGGAGCAGACTCTACCCTTAACAGCTTTTACCTGGGGCTCGGCAGTGTGCTCAAGCGCGTGGACGTGGTGGTAGACCACTGTGGTCAAGGCGCGCACAGTGAACTGAACGGCATCTACCTGCCCCGGGGTGACGAGCACGTCGACTACCACACCTGTATCGAACACCGTGTCCCCCACTGCACCAGCAGTGAAACCTTCCGCGGCATCATCGGGGACAGCGCGACCGCGGTATTCAACGGCCGCATTCATATCCACCGGGACGCCCAGAAAACCAGGGCGGAACTCAGCAACCGCAACCTGCTGACCAGCGTGCAGGCGGAGGTCAATACCAAGCCGGAGCTGGAAATCTACGCCGACGATGTGCAGTGCGCCCACGGCGCGACGGTCGCCCAACTGGACGAGATGAGCCTGCACTACCTGCGCTCCCGGGGAGTGGCCCGGGCCGAAGCCCAGGTCATGCTCAGTTTCGGGTTCATCAACGAGGTGATCGATACCGTGCGCTGCGAGACCCTGCGGGAATTCCTGCGGGATTTGCTCAGCCTTCGCTTTGCCCGGGATTCCGCCCTGGTGGGGAACGTCGCATGAGTGCCCGTGCCGCAAACGCCGTCCCCGCGTTCGATGTCGAGAGTGTGCGCCGGGATTTTCCGATTCTGGACCAGCAGATCAACGGGCATCCGCTGGTCTACCTGGATAATGCCGCGACTACCCAGAAGCCCGAGTGCGTAATCGAGGCGATCAGCAACTACTACCGGCGGGACAATGCCAACGTCCACCGTGGAGTCCACACCCTCAGTGACCGCGCGACCCACGCCTTCGAACAGGCCCG
>Ga0210335_1132191_pt1 | contig 8658 bp, 7 predicted proteins | sample S374metaT_FD_159706 | JGI IMG/M metagenome (GOLD analysis project Ga0210335, IMG submission 159706) | Metatranscriptome of estuarine sediment microbial communities from the Columbia River estuary, Washington, United States - S.374... | ecosystem: Environmental > Aquatic > Marine > Intertidal zone... | reverse complement strand
TCACCCCGCCGCCCGGGACCCCCTGCTGCGCGATCGCATGATGCAGCAGCTGATCTGTGAGGCGGGGCTGAGCCAGAACCAGCGTCGCGCCCGGGTCCCGGCCTTGCTCGACCACCCGATGCGGCTGCAGCTGCAGAACAAATTGCTGGCCAGCGAAATCAGCCAGAATACCGCCGCCCTGGCGCTGGAAGTGGCAGGCGCCAGCGCCTCTTTGTACCTGGGTGATCCCAACGCGCCCGCGGGGGGGCAGTGGAACCTGGCCTATATGAATTCCTATGGGATGACGATCGCCGCCGGTACCAGTGAAGTGCAGCGCAATATTCTGGGTGAGCGCGTGCTCGGCCTGGCAAAGTCGAAGTAAGGGGAAGAGCATGGCACAACCGGATAATTTTGGCTTTGGCGAAGAGGCGGCGCTGCTCAAGGCGTCCGCCCGAAAATTTTTCAGTGAGAAGTTCCCCACCTCCGACCTGCACGCCCTGGTGGCGGGTGACCATCGCCCGGAACGGGGCAGCGAATGTCTGTGGAACCGCGAGCTGTGGCAGGAGATGGTCGACCTTGGCTGGACCATGCTCGCGGTACCCGAGGCCGCCGGCGGGGTCGGAATGCCGGCGGTGGCAGTGGCGGGGCTGGCGGAGGAACTGGGGCGGGCCGCCTTTCCCTGTCCACTGCTGGGCACGATCAATGCCACCTACGTCCTGGCCGCCTGCGGTAGCGGCGGTCAGTCCGCCCTCGGCGAAATTGCCGAGGGCCGCTCGGCGACCATGGCCATCACCAACCAGGCGGGTTCCTGGTCACCCGGTGATACCGATGTCAGCTGCGACGACGGAAAACTGCGCGGTACAGCCTGGTACGTGCAGGATGCCCGCAAGGTCGACCGGCTGTTGGTCAGCGCCCATTCGTCTGCCGGCCTCGGCCTGTACTGGGTCGCCACCGACGCACCCGGCATCACAATTACCCCGGATACGATCGTCGATCTTACCAGGGACCAGGCCCACATCAGTTTCGACCAGGTGGTTGCCGAGGAAGTCAGTGCCAACGGCCTCGCCGCGCTGGCCGAGGCGATGCCCGCGCTCTGGACGGTGCTGGCGGCGGATATGGTGGGAGCGGCGGAGTGGCAGTTGCAGACCACGGTCGAGTATGTCTCCACCCGGCAACAGTTCGACCGACCCCTCGGTTTCTTCCAGGCGGTAAAACACCCCCTGGTGAATGTCATGCTGCAGATCGACCAGGCCAAGTCCCTGGTGTACAACGCGGCCTGTGCCATCGATAGTGAGCCCGAGCGCGCACAGCAGTACGCTCACATGGCCAAGGCCTCCGCCAGTGAGACCGCGGCTTACGCCTCGGGCCGCTCGGTGCAGTGTCACGGCGGCATCGGGTTTACCTGGGAGTGCTATGTCCACCTTTACTTCAAGCGACAGAAGCACAGCCAGATGCTCTGGGGAGATGCCGCGTGGCACCGGGCGCGACTGGCCGATATTGTGATAGGGCAGATGACCGGCACCGGTCGCTGAAACACGTACACAGGAGATCGATAGTTTGAAGTGGAAGACCGTACTGCTCGTCGTGGCGGCCCTGCTGGTCGGCTTCGGAGTGGTGATCCGCGTGGCCACGCGCCTGCCGGCACCGCCCCCACACCAGCTGTTTATCAATGGCAACGTGCTCACCATGGATGCCGACAATAGCATTGTCGAGGCCGTGGCCGTGCGAGAGGATCGTATCGAGGCGGTGGGCAGTACCGAGGAGATTATGGCCCTCGCGGAAGCTGACAGCGAAGTGGTGGACCTGCGCGGGCGCACGCTGATGCCCGGTTTTATCGACGCCCACGGGCACTTCCCCGGTTCGGGCCTGAAAGTGGTCGCAGCCGACCTCAACAGCCCACCCATCGGCACGCTCACCACCATGGACGAGGTCCTCGCGGCCCTGAAGGAGCAGGCCGCCATCACCCCCGCCGGTAAATGGGTATCCGGTTTCGGTTACGACGATACCCTGCTCGCCGAGAATCGTCACCCCACCCGCGCCGAGCTGGACGCGGTGTCCTCGGATCACCCGGTGGTGGCGATGCATATCTCCGGTCATATGCTGGTTGCCAACAGCCTCGCCCTGGAAGAGGTGGGGATCGATGCCAGTACCCCTGACCCCGAGGGCGGTGTCATCGGCCGGCAGGCGAACTCGCTCGAGCCAAATGGTCTGCTCGAAGAGACCGCCCGGATGGGAATCCTGATCAAGATGCAGGATATGAGCCTCACGGACACGTACCGCCTGTTCAAGGCGGCGACCGTGGAGTATCTGGCACGTGGAGTCACCACCGCCCAGTCGGGTGGTGTCAGCGCCAAGCTGGCCACGGGCCTGTCCCTGTTCAGCAAGCTCGGTGTCACCCCCCAGCGCCTGGTGGTGTTTCCCTTTGAAACCGAGTTTGGCGAAGCGTTGCTCAATGGCGGCTACGACCCCGAGGACTACAACGGCGACCGCGTGCAGATGGGGGCAGTGAAGCTGGTCGCTGACGGCAGTATCCAGGGCTACACGGGTTACCTCAGCCAGCCGTATTACACGCCCTATCACGGCGACGCCAATTACCGCGGCTACCCGTCGATTCCCCGGGACAAGTTGTTCACCCAGGTCGCGGCATTGCACAAGGCGGGTTACCAGATCGCCATCCACGGCAATGGCGACCAGGCGATCGAGGATATCCTGGATGCCTTCGAGGCGGCCCAGCGGGAACACCCGGTGGAGGACCCCCGAATGATCCTGGTTCACGCCCAGATGGCCAGGGAGGACCAGATCGCGCGGATGAAACAGCTGGGTGTTACCCCCAGTTTTTTCAGCGCCCATACCTGGTACTGGGGCGACCGGCACCGGGATATTTTTCTCGGACCAGAACGCGCTGCGGTGATCAGTCCCGCCAGGTGGGCCCAGGACTACGGTCTGCGGTTCAGTTCGCACCTGGACACGCCCGTTACCCCGATGCTGCCGCTGCAGGCGGTGTGGAGCGAGGTGCAGCGCATCACCCACGGTGGTGATGTGCTGGGCCCCGACCAGCGGATCGGGGTGATGGAGGCGCTGCGGTCTGTGACTATCGATGCGGCCTGGCAGGTGTTTCACGAGGACGACAGGGGCTCGCTCGAGCCTGGCAAGTATGCCGACCTGGTGGTGCTGTCGGGCAGTCCGCTGGATGACCCCATGGGGATGCGCGACCTCACCGTTGAACGAACAATCATCGGCGGCGCCACTGTCTACCGCAAACCTTGAGGCAGCGGCGAACTGCAGGCACCGTCCGGCGCACTTTCTTGCCAAGAGCGTGGACACTCGCGACCCATTCCGATATAAATAGCCAAACGGCTTGAGTGGAAATCTCACTCCGGCTGTTTTTCAGCCGCCAGGGGAAACGAGCCGTAATCTATGTATCGCTATAGTGTCGATAACGCCGTAACTTATACATCAGAAGATTTCGTCCTGTTCAGGGAATCACCCTTTGCCTGCTGGATGGAACGACTCACCCTCGAGAACCCCGATCACGGCATCCCCGCCGATCTCGGTAGCGTGCCCCCCGGCGACAGTATCGAGCGCCAGGACGACATGGCCGAGACGCTGCGCGCCCAGGGCAAGGACGTCTGCCTGATCGACTGGGATGCGGACGAACCCTCCCGACGCAGCGCCACTGTGGCTGCCATGCGCAGGGGAACCGATTTCATTGTCAACGGCCAGTTGGCCCTCGGGCCGCTCTCCAGCGCAGCCAATATGCTGGTGCGCACCAGTGGCTATTCCGAGCTCGGCGACTTTCTTTACATACCCTGCGATACCCAGGCCAGGAATAACCTGCACTCGGCATTCAGACTGTGTTTTCTGGCGGACCTGCTCCATAGCCTGCAGGGCCAGCTGCCACCGCAGATGCTCATCATACGTGGCGGCGACGACCTGGTTCCGCTGCAGACCGACAGTCATATTTACCATTACCGGGCGGTCAAGCAGCGCTTTATGGAGGCCATGCGAGGTTTCCGCAAGCACCGTATGCCCGACCCTGCGGAATCGTCCCATTTCGGCCGCTGGTCAGATTGTGCGCACGAGGTACTCAAGCAACGCATGCTGGGTGAGGAGCGCGAGTTCGAGCACATCACCGATGAGGATTATGCCGAACCTCTGCGCAAGGCTGTTGGCACAGCCGTCAGCGGCAGCCCCTACGATCGGGACGATGGCCGCCAGCAGTCGGCCCCGCACAGTGCCGACCCGCAGGCTGTGGCGGGGTCGTCAGCAAACGTCTCGCCGGCAACAGGAATTACCGCGGCAGCAGCCAGCCAGGGCGGCGCAACGCCAAGTTTTACCCTGGCCGAGCAGGCGCGGATGCTGAAGCCAGGGACCTATAAGCCTGGGCCGGGTGTGTTTCGCCTGGGGCCTCCCCGCGCTGGCAGGGTAGCGCAGGTCGAGCCGGCGCGGGAACGGCGCAGTGCAGACCCGGCCCACGAGGTGGGCAGTGAGATGCCCGTCGGGCAAGAGGCGGCGCCAGTCAGCCAGACGCCCCGGCCAGAACACAACAGGCGGGCGTCGGATGCGGCGTTGCAGAACCTGGAATTTATCGGCAGCAGAACGCAGCTGCCGGGGATCGGTCTGGACACCGCACCCGCGCCCGATCTACCCCCGGGGACCAGGCCGGCACCGGCTCCCAGCCTGCGCCTTCCCGGCGCGCGCAATGGCGCGCGGGGAAGCGTTGCGACCGCGCCAGTCGCCGGGCGGTCCGCAGCTGAGGACCCGGCCCAGCAGGTCCCGGTAACCGGGACCCGGGCGCCCGCCAGCCCGCCTGCGGCTACCCCGGATCGACCACCCCGGCCCGATCGTTCGGCTATCGACATGGACGACACCTATCCCTCCTCGCCGCCGACCGGGTTGAAGACCTGCGCTGAGGACGTGCCGGCCGAGGCACCGCTGGATGAGGAAGAGGTTCGCCACGGGTTTGGTGTGGCGGCAAATCGTCGCAAGCCAGCCCAGACCCCTCGACCATTCAGCGACAGTATCTTCAACGACAGGATCTTTACCGAGGTTCCACCCCGGGAAAGCAGTTTCAGCAGCAACCTGATTACCAGCGATGACTACGAGGACTGAGCAGGAGGAGGGGCTGTTGCCACTCCAGGGCGGCGGCATCGCCGCTTTGTCCTGACGTTGGCTCAGGCTCGCAGGCTGCGGAAACAGTTACGGATTTCCTCGAGATACAGCTGCGGCTGTTCAAACGCCGCAAAATGCCCGCCTTTGTCCAGTTCATTCCAGTAAATCAGGTTGGTAAATCGTTTTTCTGCCCAGCGGCGGCTGGTGCGAAATATCTCCCCGGGAAACAAAGAACAACCCACAGGCATCGCGATCGTGTCCAGGTTTGGCTTGTTGAAACTCTCCCAGTACAGGCGCGCTGAACTGGCGGCGCTGTTGGTGAGCCAGTAGATCATCACATTATCCAGCAGTTCATCCTTGCTGAGTACGTGCTCGGGATGTTTGACCCCGTCCTTCTCGCAGTCGGTCCAGGTGTAGAATTTTTCCACGATCCAGGCCATCTGGCCGACAGGTGAATCGGCCAGGCCATAGGCCAGTGTCTGGGGCCGTGTCGACTGCTGCTTCGAGTAGCCCGAGTCCCAATCGTTGTAGAATGCCATTGCCTCGAGCGCCGATTGCTCCTGGGGCGTCAGGTTGTCCATGGTTTCCGGGTCGGGGGCGACTATCGGCATGTTGATATGGATGCCGGCGCAGTGGGTCGTTTCAGTCAATCCCATATTCTGGGTAATTACGGCGCCCCAGTCCCCCCCTTGGGCGACATAACGATCATAGCCGAGGCGGGACATCAGGGTTCCCCACATCCGGCCGATCTTCTCCACCGACGTCCCCGTCGTTGCCGGCTTGCCGGAAAAGCCGAAGCCGGGCAGGGAGGGCACTACCACGTGAAAGGCGTCCTCCGCACGCCCGCCATGGGCCTCCGGGTCAGCCAGGGCATCGATCACCTTGTAAAACTCGACCATCGAGCCCGGCCAGCCGTGGGAGATAATAATGGGCAGCGCGTCCGCACGGGGGCTCCTGCGGTGGATGAAATGGATGTCAATGCCGTCGATTTCGGTGGTGAACTGCGGCCACCCGTTCAGCTTTTCCTCAAATTTGCGCCAGTCGTAGTCTGTGCACCAGTAATCCGCCAGTTCGCGGGTGTAGTCCAGCGGGATTCCCTGGTTCCAGTCGTTGCAGGTTTCCTGCTCGGGCCAGCGGGTGTGCTTCAGGCGCTGCCTGAGATCCTGCAACTGGGCGTCGGCTATGGCGACGGAGAAGGGTGATATTGTCGTATTCATCGATGGTGCGTCCGTTTGATGCTGCGCTGAGCGACCAACACTAAGTCAGGAGAGGGCAGCGTGGCAAGTCCGCAGGCTTGCCACGCTGGGTAATACCGGTGTGGAGTGGGCGCTGGATTTGACAATTATTTGCTGAGCAAGCATGGTTCTGCCATCCGGGGGTGGCAGCAGTCGACCCCGGATATCCAGTGTCGTTCAGGCGAAAGCAAAGGAGTTCAGATGATGCGCAGGTTTTTCGGAGTGGCAGGATTCGCCCTGTTGCTCGCCGCTGGTGGCGCGGTCGCTGCTGACCAACCCCGAGGCGCGGTGCAGTGCGCTGACCTCAAGTGGTCGGCCGAGGTGCTCGCGGCAAATCCCGATATCGCTTCAGCCTGCCAGGGTGTCTATGAAAAAGACGGTATCCTGTACGCCAAGGCTACGATCGAAGTGGTCAGGGTGGTGGGGAACACCCTGCGGTTTCGCACCCTGCTGACGGATGGCAGGCTGGGTAAGCGCCGCAGTGTCAGTCTCGACAGTCAGTGGCGCGTCTCCCTGGATGGCCGCGAGTACCGCCTGGCGGAGCTGAGCGAGGGGCAGCGATTGAATATCTATCTGCCCGAAGACAGGTTTGCCCTGACGGTGCTGGGCAGCAACACTGCCCAGGCCAGCACCATAGAGACCGTGGATGATTGAGCGGCCGGGCCCACGCGGGTCAGTCGCGGCTACTCAGTCGTCTTCTACCCACACCTTGCGCAGCGGCTCGCCAAAGTCATCGTAAATCACCTTGCGCCTGGGTTGCGGGAGGCGGCTGCGCTTGCGTGACTGGCCGCGCCGGGGTGGAATCCTGCGCCTGGACTCGATAGCGGCCACGACTTCGGGGACCGGCGTGCGGGGTATGGGGGGCTCGATGAACAGGCGACGGTTCAGGAACAGTGGGGGATCCCCCGGCTCCTTGCCGCTGACGCCAGTGGGGATGTTTTCGACCTCGCCGCCATGCTGGAGGAAACGCTCGATCTCCTCCTGCAGCTCAGCCCGCACCTCCGCTTTTGACACAGGTTTTTTCAAGATAACCTGCTCCAGGTATCGGTTGTCCAAACGAACTAGTATACCGGCCTGTCGCAACAATTACAGGGCGGACCCCATTGCGGTCCCGATGCGCGGCTCGCCGGCGCCACCCCGGACGATTTCCCGGCGCAGGCGGGCACCGGGGCCCTGCTCCTGCAGATGTATTTCACCGTCCCTGACATCGATGCCCATACTGGCAAAAATGGCGGAGAAGTCGGGCACGGTGGTCGAGGCTGCCACATCATCGTACAAGGTGCCGAACAGCAGTACTTTGTTCAGCTGATCCAGCTGCGCCACGATCCGGGGCACTGACAGGCGCTGCTCGCCACAGCACTGGTTGAGCTTTTCCAGGGCCGTGTCCAGGTTCTGGCGCCCGCCGGACTGCAGGCGCAGGCGGTTATCGGCAGCCAGGAAGTACCAGGCGCCGCTCCAGTAGACGCGCATGAATGCGCCGTTCTCGCGCAAATCGTCGCTGACTGCAGCCAGGGGAATACCGTCGAAGCGGGTTTCCGCCAGCCCACGCTGGAAGCCGTCATACAGTTTTTGCCACATCTGGCGTTCGCTGATGAGGCCCATGCGCGCCTGGAGGATATTCTGGTAATAACTGGCCAGGCCCTCGCTGAACCATGCATCACCCCAGCCGCGGTAGGGAATCAGCAGGTGAGCGAGCTCATGGTAGCTGGTCCATGCACGCCTGAGCTCGTCGGCGGAAGCCGTTGTAGCGGTAAAAAATTCAACCCTGTTGACCTCGCCCCGATGAACCTGGGCCCAGGGAATGGGGTCACTGGCGCTGGCGGCGTCAGCCGGGTCGACAGATATCTGCCAGCGCCGGTCAGGCCAGTGGCCGTAGACTTGCTTCAGGGCGCCGGCGATATAGTCAGCCCACAACAACAGGTTCTCGCGCATGGCCGGTGGGTACCGGTCGCTGATCAGGACCTCCAGTCGGCGATCGCCCTCGCGGAAGAAGTGCCTGCTGCCGGTGCTGTCGGCGGCGGACGCTTGCGCCAGTGGCAACAGCGGCAGCGCGAGGGCGAGGCAATATGTGCAAATGGCACGCTTCACGCCGTCAGGATTGCTTTGTCGGCGCCTGGTTCTGGTCGCTGAAGCCGGCCAGTTCGGCCATCCGCGTAAATAACTCGAAAATATCTGTCGCGGCGGCATTGCCCGAGAATTCGCGGTAGAGCGAGTCCACATTGACGGCGATGCGCTCCGGGTCGGACCAGGCCGAGTACTCGCGCAATTCGATGTCCCGCGCCGCCTCAAAAGCATCCATGCCGGCGTCAAACCGCGCCCTGGCCTGGTCGCG
>Ga0210335_1116388_pt1 | contig 8665 bp, 2 predicted proteins | sample S374metaT_FD_159706 | JGI IMG/M metagenome (GOLD analysis project Ga0210335, IMG submission 159706) | Metatranscriptome of estuarine sediment microbial communities from the Columbia River estuary, Washington, United States - S.374... | ecosystem: Environmental > Aquatic > Marine > Intertidal zone... | reverse complement strand
GTATCTTGAGACAGAGCAATATACAGCAGAACCTAGTCCCTTCTGTGATGTATATTGGGCGAGTGAGGTAACCCTTTGCGTCCCACTTAAGAATAGTACTTTGTGGTATGTTATACATTTAAAATAAAATTCTCAAAGATTAGGTACCCCCTATAGAGATAAGTTTAGTGGTTTGGTGAATCAAAACTACCATCCATGGTGTAAAGCCAGGGCGTTGGGCGTACGTTAACGGCCCCCCCCCGGAACTATAAAAACAATTTTAGCAACAATGGAAAAAGTCAATAATTATAGCGCCAAATACGAAACTGGGAGAAATGACCAGAACAAAAACAAAATTAGAGAATCACACTCTAATATGAAAGCATTTTTAACTCATTTACAAGATGTAAGTAAGAAGCATGATGAGGGCACGGCAACTTTAGACCCTATCGATGCAAGTTACATGCGTCTTTATAAAATTCTTTCATCTCAAGGTAAAAAGAATAATATTCTTAATAAATATCTTGATAAAATAATGGATGCTTGTTGTGATTATGATAACCTTTCTGAACCAGAAAGCGAATCTTATTACACAGAGCCCCAAATGGCCTTTTTAACACCCGAACTATCTATTAAAAATGATCAATTCGAAAGAATTATGAACTTTGCTGATAGAGTTATGGGAAACATCGAAGGTGAATCATCAGGTCCCTCCAAAGTCGATAGACTAATGGACGTGGTCGAAAAAGTGGCAAATATCTCTACAGATGAAAGAGTAAATAAAGCTACTGCAATGATGGACAGTATTAAGGGTGTAACAGACCCTATTGGTGGAGTTTTTCAAACTCTATCAAGTATGTTCTCTTTAGGATCAACAGGAACTAACACTGCAGCCTTTGCAGGTATAGCTTTACTGATATCCTATGCCAAAAGTTATGATTCCTGGAAAACAGAGTACGTAGTGATAAAAATCTTAGTATCATTATATTGCTTATTTCTGTGTTGGAAACACAAGGAACAACTTTTAAATGGATTAAAGAATTCAACTTCAAAATTGGTTGAGTTGGTAATACATTTATTTTCTAAAATTAAAGAAGATAATTCAGACAAAGTCGATATAACTATGGAGCCTATACATGCCAAAGCACAAAGTGCAGGTATAGATTTAGGTGTTATGGACATCGGAGTTGATATAATCCTAGCTGGACTAGGAATTTCTGCTATTATAGACCCTAAAGAAAAAGCCTCTTTTCTCACAACCGTTAACAAAACAGTAAGTACGAGACAATCTCTAACAGATTATGTTAGATCTTTAACTTCTATATTAACAAAAGTGATAAATAAGATTAGTTCCGCTATCTTTAAGAAAGAAGGAGTTTTACTCCTTAAAAGTGGTGAAGTAGCTATAGATTCTATCCTATCACGAGTTGCTGATATTTTAAATCAAGCAAATAGTGGTAAGCTTCACTATACTAGCACAAACTTGGAAAAACTGCAAAGTTTATATTGTGAAGCTGCTAGTGTTTATAAAGCAACACCGTCTAATAGGTTCACTAGTAATGGTATCAACTTGTTGAGATCTTCAATGAATGATCTCAATGTACTAATAAAAGAATTTCAACATTCTAATTTAGGCCTAGCTGGATACCGTATGGATCCAGTGTGGGTAAATTTCAGTGGTAAACCAGCTATACAGAAAACTCTTATTGTTAACACATCTGCTGCTTTCGCTGTAAAACAACACTGTTCGGCGGAGGATTGGGAAGCCTTTAAGAAGGACCCTGATATGTTTATCTGCAACAGAATTTCTGAAAATGGACATTGGGAAGGTTATTATGAAAATGCAATAGCAGTTATTTGGGATGATTTCTTGCAAAAGAGATCCTTCCTAGGAGATACTGCAGATGCTGCTTTAGAAATGATTAGAGCTAAAAATACCTTTGCTTTTCCCTTGCACTATGCTGGTATGGAGAACAAAGGTAGGAGATACTTTAGGTCACCATTTATATTTACTACTACAAATAGAGATACATTTCAAGTAGAAACTATTGTTTCACAAGAGGCTCTCTTACGTAGAATTGATATAGATTTAACGGTGACTATTAAACCTAAATATTGTAAAGATCCCAATAGAATGGGTGTGTACGAGAGAGATTTAGATTTAAGTAAGCTGGAAAATCATGGTGACCTTGCTAAGGAAATTGATTTTGGTGTATTTGAATTTCATAGGAAAGTAAACGGTGTGTATACCGAAGTACTAGATTATGATCAGGTACTACACTTAATCAAACATACTTATGAGCAACATAAAGCCTTCTTAAGTGCTAATAAAACTCTCTTTTCTAAGATGTACGAGAAAATTGAAACTACAGGTAGTGTACTTGTGGAAGATTTAGACGGAAATAAAACTTCAACTAAATTCGAACACGATTTTCCTTTCCGGCATTTAGATATAGATGAATTATTAGGTACAAATAAAGAAAATAAATTTATGTACTCAGACTATTTAGCAGTGTCTCAAATGGGTCGGCTTAGAGAACCTAACTCTGAAACTGATACTGATGATGAATTTAAACCGGAACCTGGAAGTGAATTTGACACTGATGTTAGAAGAAGAAATCGAATACGGATAGAAAATTACGAACAGCAAGTTCTTTCAAGATTACAAGCTTCTCACTATACATCAGAAGTTCAAAGCTACTCAGCCTCAGAGACAGAATCTTATGTTACTGCAGAGAATATGTCAAGTTTTACTGAGGAAGATTTTAAAGATCAACTCGAGAAACTTGGGTTAAATCCTAAATTAGTTAAGAAAGTTAAACTAGCATCTCCACGAGAGTTTCAAAATTTCTTTCCGGAGGATTTCCAGTATAAATGGAGTCGTTTCCACACCGGAAGTTTGAAAGATTACAAGAAATTAAGAGAATTAATTATTCCTTTTGTTTCTGGCTCTTTAGGGTGGTACACTGGTCAAGCAGAATTTTTCTGTGCTGCTTATGCTCATCATAGTGAAGAAAACTTCGCAATCTTGGTAGCTTTAAGTATGGGAATTAACCCAGATCATCTTACTATACCATATTGTGATATTGATATGCCTACGTTTAGATCTAAGAAATTGTTCAACATTCCTGTACTAGGAGCAATTTGGTCAGCCTTATTGGAAACTTACGATTTTCTACGTTATAAAGGAACTGAGTTTCTTAATAATTTAGAAACATCTGATGTTATAATACTCCTAGGTTCAATACCAACGTGTTATTTACTCTACAAATTCTTTTTCTCTAGTAGTCCAGTGGACAATGCTGCCCCTCAATCGGGGGCGACTGCGTCACGAGGAAATACTAAAACTACAGTTAAATCTAGAACTGTTGCAGAACTTAAAGCAAAATTCGCTGCTGCCACGCCTCAAGGAAGAGATTTAAATGGTGATGATATAGCCAATAATATTTATAGGCATAATGTCTGGTCCATTAGATACTCTCCTGACGGAGGAGATTATACTCACGCAGGTTATATCCTTGGTGTAAAGGGTCGAATAGCCATCATACCAAAGCATTTTATAGCCTCATGGACACATGAATCGAGCAGTGACGTATTTTATCCTGAAATAGAGTTAAGATTATATTGTGGTGAAATCCATAAAGCTTCCATTAAAATGGGAGAACTAATGAATTGTACATATGATATTCATGTGGACAATTGTGATTTAGCTTTTATTAAATTTCCCAAAGGATTCCCTATGTTTAAAGATATATCGGACAAATTTGTGGCAGAAAGAGATTTATCTCTTCTTACCTCTGAATTCACTTCCATGATATCTAGTCCACATAGAAAAACCAGTATTATAAGTTCCCATAGTGTAGCTAATAAAATAAATGTAATATATAATGTAGCTGACGAAGAGTACTTCTTAACCAGAACAATCAAATACCAAGGTTTAACCGAGGAAGGTGATTGTGGTGCTCCTTTGATAGCTAGAGTCGAAAGACTTGGGAACAGAAGAATTTTAGGAATTCATGTTTCCGCTTTAGATTTGGAAGGAATTGGATTCTGTACTATAGTAACTAAAGAAATTTTAGACCTATGTACAGACATTGTTAATGAAACATCTGATACTACCATTTTCACCACCCCACAAAATCGAGAGATAGCAATTGAGAAAACTTTTGAAGTTATGGGAGGAGATCCAGAGGGACGAGCTAATATTACGGGTAGTTGGTCGGAGATACGCAAATCTCCATTGCACTCGCAACCAGTTTATAACACTCCTTTGACTGCCCCAGCTCTGTTACGTACAATAACACGTGATGGTGTGGAGATAAATCCATATCATGTTATGTTAGAAAAGTATAAATGTGAACCTGTGGTAGTTGATAAAGAAGTACTAGCTAGATCTATTGAAGATTTAGAAAGCTTTCTTATTAATCAAAGTTCGAAAAATCACGATTTTAGAGTTCTGTCTCTTACAGAAGCACTATACGGTATTCCTGGAAGCAGTATAAAATCTATGAATGCTTCATCTTCGATAGGTTTTCCTCTAAAGATTACACATCCTAATTTGAAAAAGACTCTATTTTACCAACATTCTCGTGACGAGACCAATCCAGGTCTTAAAACGCTACAGAACTTGTTGGACGATATAGTTATAAAATTTTCTAAAAATGAACGTCCATTAATACTCTTTACGGATAATCTTAAGGATGAACGAAGATCTTATGCAAAAGTTTTGACAGGAGCTTCACGAGGATTTAATGGTGCATCTCTGGATTTTTGTACTCTATTTAAAATGTACTTTGGTACGTTCATTGAATGGATGACAGATAATAAAATTTCTAATGGTTGTGCTGTGGGAGTGAACGCGTATTCTAAAGATTGGCACATGATGTATAATTTATTATATGATCGTAACCCAGAAGGTGGAGACGGTGACTATAAAGGATTCGATGGATCTCTTTTGGCAGTAGTAATCAACGAAATTTCTGAGATGGTTATTAGAATAATAGGAGATGAAGATGAGCATAACAATATGATAAGACGTAAACTCTTTGAAGAAATTATGTTTGCACGACATATTTATGGAAATATAATATATGAACAGCATTCTGGAAATCCGTCCGGAAATCCATTTACAACTTTTTTAAATTGCTTATACAACCTATTATCTTTTAGATATTGTTTTTACAAGCAAAAACAGTTCTGGTATTCAAGATTTTATGATCATGTGACCCTTTATGTCTTAGGTGATGATAATGTATGGTCTATCTCGCCAGCCATTGTTGATAGTTTTAATCAGTTAACACTAAGTGAAGATATGAGTTCGTTAGGTCTGAGATATACAACTGCCCAAAAGGGATTAGCTGTATCTAAAACTAGACCTATAAAAGATTTAGAATTCTTAAAAAGATCTTTTCGTTATAGTGAAAGCCGAGGATTATGGATTGCTCCACTTCGTATAGATGTAGCTTTAGAGATATGTCAATGGAGTAAGAAAACTATGTTTATACCTATTTTTAAGTCCAATGTTTCGGAAACTCTGAAAGAGCTTTCGCTTCATGGACATGAAGTATTTGAAAAATATAGAAAACTTATTAAACAATTCTTTATTGATGGAGGGAGAAGTTATGATGACATACCTGAACTTACCGATTCTTATAGATTCGTTAGGGACAGAGTATTAAATTCTCACTTCATTCTCTAAGATAGAGAACCCCGTCCCAGGATGACCCTAAACTCGCCTGCCCGGAGACGGCAATAAAAGCTCCAAGGTGTTCACAGCGATGCTTATACTCGAATACCCACGCTCTATTTTAAATCGAGTGTATTCCCTTTGAACATAACGCCCTGGCTTATTTAAGCCTACTAACTAGGATGGGGCGGTAGCAGTCCTACCACAATCCAAGGATAGAGCACAATTTGTAATGACTGAGTCATCGTTACATCTTACAACGACTTGCGACAACAACACCCTCAGAGGTTTCCGGCGTACCCTTAAACGTCGCTCACGAGACTCAATATGAATTGGGTCCTTCAGCAAGTGCAGGAACTACTCATCTTAAAGATGATGGAGTGAATGTGCAGGTGGAAGCTACTAGTGGCGAAGCTGCTAGTACTATGGAGAACCTGTTGTCCTTCAATTCACCAACAACTCAACAATCAATCAAATCGTTTTTTGAGAAACCTATTGTGTTGCAACAAGGCAATTTATCTACTGCAGATACTACGCCTATTGCAATATATAGTCAATCTCATCCAGAAGACTCCTTGTTTGCTCAGCCTATTTGGACTGATAAATTACGAGGAAATTTTGGTTTGAGATTTACTATGGTTTTTACTTTACAAGTGAATGCTTCTAGATTTCAGCAAGGCAGATACATGTTAACATGGTGCCCTACTGGCGGAGGTTCTAGAATTCAAGGCAGAACGTCAGTGTGGGTAGATATGCATACCAACTCTAGACAAGCCCGAACTCAATTACCTCATGTTGAATTAGATATTGCTTCGCAAACGTCTGTAGTACTTAGAGTACCTTACTCTAGTGTTATGACTGCTTTTCCGATCTCTTCTATTTCTGATTCTAATAAGTATGGTACTTTAGGTCAATTACAGATTTGGCCCTACGAACCGCTGGTAGCAGCCTCTGGTATTACTACAGCTGGGTATACACTTTGGTGTCACCTAGAAGATGTAGTAACGTATGCCGCTGCTGTTCCACAGTCCTTAGCTATAAAGCGTTCCTCAAAAGGTAACCCTTCAGAGGAAGAGGCTAAAGCTAAAGGAGTAGGTCCAATATCTTCTGCATTAAGTAAAGTAAGTAAGGCCTCTGATATGCTATCAGTAGTTCCTTTCCTTACCCCTTATGCTACGTCATTGTCATGGAGCACCAATTTGCTTAGTGGAGTAGCTTCTGTTTTCGGTTGGTCTAAGCCTATTAATTTAGGAGTAGTCAAAAGATATAACAGAAATACTGTGGCTTATGCAACTAATGTTGATGCTATTGATAATTCTATGCCTTTATCAGCTCAGACAGATAATGCAGTTTCTGTGTTACCAGGTTTTGCTGGTACCGATATAGATGAAATGTCAATTACGGCTATGGCAATGAGACCAGGCTATGTATCCACAATAAACTGGGAAACGTACACTACAATGCCAGCGGGTACAACTCTTTCTGTATTAGAAGTGAGTCCGTCAGCATTGCAAACAACACGAATAGACAATGGTAGATCTGTTAAAGATTTAGTGCCATGTCAATTTGTTGCATCTCAATTTAGAATGTGGAGAGGGAGTATGCAATATACTTTCAAGGTAGTTAAAACAGAATTTCATTCTGGAAGACTAGCAATTTGTTTTTCTCCTGAGGAAGGAAGAACTAGTACTACTGGAGCTACTTATGCTACATCTGATTATTTGCACAGGGAAATTATTGATATTAGAACTTGTGATACTTTTACTATTACAGTACCGTATACAGCAACTTCACCATATAAGAATACTGGCACCCTTAAAGACTGGAAAGTCGGAGGTATCTTTGTCTATGTGGTAGACCCTCTAATTGCCCCTAGTACAGTTTCTCAATCTATAAAAATACTTGTAGAAATGAGCTGTGGACCCGATATTGAATTTGCGGTGCCTATACCTAATATGAAGTTGACACCCGCATATTATTGTGTTCCACAGTCAAGGACCATTACTCAATCAGGTCCACCACCGAATCAATCTGAAGTGGTAAACATTGGTAACTCACATGTTGAACCACCTAACACGATGTTTGCAGAAGCATGTATTGGAGAGAAAATTATCTCTTTCAGATCTTTGATAAAGCGTCATGGAAATATTGCCCCAGGTATCACGCAGAGCCCTAATCTTGGTGAAAACAAGATTAATGTGCTTCCTTTTGCGTGGCAGCCTTTCAATAATTCTTTGGGAGCTATATCTATTTTAGACTATCCTATGATTGATCTTTATGGCTTAATGAGCTCAATGTTTCTCTATTCTAGAGGTGGAGCGAATTTAAAAATGAAGACAAATTATATGGGTACCTACGATATAGGTCCTACTGTGATGGCCGAAATGAACTATCTGGACTCTACTGCTTCAATACCAACATTTACGAATTATGATATTGCAGCTTTAGATGCGTCAACTTCTGACACGAATAGTATTGGGTATCATACTCAGTATCATATGGCCACTATTAGTAATGAACCTTTTATTGAAGTGTCTGTTCCACAATATCACCAATTTGTAAACAGAAACGCAGTTGATTCCATGGTCTCTCCCACGACACCCGCGCGTGCATTACCCAATGTTACGAGTACTCAATGGGGAGTAACATTCTCTTGGGATTCTACCATAATTAATGGTACATATCCTAAAGTAAATCTAACGAGAGCAGCGAAAGATGATGGTAATTTTGGATACTTTGTATCCATTCCTACCATGATGTGGTCGCAGCTTTGATTGAACCCTGTCCCGGATGACATTAAACTCCACGCTTGGTTTAGCGTACTAAACCCCGCCTATGCTATTTTGAGGTTTTATGTATAGGTTGCGAAGGTCCTCCTCTGAAATAAGGATCTAGCCAAAAAGTATAAATAATTAAGTGTCTGTACGGAGAAATTCGTGCTTGCGTTTGTGAAGATTATTTGTAGGCGAAGTGTGTTAAAGAGCTTTCTATGTGGATTGG
>Ga0210335_1681020_pt1 | contig 8819 bp, 8 predicted proteins | sample S374metaT_FD_159706 | JGI IMG/M metagenome (GOLD analysis project Ga0210335, IMG submission 159706) | Metatranscriptome of estuarine sediment microbial communities from the Columbia River estuary, Washington, United States - S.374... | ecosystem: Environmental > Aquatic > Marine > Intertidal zone... | reverse complement strand
TGATCAGGTCCAGCAGGAACTCGGCCTCACCGGCCGGCGGGTTTTTCAGCAGTTCTACCAGTGCGGCAACCTGCTCGGCACTGAGCGGCTTGGGGGGAATGTTCAGGCTGGCGCGTTCGGCCACGTGTTCGCGATATGCTTCAAGCACGGTAGAGCTCCTTTGCGTTGGCTGGGTCGCCCCAGTGCGAGTGCCGGGGGGCGATAGCGGTGGATCTGGAATCGGAGCAGGAGTATAGCGCAGGCGGCGATTGAGATAAATTGGACGGGCGCTTATATCGTGCATTCACTGGGGTGATAACGTACACTTGCCGCGTGATGCCGGCAGTGAAAAACCCCGCAAAAAATGCGCAAACCCCCCGTTAAAACCCCGTGTATAGGAGTCTGCTCCACCGGCATCGGCGACGCCGTCTGCCGCGGCTGCAAGCGCTTCTCCCACGAGGTCATCGCCTGGAACAGCTACACGCACGAGCAAAAAGAGGTCATCGACCGGCGTCTCGGCGACTTCCTGTCCCGGTGCGTCAGCAACAAGCTGAGGGTCACAGACAAGGCTCTGCTGCAGTGGCAGCTGCAGGTACAGCAGTTGAGCTACGCGCCGCATCACGACGAGTACTGCTGGGTGTTCAGCCTGATCAAGGCCGGTGCCAGCCAGATAGAGCAGACCGAAGACTACGGTTTCGTGGTGGACGAATCGTTTCGGCATTTGCCCCTGGCCGAGCTGCGCGAACTGATCGATCGCGAGTTCTATATTCTCTCCGAGGCCTACTACGAACGCTACATTCTGCCCCCGGACCTGTTCGCGGGGCAGGGCGAGTGAAGGTCGCTGCAGACATGGGGCCGATAGTCGCGTTTCTTCATTGCGCGACACCACAACCCTGGGTTGAATGGGCACTGGCAAACCCGGAGATCCTGCTGGTGGACCACGCCAATTGCGAGAAAAAAGCCGCATCCACCGCCCTGAACCTGATGTACCGCTATGTGGACCACCACCGCCTGCTGAACCGCCTGTCCCGGCTGGCCAGGGAGGAGTTGCGCCACTTCGAACAGGTGATCGCCCTGATGAAAGCGCGGCATGTGGCGTACCCGCAGCTCACGGCCGCCCGCTATGCCGGCGAACTGCGCAAACTGGTGCGCAGCCACGAACCCGCGCGGCTGGTCGACACCCTGCTGGTGGGGGCAATCATCGAGGCCCGCTCCTGCGAACGCTTCGCCGCCCTGGTACCGGTACTGGACGAAGAACTGGCGGAATTCTACGCATCCCTGCTCAAATCCGAGTCAAGGCACTTTATGGATTACCTCAAGCTGGCCGAGGAGCTGGGGTCTGCCGGGGAGGTGGCGGCGAGATTGCCGGTGCTGCTGGAACGAGAGCGCGAGTTGATCGAGTCGCCGGACACGGAGTTCCGCTTTCACAGCGGGGTGCCGGGACCGGTCGGATAACTACCCGATAAAGAGGGGCACCTACCGACCCTGAAGAATTATAAAAGACTTTAATATAAATTCCCAAGCTATTGATATATAACAAAATTAGATAGCGAAATTCCTTCTGCATCAGCCTCCAGAAACCAGCCCCGCTCCTCCCAAGCACCCAGCACCCAGCGCAGCCCGGTATCTGTCTCATGCCTGGCCGGGCGGTGCGTATGGCCGTGTATCAGCTGGCGCACCCCATGGGCGCGCATCTCCCGGCTTACCTCGGCGGGGGTGACATCCATGATGTCCTCGCTCTTCATGCTTTTGGCCTCGCTGCTCAGGGCCCGCAACCCGGCGGCCAGCGCCCGCCGCTCCGCCAGTGGCCGGGCCAGCAACTCGGCCTGCCAGTCGGGGTCCCGGGCGGTAAGGCGAAATTGCTGATAGTCGGTATCACCGGTGCAGAGGCTGTCACCGTGCATCAGCAGCGTGGGCTCGCCGCAGAGATCGATTACGGTGGGGTCGGGCAGCAGGGTCGCACCCACGTCGCTGCAGAAGCGTTCACCGAGCAGGAAATCCCGGTTGCCCCGCATGATATACAGGCGGACTCCCGCAGCGCTGTAGTCCCGCAACAAGTCGGCAACCGCGGTGGCGACCGGGGAGTCGTCGTCATCCCCGGGCCAGGCCTCGAACAGGTCTCCCAGCACAAACAGCTGCGAGCAGTGGGTGTGCCGGTCGAGAAACGCCGCCAGGGCCCGAATTGCGTCCGGCCGGGCGGAGTCGAGATGCAGGTCGGAGATAAAGCACGTGCTGGACACGTGGGCGGTGGGTTTGGTCGAGAGTCTAGTCTTCGACGATTTCAACCGTTTCGATAATTACCGTGTCGGTGGGAACGTCCTGGTGGCCGTTGCGACTACCGGTCGGTACGTTGCGGATCTTTTCCAGCACCTCTTCGCCCTCGACCATCTTGCCGAAAACCGCGTAGCCCCAGCCCTGCATGTTTTTACCGCTGTGGTTGAGGAAATCATTGTCTTTGACGTTGATAAAAAACTGCGCGGTGGCTGAATGGGGCTCCATGGTGCGAGCCATTGCAATGGTGCCATAGTCGTTCTTCAGGCCGTTGTCGGCCTCGTTCTCGATAGGTTTGCCAACGGCCTTCTGTTCCATATTGGTGTCGAAGCCGCCGCCCTGGATCATGAAATTGTTGATCACCCGGTGGAAAATAGTGCCATCGTAGAATCCGGCCCGGGCGTAGTCTAGAAAATTGGCGACCGTGACGGGGGCCTTCTCGGCGTCGAGTTCAAGTTTGATGTCGCCGAAGGTAGTGCGAATGATGACCATGCTTATTCCCTGCTGATGGATGTCTTGAGCGCAGCAATAATACGGGCTTTTCCGGGGCAGGAAAACACTCGGGACCAAAGTTAGGGATAAATACGCCGCATTCCGCCGCGTCAGGGCGCTCTGTGGGTATAAGACGCGCGTAACTGGGGCTATAATACGCGCCCTTTTTACGCTGTGGCCGTGTTGAATTTATGGAAACCCCCAACGCCAGTAATTTTCTGGAAACGATTGTTGCCGAGGACCTCGCCGCGGGCAGGGTGCAGTCTGTTCACACCCGGTTTCCCCCGGAACCCAATGGCTACCTCCACATTGGCCACGCCAAGTCCATCAGTGTCAACTTTGGCCTGGCGGAGACTTTTGGCGGGCGCTGTAATCTGCGCTTTGACGATACCAATCCCGAAAAAGAGAGCCAGGAGTACATCGACTCGATACAGGAGGATGTGCGCTGGCTGGGCTATCACTGGGACGGCGAAGTGCGTTTCGCCTCGTCCTACTTCCAGCAACTGTACGACTGGGCGGTGTACCTGGTGGAGCAGGGGCACGCCTACGTCTGTGACCTCAATGCCGATCAGGCCCGGGAGTACCGGGGCACCCTGACCGAGCCCGGCAGGAACAGCCCTTTTCGCGACCGCACCGTGGCGGAGAACCTGGACCTGCTCGCCCGGATGAAAGCCGGGGAGTTTGCCGAAGGTGAAAAAGTGTTGCGGGCGAAGATCGACATGGCGTCACCGAATATGAACATGCGCGATCCCATCCTGTACCGCATCCGCAAGGTGCCGCACCACCAGACGGGGGACAGCTGGGTGATCTACCCCACCTACGACTTCGCCCACGGCCAGGAGGATGCGATCGAGGGAATTACGCATTCCATCTGCACCCTTGAATTCGAGGACCACCGGCCGCTGTACGACTGGTTTATCGAGCACCTGCCGGTGACAGGCCGGCCCCGCCAGTATGAATTCGGCCGGCTCAACCCCAGCTACACCATCACCAGCAAGCGCAAACTCAAGCAGCTGGTGGACGACGGCGTGGTGGCAGGCTGGGATGATCCGCGCATGCCCACGGTCGCAGGTATGCGCCGCCGGGGCTTTACCCCTGCCGCAATACGCAAGTTCTGCCAGATGATCGGCACCACCCGCAGTGACGGCGTGGTGGATGTGGCGATGCTGGAGTTTGCCATCCGCGAGGACCTGAACGAGAACGCGCCGCGGGCCATGTGTGTGCTGGAGCCGCTGAAAGTCGTGCTGACCGACTACCCGGAAGAGCAGGTGGAGGAACTGGTGGCGGCGCGACACCCCTCGCGTGCGGAGCTGGGCGAGCGCATCGTGCCCTTCACCCGGGAGCTCTACATCGACGCCGACGATTTCCGGGAGGAGGCCAACAAGAAATACAAGCGCCTGGTACTGGGCAAGCGGGTGCGCCTGCGCAATGCCTATGTGATAGAGGCCGTGGACGTGGTGAAGGACGAAGCCGGCAAGGTGGTGGAAGTTCATGCCCGGACCATCCCAGGCACCCTGGGGGCAGATCCCGCGGACGGCATCAAACCCAAGGGTGTCATCCAGTGGGTGTCCGCATCCAGGGGCAGGCGGGCAAGGGTCAGGCTGTACGACCGCCTGTTCAATCACGAGTCGCCTGACAAGGGCGAGCGCGACTTTATGGCCCACATCAACCCGGATTCATTGCGGGTCGTGGAGCAGGCCTGGGTCGAGCCCTCGCTGGTACTGGCACAGCCCGAGGAGAGTTTCCAGTTCGAGCGGGAGGGTTACTTTGTGGCCGACCGCTACGATCACAGCGAGCAGTCGCCGGTTTTCAACCGAACGATTGGCCTGCGGGACAACTGGACAGACCAGGGGGGAGCAGGGGAGTGAGCTTGTACCTTTACAACACCATGAGCGGCAAGAAAGAACTGTTCGAGCCGCTGGTGCCCGATACGGTCACGATGTACGTCTGCGGTCCCACCGTTTACAACCTGGCGCACATCGGCAACGCGCGTCCGGTAGTGGTATTCGACACCCTGTTCCGCCTGCTGCAGACCCATTTCTCTACCGTAACCTACGCTCGCAATATCACCGACGTGGACGACAAGATCATCGCGGCGGCAAAGGAGGGCGGGCGCAGCATCGAGTCGGTCACAGACGAGTTTACCGCCAAGTACCGCGAGGACATGGCCCAGTTGAACGCGCTGCCCCCGACCCTGGAACCCCATGCCACCCACAATATAGAGGCCATGGTGGCTTTGACCGCCACCCTGATCGAAAAGGGTCACGCTTACGAATCCCAGGGGCATGTGCTCTTTGCGGTGGAGTCCATGGCGGACTACGGCAAGCTGTCGCGCCGCTCCCTGGATGACATGCTGGCGGGTGCCCGGGTGGAGGTTGCCGATTACAAGCGCCACCCGGGTGATTTCGTGCTGTGGAAACCCGCTGCGGACGACGAGCCGGGCTGGGACAGCCCCTGGGGCCGCGGCCGGCCCGGCTGGCACCTGGAATGCTCCGCCATGATCCGCGCCCACCTGGGCGAAACCATCGACATTCACGGCGGTGGTCGCGACCTGATTTTTCCGCACCACGAGAACGAGATTGCCCAGAGCCGCTGCGCCCACGGCGGCGACTACGTGCGCTACTGGATGCACAACGCGTTCCTGGATATCGACGGCGAAAAGATGTCGAAGTCGCTGCAAAATTTCCGCACGGTGCGTGACCTGCTGCAGTCGTACCGCGGCGAAGTGCTGCGTTTTGCCCTGCTGTCAGCCCACTATCGCTCGCCGATGAATTTCTCCGCGGAGCTGCTGGAACAGGCGGAGACGACCCTGGGCAGCCTCTACAGCACCCTGCGGGACGTACAGGACATCGAACTGGATGTGGAAGTACCGCTGGCGGATGAGCCCTTTTACCAGGCGCTGAACGACGACCTCAACACCCCGATTGCGATCGCCGAGCTGCACGCTTTGGCCCGGCAGTTGCACAAGGCCTCAGCTGGTGAGCGCCCGGTGCTGAAAGCGCGCATGCTGGCGGCGGGGAACCTGCTGGGTATCCTGCAGCAGGACCCCGAGGCCTGGATGCAGGGCGGTGCAGGCGGCGATGCTATTTCTGCCGATGCCATCGAGGCCCTGATCGAGGAGCGCCACCAGGCCAAGCTGGCCAAGGACTATGCCCGGGCCGATGAAATCCGCCAGGAACTGCTGGCCCAGGGGGTGGTGCTGGAAGATTCCCGGGAGGGAACCAAGTGGCGCAGGCAGTAGAGCGCCCAGGCTCAACCCAGGCTCTTCTCCCCGGATTCAACGCTCTGCATGATCAGGGTGTTGATCGTCATGGGCCCGACGCCACCGGGCACCGGGGTATAGGCGCTGGCCTTGTCCACCAGGGCTGACAGCTCTATATCGCCGACGCCACCGGGATGGTAGCCCGCATCCACCACCACGGCGCCAGCCTTGACCCAGTCTGCCTTGATGAATTCCGGCTTGCCGACGGCCCCGACCAAAATATCCGCCTGGGCGACTATCGCCGGAAGATTCCTTGTGCGTGAGTGGCAGATGGTCACCGTGGCGTTTTTCTGCAGCAGCATCATCGCCATGGGCTTGCCCAGGATCGGGCTGCGCCCTACCACCACGGCATGTTGACCCTCGATTTCGACCTGGTAGTGCTCCAGAATGCGCATGATGCCCTGGGGGGTGGCACAGCCGTAGGCTTCCTCGCCCATGGCCATGCGGCCGAAACCCAGGCAGGTAACGCCGTCGACGTCCTTGGCCAGGGCGATGGCGTCAAAGCAGGCGCGCTCGTCGATCTGCGGCGGCACCGGATGCTGCAACAGGATGCCGTGCACATCCGGGTTGGCGTTCAACTCGCCGATTTTAGCCAGCAACTGCTCGGTGGTGGTGGAGGAGGGCATTTCCACCGCCATGGAGTCCATGCCGACCCGCCGGCAGGCATTGCCCTTCATTTTCACGTAGGTTGCCGAGGCCGGGTCGTCTCCCACCAGGATGGTCGCCAGGATGGGCGTCTTGCCCCCGGACTTTTCCTTGAGGCGTTCCACGCGCGCGAGCAGGTCTGCTTCGGTCTGGGCTGCCAGGGACTTTCCGTCCAGGATGAGTGCGGGCATGGGGCGGTATCCTCTCGATTGGGGGTGGGTGTAGCGCGCGGGTATGGTCCGGTCCGCGCGGAGGCGAATTGTCCCATGACCCCGCCTGCCAGTGGAAGGCTTGAGTGGCTCGATGCCGGTTAATTTCCGCTCGGCGACGTTGACGCTTCCGGCGCTGGTGAGTATGATGCGCCCTCCTGAAAACAGGGGCTGGCGCCTGCGCCGGCAATGCAATAATCGGGGTATAGCGCAGTCTGGTAGCGCGCCTGCTTTGGGAGCAGGATGTCGGGAGTTCGAATCTCTCTACCCCGACCAACTTTTCAGTCACAGGGAAAGATGGGCGATTGCGGTTTTCAGCATCAAATGACGGTGGCCGTAGCTCATCAGGTAGAGCACTGGATTGTGACTCCGGAGGTGGCGGGTTCGAGACCCGTCGGCCACCCCACCTATCCCAATCCCGAAAAGCAACTCGCCCAGGATGAGATCTTGCGACCGTCCCTGTGCCGGTGGTGTTAGCGCCACCCAGTGGCTATAATCGCGCCCGTTGACGCCATTTGCGCTTTTTTAACCCGCCAGAAGGTGCAGCCACGGAAGCACGGTGTTTTCGCGCCCATAGCTCAGCTGGATAGAGCATCGGCCTTCTAAGCCGGTGGTCCCAGGTTCGAATCCTGGTGGGCGCGCCATTTTCAAACGGTCTGTACCGGAGACATCCTTTACAGATCATACCGGGCACATGGTTTACAGTTCCGGTACAAACGGATTGGTGGCGGGCTCAACCCGCCCCACATCCTCATCAAAGGATCCTAGATCATAATCCAGAAAGCTGACGGTGTATTCCGGACACATGGTTTACATCAAGCGCTACCGATTTCCACCTGATATCATTTCCTCTGCCCTATTCAAAGCACTTCGTGGGGCAGGCTCTCTGGCTCTACTATCGCTTCAACCTGAGTAACCGCAATACTGAAGTTACTGATCATTCCCCCGGCTTCTCTCTATTTGCTGATGAATGTCGCAGGGCTCGCCTGGTTCAGGCTGGGCTGAGTCAGTCCGGCCGGAACGGCAGTCTGAATACTTCTCGCGAAATCCACTATTTTTTGCCGCAAAGAGTAGAATACTCCGGAGATTAATGGACATGAATTTATGACCAACCCTGCAACAAAGGTAAAGCCACATCGCGGCGGCCGGGGGCGGCGCTGGGGTCTGTTGGTTTTGGTATGCCTGGTTGTACTGGTGATCCTGGGCGGGCTGAAGTACCTCCAGGTGACCCGGGCCATCGCGTTCGGGAAGTCTTTTCCCGAGCGGTCAGAGACAGTAACGGCGGTAATAGCGACAGCGGGCACTTCGCAGCAGTGGTACCGCACTATCGGTGAGGTGCGAGCTACGAAATTTATCGAACTGCGCACTGAAGTCGATGGCAAGATTATCAGCATCGGCTTTGAGGGCGGCAGTCCTGTCGTCGCGGGACAGCAGTTATGTTTATTGGACAGCGCGGAGGAGCGTGCCCAGTTACAGGCTACGCGCGCCCAGTTGGCCCTGGCTGAATTGCAGTTGCAGCGGCTCAAGGGTTTGCGCCGCGATAATCTCGCCAGTCAGAACGAATATGACAAGGCCGAGGCGGACAAGGATGTATTGCTCGCCAATGCCGCTGCCCTCGCCGCCACCATCGAGAAAAAGTCCCTGGTGGCGCCGTTCGACGCGCAAACCGGCTTGCATACACTGCAGGTGGGTCAATACCTGCCGGCGAATACGCTCATTACGGATCTGACTGGCGGGGAAGATGAAGTCTGGATCGATTTCAAATTGCCCCAGGGAAAGGCGTCCCTCGCCATTGGCGACGCGGTACAGATTTCCAGCCGCAGCCTGATGGACCAGACGCTGCGGGCGACAGTGATTGCGGCGGACGCCAGCGTGGATCCCAGGGGGCGCAGTCGCGGATTCAGGGCCTTGGTCAAAAATCCGCCGGAGGCCATACGGCCCGGTTCGGTGGTGGATGTCGA
>Ga0210335_1639521_pt1 | contig 8853 bp, 3 predicted proteins | sample S374metaT_FD_159706 | JGI IMG/M metagenome (GOLD analysis project Ga0210335, IMG submission 159706) | Metatranscriptome of estuarine sediment microbial communities from the Columbia River estuary, Washington, United States - S.374... | ecosystem: Environmental > Aquatic > Marine > Intertidal zone... | reverse complement strand
GGAACTTATGTGCTGGTCGGTAAATATTGATTCCGCCCAGGCTAAGTTTTTTGATGACTTATCTATTTTACAAACGTTTTGAACGCGATAAGTTCACAAACAGTTTGAGAGACATTCTGTTTAGATTTTATGTTTATTCTTTCTATGAGATACGTTAGTAGATCCATTGATAGAGAGATAGTACTTTTAGAACATTTAATTGAATAAAAATTGTCCACACCCCTGTTTGGTTTTGGGGGTTCCTTGTTTTTAACTTGGAACGAGAAAAGCAACGTATACTAGCACTTTTATGTGTTAGGGATCCGTTCACCATATTTTGGTAATACCAGACAACCCTTTTGTGCGTTTACTAATTATGTGACACGCCTCGTATGTCATAAGATTTAAAGTTGTAATCAACAACAGTATTTCGAGCTCATCGATTTGGGTGCCAATACCCGCTAGCAGCAAATTGGCTGAATGGCAAGCTTAAAGCTTCCAAACCAGGGGGACGATTAGTTTCAGGACCCCAACCCCGTACGAAGCTCTTTGGAGAACCAGTTATACTGGGTACATTATTGCGACATTGATGAATTTCGATGGTCCACGCTTGATGTGTGCCTTTTATGATGATGTCTTTACTGGAGAACGACCCTTTTCGCTGAGGGACTATCGTTCGATGAAAGTAGGAGTAAGCCTCTTTTGAGGAATATGCCCCTAGTGCTGCCTCCATTTGTCTTTACTGACTATCAGCGTCAGTGGAGACTTATGGCAGGGATTTCATGTAAATCACTGCTATGAGTTTTTCCACGAGCCAGGCTATGCCGGTTAATTTAGGAGATGAGAAGTTGTCGCGAGTTGAAAGGTATACTCGCAAGAAGAAGGATTCATCGCGTTTTAATCACAAGGAAGTGATGAAGCGCAAAATGAAGGAACGAGCAAGGAAAATGCGTAACGAAGTTGCGCACCGCTCTTTTAGTGGTAATAATCAACCACATGCTCTGGAGGACGACATCCCAGAAGAAACCAAAGCTAGCGTGTGGGATCACATGCGCGAGCTTGCCTCTTTTATGAAGGGGGTAGAAGGCGATGCTGCTGATGACGCTATGCGTCATGCAGAAAATATAATGATCTTTGCTTATGATCTATATAAAGCAAGATCATGGTCAGACATGATTGTTTGCGCTATCACTTACATCAAGTTTTATTGTAAGCGTAGTGTAACAAAGACGATTGTGTCTTTTATTGACGAAATGACCACTGAAAAAGACCTTGAACCACATGGTTTAATTGATATTTCACGTGACTTGTTGGACTCTTGGGATTTATTGAAAACTAACGCTGTTTTCCCCAAATTGTCTTATTTAGTCACCGCTGCTGTGTCTTTAGCCACGTGTGAGATACAAGATGTTGAATGGTCTCTTGCTGGTGTGCGAATCATTAGAGAAGCCGCTAAGCAGGAGATGTATCACGCAAAAGATCTTATTGATGCTGTGATACATTCTTTTTCATGGGTCGCAGAGACCGGAGTTTGGTGTTTCAAGGAAAAGTCTCTTTCTCCAGTACTTTATGGAGATAGGAGACAACACCAATATATGACAGATTGTAATTATCTGTTAGCGCATGCACAAGATGCGCGCCATGGTAACCTTGATTTGGAAGAATACGAGAGGTTGCTAGATGCCAACATTGCTATGTCTGGCCAGCTACAAGGAGCGGCAAAATCTGCTGCTGTGAAGGAACTTCTGCAGAAGAAGTACGCAGCCCTTGTGGCCATTAAAATGGATGTTGTAGCTAAACGGAAGAATACTGCACATCGATTTGCACCTTTTGGAATTTCTATTTTTGGAAATTCCAGTATTGGAAAATCTAATATTACGGAGCTAGTTATGAAAACAGCTCTGACATCTATGGGTTTTTCAGATGCCCCTGAAGGTATAATAACCCTCAGTGAGGCAACTAAACATGACGACACCTACACTAATGATGTGGTGGGAGTTGTCATTGATGATGCGGCTCAGCAGAAAGCTCAGTTTATGCAAGAAGCACCAACGCGTAAGTACATTTCTATGTTCAATAGTGTTGCTGCTCAAGTTGTTAAAGCAGAGCTTAATGACAAGGGCTGTGTCTTCTTTAACTTTAAGTGTGGTATTATAACCACTAATGTTAAAGATTTTGATGCGAATATGTACAGCAACTATCCAGTAGCTGTCTTACGTCGCTTCATTCATGTAACTGCTTCCGTTAAGGAACAATATAGAATACCAGGTGGTACCGGTTTGAATACCGATCATCCCGAGCTTTTAGCTCATGATGACCCACAGACTATTCTTGATGTGTGGCAGTTTGAAATAGAAGAGGTTTTCGACAATAATGGACGTTTAGTTTGGAAAACTCTTTCTTTGCCCATTTTAGAAAATGGGAAATATATGTATTGTAAGGAAATGCCTCTCAGATCATTTCTCGATGCCATTATATATCTGGCTAAACGACATGCTGTTAAACAACAGAAAGAAGTCGTTAAGTCGGAAGCGATGTCTCGAATAAAATGTTGTGAGAAATGTTTTAGATTTCCTCAATTTTGTGAATGCGTAGAGCCTCACGGTGTAGTGGATGAACTCGGTGTTGCGGTAGTTAATGCTGCGATTTCTGGAGTCACTCGCTCTTGGTATTCATGGATGACACCCGTTTATAAATTTATTATGTGTCAACGAGATCCTATTAAATCTCTTGCTACAAAAAATTTGCGGGTTTTCATCGAAAAATCCTGTGACTATGTTGCTCCATTTGGAGTGGCATTGGTTCCAGAATTTATTCATAAAACACAATTTTTCCAGTCAATATTAGAAAAATTCCATACTCATATGGCACAACGTGATATGTTGCAATTTCAACGAATTTGTCTTGTTTTAGCACTATTATGTAGTTACCCTGCCTATTTGTGTGGTTATAAATTTCTTGTGTTATTATGGGGATATTACATCCTTTTAATGTGTACATCCTGTTATACCTACCAACGACAAGTTGAAGAAAGTAAGGCTGTTTACTCACAACGTAGAGATGCTTTGAGTGAATATGCAATCCAGCTTCGAGATGGATGGGTTGGTAAAGGTGCTGTAGCTATGTTAGGCATTGCTGCAGTTATCTTTGCGCTACGTGCATGGAATGCATGGCGCATTGAGAAAAACACCAAACCAAAGGGATTTGTAGTAGATGGAGAAGGTATTGCTGAAGAAGACGCGAAACCGTCTTGGATGACGCAATTTATGGATAGCTTGTATATGCGAGCTAAGCCACCACCTGCTTCTATCACTGCAACTGAATCACAAGTAATTTCCAAAATTTGGAAAAATGTGTGTTGGGGTGAATTTCATGTTACACCGGAAAAGAAAAACAAATGTGGGGTATTCTTTCCCCGCAAATCTGTTATGCTTTTTCCGCAACATATTGTTTACCCTGCTAGTGATATGTCCAAAGAGATGGTTAAAAGTCTCTATGTGAAAGTATCACGCCATGATCGGCCAGGAGGTTCTTTTCAGGTAGCTATAGACACTTCAATGTGTTATAAGTTTCCTGATTTGGATTTAATGGCTGCATATGTTCCTAACAGCCCTGATTTTGCAACTGTTAAGTTTTTTCCCTTGACATTACCGAAGGGTTCGTGTATAGCGAAGTTAGCTATTCCGAATCCTGAACATGTTTTAAAGGTTGTTACAGTTGCTCCTCGATTTAAAGTCGTGGGACACAAATATAGGCAATTCTATGGTGCAGAATATCGTACTATAGAGGCGCGAGCTGGTGTTTGTATGGGACCATTAGTAACGGAGAGTAAATCTCCATTTATTGCTGGTTTTCATATAGGTGGGTATGAACCCACTGCACAAGCTATATCATTATGTGTCACACAAGACATGTTAGACAAATCTTATAATTGGCTAGAAACCAATTGTGGGTATTTGTCAGCTGAAGGAACAGCATTGCCACATGCTCAATATGGACTTCCCATGCTTACGACAGAAGAAATTCATCCTAAAGCTCATTATTTGAAATCACTTGGAAGTGATGCGTTCATTGAGTTATTAGGTTCAACAAAGCTGCGATCTGCGCAAAAGTCGCAGGTTGTCCCGTCGTTACTGTCAAAAGATGTTGAGGAAGTTTGTGGTGTCCCACAAAAATGGGGTCCGCCTAGAATGGACCCTAATTGGAAACCTTTTAATGTTAATGTAGGATTATTTTCTGACCCGTCATTGATGTTTCCTCCTGCTTTGTTGCGTAAAGCACAATTAGATTGGGAGGAGCCCTTAATTGAGGCTATGAAACATTATGTAAGGAATGAAGATTTTCGTCCATTAACTATGGAAGAGACAATTTTAGGTATTGATGGAAAGAAATATATCGATCCTATGCCTATGTCTACCGGAATGGGTTTTCCAGTATTTGGGAAAAAGAATAAACGCGGTATTAATGGTGAGTTCCTCCATTTCGACGAAGTTCGAGAAGGTGAGGTTTTAATATCGCGTACTCCGAAACCCCATGTTTTGGAGGAATACAACAGGTTAGAAGACTGTTGGAAACGTAACGAGAGAGGATATCCCGTTACATCGGCTACATTGAAAGATGAGCCGACTAAACTCACAAAAGAAAAGGTACGAGTGTTCCAAGCAGCTCCCGTTGCTTTGGGCATGCATATTCGCAAATACTTCTTACCTATTGCTAGGTTTTTGCATATGCATTCATTACTTGCCGAGTCCGCTGTAGGAACAAATTGTTTTTCTACAGAATGGCAAGAATTAATGGACCATGCCAACAAATTTGCGCCAGATGGGAAAATTCTGGCGATGGATTATTCGAGTTATGATACACGTATGTGTTCTCAGTTAACTCGAGCATCTTGGGAAAGCTTTATCCGTTTAGCGGAAGTAGGAGGCTATCCTAAAGATGCTATCAACATCATGAAAGCTATGGTAGTTGATATAACCCATCCTCTAATGGATATTAATGGAACCCTTCTTATGGCTATGAATATGAATACCTCAGGAAATAACATGACAGTGGATGTCAATGGTACTTCTGGTAGTTTTCTAGTCAGAATGGGTTTTTTCTATTACTATGTAACGGAGGAAAATTTTAGAAAATGGGTCGCCGCATTGACTTACGGTGACGATTTTTATGGGAGTGTACATAAGAATTTTCGTGGATTTAATTTTCGTTCATACAAAGCATTTCTTGAACGTTTTGGAATGAAAATAACATTACCTAGTAAAACAGATGATGTTGTTGATTTCCTTGATGTGAAAGATGCTGACTTCCTGAAAAGGAAAAGCAATTTTATCCCCGAAATCGAATGTACAATAGGTCAGCTTGAAGAAGATAGTATTTTTAAATCTCTTCATTCTAACCTAAAGTCTGCAGTCTCAACCCCGCGCGAGGTTGCAGCAAGCTGTGTAGAAACAGCTTTGCATGAGTGGTTCGCTTTTGGTCGGGACCACTATGACATGCGTTTAAAACAAATGCAGGAAGTTTGTGCGAGGCAAGATCTTCCTGTACCTGCCCTTAATGTCACGTTTGATGAACGTGTCGCCAAGTGGAAGGAACAGTACCAATTAAATCATCAAAATTCCTGTTAGAAATAAACGGACCGATTTGATTCGAAGGAGCATGTCCCCAGCTCAAAGGTGGACCCTCGGTATGGGAGAGGATTTCCCATTAGGATTAAGTTCTGAATATATTTCTGCTACTATTGCAGACCTGAGTATAGCAATTTTTATTGCTGGCTTGCTCATAAAGGCCAATCAAATTAATGATTGGAGCAAGTTTGAACCCCAAGGAGATGTTTCTTCTGAAATCCCGTCAGGTACTCTGGCATCTGGAGATGAACGTGAACAAAACGTTCAATTCAATGATGCTCATCCTGGTTTCGTCGATTCTCGCGGAGTGGTAAATGATCCACTGCGTACGAATCTAGATGATTCAGCCATTTCATTAGAAAATTTCTTTAAAAGACCTCTCAAAATAGCCAGTGTCAATTGGACACAAGGAGGTACTTTTACGGGGCTCACTATTGACCCATGGGATTTGTATTTTACAGATTCACGAGTTATCAATCGTATTGCCAATTTTAAGCTAATGAAAGCAAACCTTGTTTTGAAATTCGTTCTCAATGGAAATAGTTTCTTCTATGGAAGATTACTTATTTCTTATCGCCCGCTTTTAGCTTTGGACACGATTGATCAGTATATTTTAGGTGATGAGTCTTATCAGGTGCTTGCATCACAGAGACCTCATTTGTATTTAAATCCTACAATATCTCAGGGTGGAATGATGAAATTACCATTTTTCACACCACTCAATATGTTAGATATTGTTGCAGAGGATTGGAAACAAATGGGTAAACTAGATATAGATGCCCCTGTTACCCTAAAACATGCTAATGGTGCTGCTGGTAGTGTAACATTGTCGGTTTTTTGTTGGGCTGAAGATATCCATTTGACTGGATTGACTCAACGCAACCCCACTGACATTGTTCCACAGGGTATGGAAGAAACTGGTATTATTTCCAAACCAGCTTCTATTGTAGCAAAAACTGCTGCTCTTTTTAAACAAGTTCCAATGATCTCTTCTTTTGCTACTGCAACAGAGATAGGAGCTAGAGCAATTTCTACAATGGCTGCTTTGTTTGGATATTCTAAACCAGTTCATTCTGATATATGCCCCCTTCAACCACTAACTCGTCAATCCATGGCCGTTTGTGACGGCCGTGAAAATATTGTCAAGTTGACTGTTGATTCTTGCAATGAATTAACTATTGATCCATTAGTTGCGTCTTTGGACGCGAATGATGAATTGACCATAGCATCTATTGCTATGCGAGAATCACTGTTGACTAAATTCACTTGGGGAACTGCGTTGGATGCTGAAGCTCTGTTATTTAATATTGTAGTGGATCCATGTGTTATAAATCAAATTGGGTCACTCGGCAATACACCTATGTTTATGCCTGCCGTTGCTTTTGCAACATTCCCATTTGAATATTGGAAAGGATCACTGCGATACAGATTTCAGGTGGTTTCTAGCGGATTTCATAAAGGACGTATTAAAATTGTATACGATCCTTATGGAGTTCCACAAACTACTGGGCCTACAGCTCTTGAAGCAGAATATAATGTTGCTTATACTGAAATAGTGGACATTGCTGAATGCAATGATTTTTCTATTACAGTTGGTTGGGGTCAATCGACTCCTTTTCGACAACATTTAAATTTTCCCCAAAATCCTACTACCACATATCGTTCGTCTAATGGTGCACAACCCGCTCTCCCTGTGGGTTTGACATCATCGAATTCTATTGGTGTAGGTAATGGTACGTTGTCAGTGTATGTGGTGAATGCACTAACAACTCCAAATTCCACAGTAGACAATGACATTCAAGTCCTTGTTTCTGTGGCTGCTTGTGATGACTTCGAAGTAGCTGGTCCATCGGACTACTACTTGAAAAGAATGTCTCCATTCCCAATTACCACACCTCCGGCGAACCTTATCGCTCCTCAAGGAGCAGAAGAAGATATCCTAAACATGGGTACACCGGTGATGGACACAAATTCGATTAGGTATATGGGTTCTAATACTGTATTGGACCCTTTGGTTAATCGTATTCATATGGGAGAGGCTGTTGCTTCATTTAGGCAATTATTGAAACGATATAATTTGCATGAAGCTATAGCTTATCCCGCTGATGATGTGACATCAATGATGGTTGGTATGACTCGGAGAATGTTTCCATTTCTTGGAGGTTACACAACAGCTCCCACAACGGCATCTACTCTAATTACAACAGGGGATGATACAACTGGAAATTATGTTTATGCAAACTTAATTTTAATGCAGTATCTATCCCTTGCTTATGGAGGATGGCGTGGTTCAATTCGTTATGCTGTCGATACAACTTTTAATGAAGTTAATGTCGGAGGCACAACATTGCCATTCCATATGTCAACGTGGGAAGTCTCTCGGTTAGGTAATATTGCCGAGAGAAATCTCAGTGAAACGGTAGATAATGATACTACTTTTTCACGAAATTTTGGTTTTGGAACCGCATATCCTAATAACAGATATGTTGGTATCAAAAATCAATCGTTAGGTCTAGCCGGTTCCACTAGGTGGAACACTGTGGTGAATCCTTTACAATCTTTTGAAGTTCCCTATTACTCTAAGTACCGGTTTTGTCCGGCACGACAGGGTCAGAAATGGACTACTAAGGATGTATATCAGGATTCATTTTCGATGGTTACGACCACTGCTGGTACAGACGCAGTTAGTATAGCGTACAAATATGTTGCGGCCGGGGAAGATTTTACACTAATGTTTTATCTTTCTCCTCCCATATTGTACCCGCAGGAACCCCCGTTACCGCCTTCGGGCACCCCTCCTCCTTAAGTTTAATTAAACTTGAAACACTTATCATGGACGTGATATTAGAAATTATATAGCCGAAATCGTTATGACGAAATTGGTGAAAGTTTTATCTAATTTTCGCGTGTTAATGACCTAGAACAATTGTTTGAACATGGCGATGATAAAGTGCGTAAAGTATTTTTGGACTTTTGAGGAACATCCATCAGAAAAAGGATGTAAAATTTAGTTACCCTTCTGTAAAAAGGGAATCCGTAGTAAATGGCATACTACACGGCTCTATTGAGTCGGTGGCTTGCGTTGTTTGAAATTATGCATTAATAGTTTTATCTCGACGTAAGTCGGGAGTTTTTATGTTATTGTCATAATTTTAAACTGCACGCCAGGATGAGTAATGCACCATTCGGTATCTGTATAGGTTGAACCATTCCTAGCAATCAGAAACCGTCTACTGGCCAAAATTGC
>Ga0210335_1382836_pt1 | contig 8854 bp, 8 predicted proteins | sample S374metaT_FD_159706 | JGI IMG/M metagenome (GOLD analysis project Ga0210335, IMG submission 159706) | Metatranscriptome of estuarine sediment microbial communities from the Columbia River estuary, Washington, United States - S.374... | ecosystem: Environmental > Aquatic > Marine > Intertidal zone... | reverse complement strand
TGGAAGCGGATAACCAGCGCCTGCGCGAACTCGGCGAGGCGATAGTCGAGCACAAACGGGCGCGGCAGCGGCACTATGGCCGCATGCAGGAACTGGAGGGTGTGCGACGTCGTTTCAAGCAGCATCGCTTCGACAGTGTGCATTCGGGCTTTGGCAACGATGCCCTGCTGGCGATGATCCTGGGCCAGTTCCTGCAAGGTACTGTCACGGACCAGGAGCTGTGGCGGACCCTGGAGCGGGAGCAGCGTTATCGCCGGATGGATGCCAACCCGGACTTCGGCTCCGGCGGTTTCAGGCCCCGGGCGGGCACCTGGAATATTCCGTTTCCCCGTGGAGGTGGCCTGGGCGGTGGCCTCGGCGGGGGGATGCGTATTCCCCGGGGTATGCCCAGGCGGGGTGGCGGTGGTGGTTTTCGCACCGGTGGCGGTTTCTAGTTCGGGGTAACGGTTTGCCGGACATCGCCGCTTCTCAGGCTGCGGCTTTTACCACCAGGGTTTGATAAAGTTTGCGGCCGGGCGCTACCCGGAGAACAGTTCCATACACAGGGAGATACATATGAAAGTCAAAAATCACTTTTCCGGACTGCTGCTCATCGCTCTTCTGTCTGTTGCGGCCTCTACTGTCTTTGCGGCAACCGAGACCGGTAAAGCTGCGTATTACGCCGACAGCCTCCAGGGTAACAAAACCGCAAGCGGTGAGCCCTATGACAAGAACGCCATGACTGCCGCGCACAGGACCGCGCCCTTCGGCACCAAGGTCAAGGTGACTTACCTCAAGACGGGCAAGACAGTGGAAGTAACGGTTAATGATCGGGGGCCGCGCAAAAAAGGCTTTATAATCGATGTCTCCGGTGCCGCAGCGGTCGAACTGGGACTCAAGGAAGATGGCATTGGCGAAGTCGAGATTGAATATACGCAATAGCCTGTGTTTAAAGTGATTCCGCTCAAGTAGCTGTTAACGGAGGAAACATGAGGAAATTGCTCCTGCTCGTTTTGCTTGTGGTCGCCACGCAGGCATACGGAAAACCGAAGCTGCAGCAGCAGTTTGACTCCGTTGGCCCGACCATGAAGACGCTGGAGTCTGCCACCACCGGTCGCAGCATCTTTTACCTGGATGAAGGTGATAGGGCGCAACAGGTCCTGTCCAAGGGTGGCTCGCTGGGAATCTGTGCCTGGCGGGACTGACGCGGGTGCTTGTTCGAGCCGGCTTGTGGGGCTAGCTGGTCCCGGAAGCTGGTATCCCTGCCGAAGGCAGTTAAACTACGGCGCCTCCCTTTGCTGATCGTAGCGATCGTAAAATCGCGTGGCCGCAGGATGCAGCGGTACCGCCAGACCCAGTCGCATCGTCTGCCGTGAAATAAACGCTGCCCGGTAGTACTTGCGAGCCAGTTCGTCACCGCCGGTCAGCAGCAGTTCGAGCATCTGCTCTACTTTTTTGTCCTCGACCCGGGCATGGGTCATCAGTGCCGCAGCCAGGCCCAGGGTGGTAAAAGGCTCGGTTTGTCCCGGATATGTTTTTGCCGGTACGGTCATCGGGTAATACACAAAATGTTTCTCCGCCAGATGTATGAACAGGTCGGGCGGTACTGACAAAAAGCGCAGGTCGTCGCGCTTTGCCGCCAGCGCCTGGATCGATGGCGCCGGAATCGCCTCTGTCAGAAAGAGGGCGTCTATGTCGCCGCTTTCGAGTTGCGCGATTGCCCTGGCGAGGCTGATCTCCAGAATGTCGGGTAATTCTTCTGCGTCCATCTGGGCCGCGAGGCCTATCAGTACCGCATTGATCCGGCTGCCTGAACCGCGCTGGCCAACGGCGACGCGGCGACCCTGCAGGTCCGCCAGCTCACGGATACCACTGCCCTCCAGGGTCAGCAAATGCACGGCCTCAGGCCACAGGCTCGCGACGCCCCGTAGTTCCCGGTTGGGGAAAAAGCCCTCGCCAACCAGGCCCCCGTACAACAACTGCGCCACATCGGACTGTACCAGCCCGAAGTCCAGCCTGCCTGCCTGCAGGCGGCTGGCATTAGCGACACTTCCCTCGGAGGCCGCGCTGAATATGGGGATGCCCCGCTGCCCGGCATAACGACTCAGTGCCTCGCCGAAAGAGTAATAGGTGCCCGGCGCTGCGCCTGCGCCAAGTAAAATCTTGCCTTCGAGCCTGGCAATACGCAGGTCGATGCGATCGACGGCCGTGTCCAGTTCTTCGATGATCAGGGTCTGCCGGCTTCCAGCCTTGTACTCGGGTGCATTCGTTATCAGGGATCGGGCTTCTTTTAACACGGATTCCGGTCCCGGCCCCTGGCTCTCTACTGCCGGTTCTGGCTTGTGTGCCGGGCGCGGCCCGGACTCCTCATCGAGCGATTTCCAGTCTCCCTGCTGGTCCTGGGTGTAGGCAAAGCGACCATGTACTTTGAGTACGTCGCCCTGCACGTTGCCCTGGGCCTGGAAGCCCTCTATGCCCGGCTCGGTGGCACCGATCGCGTAAGCCAGGGTTCCCAGGTTCAGGCCCTGCCATTCGCTCAGGCTGTAGTCCTGCAGCAACTCCAGCTCGGCATCGTAGTAGCTATATACCCCGGAAAGATCGTGTTCCAGGTCCCTGAACGGGGCTGAGCCTGTGCGTTGAAAATCCCTCACCGCAAACAGGTCCTGTTGAAAGTTCTGGTCGAGTCGACTCTGTAAATCCTGCTGCAGGCGCTCCCGATCCGGCCCGCGATCACAACCGGAAAGGCAAAGGATCACGATCATTAACAGATACGTAAAGCGACGATTTTGCCTGACGGACATGTCTGTTAACCAAATATTGGCAGAGCCAGGTAACCCTGGATAACCAGTGCATTGAGAAAGTCGATAAAAAATGCGCCCATCAGCGGGACCACCAGGAAGGCCTCCGGCGAAGGCCCGTAACGCTGGGTCAGGGCCTCCATATTCGCCACCGCGGTGGGCGTTGCGCCCATGCCGAATCCGCAGTGGCCACCGGCGATGATGGCCGAGTCATAGTTGCTTCCCATGAAACGGAATGTTACCAGGCTGGCAAACAGCACCATGCCCCCCGTCTGTATCAGCAGCATCACCAGCAGCGGCCCTGCAAGGCTGAGCAATTCCCACAGGCGCAGGGACATGAGGGCCATGGCGAGAAAGATGGACAGCGAAATCGTGCCGATCATATCCACGGTGGGGCGGTGAACAGAGAGTGTTGGTACCAGGTGTTCCAGGTTGCGCACAGCCACACCGATCATCAGGCACCAGACAAACCCCGGTAAGGTGAAGGCGGCGCCAGCCATGATACCGGCAATAGCCAGGCCGCCGATCAGGCAAACCAGTATGGTAAACAGGGCCCACAACAGCGTATCGCTGTTGATGGGGCCATGCGTTTCCTCTTCTTCGATGTCAGCTTCATAGTCGTGGCTTGCGGCTGATTCCAGGCCGTGCAGGCGGATAAGGCGCCCTGCCACCGGTCCTCCGATAAGGCCACCCAGTATCAGCCCGAAAGTGGCGCACGCCATCGCCAGTTCCATGACACCGGCTATATTCTGCACGTCGGCAAACTGTTCCGCGTAGGCAGCGCCGGTGCCGTGTCCCCCGGACAGGGTTATCGAGCCCCCCAGCAGTCCTACCAGCGGGTGCAGGTCCATACCTACCGCGGCCATCAATCCCAGGCCATCCTGCAGAATGAGGTAGGCGACGCACACCAGACTGAAGAGCAATAACTTGGGACCGCCACGCACCAGCAGGCGGAAGTCGGCGCCAAGCCCTATCGTCGTAAAGAAGGCCAGCATCATGGGCTCCCTCAGCTGCATGTCGAAGCCGATTCGAAGGTCGAAACTGAGGAATATGAAAGTGGTGAGAACGGCAAACAGCAATCCACCCACCACGGGAATCGGAATATTGTTGTCCCGCAGGAAGCCTACCCTTGACTGCACTGCAGCACCAACTAACAGCACTGCCAGCGCGGCGGCGAGGGTCTGCATGGCATCGAGGCTGATTGCCAAGTTCCATCCTCCGTGGTTTTACCAGGTAAAAGCGTAAAGCCAGCATAGAACAGCTGTACAGGTGATGCCAGCAATCGTATGGCTGCAAGTTCGTGTAACGCCAGCGGATAATGCAAGACAGGGAAGTATGCAGCCCGGTGGGATGAGCTAATTGACCAGGATATTGGCCTTCGGCCGCAGCGGAAGATTGCTGCGACCCTCAGCCACTGCGTGGCCGTTGCCGGTTAGGAGGAGGGGGAGCAGGTTGCGCTGGAGAGTGAATGGATTCAGGTTTGTTCTTCTCGCAGTAACCGCTCAAACGCATCGATCTGCGCGCTCGCGATATCGATACTGGCCTGCCAGAAAGCGGGCTCTGCCAGGTCGACCTGGAGATGCTCCCTGGCGAGCTCCTCCGCGCTCATTGAACCGGTCGCGCGCAGCAGTTTGACATAGTCATCGTAAAAGGCCTCGCCGCGCTGCTCCCGCTGTGCGTACACGCCCTTGCTGAACAGGTATCCGAACAGATACGGATAATTGTAGAAACTCACATCGGCAATACTGAAGTGCAGTTTGCTCGCCCAGAACAGGTCGTCCGCCTGGCTCATCGAGTCTCCGTACCAGCGGGACCAGGTTGCGGCCATCAGTTCGCGCAAGGCCCTGACACTCAACTCGCCGGCGGCTCGCTGTTGGTAAAAGTCGCGTTCGAACTCATACCGCACGGGAATATTGACCAGGAATCCCAGCGCCGATGACATTTCCTCGAACAACATCAGGCGCCTTTCATAGCTGGACTCCGCCGCCGCAAGCAACTCGTCCCGGACGACACTTTCGGCGAAGATGGAGGCCGTTTCCGCCAGGGTCATGGGGTATTCACTCTGGCTGAATGGCAGGTCGCGCATTACCCAGGAGTGAAATGCATGTCCCAGCTCGTGGGCCAGGGTCAGGACATCCGACATGCTGTTACCCCAGGTCATGAATACTACCGGGGTTCGGTGGGCGGCAAAACCACCGCAGAAAGCGCCCAGTTGCTTGCGCGGTTGCGGTGCCGCGTCGATCCAGCCGCGCTCCACCATCATCTCCACGAAGGCGCCCATCTCGGGGTGCACACCGGCAAAGCATCTGCGGATGATCTCGATGGCCTCGGGGAAGCTGTATTCCCGCACCTGTACACCCGCTGGCGCGGGCATTGACGCCAGCTCGTCCCAGGGTTCGAGCGATTTTGTCTGGTATAGCTCCGCCATCAGTTTCGCCGCCTTGCGCCCCACCTCAACGTTGTGCCAGGTGACCTCGAGCAGGCAGTCCAGCGTTCGTCTATCAATCCTGCTGGCGTGCAGGCTGGCGTCCAGGAAGTGGACCGGCCTGGTATGGGAGCGTTTCTGGTATTCGCTGAGCCGCCATCCCGCCAGGGCGTTCAGGATAGCGGCGATGGACTCCGCATGGGTCTGCATTTGCGCCCGTATCCCGCGCCATGCCGGCTCCCTGCGCAGGCTGTCGCTGCCCTTCACAATGCTGGCTGCCTGTGACAGGCCTAGCACCTCGCGGCTGACGTCCGGCAGCTTGAGTTCGACATCCAAAGCGCCGGTCAGGCGGTCGTAAAGGTGTGACCAGGCGGTGTGGCCGTCTACCGCCATCAGTGACAGTAATTGCTCCTCGGCCACATCCAGCCGGGTATCACGCAAGCTGCGTCGCTGTTCGATAGCAAAGCGGAAACGTTCAAGCGGGCCAGTGTCATCCTCCGCCGCCAGCACCTGTTCCAGTTCGGCTGCATCGATGCGAATCAGCCGATTATCGAAGGGCTCGAAGGCCTGATCCAGTTCCGCCAGCAGTTTGTCCACCTGGCCGCTGAGTTTTCGGGCGTCCTCGTTACCGCTGTTGACGGCCAGCAGGCAGCTCGCATACTCCGCCAGGTTGTAGGCAGTAATCCGGGCCAGCTCGGACTGGGTCAGCGCCTGCTGTAGCACAGGGCCCTGGTCAGCTGCCTCGCACCACCGCAGCAGGTCAGACAGGCGCTCGCGAACGAAGGCGATATCCGCAGGTATTTTCGGGTCATCCAGGCCGCTGTAGGCGATGGACAGGTCCCATTCGGGCGCATTCATAAGCTCTCCTGGAGAAACGGGTTGCGTGTAGTGTGTCATGCGATGTCAGTCTCGCTCTATCGCGGGCAGCCGCAGGGCCATCAGTGCCCCTGCCGCGCTCATTGCACCCAGGCAGTAGAGCACGGGCAGGATACCCAGGTGCGACAGCCAGGATGACAGTCCGCCTATCAACAGTAACAGAACGCCGATCAGGGTATTGCTGACGGCGACCAGCTGGGCGCGATTATCCGGTGTTGCCATATCCACCAGGTAGGTTTTGCGCCCCAGCCTGATGGCGGCGTGGCCCAGGTAGAATACGAAAATCACCAGTCCATACCACAGCGCGGCCTTGCCGATCGCCCAATCCAGGCCGACGGCGCTGGCGACGGTCAGCGACAGTGCGGCGCAGAGGCCGCCGCCAATCGCCATGGTCCAGCGGCTGGAGCGGTCGGACAGGCGACCCCACACGCGACCGCTCACCAGGTTTGCGATGCCCGCCATGAGCACAAGCAAGCCCAGCTCGCCCAGCTGCTGCTGGCCGCGCTGGCTGGCCAGGCTGACATAAAAGGGCGCGGCGAGGCCACTGCTGATTAGCAGGGTGCGGGTGGCCAGGAAGCTGCGCAGCTGGGTGTTGTTCCAGGTATCGCCAAGATTGTCCAGGATTCCCTGAAGACCCTGCTTGCCACCCTCCGTGGCACCGGGCTGCTCCCGCAAAGTGGCGTAGACGGCGCAGGCTGCCAGCCAGAGAACGGCCGCGACGCACAGCAGTATGACGAGAGGTTCCCTGCCCTGGGGCGCGCCAAACCAGAGAAGTGCCGCGCCCATGCCGATGGCTGCCAGCCCGGAAATCGAGGTGGCAATCCCGCTCACGCCGCCGCGCCTGCTCTTGTCGACTGTCTTGCCAAGCACGTCCTTTGCGGCGACGGAGGTAACGCCCCGTCCGAGGGAAAACAGTGCCAGGGCCGCGATGATGCACCACCCCGCCGCAGCGCCCTGCAGGAACGCCGCGACCAGGGCCATCGCCAGCAGGGCACAGGCCTGCACCAGGCTGCCGATAATCCAGAATCCCTTGCGTACCGGGTGCTCCCTGATCCACTGGCCCACCGCCAGTTGTGGCAGCAGCGCCAGCGACTCCCGTACCGGTACCAGGGCGCCCACCATGGCGGTGGGGGCACCCAGCGCGCCGAGTAGCCAGGTCAGGGTCAGCTTGGCATCAACCAGGCTATCTCCCATCTTGGTCAGGGTCAGGGCGGTGATATGGACCAGCCGGCTGTGAGGCTGCTCACGACAGGCTGCCGCCGGGATCTCCTTGCAGACCCGGGCGTCCTCATCGGGCTCCAGCAACTCGGTCAGGTCCGGTACCACGCGTGCTTTCAACAACTGGGCAACCAAAGCATCTCCCATCCATTACGAGTCGGGTGTTATACGGGCAAGGGTTATATAAAGGTCACCGGGTGGTATCGATTCTGTTGCGCAGCTCGACGATATTACCCTCCGGGTCGCGCAGGTAGACGGAGTTACCGTATCCCTGGGCACCGTAGCGCTGCTCGAACTTACCCGCCTCGACACCCTGGGACGCCAGATATCGACTGATTGCTTCCTCCGGCTGTGGCTCTATCTGCAGGCAGAAATGGTCCATGTTGTTGCCGTCTGCCCCCGGCGGACCGCCCCCGGCGCGGCCCAGTTCGCTGTCCACTGCCACCAGGTCTATCAGCGAGTTGCCGGCGCGCAACTGCACCAGGCCGAACTCAGGGGACAGCTCCCGTTCCACCGGGCAGCCCAGCACCGTGCCGTAAAAATACAGCATCTCATCCATGCGGGATGTGCGTAAAACCACGTGATCCAGACCGGCTACCTTAATCATATCGACGGATCCGAAATCCCCTTACCAGCTGATCTCTATCTCGATGCTGGATTCATCGCTTTCTATCTCGACTTCGAGTTCTAGCGTGACCTCATCGGGCACCTTGACATGTATCTTGATACCGTTGCGCATGAGATCCAGCGCATTCTGTCGGGCCAGTGAGTCAGCGATCGTGTGCAGGAATTTTGCCGCTTCTTCCCTGCCCATTTTACGTTTTTCAGAGATTTCCATGAGGTCCATATCGGCTCCCGGCTTGTGAGATGAATACCCAATGTACCGAAAAACGGGTTGAGAGAGTAGCTACCGAATTGTCCCGGCAGCACCCGGGGTCTCCAGGCGTTGGGCTCTGGTCCTGCGATTGAGGAAATACCACGCCGGCACCAGCACCATGGCCCCCAGCAGGCCCGCGGTAACGAACAGCGTTTCGTAGCCCACCCGGCTGGCGACCCAGCCCGAGGCCATGCCAACCAGTCCCGACAGAATGACCTGGCAGCAGGTTTGCAGGCTGTAGTCGGCACCCTCGTGATTCTCCCTGCACTGGTCCATCATCAGCGCAAACAGGACGACAGTGGACATGCCGTCAGCCATCTGCTCGAACAGCATCACCCCATAAATCGTACTCATCTGGGTATGGCCCGAGGCAATCACTGCGAAGCCACCGATACCAATCGCCTGCAGCAGCCCGAATCCAAGCAAGGTGAGGCGCGGGCCGAGACGGTAGTAAAGAAGGCCGCCGACAATGGCGGCGAGCATGCCGGCGACCGAGGACGCCAGGCTGAGACTGCCGATGGCCGAAAGCGTCAGGCCGGCATCCACCAGCATGGGTTTCACCATGCCGGAGCCGAAGGCATCACCGAGTTTGTAAGACACCAGCACCAGTAGCCACAGGGCAATTTTTGGCTGCCGGAAGAAGTCGAGATTGCTCTCCCAGGAGAAGGCAGGAGAGGCGGG
>Ga0210335_1118321_pt1 | contig 9059 bp, 2 predicted proteins | sample S374metaT_FD_159706 | JGI IMG/M metagenome (GOLD analysis project Ga0210335, IMG submission 159706) | Metatranscriptome of estuarine sediment microbial communities from the Columbia River estuary, Washington, United States - S.374... | ecosystem: Environmental > Aquatic > Marine > Intertidal zone... | reverse complement strand
CGACTAACATCGAACTAATCTGAAAATCGTCAACTTCTTAGTTACAAAAATTTCGCACTAACCAGAGCTTGCAAGAGCAAGTCTGGGGAATGTACAAAAAATAACCTTGAAGCAATCCTATGGATAGCGTCTTTCAGACTAGCTCGGAGCTCAAACTCATATAAGATATGAGACACGACATCGACCATCGTGTTTTAAATTTAGAGTCTTTCGACTATGCTCCCGTAGGGAGCGAACTATAAATGTACATGGTGGGTACATTCATAAAAAATACTGGTGAATAATCAGGACCAACTTGAAAAAATAATTTCCAATAATCATAATGTATTGTTGAAGAAGTATTTGTAAGATACTGGACTCGCACAGCATCAAATGGATTTGACACTCCTGCAACACGGCGTGATGGTGCCGTCCCAAGAAATGTCCTTTGAGAGTATTGTGGTACATTCACACTTATACCAGTTTGCGTTCTTTGATTAATTAATAAAGAACCCGATGTTGTTGCATAATTTGACATGAAAAAAGCTAATTTTTTATCAGAAGATAATAAATCAATTTGAGTACTTGTAAAATCATAATTTGGACCTATGAGCAAAGCTTTAGGACGTGTTATTAGAATAGAAGCTGGATCGAATCCATCAAAATCCATTTTCCAAGTGAATGAACCTCTTTCACCTAGAAAACATTGAGAGATTAAATGATATGGTGTTGTTGTAACAAAATTATATTTTGCTATACCTGCTGCAACTATTTCATTTGCTAAATCGATACCGTTGGGGTCAAATCCCTTATATAGTGGTCTACGATTCATAGTCATAACGTTGTGTTCTGTGTGTGATGTATTAGTTTGCTCATGCACAATTCTTGAGAAATTACATCTCATTAATAGTGAACGTAGGTTAGAAATTTTCTCTCCCATATAAATTAAATTTATATGATCATCAACTTCGGATTTACCACCAAAATTAATTTCTTCTACTTCTTCAATAGTACCTTGTACGGTGAAGAATTGCAATTTCTCATCAATATCTTTTGGTTGCGCAAATTCTAGGTTTTCTGCTCCTCTAACTGATACTAAAACGTTAATATCAGCAGATAAAACAGGTGAACTTTGCGCATTTAATACTCTTACTGTAAAAATACCATTTACAGTATCACTAGTATCAGGTGTTAACGTTGCCACTTTGTACATTACTTCAGTGTAATCTTCAGGTGTGTGTAAATATGCGGCACGTTGAGTGTATGGAATTCTAATTGATACGTTAGTTGTCTCGGTAATATCAATTATGGAAGTGAAAACTTCGGTTGACGAATTATTCGTATTAGAAATATCACCAATTGGATCCCATGACACACGCAATCTTCCTCGATGAAAATTAGAACATATAACTTTCAAATCGAAGATTATATCACCTCTCCAATATTCGAACATATTGGCACACAGATACATAGGAGTACCATTAACTGCCGTTTCACCTGTTCCAGCAGTATAAGATGCCATGTAAGGAGAAACATAAGAGTTCCAAAGTAGTGTGCCAGGTCCCGATGTTGATGCCCATGTAAAAGTTGTCAAATAGCTGGGATGACCAACAAAATTTGATACGACTAGTGGTTCTGCATCATTAGTACCTAGACATGTGTTGTTTACAGTGAGTTCATTCTTAGAATCTATACACAATCTTTCAGTACAATCACTTATATCAGATGTAGCTAAACCGTGAAATGGTAGATTTTTAAAAGCTTGTACATCGGAAATCACTGGCACTTTAGAATATCCAAACATGGCAGCAATATTAGCAACCCCTTCAGCAGCAATTGAAGTTGCAGTCATATAAGGACCAATAACAGGTAAATTAGATAATAATCCTGTCGCTCTAGCAATGGCAGTAGCTGGTTTAGAAACCACACCTTTACCATATTCATCAGCCTGTACTGCTAATTTGACTGTAAGACCAGCTAATTCCACATTTTCAGCCCAAGCATAAACTTGGATATCTACATCTGAACCAACAACTGAATTTGCATTTAGTAAATTACCAAATGAATCTACGGTTATAGCTCCCATATTGTATAGGTCTGTTGATTCAGTGATATTTAACCATTCGAATGGATATATAAAAGGTAATATCATCTCCGCTCCCTCATTGTTCTGTGGGTAAACTTTAATGTTTGGACGCTGTGAGTATGGTACTAATCTATCACCGGCCGCTGGTGCCGAACCATATAGATCATTTAACGGTGAATATGAATACATCAAAGCTCCATAATAAAAGGGTGATGCATTAATCATTACTTTCAAGTGCAAATCACATCTTATAAAAGCATAATTATTAATCTTATTTTTAATTGATGTGTGACCAAAGAATGCTTGCCACGGTCGGAATGATGTATCAATGGATGTACCCACCGTCCATGATTGAGAATTAATCAAAACAGGTCTAGAAAGAAATTTTCCTATATCCGCATTAACACTTCCCGAAGGTTTATAAAGTGAATTGGTTTTTGGTACCATAACTGTGTTAGATATAACTTTATCATCAAATGTTACGTTAACTTGATCTTCAGTTGATTTTGACTCCTCTTCACGATCAGTACCCTCTGCTTGCACTACATAGTTTGATAAAGGTTGATGAATATTGTCAGTAAGGCCGACATAGCCTGCAGAGTTTTTACATGGGATTCCGCAAAGTCCCGACATATAATAAGAATTTGATAAATTCGTTTTTTGATTTTGTATTTTGACATTCGACATAAGATTTAGACCAACTGTCCTGCAACTTTACCGTTTTACACAAGCTTACAGTCATAAGCTTCACACAGTATTCTCTCACTACGATTTGTGAGAACGTTAATAAATACTGCTTCCTTGCAGACACAAGTGCTACACTTGTGAGTTTGATGTTTTAATTTACGACATAAAAAGGACGATATTTTACGCATTATACAGATTACTACAAATAAAAACCTGTTGTTCTAGTATGTTCCGACAGGAAAATACACTTCAAAAGAGTCACAATGTTTAGAACTCTGTTTGAAACTCATACACAATTCCTCGAACGTAGGAAAAGTACTATCCTCAACCCATAGATCCCATTTAAGATCTATAACGAGTTGTTTCAACATATTGAGTTTGATCTCAAATGTTTCCCTCCCATAGAAAAAATATTCTCGTAAAGCAGTAGAAATTACTGAAATGCCCTGAGCTTCCTCAGTTACTGATTTGGAACGATTCCATATCATCAGCATTTTTTCAATGGATTCATGGTCTAATGGGGCAACCATGCAACCTAGATCTTCATCATGTCTCCATGTTCTTTTCAAAAAAGAAGCATCATTTATATTTATAAATGGTACGCTTTCTGCTTCTTTATCTGCCATAGTATAAACAATATCTAATTCTAGAAATTTGTTTGCAATAGCTGTGTGGTTGAACCAACTCGCTTTGGGGTTCACTGACATTATATTATCGTCCCCATATGTCATTAAACTGACATTTTGTTTAAAGTCATCAACCTTGCTTTCCGGATGTAACAAAGCGTAAACGTATCTCATTCTGATACAATTCACTAAACCATTTAAGATTACTGTCAAAGGATTTCCGGATGGGTTTGAACCAAACAATTGGATCAAATCACCATTAAATTCAACAAGTGCGAATGCGGTATCTTCTCCTATGCATCTAACAACTTGTAAATCTTCTTCGGTGTAGTTCCCTGATAATTTTAGAAAACATATGATGATATCAAAAGCTAATAATATCTCTTTAGGACTCATTCTCTTATCAAAAGCTTTATAGTCGCCTGCTACAATGTTTTCAGACCCATGTTTGACAATGTAATCATACATTTCTTGCCACTCGATAGATTGAGCAATCGTACCAGGAGCTGATTCAAAAGATAATCTCTCATTTTGAACTAAACGTGTGAAAGATAATAAATATTTTCTCACAACAATAGTCCAATCAAATGGTGCACCCGTAAAAACACGAGTCTTACCAATCTTTGCTTTCTTGTGTGATACAGGTTCATCTTTTAAATGCGCACAAAAATTTGGGTGTGCCTGTTCATTATTCTTGTATCTGGACATAATATCATCAACTCTGTCCATGATTTCATCATCCACTTCAACAGGATCCAACATACCATGCAGTGGTGGTATAGTTTTCATAAAGAATTTTTTGCTCATTTTCCATGGATTTCCGGCACTGGTGTTTCTATTAATTTTATCTATATAAGCCACTTGTGCACCATTGATAGCTGTGAAATCATCTAGAGGATGAAGCATATCTTTAACTTTAGATAATTCAATGGATGACAGCACATCCTCTATATAACCTTGAGCGCAAGCATCAAGTAAACCTGAATCCAATTTTGTTATGGGTTTAACCAAATCTTTTGCCGCTATATGCCAAGGCACCCAGGATCTCATTTCAGGTTTTGCAAACTTAATTTTATAATCCTCTTTCTTGAGATGCCCACTCATTGGTGTGGTAATGACTGAGGATTTACTTTTGCCTCTAAAATCTGTAAATGATCCATAAACATTAGCATTACCATCTTGCAAATACCTGAATACAGACTTTTTATGAAGATCTGTAACTTCTCTCTTCTTTGATGAACTAGATATGTTAGAAAAATCTCCCGATGATACATTAAATGGTGTAAGTGAATTGTAGATTTCTTGGACGAAATCACCATCTATGTTTGTTGCGTATGTTTCATTGGGGGCAAATTCATTAGCAAGGAAGTGTATTCCAACTATAGAATAGCCAAACGAACTATTGATAATGAGGGGGGTTCCACATTCTCCATCTATTGTGGGGGTTTCACATGTTCCTCCCCACAAATTGTTCCGTGATTCGATTTCATACTGTGTATTTTTTATTGTTGTTTCAGGCAATAATTTAATTTTCTTCACAGAGTTCAACCAAAATTTTCCTTGTTTGGTCTTGGAAGCATAGAAACCATTGAAAATTCCATTGGCACTTCCTCGTTGGAAGTATTGAACTATTTTCTTTTTTGGTGGTAAACATCGTAATGTTAAAAAAGCCAAATCCTTTTCAGGTATTCTGTGAACATCGTGCTCACTAAGATCAAAAGTCATATTTGAGCCTATACCTTTACTTTCGTTAAGAATAATTTCAATACTTCCACCTTCACTCAAATCAGGAATAGTATGATTGTTGGCAAGATATATATGCCCTCCCAGACATAATAATCTTCCTCCTCTGAATTTTTGATTCTTCATACCAAATATTTTTGAGGAGCATACATTTTGACCTATTTTTGTACAAAAGTCCGTGAACTCCATGCTCTTTGATGAAGAACTCTCACGTGTGAAATTAGCTGGGGACAAATCAAGCGAATTGTTATACCAAACATTTTCTCTACCATTTAGTTCTTCAATCGGTCGAGAACCGACACTCTCAGATACATCTCCTTGTGGCATAAGTTCTTTATAGGTCTTATAGGATGTTAGTATAAACGTAACAATTGTGATTAAAGGTACAAAAATTTTGGGTTGTTTTAGATTATTTTTCATTCTTTCACCCATATCAATCCAATTTTGCTTAGTAGTAATACTTCTGATCAAATTATTCTTTTCTCTATTGTAAGTATTCATGTTTCTTTCCATAGAATTATAGAAAGCATAGCACAATTGTAACCTTCGAAATAAAGTACTTCTCAAGATTGTCTTAATTATATAACATAAAACTAACATAATGATGGATATTAAAGTTATCTCCATATAACCTTGAGGTTTTAATGGGCACAAATTGTCAGGTAAACTACAACACATGCAAAGGTTAGTATCTTGCATAAGTTTGATGCATTCTTGGACTCTATTTTGATCTTCATTGAATTTGATAATAGCACTATTGAACCAAGTTAAAAGTTCTACCATATTCAATTTCTCATGAATGATTTCTATATCAGCATAATGTTTTCCTCGTGAAATAGACACGGGTTTAACAATTTCTACTTTGAAAAACCAAAGATCAGGATAAGCAGTATCAGTAGGAACTTTACATGAATTTAACATACCACGTTCATCTTTATACTCAGGCTTAACCACTGGAGTGATAATGAAAGGAAATCTTCTTTGAACAGCTGAGGGGCAAGAGAAGTAATGATAGGCATTCAATGTTTTAACGTTTGTTGTTGCTATCACTAATTTACCTTTGAAAGGTGTAGTACCTTTAAGTTCTAAAGAAGCTTGATCTGGACAAAAAGCTTGATTGTTCATGACTTGAATAATCATATTGAGAGATTTTGGATCACCGAGTGATGGATCTTCATTTGCTACATCATCAAGAATTACTGTATGTTGAGAAGTTAAGAAACCATTCCAGAATTTGGCAGCGGGATTTACGGTATAACGAAATTCATCACCACAAGGTAATTTTTGATTTTTTGCAAAATAAGTGCAAAGTATACTAGTTATAGTAGTTTTACCTATACCTGAATCACCAAATATAAGAAGACCCATAGGTGCTTTTCTGTTAGATCTTGCTGCTGCTTTTGTGTTGAGATCGTCCCTGATCATTAACATATCATTTAGTGTGAGTTTTACAACTTTAATATCAGATTTTTCTAATCTGAAGGAATGTTTGTCTATATTAGTTAATTTTTCAATTACTGCATCAAGTCTACCACGGAAATCAGATTCGGTAAAACCATTTGCTTCTGGATTGCATAATAGTGCCTGTTGACGTTGTAGAAGTCTACATTCATCATAAATGTCTTTATATGTACCACCTGAATGGAATAAACAAGAAATGTCACCGGTGAGATAAACTTGATATCCTCTTTCTAAAATGAAGAGAATAGTATCACAAATAACATAAACAAAATCTGTTTTCTTGTACATTTTCTTCTTCATAGCTACCTCTTCCAATTTTGAGTAACCTATTGTTTCAAAAGTCAAACCAAATTTGTCGAAAATTGACATGCTCATTAAGAATAAGCAACATTTGTATAGTTTAACAACTATTGGACTTTCATTGATATTTTTATATGAGTTAAGAAAACCTCTAGATGTTTCAAAGAAATCAGCTTGGGGTTTCATAGAATCGAATAAATTTTTTACAAAAGGTAATACTCTAGTGGAAAAAGTTTTAGCAGAAGATTCATTATATCTGCATTTGATAAATATCCTAACTGCTTGGAAGATAGTTTGATAACGAGACCAACCTTCTATAGACTGTGTGGACATTTGCATAAATGTGAGAATATCATCAAACAATTTGGGGATATAATCAGCATCCAAATTATCAACCTGTTGCTGTAGATTAGCATTGAATTGAGGCATAAAATAATTTTGAAAGAAAGCATTTTTATACTCAACTTTAGGTAGTTCATTTGCTTGCACTTTGAAGTGAGGAACATCAAATTCACCATAAATAGCTGATGAAATATCTGAAAAATTTCCATAGAAATCATCATTAATGTAGTCTTTATAACGAAGGATATCTCTGTACAAATCAAACTTTGGGGTTATTTGTTTTTTAGATTTGCCCTGCATATATTTTTTACATTGTAATATAGATTGTTTCTTATTACACTTGTGATATATTGCAACAATATCACCAAAATGATTTTTACATCTTCGGGTTCGAATATAATATGGCTTTCGTGTATAATCATATTTAGGATAAGCACTGTATTGATCAAAAGATTCACATTGCACTTGAACTTGTGTAGTTTCTTCACACTGCACACGAAATTGTGTAAATTTGAAATTTTGAATCTCTTCTTCAAGAACAACTCTTATAATTGAGACATCAAAAATTCTTGTGAACCACTCACGCTCAAATTCGAGAACATTATTGAACATAAAATCTTCAATGGTGACATAGTTCAGATGGAAAAATCTGTTGCGTAAAACTAAGCATTTATCCATAGGATAAGTATTACACAAATTCAAATAGACTTGATTAATTGCTGTTATGGTTGGTATATTAGTGGAAGTTACTCCATGATTAGCATAAAAATATTCATCAACATTAGGTACATATCTAGGTAGATATGTGAGGATTAACATGTAAATATCATCAGGCAAATCATTAAGACGATTATAGGAGGTTTCATGGAAATAAGATTCTTTTTCCTCAAGAATATCGTCAGAACGTTCAAGATAAACATTTTCAAAAGAATTGATTACACAATCAACATCGTCATCATCATCACAAAAAATGCGTTGAATAGACTTTTGTAAATTGCATATAGGTGACATGGGTCCATCACTTTCATAGTAACACTCACATTCGTTAATGTTAATAGTGAATGAAATATTTTGTGGGGCTTCCACTTCGTTTGCCAGGCGCTCTGGACATCGTAAAATCGTTTTTTCGTTAATTGTAGCCATAGTTAAGTAGTTTTGATTTTAAAGGTATTAAGAGAACAGCTTTTTCACTGGTGGAGAGTTTTCCCTGTGTACAACGGAGTACCAAGGGGGGTTTCGAACAGGCTCCTCTGTCCGGTAAAGATAAGTATAATGATTCAAATTCATAGACTGAAGCATCAATATGAATGGCTAAATGAATATTATACGAACACTAATAGCTAGCACGCTAAAAAGTGTTCAAAATATGTAAAGTTCTTTACGAAGATAAAAGGTTCATAGTCCTTAAACAACTTCTGAATGTAATGAAATATACTAGATTTTTATTTTTATTTTTATTGTTTTTGTAAATATAGCTAAGTGTGATTCTAGGGATCACAATCAGTAGGAAAGCCTCCAAATATAAGGAGACTGAAATATAGCTAAGAGGTTAGTGAATACAGCACACTAACATTAGTAGAGACGACAAATAATAAGGGGGTTTTCAAGAATGTGATGTAGAAATGAACTTTAGTACTTGAATACTAAAACGAACGTCATCAAGAGAGGGTGGATAATATAGAATTGAAATATTGAGATCAATGGTAAGGGACAAAATATAGACAATAGGTGTAGAAACCTAAAGTAATATAATGTTAGGCCTTTACAGAGTCTGATATTTTGAATAAAATACATCTTCTTTCTGACAACAAACTGGAGGGATACGCGGTTAGCGT
>Ga0210335_1282692_pt1 | contig 9234 bp, 2 predicted proteins | sample S374metaT_FD_159706 | JGI IMG/M metagenome (GOLD analysis project Ga0210335, IMG submission 159706) | Metatranscriptome of estuarine sediment microbial communities from the Columbia River estuary, Washington, United States - S.374... | ecosystem: Environmental > Aquatic > Marine > Intertidal zone... | reverse complement strand
GGGCATGCACTACTCATTGAGCAGTGTGAGTCAACTCGACTCTTTAACCATGCTGTCATAGAAAATTGTGACACTATCGACGGAAAACCCAGCTCACGCTGGTAAAATAAATCATATAGTGAATATACTTCTCAAGCGTGGCTAAACATGGATTTCTCCATCCAGGACGGCCACCGTCCTGTGTATTTTGAATTGTTTGTTTCAATCTCTTTATACCCGAGTCGGGTGTGCCGCAATGCTTTAGCCAGAAGCATCAGGGTCGGCGTTCCTCTGCAATATAAATATCCGGGGAGCTCCAATGAACATGTGCAGTGAAAAATCGTCCCCTGCTGCACAATAGGAGTCTAGCCTGTTTGCTACAAATCCAACACCTGTGTTTCCTGAGGTGATGTATAGAGCATGGAATAGATTACCGAATGCTCCCACATTGAAGTTCGTAGACGCTCCCACATTTGCTACTCTAGCAGGCAAAAACCTGTACTGTGAATAGAATGGCATTTCTGCCGACAACACCGGATTCAAGGCCATGCACTGTACCACTACTCCGCTCCAGGTATTGGGCATCTTAATGTAAGCATCTCGGACTTTCTGGCTCAGTGATTGCGAGGCATCAGCGACCAGTGAATTTGTGTAAGAGTAAGAACTCCCATCACTAGCTCGCCGAGCAATTATCCCAAGATTTCCTGTTGCATTCTGCATTCTGTCATGAAAATATCTCCACCTGACAGATCCTCTCTTGCACACGTATCCTGGAATCAAATAGTTCATTAGAGTCATCTTGTTGTAATTATAGCTAATGGCTCCTGTGGCAGTATCGATCGCTCCGGGTGCAGTACCACGGTAGAATGGATAAGTGGGAAGGAACCACTGATGCCACGTGCGGGTAAAATTATCAAATGAATACGACCTAGAATAACTGTATCTCTTTAGACATTGTCTGAAAGACACAATTGGATCACCGAAATATATACAATTGAGCCCATCGGGACTCGTTATTGTAGCCATTTGTGCTGATTGCTCTTGATTTGGAGCATCTAGTTCGTCTGTGTCCATGGCGTCGGGGTGTGGTAGTCCTGCCTGTGGTGTCATAGGTAACTCTTCAGATATGGGAGGATCCTTTAGAGTTTCTTTTTCCTCTGGTACTGGCCGTAGCACCGAAGCAGGAGGTGGCATTCTTTCTGTGTCTGTTATTGCTGGCCTCTGGTCCTGGGCCATCAATTGTGCTGCTCCTCCAGGTGGAAACCACGTAAATGAGTCTAGGGCACCAGACGTGGGATTAAATACCTCGAAATCTGGTCCTGCACTCACAAACACATTGATAATAATACTGTTGTTGACTACGGAATTTGGAGTTGTCAGTTCATTGACTACGTACATTGATAACATACCATTCGCCAGATCTCCTATGTCTGACAATAATACGTTCCCATATGGCACTGAACCTTCACTGGGGGGTGCGTGTTCCAACATGGGCTTCGCTGATCCCCAGCCAATAGATACTGTGAAATCATTCTCTTCTGAAATATCGATAACACGATTAATATTAGTGTTGTATTCGTTAGTCAGTTGAAAACTTGGATCATAAGACAGTCGTATTCTGCCCTTGTGGTAAGCAGACGATACTATCTGGAACCTGTAATTTATAGTACCTCTCCAGTGACGAAACGGAGCAACAGCGTAGCAACAAGCTGGCATGTGAATCTCAATTTTTCCTGTAAGTGGATCGGGTGCCGAGTTCCACAGTGAAGGGGTTACATGAGATCTCCATAATTGAGACTCTGGTGCTAAATCTGTTGGCCAATTGATCGAAACCAAGTAGGACTCTCGCTGAGCGATTGACAATACTGTCATCTCATCGGTTGATCCTAGACCTACAGCAGCAGGGTCAATAGTGACTGCTTGCTTCGAATCAAAAGTAAGCTTCGTGGTGGTGTCATTCCCATCCACATTCACCGAATTGGGAAAAGGACTTGGTACATATTCCTTCTGACCTTCACAACTAACGGGCTTGGTGTACCCGAATGCTGAGGCCATTTTCCCTACTCCTTTGGCAACTGTAGAAGCTGCCATTGCATATGAAGATATCGCTGGCACTTTGGCCATTCCTTCTGCCGCTTTAGCAACGGCCATGGCTGGGCCGGACACGGGTCCATCGGCTGGACCAGCTTGTGGAGTTAAGGCTCCAGGTTGATTAGCTGTAGGCACTGACAAATGCATGTCCTCTGCCCAAGCAAACACGTTTATCGTTACGGGTTCTTCCGCTCCGTTAGCGTGCTTCAAATTGGAAAAAGATCTGATTACCATTTCTCCCATTTCCTCCCACTCTTTTGTCGGTATCTTTAGTGCATTATTGTACCACAGGAAAGGTAGTTCAAGTTCTCCTGCGCTGCCTTGTGTGGGATTCAGAGATATGTGCGGTCGTTGCGATTCCTGTATCATATCCAAATTAGCAGTTACACGCGACGTTCCAAATTGGTCACGTGTGTGCAAAGGTCGGTAAGAAGCCAAAGCACGGCCGTAGAAAAAACTATTACCGTTAATAACTATCTTTACCTTCAATTTGCACCTCATTAGCTGATAATTGACTATCCTATTCTCTACTCGTACATTTGAGAAAAATTCTGTCCAAGGATTGAAAATTACAGCCAAAGAAGATCCAACAGGCCAAGAGTATGACCTAATTCGCACTGGCCTGGCAAAAAATGCTGACAAAGACGAAACATTATCATCAGCAATACCATAGGTAGAATCGAGCTTGCTATCTACGGCGTAGTTCCACTGACTATTCGCATCCACGAAAGTAGTGGTTTGATTTGTCTGATCGGTTGTCTCCGAGTGGGTATTAAAATTAAAATTTGTTGATGTAGTGAGCTATATTGTACATTCCACTGACAAGCTCATAAGTGGACGTTTTGTGTGTAACATGTATGACGAGTACTAAACTAAATAATTTACAAATCTCACATATAAAAGCCTATGGTGGGCACTTACACAGTGCACACCACGGTAACCAGATACATATGTCTTATTTTGATTTACGTGCGCAGAACCGCACGGAGGGACAGTTTACTTACTCCGAAGTTTAAGATCTATATTTGATGATCCAATCGCCAATACGATCTTTATAGCTCTTATCGAGCTCTTGCACCATGTTGCCCAGGTCGTGATCGTCAGCGATAGCCCTCAGCTGGGCTCGTCGCATTTCGTAAACCTGTTCACCATGTGCGAACCATTCCCTAGCCGCACCATCAATGTTGCCAATACATTGGCCCATGGCACTAACATGCGGCGATCGTACCACACTGTGCAGACTCTTGAAAATAGAGTCATCGTCGAGTGCTCCTAAGTGCACTTTCAGGGCTGGATGATACACTGATTTCCGTTTTAAAAAGTCCACGGTATCAATGGTCATGTAAGGGATGGGGGTGTCTACTTTGTTTGGCATAGTAAACACCATGTCGACAGATGCCAAAAACCTTGCAACTGTCAAGTGGTTAAATCCAGGAAAATCTGGAGAGACTGAACCACAACAGTCATCTCCATAAGTAATCAGGGCACACGCCTTGTTGAATGGCACTACACTGTGCATGTACTCTGTCCTATAAGCACACCTCAACAAAAGACTATTGACAATACAATTTACATACACTGTCAAATTGTGTCCTGAAGGATTGGTACTGTTAAACGACAACAGATCACCGTTCCATGATATCATCGGGTAACAAACATCGGTAGCTACGCCTCTCATTATTCTCAGATTCTCCTCTTCATATCCGCACCGCCTGGCTAGCTCTATCAAGATTGAGAAAGCAGCCATAGTCAGCTGTGCGGGCATCTTCAAATCATAAGACTTGTAGTCTCCTGCCAAGATTCTGGTTTCGCCAAATTTGACGATATGCTTGTGCATTTGATCCCACTCGTCTCCTAGTGCATTTACTCCTACTGCACATTCGGATATTAGTGGTAACATGGACAAATTCCTGGCTACTGGTAAGAAAAACATACGAATTATTATCTGCATTGCTGCAGGCAATCCCGCAAATGTGCGCACTTTGTCCTTGGACGTTGCCTCGTCCTTTAAGTACGCTTGGAGAACACTATGTACTCTCTCATTGCGGTTATATATTCGTAATGCCAAATCTACTTCCTCCCATACGTAGTCTGGGAAATCATAAATATCAACACTATCTGGGTCCTCGGGATCACTTATATCGACAAAATATCGACTTTTAGGTCCTTTCAGTGGGTGGCCAATAGAAGTGTTGCTTGGCATTCTGTCTATGAATCTCTTGCCTTTGATTCCGTTCACCGTCTGTAATCGTGTCAGGGGCACGGTTTCCTTCACAAGCCTCTCCATCTTTTGTAATGGACCCCATACGGCATCCAAATAATCTTTGGCTGCCCAGTGCAATAAATTGCCTGGAACACCTGGTGACGGATGAGCTATCGTCTGTAAAGCTCTGTGCCATGGGTGCCCACTTCCAAATTTGGGTGGACCCCATTTGTTTGTTGATCCTGTGTGTTTGGCCACAGAAGATGATATGGGAGTCTGCACGACATCTGAATAATATTTGGCACGTCCCGTAGATGAGCCGTACACAGATATTTCACTACCCTCGTCCATAAAATTAACTGGACTCTTAGGGTGTATTTGGGGTCCTTCGTAAAATTGGACTCCTAAAATTTCAGTTCGTGCTGTTCCGGTGTCATGAGACAGCAGTACTCCTGGCTTGCGTGATAAAACTCTCATAGTATCAGCAAGATTTGTGGCGGTGATGGAACCACAACAACCTGTCGTTGATCCGTCTCGACCGCCTAAATGAAATCCTATTATAGCGGGACTTCTTTCTTCGCTAATCAAAGGAGCCATACACAATCCGCGAAATGTGTTTATAGTTAGCTCATACTTTGCACCCCAGTACGCTTGCAAATTGCCACATTTTTGATAGCCAAATTTTGCAAAAGTAGGGGATTTTGTAACGTCTCCTGCTACATTCTTATATATGAGGGTAGCGGGTACATCCTCACATTTGTCAGTTGGTAGATATGTTGTGAGGTCTTTCCAATCACCGCCATTAGGGACCCAAACTAGACGTAAGTCGTGGTCTGGGACCTTCACTGACAATGTCTTGGATATCTTGGTGGCAAATGATCCACCATGAGTATTATTCCTCATTATCCTACAGTCCAGTTCATCGTGAATAAACACATGATCTGGTACTAACATGACATTAGAACATGGAAAGAAAACGTTTGTGCGAAATTCTCTCTCAGCTACTAGGACTTGCATGTCGCATAAATTCTTTGCAACTAGTCCCAATAATTGTTCATGAGAAGTAGTCTTCCTCCTCACGCTAGTTGGTAATTCTCGCACTGTGGGTTTCTTCCACTCAGAAACTTCACTGTCACGGGCAGCTATGTCCTCCATAGTCTTCGGATTAATATTTCCTTGCGGCGAAAACATTTCTCCAATGGAAGAGATTATCTCTTTGCTTTGAGACATACTCCTCCTTGACTGTCTGTAAAACTTTGCCGCCATATATGCCGTGGCAAGCATTAAGCAAGCTCCGGCTACCCATGCGACGTGACCGTCTCTGAATCTTTGGACAACAACTGGAACAGCCTCCCTGTCCCTAACCAATCGCGTGTACAACCTGTCCTTTTCTACCTTAATCACAGCAGATAGGACGAGCAATACGCACGAAGCATACAGCGTAGCAAGCACCACATCATGGGTGTGTGCTACATATGCGGTTCCACACAATAATAGATATAATATCAAGTACACCATCTCAAGTATTCGAGATCTGGTGAGCATTCTTAGCACAGTAATATTTCGTGCCAAATCAAAATGTGTGAAAATGTATTCGGGTATCCAATTTGTCCATTTGAACAACCAATTATTTTCCAAAGTTTGTAGTCTATCGACAAGATCAGTCCCTCGTCGAGTGTCTACTTTTTCGGCCAACCAGTTGGCCCAGCCGATGTATCTGTCGGCTGCTCGGTCTATTTTGCGAAATGTATTGGTGACCATTCTGGCCACCGCCATGTCTCTCCCATTGGGAAGAAAACCGGCCTGCACAGACAGTGGTACTGGAAGTCGATTCTCAGCAACCACAGTTTCCTCATCATGTACAGAGGGAACACATTCACAAAATCTTTCTGGCATTAAACATACCATGCAGGGTTTAGTCTTGCTTGCGAAATTACTGCAATTTAAGACTAGTCTCTTTTGTTGCCCAAAATATACTGCAGAGTCATGCGCAATCCAGCGCAACATCTCTCGCAGATTCATGGTTCCAACAGTATTGACATTCATCCACCCTGGTTGCGGTGGAACTCCTGCTACATTAGACCTAAGATTGTGTGGTCTTTCAACAGTGAAATCCCACAGGTCCGGGAACGGATCGGTGTCCAATCCCGCGGCTGTAACTTTGTCAGGATCCAATCTATCGTTAGTACAATATTGTTCCTTGACATGAACTGTTACCATTATTCGACACCTGCGTGTAATAGATGCCGGTTCATTCGAAAAAGTCGGTGCACACAAATTTTTTACGTTCGTGGTTATTGTGACGACTTTTGGTTCTATGGCAACCTTGCCTTTCAGTTCTGCCTCAGCCATGTTTGCGTAGGTGCGGACATTGTTACATATCCTCACCAATTTCGCAGTCGGAGCCTCTCGCACAAATTGTGCCTTCGTGTTACCTAGATCATCGATGAATATCCCATTCACCGATGTGCGCATGTTTGAATCGTATTGATCGGACTCATTTAAGGTTATTACCCTATCATCCGCTGCCGAATATCCATTCACTTGCAGTGTGGTAGCCATAACCACATTGGCAACAGTCGACTTACCGACACCTGTTCCTCCATTAAATCCTATCATGTAAGGGGCTATTCTCAATCCTCCCCTGACACGAGTTTGCATGAATTCCGCAATCCATGTGACTGTTCTCTCCCTATATTTCGTAAAGGCTACTTTTTCAAATGAGCCTGCGCTTAATTGCGAGAGTTTGCCAGCCATATCGCGGCAATTTTCAAGCATTACACAAAAATCTTCGTCAGTAATTCCAGTTTCTGACAATAGGTTTCCTCCTCTGTGTAGCTCGATGTTTAACATGCATTGTTGGTATAGTTCATGGAAACGTTGTTCCTCTAAGTTTCCGAATAGAAGAGGTTTCACGCTGCCTTGCGTAAAACATAAATATCCACATTCCATGAAATATATGAAGGTGCCCAACGCTGCATCCGTCAAATCCAATGATGTTGCATGCTTATGGGAACTTTGATCCACGAACTGTTTCAGCGATACTGATCCAAATTCGAGTTGAGTAACTTCGCATAACCCCAGTGCGACGCAAATACTCAGAAGTTCCGATACCTTCTTGAATGCTGGACTTTTCCTCAACAATCTCCAATTCGTATGAAGACTGCGAAATCCTTCCAGCCAGGATGGGGGTTGAATTCCCGCTTGGGTGTCCATTTTCGTTTCTGTTAGTGTGTCCGGATGATCGAACATAACTTCAGAAAGAATACGGACGGCGTTGACAACAATACTTTTCTGAGTAAAGGTCTTCAAGTACATAAATGTAATGACTGATAGACTCTTCACATCAGATATTTCGCTCAAGGCCAAAAAATACACAATAGTGTTCTCTATAACTCCAAACGCTTTGTCATCCGTCCCGGTATACCCAAATTGATGAATGGTGTCTTTGACCACTGTGAATGGATCAACTACACCCTCCTCAGTTACACCTTTATATTTTGGGGTGTACACGGGTTGTCCGAAGACGTTGCGGGGGGCACTTCTTAAGTGATCGTTTACACTATAAGAAGGGTTAGCTTTTCTCTGACGCTCATTATAAGCGCGATAATAGCTTTCTTGACGAGCTGCTAGATCTGGAGAACCAAACCACTTTTTGTGGCGCTCGTTAATCTCTTCCATTTCGTCAAGTTGTCCTTGGTTCAGTTCTCCTACTACTGAACCGTATTTTCCGTGGGCATACTTAGCCCACCAGGGTTCCGGTGGCTTGGGCGGAGACGACTGAGAGGGTATATATCTCTCATCATCTGCCCCATATCCCGCCTCATCAGACGGGAAAGTATTGTCTGACCATCCTCCACTGGATGCCAGTTCTTCCTCCAGATCTGTCTGCTTTAACCCTCCCAGGGGGGTATATACAGACTCATTGCCCAGTGAGCCATGGTCTTTTACAACCATGTCTTGGTCCGACACTGAACTTGTAGTACTCATTACATCCTCCACGATAACCACCTGAGACATCTTCTCAGGTACTGTAGCAACGCTCTCATTAGCGTCGCTCTTCGCCTCATGGGCGGCAATGCGTGTATCTCCTGAAAACGACTCCATATCATATAATATTGATTGAAATCGCACCAAGAGTCACACACAAATCCGGCTGAATTTGTGTTTGAGACTCAAGTAAGCGGGCGTCACCAACATAAATGCTGGCTAACCTAACAAATATAACCTAATACCTGATACACTGGTAATCAAATTCCAAATTGAAAAGCAATGCACAATAATAAAGATCATTGAAATGTAGACTAAAATACACGACTCGGAGTCCTCTTCCTCCTTTAATGTAAATTACTACACACTTGGGTGCGGCCCACGATCGTGTGCCTCGGTTGTGCTGTTCTGCGGTGTTCGTAGCATCGATTTTAATAGTACACCGTTACAAAGCTATAACTAAAAAACTATTAAATCTATTAGCTCACACGTCAGCTTAACGTGCTGCAGACCCATTTCCTATGGGTTACAAGGGATGGATTACCATCATTTGGCGGCCACTTCCAAGTGGCCAATATTGCCTCTCACGGCCACGGATTCCTGTTAATACAGTATACCGTTGTTCATAATATTTGATTCCAACTAACTGGGTGTTTTGCAGCAACCGCTGCTGCGTTTCCCTATCCAGGGCACGGATTCTTGCTCTCATTAGCAATGTACCGTCGTTTCTTGATAGTTTTATTACTTCGTATATAATCATTCGCTCTTGTTAGGAAGCGTCATAATATACTCAATAGTACAACAGTGCAATTGGTTCAAATTGCATTCTCGTATCGTGAGAATAACGTGTGTAAAAACAAACCTAAACATGACTAAAAATAATAGTGTCATTAGACACTAATATAATGTCTTAGGGGTACCTCCGAAAAGGTACAATTACTCTAGGACTCTCTGCGCGCTGACGCGCAGAG
>Ga0210335_1268015_pt1 | contig 9507 bp, 7 predicted proteins | sample S374metaT_FD_159706 | JGI IMG/M metagenome (GOLD analysis project Ga0210335, IMG submission 159706) | Metatranscriptome of estuarine sediment microbial communities from the Columbia River estuary, Washington, United States - S.374... | ecosystem: Environmental > Aquatic > Marine > Intertidal zone... | reverse complement strand
GTAGCCATTGGCGATGTTGCCGTGGGATACGTCGCGTTCCTCCCCCGCGTAGTCGTACCAGGCTCGCGCCTTGCCGTAGACACCGAAGCGGTTGCGGTAGCGCAACTCCAGATCGGTGGTATAGACGATGGGGGCGCTGACCAGGTCATCCTTGCGGTAGTTGAGGTTGCCGTCGTCGCCCACGCTGGTCGCTCCCCTTGCCCCCGGGTATTCTCCCGCGTTGTTGAAGCCGACCAACTGCCGGTCGGGGTCCTTGGCCCGCACGGCAGCGCCCACTACCACCCGGTTGTTCCACATGCCGCGGAAGTCGTCGTTGATCTGAAAGGGCAGGGCGCTCGCACCCATCGCCAGCAGGAAGCCGCTCGCCGCAATGACCAGCGCCACCGGCTGCGGGTGTGCGGATGAGCGCGGTTTTTGCATCGTCGCCCTCCCTACCTGGTGCCGAGGCGGCGCAGGTTCACCGGTAGGAAGTCGTTGATATCGCCCTTCCAGCCCCATTCACGGGGAATGGTGGAGTCGTTGTCCAGGTCGCTGGCCAGGTAGGCGCCGGTCTTGAAATCATGATGGAGCATGGCCCGGTACCAGGGCACCATCACGTCGTAGAACTGCATGGCCGGGTGGTTGCCAAACCGCCACAGTCTGTCGTCGCTGTCGTAGTCCTCCTCCATCGACACCTGCCAGGTGTCTTCATCGAGGTAGAAGATGCGCCTGGGGTAGCGGTGTCGCTTGCCCGGCCGCAGTGTCGCTTCCACTACCCAGACCCGGTGCAGTTCGTAGCGCAGCAGGTCGGGATCGATGTGTCCAGGCTGGAGAATGTCTGCGTATTTGAGTTTTTTCGAACTCAGCTTGTAACTGTTGTAGGGGATGAACATCTCGCGCTTGCCGAGCAGTTTCCAGTCATATCGGTTGGGTGAACCGTTCCAACCGTCATACTGGTCCGAAGTGCGCAGGCCCTGGGTGCGTTGGTCCAGGTCATCGTAGGCCAGGCTGGGTACCCTGACCACCCGGCGCGACACGGTTTCGTACTTCCAGGTCTGGCGACTCTGCGCGGTCTCGTCGATGGGCTCCCAGACCAGGGTGATCTGCCCCTCTATGTTGGCGGGCGCGAGATACACGCCGAGGAAGTTGGCCAGTCGGTTGGGGCGCGATTCCTGCATATACCCCTGTTGGTCAAAGACGATGATGTCCAGTATGCCAACGGTGAAATAGCGGCCCCGGGCATCCACCGGGAACACGTTATATAGACGTTTTACCGAGCCGCCGCGCCAGCGCAGCGAGTGGTTCCACATCATCTGCAGGGGGTCGCTGGTGATGGGGAAAGGCACTGCACTGCGACCCACATCGAGTAGCGCATAGCCCTCGGTGGCGGCCAGGGGAGCCTGTTTCCTGACTTCGTCCAGTACCTCCTGCGGCCAGTTGGCACTGCGTCGCGTGGGGTACACGTGCATCCGGTAGCTGTCCGGATACTGCCGGAACAGCTCCTGGTGGCCCGGCGAGAGCTGTTCCCCGTACTGATCGACGTTGGCCGCGTCGATCGTGAAGAGTATGGGGTCGTCTGCGTAGGGGTCGAGGTACCCGACCGTGGGGTCCATCGCCTGTTGTGCCAGGCCGCCGGTCCAGGGGGGGATGGTGCCGTCGGCATTGCCAACGCGCTCGGCCCCGACTGGTGTGAGGTCGCGCTCCAGTCGCTGCAGCTCCTGGGCGGTGACCGCAGCGCTGCTGGCCGGGCCGTGCAACAGGCCCGCCAGCAGCAGGGCAGGCACTGTTAAGTCACGCATGAGGCGCAGGCGCATTTCGGTATCCGCTAGCTGTTGTTATGCCCATGACTATAGCAGAGCGGGCACACGCGGGATGCCGCCCACCCGTCGGGCCGCGCGCTCAGAGTATCTTACCGGGGTTGAGTATGCCCTGCGGGTCCAGCGCCGTTTTCAGGCTGCGCATCAGTGCCAGCTCGGTCTCCGAGCGGCTGATATGCAGGTAGGGCTTTTTCTCCAGGCCGATACCGTGCTCGGCGGACACCGAGCCCTGAAAGGCCGCAAGGGGTGCGTAGACCTGCTGTTCGATGGTGGGGCGCAGGCGCAGGTAGTCCTCGGCCTGCACCGGTACCGCGATATGCAGGTTGCCGTCCCCGAGGTGACCAAAGATAAACAGCTTGTGTGCGCCGATGGCCGCGTCGAGATTCCGGCGCAAATCATTGCTGTATTTCTCCATTTCCTCTACTGGCAGGGAAATATCAAAGATAACCGGAAGACCTTGATGCATCACCTGCTCCACGTCGTCCCGCAGCTCCCAGAAGTGATGGCAGTCTGTCTCGGACTGGGAGATGGCCGCATCGACGATCAGGCCGGACTCATAGGCGGACTCCATGGCGCTGTTGAAGCGTTGCGTGTCGAGTTCGCTATCAGCCCCCTGGCTTTCCACCAGCACATAGAAGGGGTAGTCCTGGGCGATTGGGGGATTGCCCTTGGCGGGCGGTGTCGTCACCAGCCGGTAGAAATCCTGCCACATCACCTCAAACGCCGACAAAGTGCCACCCAGAGAGCGGTCCATATGCCGCAGGAAGCGCGCGAGGTGGTCGAAGTCGTCTACCCCTACAAAAGCCATATTGCGGGTGACCGGCTGTTCCCGCAGTCGCAGTACCAATCGGGTGATGACTCCCAGGGTGCCCTCGGAGCCCATGAACAGCTGTTTCAGGTCGTAGCCCGCATTGTTCTTGATCAGGTGATTGAGCGAGGACACCACCGTACCATCCGCCAGCACCGCCTCCAGGCCCAGCACCATGTCGCGCATCATGCCGTAGCGGATCACCCGGTTGCCGCCGGCGTTGGTGGCGGCGTTGCCTCCCAGGGTGGCGGTGCCACGGGCGCCCAGGTCCAGCGGGAACATCAGTTGGTGTTCCTCCACGGCTTCCTGCAGGGCCTGCAGGGTGACCCCGGCCTGTACGGTAGCGGTGCGTTGCTGCGGGTTGATGTCCTCGATGGCGCGCATGCGCTCCAGCGACAGGATGACCTGGTCAGGTGCCGCGTCTCCACCATGGACCAGCCCGGTGAGGCCACCCTGGGTGACCACTCCCACCTTGTTCGCGTGGCACCAGCGCAGGACCCGGGACACTTCCTCGGTATTGGCCGGCCGCGCCAGGGCGGCGGCCTGCAGGTTATCAGGGCGCCATACTCCGGCGGAACGGGTGGCTACATCCGCGGCGTCCAGCACGGCTTTTTCGCCAATCAGGGAACGTAATGATTCGACCGGGTTCATCTGCTGTGCTCCTGTAAGCTGCTGTTATCGTGGCCACCGACCCTGGGTGTAATGGCAAGTGGGGAGCGGCCCCCAACCTGTTACGGGCAGGTGCCAATGCAAGTAACATAGCCACATTTCGCGGCGCCAACAATCGAATCAGTCAATAAATCGGCTGACGATATTCTGGTAAGCGTCGACGCGGCGGTCACGCAGGAAAGGCCAGATTCGCCGCACATCCTCGCTGCGCCTGAGGTCTATGTCGACCAGCAGTGTGGTGGCCCCAGCAGCCGGCGCTTCCGCCAGTATCTCCCCCTGGGGTCCGGCTACGAAGCTGTGTCCCCAGAAGTCGATTTTCTCCCCGTTGGGTGACAGCTCGGTGCCGGTGCGGTTGGGCACGATGACCGGCAATCCGTTGGCCACCGCATGGCCGCGCTGGACGATCTGCCAGGCCGCCAGCTGGCGCTCTTTTTCCGCCGGTTCATCCTCGGGGTTCCAGCCGATGGCGGTGGGGTATATCAGCATGTCGGCTCCCGCCAGCGCCATCAGGCGGGCGGCCTCGGGATACCACTGGTCCCAGCACACCAGCACCCCGAGCTTGCCCACCCGGGTCTGGATCGGTCGGAAGCCTTGCAGCTCGCCGCCGGCGTCACCGGGGGTGAAATAGAATTTCTCGTAGAATCCGGGGTCGTCCGGGATATGCATTTTTCGGTAGTAGCCGGCGCAGCCGTTGCCGGCGTCCATGACCAGCGCGGTGTTGTGATACAGGCCGGTGGCGCGTTTCTCGAAAATAGAGATAACGAGCACGATATCCAGCTCCGCGGCCAGCGCCTCGAAGCGCTGTCGGGTCGGGCCATCCAGTGGTTCGGCCAGGTCGAACTGGCCGGTGTCCTCGGTCTGGCAGAAATACAGGCCGGAATGCAGTTCCTGCAGTACCACCAGGGCGGCACCGTGCTGCGCTGCATGACGCACCTGTTGTTCGGATTCGGCCTGGTTTGCCGCAACATCGGCGCTGCAGGTTTGCTGGACGAGTGCGACTTTAAGCATTGGCGAGGGCTCCCTTGGGTAGTTGCATGGTCAGGCAGTGCAGGCTGCCGAATTCCTCGATCGGGATTCGGCAGTTGACGGGCACCACGCTGCGCTCACCCGACACCGCGCTCAGCGCGGCGATTGCCCGCTGGTCTTCGGGGTCACCGTACACCGGCAGGAGGATACTGCGATTGGTGATCAGGAAATTGGCGTAGGTGGCGGGCAGGCGGTCCCCTTTGTCATTGGTTATGGCAGCGGGCAGCGGCAGTGGCACCAGGCGATAGGGTTCGCCATCTGCCCGCCGAAAGCGCTGCAGTTCCGCTTCCATCGCCGCCAGGGCGCTGTAGTGCTCATCCGCGCTGTCGCTGCACTGGACATAGGCGATGGTGTGCTCGTCGAGGAAGCGGGCGAGGGTGTCGATATGGGCATCGGTGTCATCCCCGGCGAGGTGGCCGTGCCGCAGCCACAGGAAACGCTCTATGCCGAGGTGCTCACGCAGTCGGCGCTCCACCTCCGCGAGGGACATCCCCCCATTGCGGTTGGGGTTTAGCAGGCAGGTGGTGGTGCTGAGCAGGGTGCCCAGGCCATCGGTTTCGATGGAGCCGCCTTCCAGTACGAAGTCCACCTGGCGCAGGGGGACCTTGTAGCCGTGCTGGCTGTCGATCGTTCGGTTGATCGCATTGTCGAGACTGGAGCCGTACTTGTCACCCCAGGCATTGAACTCGAAGTCGAGCAGTTCAATGGTGTCCGCCTCAGCGATGGCAATGGGGCCGTGGTCCCGCGCCCAGGTATTGTCGGTGGCGACGGTAAACCAGCGCACGTTGCCCAGGTTGGCGCCGCGTCGTGACAGCTCCCCCTGAATGCGCTCGCTGTCCAGGCCCGGGTCGGCGGCAATCACGACCTGCTCCTGGTGACTGAGGGTATCCACGAGTTCGTAGTAGAATGCCTCGATATCCGGCAGTAGCCGGACCCAGTCGGTACCCGCGTGGGGCCAGGCGATCTGGATGGCGTCCTGGGGATACCACTCTGCCAGTATTCGTTTGCTCATCAGTGTCTTATCTTGCAATGGGGGCTGGGGATGATAGCGTAAAGCACTTTCACATAACCAGAGTGCGTCCGGCATTCATTCAGCGAAAAGAGGTGGGTCTATGGTGAAGAGAATTCGACTGTTCGCACGCACGTGCGTTGTGCTGGCCATGGCCCTGCTGACGGCGTGTTCTGATAATGACGGTGGCGCGGTGCAGGAGCGGCTCCCCGTGGTGTTCGTCCACGGCCAGTTCGGCTCTGCGCAGCAGTTCGAGACCCAGGCGATGCGCTTCACCAGCAATGGGTATCCGCAGGATCTGCTGTACGCGTTCGAATACGATACCAGCAAGACGGACAACCCCCTGGCTGATCTCGACAGCTTCATAGAGGAGGTCCGCAGGGAAACCGGGGCCACCCAGGTATACGCCGTGGGGCATTCCCGCGGGACCAGCATGTGGACTGAATACCTCGACGATCCCGCTTTCAATGGACCGGCAAAAGTCGCCAGGTACGTCAATATCGATGGACGCTATCCGGAAGAATTGCCGGGAGGCGTGCCCACGATCGGAATCTGGGGAGAGTGGAATTCGGCAGACAGTGGTTACAACCGGCGCGAGGACAATGGCAATTCCCAGATCGGCCCGGACCCGTCGGCCAACTACTACTTTCCGAACAAGTCGCATACGGAAACTGCAACCTCGGCCGAGGCCTTCGCGGTGATGTACCGGTTTTTGACGGGCGTTGAAGCCAGAACCACCGACGTGAAGTCCGCCAAATCGGGCAAGGTGAACGTCGCGGGAAGGGCGTTGTACTTCCCCGAAAACGTCAGCTTCGCCGGTGCAACCCTGCAGTTATGGAAGATCGATGCTGCCAGCGGACAACGCGTTGGCGACAAGCCGGTACAGACAATGACAACCGGCCCCTCCGGTGAATTCGGGCCGCTCAAACTTGATCCGAAACAGCACTACGAATTCGCCCTGCTGCGTCCGGCCACGGAGACGTTCCCCGCCGATTCGGTCCACCATTTCTATTCCGAACCGTATACCCACGACAACTATTTCGTGCGGCTGCTTTCGAGCCAACCCGGGCAGGGCATCGAGGAATTCATTCCGGTTGCAGAGGCCAGCAGTGGCATGGTGGTGCTGCGGATGCGTGAGTTCTGGGGCGACCAGGGCGCTGCCGGCGACGAACTCTTTATCGACGGCCTGAACGTTCTGACTCCGGCCATCGCCCCGCGCACAGGTGTGAACATCGCTGTGTTCATGTTCGACCAGGACAGCGACCAGACGACCGATCTGGAGAAGGGTGAAATCTTTCCCCTGAACCTGCTCACTTTCCTTACCGGTGCGGACGTTTTCATTCCGGCGATGTTTGAGGGGGCTGGCTCTGTAGAGGTCTCCCTGGTCAACCGCGGTGGAGAGACCACCGTGCTGAATATACCCAACTGGCCGTCCTCGACGAACCGGGTCAGCGTCATGTTCCGTGACGATACGCCCTGATTCGGGCTATTGCGCTGGAGCCAGGCTCATTTCGATCAGCGCAACGAGGTCCGGGCGCCGCTGCGCCAGCGTCTCGAGTCCGACCCGTGCACGCTGGCGCAGCCCGTCGTTGCCAAGAGTCAGCAGCTCGGCGTGCAACAGCCACTCATCGGGATAGGACTCAAGGCCGCTTTGCAGTGTCTGCTGGACGCTCTCGTTCACGGCCTGGTCGCCGCGCCTGAGCTCGTCTGCCAGGGCGTACAGCGACATCAGCCGAGCGTCCTGTTGAACCTCGATAGAGCGAGTCGCGGGCGCTGGTTTATGCAGCTGCAGCGCCTCGCGGTCGGCAACCCCGCCATACACCGAGGTAATGCGCGCCCCAACCGCCATGTCGTAGCGCCCCCAGGCCGGGTCGAACAATACGCGTCCCTCGAGATCGGTCACAGTGCAGTCGTCGAACCCCAGTATCAGGTTGCGATGCTCCTGCCGGTAGATATCTTCGAGCCGCCCCTCCACGGTGATGCCCGACAGGAATTGCAGCCGGACCGGTTTGCCTATGACAATATCATGGGCTTTCAACTCGTCGATGCTGTAGTGGCTGAGACTGCGGCTGAAGTCTTTCAGGTGGCCGATCGGGGAGCCAAAACCTTCGCTGTGATACGCCGTGCCGTGGCCGTAGATTTCGCGGCCACCCCAGGCCAGCTGGGTCGGCCCGCGAGTGCGCAGGTAGATGGCGTTGCCCACGGCGTCGCACAGCACCTCGTCGAATACCCCGCTGACCTGCATGCCGGAATCGTATTGGGCCGTGCAGATGCTGCCGGCATCTACCGCCACCTGCAGCGAGGAGGCACCGCCGCGCTGGAAGCACATACCAGCGGCAAATTCTTCCAGCACCTGGCTGAGGTGGCGACAACTGCTGGTGACGAACAAGTGGGGCTGTACCGAGGTGATGTCGTAGGGGTAGCGCACCGCGTCCACCGTCAGGGGACGTTTTTTTACCCGGCTGTCGTCCAGGCAGGAGCGGCTCTCACCCAGGGAGGACAGCAGCCCGGCGCCAAATATGCGGTAATCCGAGACCTCGCCTACCAGCCCGTACTCCACGGTCCACCAGTGCAGACGGGTCAGCAGGCTGGCCTCGGACAGGTCGGCATTGGCCGCGGTGACTTCACGCAGGTTCGCCTCGGCCCGCTCGATGTCAGCCGGGGTGCTGGCCGGACACTCCTTCACGATAGAGAGTTGGCGAATCGCCTCGTAGACCTCCATATCTGCCTGGGTGGAAATCGCCTTCATGCCGATTTCACCAAAGCGCTGGAGAAACTCGGCGTAATCCACGTCGACTATAAACGGCGCGTGGCCAGCGGATTCGTGGACGATATCCGGGGCGGGCGTATAGAAGATATGCTCGACGCTGCGCATCTCCAGGGCAATTACCAACACCTTCAGCGCCTGGAATTCCATAAAGATCGCCGGGGGAATGAACCCGTCAACCACCACGGCGCGCCAGCCCAGCCTGGCCAGGCAGGCGTTCATTTCGTCGATGGAGGGAATATGGTCCAGCGCGATACCCGTGCGCGCCAGCCCCTCGAGGTAAACCGGGTGGGCGGTATCCGCCAGCTGCCGGGTGAGGTGTTTCATCACAAAACGCCACACCGCCTGGTCGCGGGGTGTGTAACGCTGGTAATCCTGGGTCTGCACGAAGGGGCGCAGGTGCAGCGGGAGGCTGGCGAGTATATCCGCCTGGGACTGGGCGCCGGACCCGTGCGTGTTCATGCGTCCGACTGCGCTTCGGGAACCGCGCGCTCGAAGGCTTGCAGCGAGCTGCAGTGCTGGTTTACCTGGCGGATGTTCGGGTACTTTTCCATGGGCACATTGAAACGGTACGCGTTGTAGACCTGGGGCACAAGGCAGACATCTGCCATGGTGGGTTGGTCGCCGAAACAGCAGTCCCCCATCGTCTCGGCCAGGCTCTGCTCGATAGCGCTGAAGCCCCGCTCCACCCAGTTACAGTACCAGTTGTGGATCTCCTCCTCACTCGCCCGCAGATGCTCCCTGAGGTAGCCGGTCACCGACAGGTTATTGAGTGGATGGATGTCGCAGGCAATGTTGTTGACCAGCGAGCGCACCCTGGCCCGCAGCAGCGGGTCCTGCGGCAGCAGGGCCGGTGGCGGGCAGGTCTCATCCAGCCACTCCAGAATTGCCACAGACTGGGAGATTACCTCGCCACCGTCGAGCTCCAGTGCCGGTACCAGGCCCTGGGCGTTGCGCGCCAGATAGGCCTCACTCTTTTGCTCGCGAGTCAGGAGGTTCACCGGCACGTAGTCGTAGGGCAGGCCTTTCAGGTTAAGGGCAATGCGCACCCGGTACGCGGCTGAAGAGCGGTAGTAGGAGTACAGTTTCACAGTCCCTCCGGTGTTGGTGTGGACTGGCTCATTTCACCACGATCCGGCGACACAAGCCAAAACTGTATCGTTCCGTTTGCTTATAAGCAGGATCTGCGCTAAACCAAAAGCAGCTAAACAGGCTTTCGCTGCAATGCTGCCTCCGGCTGAAAAATACAGGGAACAATCATGACAAAGCGATTTTGTAACAACTGCGGCATCGTGCTGGCGCTCTCGCTGGTGCTCATTGCTACCCGGGCAGGCGCGGAACAATGCCAACCCTCCCGCTGGGGCGCCGAGGACGAAATCGGCGCGGCCAACCACATGTCGCCCGAGCAGGTGCTGATGGCGGTCAGGCTGGT
>Ga0210335_1544099_pt1 | contig 9611 bp, 2 predicted proteins | sample S374metaT_FD_159706 | JGI IMG/M metagenome (GOLD analysis project Ga0210335, IMG submission 159706) | Metatranscriptome of estuarine sediment microbial communities from the Columbia River estuary, Washington, United States - S.374... | ecosystem: Environmental > Aquatic > Marine > Intertidal zone... | reverse complement strand
GACCTAAACTCTGTGCTGTGTCGATGGAATTTTCCTAACCATATCAACACAGAGCAATACTATTCTTGGCAATGTGTAAAGTTGAATCTAACAAAAATTCTCAGCAATGCTGAGATAAAAAGATAGTATTCTAAATTACTTAACATTGCTTCACGACACCGTTAATGTTGGTACCGTTGTGGGGGACTCACCCACAGTGAAACAGACTATTTTAGACGCTGGGACGTCATCTCCCAGACCGCTGCTCAACTTGATTTACTCCTTTCGGACACAAGGTTTCTTGCAGACAATAAGATCGGCCTTATACTCCCCATTTAAGGGTCTTACAGCTCAACTAATGTTTTTACGCACTCATCTTATTTCGGTTTTTCGAATTGCTCGCTAAGGGCACAGTCGCTCAGTACTGTGTATCCCGGTCATATTTATAAGAATGATCCGGGGCGCTACCCATTGGTTTATGTAATATACAAATCCCCTCAACTGGAGGGGATCACAAGTTCTTTGTAGTAGATCGGGGGGCCGACCCAGAAATAGCACTGAAAATCTTCAGCAGCACTACAATAGATATATGCAACGTCGGCTTTAGCAGTTACATCCTGCGAAAAGTTGTCAATTAAATCCAACTTAAAGCCATTGGTGTCCAATTCCGGTACCTCTGAGTACACAGGTTTAGTACGCGCTGGACGAAAGCGCTGGTTGGAATAGTACGGTATTTCAGCGGTGTGCACGGGATTCACGACGGTATTCCATCTTGTGGTTCCGGACATGCCGTCTGCGCCCAATCTCGACAGTAACACACTCTTTGTAGAAGTGGTACCAGGCGGTTCTAATGCTGTGACCAGATTAGTGTTTGCTGCCTTAGATGTGCGCGTGACACTGTAAGATGCGTTATTGAATACGGCACCTGCAGTTGTCATGTTTGTGGTGTCGAAACACCATCGAAAACCTCCTCTATAGCCAGCGTAACACGGTGTGATAAAGTTGATATAGTTAGTCGATGTGTAAACATACGGCTGAACTCTACCAATGTCAGTCAACATAGTGCTGTCGCTGCCAGGCCAAAACCCACCCATGGCGGGAAAGGCTGTTCTGAAGAAAGTTTCGATTGAAAAGAGAGTCTCTGAATCTTTGTAGAGAATCTCTTGCAATTGCTGTCGTCTAACCAGCTGTCTGTAAGAACATATCGTCTCACCGAAGAAAAGGTGATTGATGTTTGGTTCATCAGATGCTGGAGCAGCAAATGTGGTGAGTGAAGGTGGGTCACTCACCCAACCCTCGCTGGACATGTCTGTTTCTGACTGCTCCTCCCCAGCTTCCGCACGAAATTGTTGTGGTGGTGGGAAAGGGGGAGACTCAGGAGTGAGACGCCAACGGAATACATCATCGCTAGGTTCTGCGACTTGAAAGTCGTCAAGCATGGAAATGAAACAGTTAACTTGAATGTCGTTGTCTTGAATGACACTATTCGGTACAGTCAACGTGTTTACCACATAAATGCTGAGAACTCCATTAGAGTGAAGTTTAGGATCAAGCGGAGAGTTAGACGAGGCATACCCTGAATTACCAATTAAGGCATTCGGGATGTGTTCTCGGAACATATCCGGTTGACCCCAACCAACATCCATCGTGAAGTCTCTGACTTCTTCAATGTCATGAACATGTGTGTAGGCGGTGTTGTATGGGGAGCTACCCGCTCCTCCATGGGGATCGTAAACGATTTTAATACGTCCTTTATGATAATTTGAAGAAACAATTTGAAATCGAAACCGTGTGGTGCCTCTCCAATACTTAAATGGGAGAGCAGCAACACAGGCTGCCGTCATGTGGGTCTCATCCTCATTAGCTGGGTTTATATACAATTCAGCTTGACAAGGATCAACATAGAAATTCCACAATAATTGTTCTTCAACATCAGACACCCGCCAGTTAAAACTGGTTAAGAAAGATTCTCGACATGCAATGGAAGAAATAGTCATTTCATCCACAGGAGGTAACCCTAAAATTGCTGGGTCAATTGAGACTTCCTGCTTACAATCCATAGTCAACTTTGCGCAATCAGATGGAATATTAGATGCAGCAAAGTTCTTGGTTGTTGTGGGTATCATCATTGGTCTATGAAGATCGGTGGGAGAAGAATACCCGAAAATCGAAGAGATTCCGGATACGGCCTTGGCACCAATTTCAGTGGCCCTTGCTAGATTGCCTATGAAGGGAACTTGTGATAAAGTTCCTGCTACACGGGCAACTGCTGAAGCGGGCTTTGAAACTGGACCTTGACCATACTCATCACCGGCTTCCGCAAGGAATTCATTGCGAAGACGTTGATTGGGTGATGTGAAAAGGAGGTTAGTGACTGGTTCGTAATGTGTGGGCACAGAATAAGAAACATTTTCAGCCCAAGCAAACACAGAAACAGTAACGGGTGCATCAGCACCGTTGGCATGTTTCAACATTTGCAAGGCTGATAGTGTGATGTTACCCATCTTTGACCAGTCCTTGTTCACGATGTCCAGTGCATTCTTAGGAAAGAAGAAAGGACATTCAAGGGTTCCACCTTGTGATTCTGTCGGGTTCACATAAATATGTGGCTTTTGGGAATTGTTGATAAAATCAGCTCTTACCCAAGAGCGAGTAACCTTATATTCATCATCAAGGTGGGCTGGGTTATAGACTGCCATCAATCTCCCGTAGTAAAAAGAATTTCCATTAACAACAAACTTCACTTTTAAAGTGCATTGTAAAAGCTTGTAGTTCTTGATACGGTTTAGATTAGCAGAATCTTCCCAGAAAAGGGTCCAAGGATCAAAAGTTTCATGAAGAAGTTCACCTACATTCCATTGATAACTTGCGATTTTCAATGGGCGTTTGAACCAATCGGACAATTGGACATCTTGAATCATGTCTGAACCTCGAAAAGGGTCCATAATGATCCCCCGCGTGTCCATCGCGGAGGGCACAGCATCGTTAAACTCAACATTCTGCTGTTTGAAATGTTGTGTTGCTAGTGTTCCGAAGACTAGCGGCTTCGTTTGATTTTGTTCAGTTCGGGATTTAATATGTACAGTTGAACAGCCCCGAGGCAGTCAACCGGTTCGAATTTTATACAATAATGTAAACAGATATATAAGCCTCCTACTCTCAAGAAAATACGTAAACATCGAGAAATAGTGGTAATCAGTATATACAAGGAGTTTTGCTACTCCGTGGAAAGCAGATCTCACTGCTCATTTATTTATTGGATGGAAAGTTGATCTCTTTCCATTGTTCGACTCGGTCGTCGAACGAGACTTCGAGATCTCTACAGTGAACATTCGCTATGTCACAGACCTCTGCCAGCTGGGCGCATCTCGCATCATAGATTTCTCTACCATGCAAGAACCACTCTCTGGCTGCATTTCCGACAGCATCAACAGCATCACGTTGTCGCTCTCCCTGTTTTGAAGTAAGGAGAGGGATAGTGCAATACTGCAACTGTCTGAAAATGGATACTTCATCAATAGAACCGACGCGGCATCCAATTTCTGGGATAAATGTTGATTTCCTCTTCAGGAAGTCAAGTTCATCCATGGGCATGAAACCCAATTCGGTATCTTTCTTATCAGGGGTGGTAATAGTCATCCCCACTTCATGAAGGTAATCCCTGTAAATGGTAAAAGAGAGCGCTCGTTTTGCAACATCAGAAACAGATGCAAGTGCATCATCTCCATAAGTCGTTAGAGCAACATTCTCTCTGAATGTACCAGGTATGGGATCTTCCTCAGAAGAGCTGAAATAACAGCTTCTGAATAGAAGAGAATTATCCATGCTATTAACATGAACTGTGAGTGAATTTCCGGACACCCACATCCACACACGAACCATTGTGCCGTTCCAAACAATCAAAGGATTGGTTAGATCAGCGGTGATCATGTCCATTTTTCTCAAGTGAGATGGGGGGAATCCCATTGCTTCCGCCAATCTTCTAAATATGGTCATACTGGCATTGGTTACGTTAGCAGGACGACGCAAGTCGTATTCTGCATAATCGCAACCCAAACCAAGACCGTCTTTTGAAAACTTCTCGACATTCTGCATGAGATCTTCCCAATCTTTACCAGCGGCATTGATTCCGACGGCACATTCTGCTAGATGGGGGTGATGTAAAAGAAATTCAATCACCGGCATATAGTGGGTGCGTATGTCAAGAGTCGTTGCTACTTGTTGAGTATAGACAATTCTACACTTAGTTTTGGTAAGAGGGGTAGCTTCATCCTTGAAGAAAGAACTGGCGAATACATTGGACCGTTGTCCACGACTGTGACAGTCGTTGATTCTTGCCATCTCATCAATTACTTCTTGAGGTGCTGCCCATTTCTGGGGCTTATCTTCAACCTTTGGAAGCTTGATAAAGCGTTTACTTTTGGCCCCTCCAAATGGTAAACCAAATGAAGTATCCATGTGCAAGGGAGGGATAGAATCTCTGCCTTCGACGCCATTGATTGCTTCGTCGAGAGTCAGGGCTCTACACCGCTCAGGGTATTTCTCTTTCCAAACCTTAGCAGCTACCAACAGTGGGGATATATAATCCTCAACAGCCTTTCGCAAATGAACCGGATTCACATCATGAGTTCCGTGTGCAATAGCTGTAATACATCTGTTGTACTGTTTCCAAGGAGGTTTGAATGGTGGTGGACCATACTCCCTCTGGGTCCCGAATACTTGATTAACAGGGTCCTTTAGTAGCGACTCTGTGATCTCGCTTTTCGGAGTAAAACCGACATCTACATTGCCCAAAACCTCAACGTTTCCGTTGTTGGGAAGTGAATCATCGTGAAATACTGTTGCCCGAGAGTGAGCTGGGCCGGGGTTGAACACCTGGACTCCCATTGAGTGTGAGCTCACGTTGGAACATTCGGCTCCCAAAGTAATGCAGTTCTTTCGAACCAAATCAGCTTCGGCAATCTCATATTCACCACTGAGCAAACTGGAAGCAACACCACTCCTCGCAAACGAGAAAGGAAGTGCAGCTCCAGCAACATGAAATCCAACTATACAACCATCAGCCTGGTCTGAAATGACCGGTACACCACACATGCCTTCACGCGTATGTTGGGACTTATACGTGTAAGCATGTTTGAATGAGATGGTTGGTGTTGCAACATCCGTTCGACTGACAGCGCAAACTGGTTCAATCACAATGGCATGGTTGATTCGCATGACCAAATTGGATGTTGTGCCCCCAGTGAAATCATTCAAAGGGAGCATCCCAGTTAAGTCTCTACTAGCCTGACATTTTGAGATGTAGACGAGCACAAGGTCTTTTCCTGGGACAATAGTCACATGATCCTTGAATATGCGAACATTCTTATTGCTGCGTTCACTTTCGTTCCACCTTATGGATAAATCCACAGATTCGAACATAGGTGCAGCGTGATCCATATTTTCATGGAAGAAATGCTGAGGCATAACCATAACTCCAGTGCGGATAATAGTTCCACGACACGTGAGTTTGGTGCCAATTCTAGTAATTGTGACCACATTGTTCTTAACCATGTCAAGACAATGTTTGGGTTGCCTGTTATTCTTCAGGGCAGGTTCCTGAGGTTTCGCCTTAAACAAACTAAAAGCATCAAACCAGGTGTTCTTTCTAAGTTCACCGTCGATAGCTTCTTTATTTGGTTCGTAGGCACTTGGGTTATTTTTCCTCCAAGTGTTCCACATCACCAAACCTGTCAAGACGACACCAGCAACGCCAGCCACTGTGACCATACCAGATTGGAAATTGGTTGGGTCAGCAAGGGCTTGTTGCCAAAGGCTTTGTTGTAGAGCTTTACTCTCATTGATTCGTCTCTGCATCGCAGCAAAGCGAGCAGGGGCCCCGAGTGCTGCACGGAACAGTTGAACACCATAAAAGACAGTACCACAAGTGGCACCAACAATGATTGATGTAGTCAACACTGTTCCTCGAACAGGTGAAACGGGGGGAGACAAATCCAATTTGGGTTTTGCTCTGAATGCACTCTTAATGCTCTCCCACAATATTTGGCGGTCAGATTTATAAGTCTCAAATGGAGCAGGTTTTTCAAAGCGCTTACGGTAACTCTCTCTAAGAAAAGAATGAAAGTACCTGCCAAGTGCAGTCAAGTGAAAAACAACAAGTGTCTCCATATTGCGACTAAGTGCGGCAAAGGTGAAGCTGGCAGTGATGGAACCAACAAGAACAGCTCTCTTGAACATTACTCCAGGAGGGACTATCTGTTGATCTTGTCCTGCCACGCACCACATCAGCTTATTCCGAAAGTATTGGAAAAAGCGATGTTGACTGACCTTTTCGGGCACAGCAGCCAATGCATGACACATCATCCAGTCTGTCACATGATTTAATTCCTTGAGAAGTTCTCCATCAGCCATGCCTGCAAGGGCACAATCTAATCGAAGAAAATCGTTCAACCAAGAAATTGGACGGGTCCATCTGGACACAGACTGTATCGCACTCTTATAAGTCATGCGTAACAATGTATCACTAAGACCAGCCTCAGGTTTCACACCGAAGATTGGGGTTTGTGGTCCTATGATGGAAGGACCGAAAGGGTTGACAAATGTTTTTGGCTCAGGAGCAACCCAGGAAGGAGATGTCACAACAGTACGACCGAGAATGGACATTTCGTCATCATTCAAAACGGGTAATGGCTGTGTGAAGCTGCACAAGCTGTTGGTCTCGCATTTGCAAGTCGTTAAACTCTTACATACAAGACAAGGCTTATAATCAGCTTTCTCCATGTTACGAAGCAATTTCAATCGTTCTTTCTTAGCATGAGCTTCAGATCGACGAATCAAAAATTCTTCGAAATCGCGAATTCCAATATCTTGGGTAGTACGCAGTCTACCATTCAAGTCCTTAAACTTAAAATAGTGGCGCATTTTCTTCCCACTTGGATCAAGTAAAATCTCATAGACATCAAAAATCCATGCATCAGGGTATTCACTGTCCTGGAAATCAGGGTGATCGTCATTGAGACGGCCCTTAGAAGTCTTGTACTCCTCTTTGAGACGTACCCAAATCACAGGATACCTTCGAAAGAAGGCTTCTGGATCGGACATCAACTTCATCAAAGGAGTTTCAGTGTTGGATGCCATCGTAGTTAAATAATGTCTTGCAACTACGCTGGATTTGCTGTCAAGATCGGACCTAACCGGCTGGTACGGAGTGTTTCCGACCAGACTGAGGCTGAGATTTACTGTAGAATTGACGACTGTATTAAATTCACTTCTAGTTGGTGAGATTTCGTCAACGTGGATAGTTTCCGTTTCACACGTGACTTTGTCCTGAAAAGCATCTGAAAGGTTGATAGTGGCACACTGTTTCTTATCGTAATGTTTCCCTAATCCAAGGGCAACACACGTTCCAATGTGCGGAATCATAGATGATTTTCCAACTCCAGGGGCTCCATAAAGAAGATAACCCTGAGCGGATTCAACGAAGTCAACATTTGCATCTCGTCTGCGACATTCCTGATAGAAATCGATTAAAGGCTTAACCACCGTGTTAGCTAACACAGCAGTCGAACCCCCATTCTTATATTTCAATATGGAATTGCATTCAGCAATCATTGTTTTCAACTCTTCGAACATGTCAGCTCGCAACTGATATGTTCCATCAATCTTTCGGGGAGAGAAAATCTCCTCGCGGCGACTGTACCAATAGACATACCTGGCCTGGATTTTGTACAAGGTGTTGGATGTCAGTTGCATAGGTTTCAAGGATCGCTCCCTGATGCACTGTATGCCTACAGTGGATGCCCAATGGAAAGATTCCACCAGTGCGTCGATCAGATCGACAGCATTGATTTTTTCACTTGAACGGGCTTTAACAAATGAATCAATAAGGGAATGGTTAACTTCAACATCATTTATTTTACACGCTGCAACCGCGCTAACGGTGCCAATGATATAGGCTATGCGTTGTGCAAATTTATTATGATGAAGACCATCCCAGATGACTGGCATGAGGCCGCCTGCTTCTGGTGAAAGGGCTTCTGCTGAAAACTTCTCAGCTATTGTGGATGTGATACCTAGATCGCCGTCACAAAAAGATTTGATATAATCGTAGACGGTAAAAAGAACACTTCCGCTCACATAGAACTTGAGGTACATACCACAAGTAGCAAGCGCTTGCTCAAAAGTTACATCTCCGCTCAACTTGTAAGCGAAGAGAGCAATGCGCTCTACATGATCAACAACTTGGTTGGCCAAGGAAGGGCCTAGCATGTTATCAGCATTAGTTCGAATTTGTTCCCATGGACCGGGAACATTAGGAGTGTTTGGTATTGATGGGACACTAATGTCAGTGCCCAATAGATCACTCCCGGATTCGGGATAAAAATCTGAATCGTAATCCAGATTGCTGCAAGGACCCCCATGTGTGGGTTGTTTGCCCTTATTTGGGCGGTGCTTGTTCATCTTCAGCGGGTTTGGTGCCTGATTGGTTACAGGCTGAGTACCTACAATGGGTACTGGTTTGCGCAACGTTTGGCGGTTTGCGACTTTTGTCCATTCTTTGTGGTTCTTAGGACGGGTAACGGCTCTGGATGCCTGTGTAACTGTTTGAATCTGTGCGGAATACATTTCATTAAATTTAAAAGTACTCCTACACAAATCCAAACTCCAGTGAAGGAATTTGGAAGTTATGTAGGTCCCTACTATACTAATCTCATATCATTCTACTCCAGTTTTGAACCTGGAAAGTCAATAATTTCATACGACGCGAGCTTCTCGTGCAAGCACAAGACAGGTGGCAGTAGGGCGGGAATGGACGTCCCTGGTTATGTATTCAAGATGTGGTTAATCTCTAGCCCAATAAAACCGTGTTGGATTGTCTCAACCAACAGCCAATATAAAAGAATTCGAATATACATTTTTATTTTGTTTTTATTTGATTTTCTGTGAATTCTCCGCAGACTATATGTGTACCTATAAGACATGGTGCCAATTAAGGCCCTAGACATTTAGCTCTAAACGAATTTTTGAGTGTCTAACCTTCTTTCTATGGACAGAAAGTGAGGGTTTAGGGGGGTTTGTGTGGCCAGTGCAGGCCGGGCACATGTTAATTAACATGCTTTAGATCGTCTTCCATACAGATGATCAGTGCCGCAACATGGTGCCGGGGGTGGCTCATTTCGGAGCCGGTACATGTTCGATTAACATGCTTTAAATCATTTTCCACTCAAATGATTAGTTCCACATAAATGTGGGGGTGGTGTTCAATACCTGACAAAGAAAAGTCAAGGTTACGGACTTGCAATAAATTGCGTACCGTTATTTAAGTTGGTTAGCTCTTGAAACACCGAGCTCTCGAATTTGTACTATGACATGATATATAATTCTGTAAATATACCATGAAAAGGAAAGGGTGGTTTCCACTATAACGAAACAAAGGTGAACGTGTTCGACGTTCAAAGAAAGGTTCGAAATTAGATTTTCAACAATCAAGCGGACCAAAACTGACGGATTAAAGCGTCAGTTCGGACTCCCTTCGTGCCTTTGACAGCATTCACGGTATTCCAGTTTGCAGCCCGGTCCGAAAACCGGCAGAACAGCATCAATACCTGATTAGCTGCCCTGGTGACTCATAT
>Ga0210335_1700615_pt1 | contig 9631 bp, 6 predicted proteins | sample S374metaT_FD_159706 | JGI IMG/M metagenome (GOLD analysis project Ga0210335, IMG submission 159706) | Metatranscriptome of estuarine sediment microbial communities from the Columbia River estuary, Washington, United States - S.374... | ecosystem: Environmental > Aquatic > Marine > Intertidal zone... | reverse complement strand
GCAGAATCCTCCACCGGCACCTGCCAGGGACCGACCATCTGGTCCCGCGCCACCATGCCGGTGACGGTGCGGTCGCCTATGGTGATCAGGAAATTCTTGCTCGCCACCGCGGGCAACTGCAGCACCCGCTCCAGGGCTTCCTGCAGCGGGGCCCGCAGGGCCAGCGGGGCGTGGGCGGGGCGCTGGCGCCGTATGTCACGCTGCATCCGCGGGGGTTTGCCAAACAACACGGACATGGGCAGGTCCACGGGGGCGTTGCCGAAGACGCTGTCTGTCAGCTGCAGGTGCAGCTCGCCGGTAGCCTCGCCCACCACGGCGAAGGGACAGCGCTCGCGCTGGCAGATTGCCTCGAAACGCGCCAGGTCAGCAGGTTCCACCGCCAGCACGTAACGCTCCTGGGACTCGTTGCACCAGATCTCCAGGGGGGACATGCCCGGCTCGTCGTTGGGCACCTTGCGCAGTTCGAAGCGGCCGCCGCGACCGCCGTCCTTGACCAGCTCGGGCAGGGCGTTGGACAGGCCCCCGGCGCCGACATCGTGGATGAAGGCGATGGGATTGTCCTCGCCCAGCTGCCAGCAGCGGTCTATCACTTCCTGGCAGCGGCGCTCGATCTCGGGGTTCTGGCGCTGCACCGAGGCGAAATCGAGATCCTCGTGACTCTGGCCGCTGGCCATGGAGGACGCCGCCCCGCCGCCCAGGCCGATCAGCATGGCGGGGCCGCCCAGCACGATCAGTTTCGCGCCGGGCTGGTACTCGCCCTTCTGCACGTGCTCCTCGCGGATATTGCCGTAGCCGCCGGCAATCATGATGGGCTTGTGGTATCCGCGCACCTCGTCCCCGGCAACGCCCGGGGCGGTCATTTCAAAACTGCGGAAGTAGCCGCAGATATTGGGCCGGCCGAATTCATTGTTGAAGGCGGCGCCCCCGATCGGACCCTCCAGCATGATGTCCAGGGCGGACACGATGCGCCCCGGTTTGCCGTAGTCATGCTCCCAGGGCTTCACATAGCCCGGTATCTGCAGGTTGGACACCGAAAACCCGGTGAGCCCGACTTTGGGCTTGGAACCGCGGCCCACCGCGCCCTCGTCCCGAATCTCGCCGCCCGCCCCGGTACCCGCACCGGGAAAAGGCGCGATCGCCGTCGGGTGGTTATGGGTCTCCACTTTCATCAACAGGTGGATGTTTTCCTGGGAAAAGCCGTACTCGCAGCTGACAGGGTCGGGGTAGAAGCGACCCGCGTGGTGCCCGGCCACCACCGCGGCATTGTCCGAGTAGGCCGACAGCACGTTCTGGCCACCGCACTCATTGGTATTGCGGATCATGCCGAACAGGGAGTGCTGTTGTTGCTCCCCATCGATACTCCAGCTGGCGTTGAAAATCTTGTGGCGGCAGTGCTCGGAGTTGGCCTGGGCGAACATCATCAGCTCCACGTCCGTGGGGTTGCGCCCCAGCGTGACGAAGCTTTCGACCAGGTAATCAATCTCGTCGTCCGCCAGGGCCAGTCCCAGTCCGCGGTCGGCCTCGGCCAGGGCCTCCCGGCCACCGCCCAGCACGTCCACCTCCGCCAGGGGCGCCGGATCCGCGTGGCGAAACAGCTCGCCCGGCTGGTCGAGGCTGTCGAGCACCGCCTCCGTCATGCGGTCGTGAACCAGTTCGTCCACCGCCGCGCGCTGCGCATCCGACAGGGCCTGTGGCAAGTCGAAGTACCAGGCCACCCCGCGCTCCAGCCGCAGCACCCGGGACAGCCCGCAGTTGTGGGCGATATCCGTCGCCTTGCTGGACCAGGGCGAAATCGTACCCGGGCGCGGCACCACCAGGCGCAGGGTCGCATCGCTGAGATGCGCGCCATCGCCGCCGGCAAACCCCGGACCGTATTCGAGGAGACTCTCGAGCACCTCGCGCTGGGCCGCGGACAGCTCCGCCTGGAGGTCGGCGAAATGGACATACTCGGTGTGCAGCAGCTGGATGTCGGGGTGAATCAGGGCAAGTTTCTGCGCCAGCTTGTCCAGGCGAAAATCGGACAGAACAGGGGCGCCGCGCAAGGTCAACATGCTGTGGGGAGCTCCGGGTGGAGGGAAAATTTGGAGGCGGCATTGTACTGTATTTGTACCCGGGGAGTTAAGGTTCCTCGGATTAATTCGGTATTGTCCCAGCGGGGCCGGAAAACCGGCCGTTGGCACAATTAGGCCTGTCAGGTTTTGCGCGCCCGGGGCTAGAATGGGGCCATGCATTCGCGCGTCATCACAGCCGCCCTCGCCTTCTCGCTGGCCCTGGCATTCATGCTCAGCGCCTGCGACGGTGGGGGCGATGCCCTGCACCGGATCCAGTCCCGGGGGGAGCTGACGGTGGCGACCCGCAACAGCCCTACCACGTACTATATCGACCGGGATGGCCCCAACGGCTTCGAGTACGCCCTGGCCGGACTGCTGGCGGCGGACCTGGGTGTCGACCTGAAGATCGAGCCGGCCTTCACCCTGGAGGGCCTGTTCCAGCTGCTGAACCGGGGCGAGGCGGACCTGGCCGCGGCGGGGCTGACCCTGACCCCACAGCGCGCAGGCCTGTTCCCGCATTCATCGGCCTATTACAAGCTCAAGCCCCAGGTGGTTTACGTGGCCGGCACCCGGCGCCCACTCTCCGTCGAGGACTTAGCGGGGAGGAATATCGTCGTACTGGCGGACTCCAGTCACGCGGGTGAACTGGCCCGGCTGCGGGACGAGGCAGCGCCGCAGCTCAAGTGGGAAGAAGTCGAAGGCGCCGACACGATGGAGCTGCTGGAACTGCTGGACAGCGGGCAGGCGGAGCTGGCGGTCATCGATTCCAATGAATTCACGGTCCAGCGCAGCCTGTACCCGCGGCTCAAGGTGGCCTTTGACCTGATCCCGGAACAGGAGCAGGACATGGTCTGGTACCTGGCACCGGGGGCCGACAACGGCAGGCTGCAGGCCTATATCGACCAGTTTTTCCTGCGCCTGCAGGAGGATGGCACCCTGGAGCAACTGCGGGACCAGTACTTCGGCCACACTGCCGGTATCTCCCGTATCAGCTCCCACACGTTCAATCGCAATATGCGCAGCAAGCTGCCGCATTACAAGGACCTGATCCAGCAGGTGGCGCAGGAATACCAGATGGAGTGGCAGCTGCTGGCGGCCATTGCCTACCAGGAATCCCACTGGGACCCCGAGGCCACCTCTCCCACCGGGGTGCGGGGCCTGATGATGCTGACCCTGCCCACTGCAGAGGAGACGGGTGTCTCCGACCGGCTTGACCCCCTGCAGAGCCTGCGCGGCGGTGCGCGCTACCTGAAAGACCTCAAGCGCCGGCTACCCGGCAGTATCAAGCAGCCCGATCGCGGCTGGTTCGCCCTGGCGGCCTACAATATCGGCCTGGGCCACCTGGAGGATGCGAGAGTGATCACCCAGCGCCAGGGGGGTGACCCGAATCGCTGGCAGGACGTCATGGAGCGGCTGCCACTGCTGCAAAAGAGTTCCCACTACCGCAACACCCGCTACGGCTACGCCAGGGGGGTGGAGGCAGCCACCTACGTGCAGAATATCCGCCACTACCACAATATCCTCAACTGGCAGGACATCTCCGACAACAAACCACTGCCGCCGCTGGAGATGGAGGACTACCTGCCGAAAGTCCTGCGCGGCAGCAACCTGTCAGCCCTGTAGGCGCATCTTTGCGGGATCTGTTTGATTCGCGCCGGCTCGGGTGCGCTTACCTGCGGGCCCGGAAAAATGCCTGCAATCTGTCACTGCTGGCCTGGGCCAGCACACCGCCCCGCCAGCTGACCTGATGATTCAGCCAGGGTTCGTCCAGTAACTGGCAGCGACTGCAGGCCACACCGGCCTTGGGTTCAGCGGCGGCGAACACGAGCTGGGCAATGCGGGCGTGCACCATGGCGCCCGCACACATGGCGCAGGGCTCCAGGGTGACAAACAGGGTGGCTCCCGGCAGGCGATAGTTACCGACATGCCGGGCCGCGGCGCGCAGGGCGACGACCTCCGCGTGGGCCGTGGGATCGGCGGCGGATATCACCTGGTTCCAGCCCTCCCCCAGCAGTTCGCCGTCGCGCACAACGACAGCTCCCACCGGCACTTCGTCCAGGGCAGCGGCCCGGTCCGCCAGCTCCAGCGCATGCAGCATCCAGCGCTCCTGGTCGCCGGCTGTCACACGCTCAACCACGCTGGCTTGTCGGCGAGCAGGGCAACCCGGTTAATGCACAGCAGCAAACTCACCGGGCTGCGGTCGGGATGAGTCCGGAAAAACACAGCAGATGAACGGCTGACGTACACGATTAGCTCCAGGCAGGTCTTTGTTCCCGGCTAAATTACTAGCCGGTCACAGCGCTTTCAACAGGTCTTTTGGCAACGGGCCAAAAGCCGGGAAACGAGACAGGCTAACGACCCTTGAATCTGGCTAACCTGCGCTCGACAAACGACTGCACCCCCTCGGCGGCATCTTCACTGGTCAGCAAATGCGCCTGCACCGGCCCCAGGGCTGCAATGCAGGCATCCACGCCCTCCATCAGGTAGCGCCGTGCCGAGGCCTTGGTTGCCTGCACTGCCAGGGGCGCCTGGGTGGCAATTCGCTCTGCGAGTTCAAGGGCCCTGTCGAGCTGGGTTCCGGCGGGAACGACTTCCTGCACCAGGCCAATGCGGTAGGCCTCGGCGGCGTCGAACTCGTCACTGGTCAGCAAGTGATACATGGCGTTTCCCCACCCCGCCCGCTCGGGAAACCTGAAGGTGGCGCCCCCGGTGGCGTGGATGCCCCTGGCAGGTTCGAGCTGGGAGAAGCGGCAATCGTCGGCGGCCACCACGATATCCCCGGCCAGGGCCAGCTCTATCCCGAACGTAAAGGTAATGCCCTGGACCGCGGTAACAATGGGCTTGCGACAGGCCCGGCCCAGTGCCATCGGGTCGACCCCGGTGGAACGATCCGACTCCTCCCCTCCCCGGGCGATGGCGTCGGTCCATTTCGGGAGATCCAGTCCGGCGGAGAAGTGCTTGCCATGACCGAACATCACACCCACCCACAGTTCCGGATCTTCATCGAGCCGCGTGTAGGCGTCCGCCAGCTGCGTCGCCATATGGGGTGTATAGCTGTTGAACTTTTCCGGGCGATTGATCCCGATCAACAGCAGGTGCTCACGTTGCTCGACTGTAATCGAGCCCTCTGTATTACTCATTCGGTTCCACTCCTTGCCAGCTCGACGGCCTCAGTGACGGTCCACAGGCTATTGTAACGCAGGAGATCATACTGCCCCAGCTATCCCCGCTTGCAGTCAGTGACTGGCGAGCCGCATTACAAACAGGCGCATTGCAACACGGCGAGAATGCCATTGCCCGTTGTTTTGCCCAGGACTACTTTCGCAAAAAATCCGGCCGGGGGCGGCTGTTATGTGCATCCCCTCACAAAACTGGCGCTTACACAGGCAGAGTCGTTGTATCCATTGCTCTGCCGGACTAACGTAATGGCAAGTACCAAAAATAGGGTACGGGGGACGACACCATGACTATCACGACATTGATCATTCTCAGCGCCCTGTTGTTGGCCGGCGGTGCTTTCATTCTAAAACTCCAACCCAGCACGGGTATCGCCGACAGCAGCAGCGCTGACGGAGAGAAAAGGCATACTGCCAGGCCAGTATCAAAAACAAGAACCGCGCCGGCAGCCAGAAGCCCCTACAGGGCGACGTCAATCGAATGTTCCGGAACTGCCTGTGACGCGGCGAAGGCTATCGACGGCAAGCGGTTTCTCGACAGGGACCGGGTGACGCCAGCCCTGCCCCTGGAGCGTTGCGACATGTCGCGCTGCACCTGCAGCTACGTGCGCCATGAAGACCGCCGCGACCATGATGAAGACAGACGGCACCCGGGCGTCGGTCTCGTCTCAGCATTATATGACAGGGGCGAAAAGCCCGACCTGCGCAGCAGGAAGCGGGGACGCCGCAAAACCGACTGGGCCTGACCCGCCTCCTGTTCCCTCCCGCATTGGCCGACAAAAGCGTCGGAAACGGACTGGGCCATTAACCGGCGAAAACCCTGTGGTGATGATGCTACTGCAGGAACAAGCGCCGATTGAGATACGGCCTACATCCTCAGAAGAGGGTGAATACCGCCAGCGCCAGGCTGACCAGCCCCAGTGGGACCAGGGACAGCAATGACAGGAACAGGAGTACCAGAAGCAGCGGATTCGCCAGAAAACCCACGCGCGCATAAGAACCCAGCAGCTCGCGGGCCTCGTCGGCCAGTGAGCGCAATTCCCATAACTTGCCCAGGGATACGTGACTGACCAGTTTTCGCGTCTCGCCGGCGCGTATGCCCTGGATATGGCTGCGTACTTCCGAGCTTGCATTGCCCGCGATCTGCGCCACTGTTTCCGGCAATTTTTTCAAACCTTCCAGTCCCCACCAGTACCACAGCAGTACGACCACCGGCAGGCAGATGGCCAGACTCACGAGCATGCTGGTTTGGGTGGAAAAGTCACTCACCCGGGTCATCCATACGAATATCCAGACCACCATCAGGAGCCCCAGCACACCCGCAAGCCGCACACTGTCCGCGATGGCATCGACGATGGGCAACAGCCGATCGAACAGGCGCAACAGAGCGCCCTTGCGGACCTCGATCTCCTCCTGCGTCGGTTCTGCTTGCGCCATCTGTGGCTCTCCCCTGGACATTCAATACGCTGGCTAGCACGAGCAGTATAGCCCGCGAGCACCCACCCGCTGCCAGCCAGGCTACAAGAAATTACCGTAGCGACTGGCCGGGCTGCCGGCCCCTACATTTGCCCTCCCGCCGCCGCCCGGGCCGCCGCGGGCTCGTCATTGGTGCGCTTTATCACGTAAGCCCGTATCGCCTCGGCTTCGTCTACGCCAAATATTGTGCTGAAGTTGGGCATACCCTTGTGCGCCGCGGTGCCACCGATAACGATACCGTACCACTGGCCCAGCTCGTATTTTTCCAGGTCCAGGTGCCGCAGATCCGGTGTCGCTCCGCCGCCCAGTGCCTGCTCGCCGTGACAGACGGCACACCGTTTTGAAAATAGCATTTCGCCGGTCTTTACCACTTCCACCGCGACTGCCGGCATTTCCGGTCTGGCCTTCGGAACCGGCATCAGGGGTGGCAGCGGTGGCAGGGAATCCTGGCCCCCGAGCTTGAATACCAGAATCCGGTTGAGAGCACCGCGGCGCCAGGAGTTGACGCCCGACAGGTTAGCGACCTGCCCCAGGGCGAGCGGCCCGGCACCGCCCCAGCCGGCCAGTACGGCGACGTACTGCTCACCATCCACGGTATAGGTTACCGGACCTGCGATGATCCCGGTCTGGGCCGAGGCGGATGTCCACAGCTGCTTGCCTGTATCCGCCGCATACGCGCTGAACTCGGCCGCACCGGTGCCCTGGAACACGATATTGCCCGCGGTCACCAGGGTGCCACCGTTCCAGACGTCAACCCGCTCCGCCCGCCAGACCTCCTTTTGCAGTACCGGGTCCCAGGCTATGAGGCGGGCCCTGACCAGCAAGCGCATGAGGGCATGAACCTGCATGAGATCCTCCACGGTGATGGCCTGGGCCGGGTCTTCCAGCTTCGCCAGGATGCCGTACAACGCCTGCAAGTGCTCTGGTTTCAGGCCCTTCTCCCGCTCCAATACGGTTTTCAGAAACTTGTCCAGGTTGGCCTTGTTTTGCAGGGACGGCGGTGCGTCTATCAACACCGCGCCCAGGTTGTAGTAGCCGGGTTCAAACTCGAAAAAGCGATCGGGGAAATACGTCATCGGCACTTCCATCGCGGGGATATAAGCCAGACCCGTGTCGGGGCTGAAGGACATCGGTGGCCAGTCGTGCCCGCCAAAGGCAAAGGGCGTCTGGAATGAGGGCAATCCCTCCTCGTAATAGCGGATCCCGGGGCGCTCTACCGGCCGCCCGGTGGTCATGTCTACATGACTTGCCCAGGTCACCCCGACATAGGGCTCGGCGCTGAGTAGCTCACCGGTTTCCCTGTCCAGAACGTAGAAGAATCCATTTTTTGGCGCCTGCATGATGACCTTGCGCTGCTTGTCCCCGATCTTCAGCTCCGCGAGGATCATGGTTTGGGTCGCCGTGTAGTCCCAGGTATCGCCCGGCGTCGTCTGGTAGTGCCAGACGTACTCTCCCGTATCGGCGTTGACGGCGACAATAGATGACAGGAACAGGTTGTCGCCATCTCCCGCCGAGCGAATTTCCTGGTTCCAGGGACCACCGTTACCCACGCCGATATATAACAGGTTGAGCTGCGGGTCATAGACCAGGGAATCCCAGGCGGTGCCACCTCCTCCCATGGTCCACCACTTGCCGCTCCAGGTCCTGGCTGCCATTTCCATGGCGGGCGATTCGAAGGGCTTGGAAGGGTCGCCGGGGATGGTGTAGAAGCGCCAGACCTGCTTGCCGGTTTCGGCGTCATAGGCCGTGACATAGCCCCGCACTCCCAGCTCGGCACCACCATTGCCGATAAATACTTTGCCGTTGGCCACCCGCGGGGCCCCGGTGATCGAGTAGGGCCACGCCCGGTCGATGGTCAGCACTTCCCAGGCTTTCGCGCCGGTGGCCATGTTCAATGCAATCAAGCGGCCGTCGAGGGTGCCGACATATACCTTGTCGCCCCAGGCTGCGACACCGCGATTGACCACATCGCAGCAAAGGTGTGGGGCCCAGGCCGGGTCTACCTCCGGGTCGAACTGCCATAACGGCTTGCCGGTTTTGGCATCCAGGGCATGGACCACGCTCCAGTTACCGGTGACATACATCACCCCGTCAATGACCAGTGGAGTGGCTTCGAGTCCGCGTTTTGTCCCGAAATCGTAGTGCCAGGCGAGCCCCAGCTCACCGACGTTCTGGTCGTTGATCTGCTTCAGCGGGCTGAACCGTTGCTCGCTGTAGGTGCGGCCATGGGTCAGCCAATTGCCCGGCTCCTTGTCCGCATCAATGATTCTCTGCGCGGTAACCGGGGCACTTACTGGCGACTTGCCGGACCCGGCCGGAGCAACGGCCCGGGCTGCGGCCTCATCCTGGCCAAAGCCGGTTGCGCCGGTCATGAGCAGGGCCAGGAACAGGGTTGTCACTACTGGAATTTTCATTGCGGCTGCCCTCCTGCTGACGCGGCTGCACCAGCCGCCTGCGGCGCCTGGGCCGCAAAGTATGCGGCGATGTCCTCAATATCCTGCTCACTCAGAGCGGCGACCATCGATGCCATTACCGGATTGCTGCGTGCACCGCTTTTATACGCAGACAGCGCGCCGCTCAGGTATCTCGCATGCTGGCCCGCCAGCCTGGGGTTGGCGGGGATGACGCTATGACCGCCCGGACCGTGACAGGCGACGCACATCGCCGCCCGGGCCTCTCCGCGAGCGGCATCGCCACGGGCCGTGGCCTCGCTGCGGGTCGGTGATTGCGCGGCGTAGTAGGCGGCAATGTCCTGCATGTCGCCGTCACTCAGTCGCCCGGCCAGCGTTTTCATGATGCCGTAGTCGCGCTCGCCACTGACATATGCCCGCAGCGCACTCACCAGGTATTCAGCGTGCTGCGCCGCAAGTATGGGATTTTCGGGTACCTGGCTGTGTCCGTCTGGACCGTGACAACCGGCGCATACCG
>Ga0210335_1398579_pt1 | contig 9860 bp, 11 predicted proteins | sample S374metaT_FD_159706 | JGI IMG/M metagenome (GOLD analysis project Ga0210335, IMG submission 159706) | Metatranscriptome of estuarine sediment microbial communities from the Columbia River estuary, Washington, United States - S.374... | ecosystem: Environmental > Aquatic > Marine > Intertidal zone... | reverse complement strand
CTTACAAATTCACCCCAATTCGCTAAATCCTCTGCCATATCGTATTTCTCAAAGTTCAGTGTTAGCGCGAGCTATCTGGAACAAATAACAGCCATGTATATTCACTTACTTCGTTGCAAAAAAATACCGGATTCCCTGTTTCCACAGTTGTCTGCTCTGAGTAAAAAGTGGCCGGTCAGCACCGAGCATAACCGAGCTACCCGACGGCGGCAACGCGTCGTTAGCTGCCGTCAGCGCAATTCGCCAGCATCATTTATGGCGATGTGTGGTCCAGCGGTGACCTGGGTACAACCTGGACTCCGCTTCTTGTCGACCCCCTTGACCAGCGGTTTTGGCGGCTACAGTCCGGCCGGTAATCCCTCGGATATCCGGGTCAGCAACAATGGGGCCGACTGGCAACTGGTCAGCAACTCCCCTTGGAACAATCAGCCAGGCAAGCGAAGTAGTGCCAGTCAAATAGTGAGCGAGTCCATATTTTCTATTCGCCTCAATGCGGACTGTTTAGCAGGAGTATTTTCAGTACATCAACGCAAGGGCGGATGAAGCAATATGGCAGTTAGAGGAGGCGCACCTGCGTCAGGTCGCGCAAACTCATGCCCTTTAGCGCTCGATGGTTTGCACAAATTCGCGGTAGGCTACTGTGGATGTCGCCCGGAAGTAATATTTTTCGTGAATGAGTTACGATAAACAAACTCTTGGGCGATCAATACATTCGAGTAATTTTGGTGAGTAGCATGCCATCCGGGACCGATTTTCATAAGTCAGATCAAGCCGTGTCCGCTCGCCAGTGGATAAGACTGATTGTGGCGTATCTTCTGATCCCACTCGTTTTATTGGTATGCGGTGGGGATTTCGGATGGTGGGAGGCGTGGCTGTATTGCCTCCTGATTATTGCCGCCGGCATAGGAGGGCGAGTCTGGGCGGAGCGGCGGCATCCCGGATTGATGGCGGAACGACAAAGCGTCGATAATTTCAAAAGGGCAAAGCCCTGGGACAAAGTGCTCGCTCCTCTAATGGCGCTAAGCCTGGGGTTTCCAATGGTCATAGTAGCAGGGCTGGATCACCGCTATGGCTGGTCTCCCGTATTTCCACTGTGGCTGATCTTCGCTGGCTTCATCCTGATCACGCTGGGTTATGCGTTCGCTGCCTGGGCATTGGCAGAGAACGATAGCAGGAGGGAAGGCGGGCGCGGGGCATCTTGCCCCTACCTGACCGATCCATCGCTCAGACGCCCACTATTCTTATCCCAGTATTCCAAATAGTTTTCAATTAGCTCTGCTGTAATCTGTGAACCACGCCACAATACGCTCGGCAAATCACCCCCGCAGAGGGGTATGGACTGAGGTCATTTGAAATGTGTGTCAGGCTTGCGGGGCTCAGTTGAGACCGACTCAACGAGCCATTCTCTGCTACTGACTCATAACAAAGCCACCATTGGGTGAAATCACCTGGCCGGTCATGAACTTGGCCTCGTCGCTAGCAAGATATACTGCGGGCCAGGCTATATCATCGCAATCTCCAAACCTGCCCATGGGAGTCTGCGCCTCGATCAGGGCGCGTGCAGCGGCCAGGGGTCCCGTAAGTTCTGTATCGATGAACCCGGGAGCCAGGGCATTAACACGAATGCCTCGAGAAACAACTTCCCGGGCAAGCGAGCGCGTAAAGCCGAGTATCCCAGCTTTTGCGGCACAATAATGGGAGCCCGTACCCCCGGTTGTTCCCATGATCGAACCCATGTTGATAATGCATCCTGAAAGCTGCTGGTTCATTATTTTCAGGGCCTCCCTCGAGCAGAAAAAAGTGCCGTCCAGATGCACTGCAATCATGCGATGCCAATCTTCATCAGTCATTTCGACGGTGAGGTCCATGTGAGTCTTTATAGGGCCACCAGCCTCCAGTTCTGCCTGCTGTTTCAGGGGCACGTCATTGATGCGGCTTATCGTTTTTTCGTCCCCCGGTTTAAAAGCGAAGCCGGCATTGTTTACGAGGATATCCAGCTTTCCAAGCTCGGAACTAACCTTGGCAAACATTGCCCGAACCGCATTCGAGTCGGAGACATCGGCCGCGATTCCAATACCGCCAAGCTCCGCGGCAAGTTTCTGGGCGGAGTCATTACTGATGTCATTGATTACCACTTGAGCCCCTTCCTCTTTGAACCTGCGCGCGATTTGAGCACCCAGCCCCGCCCCCGCGCCGGTGATGAGTGCTATCTTCCCTTCCAAACGTGCCATATCTAGTCTCCTGCTAATTGGTTAGTAAAGGATAGGCAAACTGACGAAATAAACTAGAAGAATTCGCGATACATCAAGCAGCTGTTCAGAGACTACTGAACTGCATCAGCTTGGGGTGGCAGCGAACTGCTGTGGAGTCAGGATTTGCTTCAAACGTGATTTGAGCAGGTGTCTCATACTGTGCGCCTTGAGCGATCATAGTACGAACGTCCGTTATATGCAGCCATAGAGCGGCCTTCAAATTTCATCTCAAACTCTACCTGATTTTAAGCACTCTCCCCACCAAGTTTGATCGTAAGTATCGATCGCAAGAAAGCCATCACTGCCACATAAAACCAGGGCGCGATGGAAAAGATATACCCCCCGAAGCTCTGATTAAACAATCCTCCAGCAAACAGGTTGTCTACTGCGGCTCCGATAGAAAATACACAGACGATTAGAATCAGGACATCGTTCCAAAGAGTCTGTTTGGGAAAGTAATTAGAAAAGTACTTCTTTTGCTTACGGAACGCCCATACTAGCCAGGCGATCATCACTACAGCAGACAATGAGCTTCCTACCGGCCAGATGGTAGTCTCCGGAGAATCCATTGCTAGAAATAGCACAGGTACGAGTGAAAACGCGATGGCATTGGTACCGTAAACGACAAGAGCTTCTAGTCGCCACTGGTTGATACCCGGAATAACTTCTCGCTGTGAGCCCTTCATCACGGCCAGAATCCCAGCAAAGCCCAAAACTGCAACCGCAATTTCTGCAAGGGATAATAGTGTGTCGGCAGCCTGAATACTCACCCTTTCGTCCTCATAACTGGCCTTCGCCATTTTTGTTCGTTTGAGTTGAAGCAGGGACCGCAATGAGCATGAACCGCCCCCTTGGCAGCGAGGATAGCTGAGCCGCTGGACGGTCGCAATGCGTCGTTAGCTGCCAATGCTCCTATCCTCACTCCAGGTCCGATCTGCATCCCGAAAGCGATCATCCAGGATTCTTTGAAAGCGCCTTCAGCAGGTCGGATTTGTGCCAGTAGCGGAAGCTCGGTAACTCCCACATCAGTGCGGGCCGCTCTCACGGCTTGAGCCAGCATTAGAAAAAGCAAAGGCGGAGATGCGTCGGGAGGCGCCCGGGGCTCATGACGCATATTGCCCGTTTCCACCTGTGCTTTTTCCGAAACATTTTTCTTTGCTTCCAGTCGCGCTCATCCCCGTTGCCAGAAAACTCAGTTTATCCTTGCAGACGCGTGACACTTTTAGCCGTACCTTGATATGGCTCGAGCCGTCGACAAACCACGATACTTTCCATAAGCTGCACAACAAATTCCATGCTCACAGCGAGGCGACAACATGGCAGACGAACTCTGGCGCAAATCAGCTCATGAACTGGCGGCCATGATCAGTAGCAAGCAGGTATCCAGTCGTGAGGTTGTGACCAGTCACCTTGAGCGTATCGAGGCGGTTAATCCCAGGGTCAATGCGGTTACGGTGACCCTGGCGGAATCAGCGCTGGCGGCGGCAGACAAGGCAGATGCCAGTCAGGCGACGGGCCCGTTTCATGGCGTGCCTTTCACCATCAAGGAAAATATTGATTGCACCGGTTCGGCGACAACCATGGGTTTGCCGGTCTTTGCCGAAACCCTTCCCGTCGCGGATGCACCGGTGGTTGCCCGCATGAAAGCCGCCGGTGCGATTCCTCTGGCCAGGACGAATCTACCGGAAATGGGTCTGCGGATCACCACGGACAATCCCCTCCGGGGGCGAACGAACAATCCCTGGGATATCACTCGAACTGCAGGAGGTTCAAGTGGGGGGGAGGGGGCCACCCTGGCGACGGGTATGAGCCCCATCGGCTTGGGTAACGATATCGGTGGCTCCCTGAGAAATCCCGCCTATTGCTGCGGCATCGCAGCTTTGAAACCCACAACGGGTAGAATTCCCTTTGTGCCCTCGATACCGGCTGCGCCCCAACCCAATTCGTTCAGGCTGATGTGCGTCGAGGGTCCAATGGCGAGATCGGTCGCTGACCTGGACATCGCCTATCGTGTCCTGTCGGGTTGGCACCCACAAGACCCTTACTCAGTGCCCGCGGCACTGCAGGGCCCTGCGGTGGCCAGGACAGTAGCGCTTGTCACCCGGATGCCGGATGTGACACTCCCTGCGGCCACCGTTGCGGCGATTCACCAGGCCGGGGAGCATCTCAGGGCAGCGGGGTGGCAGGTCGAGGAGGTGATGCCTCCGGAACTGGCCCGGGTGAACGAGATTTGGGCTCGAGTGCTGGGCTCCGACATCCGCAATACCTTGCCGTTATTGGCACCCATAATGAGTGAAGGCACCGTGGGAGCGTTGACGCGGTTTCTGGATGAATTCGATCCGGCAGCGATGAGCGGCACGCAGGTGTATGCCGAGCGAGATCGCCTCGCGGTGGCCTGGTCGGCGTTTTTTCAGGAACACTCGTTGGTCATCGGGCCCACCTGGGCAGATTTACCGTTTCTCCATGACGCGGACCTCGATCCTGAAACCGGTATTGAGACCCTCCAGCGCCGACTGCAATTCATTACCCCCGGTAACTTGCTGGGCCTGCCTGCGGTCGCGTTACCCACGGGTGTAGTCGATGGCTTGCCGACCGGTGTGCAGATCTATGCTGATCGCTGGCGGGAAGACTTGTGCCTGGAGGCCGCCGGGACTATCGAGGCCCGGGTGGGTCATATCACGCCGATTGACCCGAAGTTCTAGCGCGGCTGGCCCTGTCCATGCTCCGCCTGTAGCGGCTATCGTCGGACCACAATAATCTCCACCTTGCCCTTCGGTCCGATAAACCAGTTTGCCACCATGCCCGTGAGGCTGATGATGATAGCTCCGAGCAGGGCGGTCCAGAAACCCTCGATGACGAAGCCGGGAACGATCAGGGCGGCGAGGCCAAGCATGGCGCCGTTGAGCACCAGCAAAAACAGGCCCAGAGTCAGGATGGTGATGGGCAGCGTGAGCAGTAATGCGATCGGTCTGACGATGGCGTTGACCACGCCCAGCACGATCGCGGCAAGTACCAGGGAGGTCACGCCGCCGAAATGCAGGCCGTCCAGGAGTTTTTCTGCCAGCAACAGGCCGCAGGCGGTGATGAGAATGCGTAACCAGAATCCGGGCATGGCTGTACTCCTTGTACTCGCTCCAATAGCGCCACTTTACCAGTGACAAGCCGCTGGGGCCTAGTCAGTCTTTGCCATAGCTTTGGGCCATGCTGGCTAGCGGCGACTTGTCCAGACCGTGGTTGGGGATCGGGTAGCGCAGCCCGTTGCGGCTGAGGGCGGCCAGGCCCTCGACGGTGGCGGGAAGATAACTGGGCGGCAGGGCCAGCAGGAGTTCATCGTCCTGGACCCCACCGAATTTGCGCTCCGCGTAACAGGGGATTGACAGGGAGGGTTCGCCTGTTCGCAGCGCATTGCCCCAGGAGTCGGCACAGGCGCTCTCGCCGACGCAGGTGAAGGTGTACTTTTTGTAATTACGGTACTGCAAGCCATTCATCAGGGTGATCATCTGCCCCGGCGTCCCATAGATAAGACAGATGTCCGGGTTGTCTATGCGCCCGGACGTCAGCGGCGAAGTCACCAGCGCCTCATATTCACCGTGGGAGGCGCAGGACATTTCGCGCTGGTGACGGGAGCTGCTTTCAAGATCGCCGTACCAGACGCCGTTAAAGGCATTGCCGCTCAGGAACTCCTCGTCGCGCGGGTGCAGGCCGATAACCGCGCCGCACTGTGATCCCACCAGATTGTCCATGGTGATCCCGATGGTGTAACCCAGCCAGCGGGATTGTCCCACGACCTGGTCCGTGGCCAGCTTCTCACCAGCCGGTGGCCGGCGCAGCTTGTGAACCTGCTCCATCTCGCTGATCCTGGCAAAGCGTTTCATCCCTACCGGATTGGTGCGCAGGCGAAGGTAGCGGTTAAGCCCCTCAACCAGGGCGGCATAGTCGTAGTCTGTGGTGTCTTCCCAGCAGTTTTTTGTGGCCATATCTTCCGGTTCTCCGCATTGATGTGCCTGGTGTGTCCGCGCCTGAGCGTTAAGCCCGGATGTGCGCCGCCCGGGCCAGATCCGACTGCGTACGGCGAAGCTTACGCCACAACAGTACGGTGCCGCTGACCGCTACCGACATGACGGAAAATTCAACGGCCATGTGACCAAAATTGGCACTTTCCTGATAGTCGGCGACAACGTCCCACCCAATCAGTAACACAATGATTGCAAACAGTAAAATGGCGGCTCTCGTGTGCCAGTCATCTACGTCATTGGACATATGGAGTGTAATCCCGGGGGGTTGAGGGTCGATATCAGGCATATGCCGGATGGTGCCAGAAGAAAATTGCGATCATCCTACGGCTGAACGAACGCCAGAGATTGCGTCGTGACACACGGCACTGCGTTTGCCTATACACCCACCAGCACCCCGGAAACTACCATGACGATCTTTAAGCGCATACTCCTCACCACCCTGGGATTTGTTGCCTCAGGGCCTTCAATCAGCTTCGCCCAGAGCGACCTGCTGGACCAGGCCAGGGCACTGTTCAAGCCGATTCCGGAAATCGCCCAGGCGCGATCCGGGGAAGCAACAACGCCGGACATGGTCGAGCTGGGCAAGGCCCTCTACTTTGATCCCAGGCTGTCAGAAAGTCATAACATCAGCTGCAACACCTGCCACCAGATTGGCCTGGGCGGGGTGGATATGTTGCCGACCTCGATCGGGCATAACTGGCAGAAGGGGGGGCGCAATGCGCCGACGGTGCTGAATGCCGTTTTCAACACGGCCCAGTTCTGGGACGGGCGCGCGGCGGACCTGAGCGAGCAGGCAGTGGGCCCGATACAGAACCCCATCGAAATGGCGATCAGCCCTGAACATGCGGTGGGTATGCTGGAAGCAATACCCGGTTATCAGCCCATGTTCGCCGCCGCGTACCCGGGTAATCCGGACCCGTTAACGCTCGCCAATGTGGGCGCCGCCATCGCAGCCTTCGAGGCCACCCTGTTGACCCCGAATGCGCCGTTCGACCAGTACCTCAGGGGTGATGAAAACGCGCTGACTCCCCAGCAAAAAGCCGGCCTCAAGCTGTTTGTCGATAAGGGTTGCGCCGCCTGCCACAACGGCGTCAATGTCGGCGGGGGCATGTATGCTCCCTTTGGCGTCGTTGAAAAGCCCGGCGCCGACTTTTTGCCGCCGGCGGATAAAGGGCGTTTCCAGGTCACCAGTACCACCAGCGATGAGTACGTTTTCAAGGTGCCTACCCTGCGCAATATCGAGCTGACACCGCCGTACTTTCACTCGGGAAAATCCTGGGACCTGAAGCAGGCCATTGCCGTCATGGCCACCAGCCAACTGGGTCAGGAACTCAATGACGAAGAAGTTGCCAGTATCGAGACCTTCCTGCTGGCGCTGACCGGTGAGCAGCCGCAGGTGACCTACCCGATCCTGCCGCCCAGTGTCGTGGGCACTCCTCGACCGGTGTTTTGAGGCGCGTCGATTAAATCAGACGCCTACTATGAAAATACAGCGGATGTTGATCATAAAAGTACACGCGTTTCTGGCGTGTCTTATCATGCCTATGGCGGCGCTGTATTTTGTCGGTGGGGCGCTGTACTCATCTGACATCAAGGGCGACATAGACAAGCAGGTTTACGAAATCCCGCTTGAGAGCCCCTTTGTGCCGGAATTGGCCCGGTTGTCGGCCCTGGCCAGGGCCGCGCTGGATCAGCGCGATCTCTTGCCGCCAAGGGGGCAGGCGTCCATTGCGGAAAAGAAGGGCTCCTACGAATACCGTTGGGGGGACCTGAAACGCCTGGTGGTGATTCAGCCGACCAGCGACCCGTTGCAGGTTGAATTGACCTATCGCGAACGCAGTCCGCTGGCGCAAGTCATGCGGGTGCACAGAGCTGAGGCGGGCCCACTGGTCCGGATATTTTCTATAGGTATGGCCATCGCATTGCTTGTAATCCTGGGAAGCGGTGTATTTCTCGCACTGGGAATACCGAAGCTACGCCGTACAGCCATGCTCAGCCTGGGGGCGGGCGTGCTGATTCTGCTGTCTATATTTGTATAGATAGATTGCTGCTGACAATTCAACGGAACCTGCGGCTTTTGATGCGGTATTGCGGCTATTTAACCAGCTCGATCTCGCCCGGCCGCCAGGTCTTGTTGATCCACGGCTCCAGCGGACCGTACATGCGTAGAATGGTGAACCAGCTCTTGCCCGGGACCGTCGCCAGCCAATTGCCTTCCTTGCCGGCAGGTGGCTGCGGGCTGAACCAGATGTCATAGGCGCCGTCCGTGTTTTGCTGGATACCTTTCGACTGGCTGCCCACGGTGGGGAATGCCTGGCTGGTTTGCAGTTGTGAGCGGGTCTGGGTGTCATACACGGTGAGCGCCCAGAAATCGTTTACGGGGACATTGGGCGGCAGGCGCAGCTTGTAGGTTTTGGAGCCGTCGAATGGCTGGCTGTTGGCGTCCAGCCAGGCGAGTCCGTAATCCGAGCCCCGGCCTACATGACTGGTCGCCATGGCCGGCGTGACGCCACCGGCATGCCCTCATCGGGATAGTGGATCGCACGCATCCGCGAATGGATGCCGTCGGCCGCGATCACGCAGTCCGATTCCACTGACGGCAGTGAAATATCGCTTTTGCGATCGATAAACTGCAGGCGTACTCGCCCTTCAGGTTTTGGTCGTAGCGGCAATGGTCGGCTCGACGGTGATGGTGAATGTCTTTGGCCAGGGTCAGGCGGGTCTAGCGCAGCTGGCACTGGTCGCCGCCTGCGCCGGTTTTTTCACCAACTCGGCGGTAGTGGGTTTATACGCGATACTCGCCCGGGCATTTCCCGATCGTGTGCGCGCCAGCGGGACGGGACTGGTTATCGGAGTAGGGCGTGGCGGGGCCGTGCTCGGTCCGATCATTGCCGGCTTCCTGTTCGAGAGTGGCCAGGGTCTCGCCGCGGTTGGCCTGGCGATGTCACTGGGGTCGCTGATAGCGGCGGCGATGATTGTGTTGAGCCCCGGGCGGGAACCGGCCTGAACAGGGATAACTCACCTGGTCTGTGCGACGAGTTGCTGTAATTCCATCACGACAAACTCGGCGGGCTTGAGGGGAGCGAACCCCGCCAGTACCCGCACGAGACCGGCGTCGATGTCGGCCTCCGTCATCGTGCTGCCGAGGCCACAGCGGACGAAGTAGGCCTCGGAAGCCTTTGTCCCCTGAAACGCCCCGGCGCGAAAAAGGTCGGCCATGAAATCGGTGATGCGGGCGCGCAGGCTTGACCACAGAGCCTGGTCGTTGGGCTCGAACACTACTGTCTGCAGTGCGCGATACAGGCTTTCCCGGATCATGTTCTGCGTGCGTTTAACCGATACATACCGATATTCGGGGTCGGTTTCAGTCGCCAGGGTTCGTGCGCCCCACACCGAGGTGGGGCCGCTAACGGTGCGCAGGCAGTTCACACCCAATGGGTTGAGATGTTCTTGTATCGCGCTGGCGACTGGCACGTTGGGGCCAAGCGTGCCCAGGACGGTGGCGTCGATGCCGGCGGGTGCCTTCCACACGCCGCGGCTGGCGTCGATACGCGCCCACACCCCGGCGACCATGGCCGAGGGCCCGATCTCG
>Ga0210335_1032918_pt1 | contig 9978 bp, 9 predicted proteins | sample S374metaT_FD_159706 | JGI IMG/M metagenome (GOLD analysis project Ga0210335, IMG submission 159706) | Metatranscriptome of estuarine sediment microbial communities from the Columbia River estuary, Washington, United States - S.374... | ecosystem: Environmental > Aquatic > Marine > Intertidal zone... | reverse complement strand
TGAGCAACCATTTCTGTTTCTTCCTGGAGGAGGAGGAGATGCTGTTCGCCGGCGACCACATCATGAACGGTTCCACCGTGGTGATCATTCCCCCCAGCGGCGACATGAAGGCCTACATAGAGTCCCTGCAACTGCTGCAGCGCTACCCGCTGAAGTTCATCGCTCCCGGGCATGGTGAGGTCATGGAGGACTCCCGCGCCGTGGTGGAATGGCTGGTCAACCCCCGCCTCAAGCGAGAGGACAAGTTGGTCCGCAGTCTGCAGCAGCTGGGCCGGGTGCCGGTGGGCGACCTGGTGCGGGTGGTATACGACGACGTCGACACCAGCCTGCACAAGATGGCCAGGCTCTCCCTCGCGGCACACCTCATCAAGCTGCAGCACGAAAACCGCGCCCGCCACCACCCGGCGGACGACAGCTGGGAACTATTTGAAATCTAGCGTGCAGTATCGCCGCGCGGACGGTCGATGAAACTGGTCTTTACCCATCCGGGCCATATCGTTGTGGCACAGGCGCGCGCCTGCCTGGAACTGGCCGGGATAAAATGCGCCATGCGCAACGAGTACGCGGCCGGCGCCATGGGCGAACTCGCCCCCATTGATGTCTGGCCCGAGCTGTGGATATTGCGCGACCGGGACTATGAGCGCGCGACACTGCTGCTGGCGCAATCCCGCGCGGAGATCCAGGAAGATGAGTGGCACTGCCCTCACTGCGGTTCGCTGAGTCCGGCCACCTTTGAGGTGTGCTGGCACTGTGCCGGCGAGCGTTCGCTCGCCTGAGTAATCAGGGGCTGGCCTTGCGATCAGCTGCGCGCGACTCCACAAAGGTTTTGTGGTGCTCCGCGAGTTCGCTTATCTCCCTGCGATAACGTTCATACCCGCCGGTGTCGGGCGTGCAGTAGTTCCAGTTCTTGTAGAGGCTGGTGAGCCTGGTAAAGAAATCACGGGCGCTCTCGCGCTCGGTAAAATCGTAATTGTTGTCAATCAGGCCCTTGAGGAAACGGAAGCTTTCCGCCTGTCTCTGCCTGGGCATGGAGGCATCTACCGGATCGAACGCATCCTGCTGCAGGAAAACCATGTCGAGCAGCACCGACTTTTGCCACTTGACGTAGTCCTCCAGGGAAATGCCTTCCTCCCCTGTCACCTGCATCATGCGATAGATAGAGTCTCCCTCAAACAGTAGTTCATGCATATCCTTGACTATCGCTACCCAGTCTTCACCCATATTCTCGTTGAACCACCCCTCCAGCTGGCCCAGGTAACGGGACCAGGAGATCAGCGGGTCAATCGCCGGGTAATAGCGCCGGTAGGCGCGCTCGGATGACAGGCCCAGGAAGGTTTTTACCGTTGACAGGGTTGCCTGGGTGACCGGTTCCTCAAAATTGCCTCCCGCAGGAGACACGGTGCCAATCAGGGTGACGCTGCCCACGTCGCCATCGGGGGTGCGCATCAGCCCGGCGCGCTCGTAAACATTGCGGATCGAGGAGTCGAGGTAGGCGGGAAACGCCTCCTCTCCGGGAATCTCCTCCATCCGGCCCGACGTTTCGCGCATCGCCTGGGCCCAGCGCGATGTCGAATCGGCGATGCACAGGACGTGGTAGCCCATCTGGCGGTAGTACTCCGCCATTGTCAGGCCGGTATAAATGGATGACTCCCGGGCGGCAACAGGCATGGAAGAGGTGTTGCACACGATGATAGTGCGATCCATCAGCGAGCCGCCGGTGCGCGGGTCCTCCGTTTCCGGGTACTCCTTGATGGTCTCGACCACTTCTCCGGCGCGCTCCCCACAGGCGATGATAATGACCACATCGATGGTTGAGTGGCGCGCGATACAGCTTTGCAGTACGGTCTTTCCCGCACCGAAGGGGCCGGGTATGCAGCCGGTGCCTCCACGGGCTATCGGCAGGAAGGTATCGATAATGCGCTGGGTCGTGGTGATGGGTTCCATCGGATACAGGCGTTCGGCAATCCGTCGCTTGAACATGGCGCGGGGAATCGGTTCCCGCACCGCCCAGCGCTGCATCATTGTCAGTTCGCGCTGCTGTCCGTCGGCGCGCTCTATTCGGGCCACGGGCTCATCAACGGTGAAACTGCCGCCGCGAATCCAGCTGACCTCGACCGGCTCGATCTCATCGAAAGGCACCATGATCCTGTGCGCGAAGGGTCCCTCTGCCACCGACCCCAGCGCCTGCCCGGCGACGAGCCTGGCGCCAACTTTTACGCCGGGTTCGAATTTCCATTTCTTGCTGTGATCCAGGGCATTGACTTCCACCCCGCGCGGCAGGAAAAAGCCATACGAATCGGCCAGCGCCGTCAGCGGCATCTGCAGCCCGTCAAAGACCTGCCCCAGCATGCCCGGCCCCAGCACTACCGAGAGCATGGCCCCGGTGAGTTCCACCTCGTCGCCCACCTTGACGCCGGATGTGTCCTCGAATACCTGCATGTCGGCACTGTCGCCCTGGACACGCAGGACCTCGGCTTTCAGGCGTTCCTCGCCCACCAGGATGTAGCCGACCTCGTTCTTCATCACCGGAACCCGGCTCACGTCGATGGTAACCAGACTTTCCTGGACTCCGATGATAGGCGCCCGGGCCAGTCGTCCCTCAGGCGAAGAGCTTTTGTTGCTCACTAGTGACCTCCGCAACCAATTCCTGAAACCTCAGTTTGCCCGACTCCGCATTGTAAGAGAGCCATCGTTGTAAAATATCCCAGCGAAAGACAAACGCGATCACCGGCTCAAACCCGAAGGGCGAGCGTTCCGCTATGCGGCCCAGGCGGGACCACACCGCGTTCATCAGCAGCCGCTCGAGCTCCAGCGCCGCACCGTCCTCGAGCAGGCTCGCAGCCTCCGTGATCCATGGCAGCAGGTGGCCGAGTCCGAGGTCCGGGCTGTCCCAGGAAGCGGTCATCAGGTTGAGCCACGGACCGACGCCCCAGATCTCATCAGGCTCAGGCGCTGCCAGCCCCAGGCGCTGCCGGCGCAGTGCCACCAGGGCAGTGCGCTGGGCCATCCGGTATTCCACAAATTCGCGCAGGGACGGGTCGGCAATACCCGGCATCAGCTTGCGGTACCTGTCCGCCACCTGCTCATTGGTGCGGGTGATCGGCTGCCGTTGCCAGTTCACCAGGTCCTGCGCGTGACGCAACTGCAACGCGTGCTCCGGGGTGAGCATGCTGAGTCGCTGGTCCAGCTGCTTGCGGCTCAGGGGCAGCCAGGCTGCGCCTTCGAAATAGGGCAGCAGCGGCAGGCTGGCAACAAGGGTGTAGTAAGTGGTTCCGGGCATAATACTACCCGGTCCCCTCGAGGATACCCCGGTAGCGCGGCAGTAAATGTTTCAGCAGCAACTTCGATATCGCCTCGTCAGTCAGGTCGAATTCCAGGTTATCGCCCACAACCCGGACACGCGCCCCGCCGGATACCTCGCTCGACGGGATGATCTCCACGCCCTCGCGCAGCATCGCGTGGCTGATACCCAGCACGGCCCTGCGCATGACCTCGTCAAGCTCGGGGTTTTCTGCCTCACGACCGACCAGCAGATCCGATACCAGTATTTCCAGCTTCTGGTCGCGCGGGTATTGCTCGGCCACCTGGCCGGCCAGCACCATGATCAATGCGCGCATATAGCTGCCGTCATAGGTCACCGGCTCAACCAGCCGCTTGACGTGGCTTTCAAAGGCGGCGATGACGGCAGCTTCCAGTTCAAGCCGGGTATCGCGCGCCGCCAGCTTCAGTGCTTCGAGCGCCGCGTGACGATAGGATTCAATTTCGACAGAAGCCTTGCGCCGGGTCGCCTCGGCTTCGGACTGCGCCTCGGACAGCAGCTGCGCCGCAGCGCGCCGCGCTTCGGCCATGATCTCATCGGCTTTCTGGGTGCCGGCCTGAACGCCGTCGTCACGGATCCGTGCGATCAGATCCTGTACCCCGGACGCCTGCGGCGTCTCATTTGCCATGTCTCAGCCCTCCATTCCCGGCACGGAACCTGCCAGGACCAACGCGAATACAAAGGCGAACACCGCAAAACCCTCGACCACAGCAGCCGGCGCGATCGAGATACCGAAAACCTCGGGTTTACTCTTGGATGCATTGATGGCAGCCGCGCATGCAGACCCCTGGGCAAAACCGCTGATCATCAGGGCGATCCCGGCAAGGATGCCAATCGCGAAGATGCCCGGGGCATTTTCACGGGTTACCCCCACGTTCAGCGTCAGCATCACGACGATGCCATAGATTGTCTGTGAGGAGGGCATGGCCGAGACGCCTATAAACCGGCCGTAGCCACTCTCTACCTCCAGTAACGCCCCGCAGGCGGCCATGCCACCGCGCGCGACGCCCACCATGCTGCCGACGGCGCCCAGTGCCAGCGGGGCGTAAACCCCGACCCAGCCCAGTGCCAGAATAAAATCGTCCACTAGTTACTCTCCTTTTTATCAAAGGGGCGATAGGGAAAGCCATCATCCCTAACGCCCCATTTAAAGAATTCGATGACATTGAGCCTGAGTCCGTGGATAAAGCCGCTGGATACACTCAGCAGGAAGTTAAGGCTGTGACCCAGCACCAGAATCAACAGTGCGAACAGGAAGCCCAGCCCTGGCATCGCCTCGCGGACGTCGAGGGCCATGTCGTTGAAGGCCATGGCCAGGGATGCGGAGGCAAGTCCCAGGGCGAAAAGGCGCAGGTAGCTCAACACGTCGCCAAAAGCGCCACTGACACCGGTGAGAGCCGTCAGGCCCGTGAAGCAGCGTTTCAGCGGCTTTTGCCCATAGCCTGAGAACCCCACCACGCCCAGCAGCCCGAGGCACATCAGTCCTGCCCCGCCATAGACCAGCCCGTCATTGGCCAATTGCATGCCACCCCAGGTGGCAAGTCCCCCGAGGATCGCACAGGCCCACCCCAGCGGGGGGATACGTTGTGGCCAGGCCGGGTAACGCAGGGCGTCCATCAGGTTGGCATAGGCAAGATGAGTGGAGCCGATAACAACGGACAGTGCCATCATGACCGAGAAGTCCCCGAGGTCCAGCACATGCAGGTGACCCAGCAGGGAACCCTCTGGTGGTGTCAGGCCAAAATAACTGCCGGCCAACACTCCGTACACGGCCGTTGCGCCGGCCAGCGCCAACAGCATGACGCGCCAGCGACGCCCCGTCTCGGAATCGGCCAGCCGTTTGCGGTAAAGCAGCACGATGCCCGCGAGCAGGGCGGCGTAACCCGCATCGGCCACGATCATGGCAAAAAACAGGGCAAATGACAGGAATACCACCGACGAGGGATCCCACAGCCAATAGGACGGCGTCATGTAGAACGCAACCAGGTCTTCTCCCGCGCGCAGGGGCGCCGCATTATTGAACAAGGTCGGGGGTTGTTCCGCCGCATCCGGCTGCGTTACCTCCAGGGCCAGTGTCTGGGCCCTGGCAAAGGCCTGAAGTTCAGCCATGCGGTCGCGGGGAACCCAGGCCTGCAGCGCATAGAGCGGGTCGGCAATGGCCGTTTGCGCCGCTGCCTGCGCCCTGGCTGCGCGGTCCTCAAGGCCGTCCAGCGCGCGCGCGAACAGCGTGCACCAGCGCGACAGGGCGATCCGCTCCGCCTCCACATCCTCAAGCCCGGATTCGACCTCCTCCAGCTCCTCGATCAGCCTGGGTCGCGACACCGAGCCCGTATGCAGGCGGGGCACGGGCATATCCTCCGGTTCCTCACCCGACACCACGACAACGTAGCAGAAACGCTGGTCCTGGTGAGTCATTTGCCAGCGCCGTCCGGGGATCGCGACCTCCGGCATCAGGTGGTGCGGTACGGTATAAAACCAGAGCCGGTTGCCCCCCAGCTGCTCCACAGAGGGAAACTCAAAATCGCCCCAGGCCGCAAGGTTGTCGATGCGGGTAGAGATGAAATCCCGCCGATTGCGCAGTTCGAACAGGCGACGCTGCAGATCAAGCGCCTGCTTCTGAACACGGGCGGCGTCAAAATGCTTCGGGTTTGTTGCCTGCCGACGCCGTGGCGAGGCGCTGGCAATGAAGTGCAGCGCCTCGCGGGCGTTTTTGGAAGGTCCCGCGCCTTCGAGCGCCTTGCCCTCCGGGGTCAGCGGGATCAGGTGCAGGCAGCCCAGGTTCTGCAGCCCGGTGAGCACCTCGCTCTTGTTGTCCCGGTGTCCTACCAGTGTGACCTTATCCAGTGCGGCAATACTCATTATTCGGTACCGCCCTGTAACAGCGCATCGCGCTGACGGGCCTGTTTGGCCTTGGCGATCTTCGAGCGCACCACCGCGGCGCGCTCGGCATCGCCGAGAAATATCTGGATGCGCTGGATGTTGCGCCGGGCGGTGGGGATCAGGATCTTCTCGAACAAATTGACGCGCTGGGTCACGCGCTTCTCCTGGTATTCGATAATCCTGACCCGCTCGGAGGCAACCAGCACCCGGGTGCGCTGTTCCGCCGCGTCCTTCAGTCGCTGCACGAGCACGTCGACCCAGGCCGGCTTGGCCAGCAGCGAATAGTCGGCAACGGTACAGTGAATGCTTTTCAATAACGGCAGCCGCACGCCGACCACATTTTCCTGGACCAGCTCGAAATCCGTCATTTTTACCAGGCCGCTGAGCTCGATGTCCGGGTTTGCCAGCATCGGTAACTGCTTGCCGATATTACTTTCAAGTGCCTCGACCGCCTGCCGGGCCTGGGCCAGCTCCTGCCTGGCCCTGGCCAGCTCGACACTCAGCTGGCGCCGCTTCAGGTCGAGCGAGGGCAGGGTGCGTTCATACAGCTTGAGCTGGCTGCGCTCCTGCGCCAGGGCACTCTTGCTGAGCTTGAGTTTGGCCATGGCTGTTACCCGGCCGCCGCGGTTTGTTGCCCGGTGGAATCATCCCCGGCCTGGCTCGAGGGGTAATAGCGATCGATCAATTCCTGCTTCATCAGCAATTCCTGGGGCTCGAAACACTCGGCGAGGGTCTGCCAGGCGAGATCCAGGGCTTTCTCCAGCGGCATCGATACCTCTATGCGCATGAAGCGGTCGTAGAACAGCTTGCCGAATCGCAGCAGCTTGTGATCGAAGTCTGAAAGCTCGAAAGACATTTGCTGCTTCTGCTCGGCCTCCTTGGCATTCGAGTAGAAGCGCACCATGGTGGTCATAATCTGGCTGTGGTCTTCCCGGGTTACCTTGCCGACCACGTGCTGCTTGAGCCGTGACAGCGAACCAAAGGGATCTATCACGCCGTCGTGCAGGTAAAACTGGCCCTCTGTGATATAGCCGGTGTTGTCCGGCACCGGGTGGGTAACATCACCGCCGGGCATGGTGGTGACAGCGAGAATAGTGACCGAGCCCGCACCCTTGAAGTCACAGGCTTTTTCATAGCGCTTGGCCAGCTGGGTGTAGAGGTCTCCCATGTAACCGCGGGTGGCGGGGATTTTTTCCTGGGCGACGCCGACTTCCTTCATCGCATCGGCATAGGCGGTCATATCGGTAAGCAGCACCAGTACACGCTTGCTCTCTTCCACCGCAAACTTTTCAGCGACAGCCAGGGCCATGTCGGCGATGTTCAGGCGTTCAACGATCGGGTCGGAGGCCTGGTTGACATACATAACTGTGCGATGGAAGACCCCGTGTTCCTCAAACTGGGTCCGAAAGAAGTGGTAGTCGTCGAAGATCAGTCCCATCCCGCCGAAAACGACGATATCGGCATCGGCCTGGAAGCCGATGCGAGCCAGCAGTGCGTTGAAGGGTTCCCCCGCGACCGAGAAAATCGGAATCTTCTGGCTTTCGACCAGGCAGTTGAACAGGTCGATCATCGGCACTTCCGTCTCGATCATGTTCGAGGCCAGCACCCGCATGGTCGGGTTGACTGTGGGGCCGCCAACATTGATGCGCGGGTCGTGATTCAGTTCCGGTCGACCATCGATTGGCTCCCCGGCGCCATTGAAAATCCTGCCCAGGACATTTTCTGAGTAGGTCACCTGCAGGGGCAGCCCGGTAAAGCGCACCCTGGCGCGGGTGGACAGTCCCTTGCCGCCGGTAAAAACCTGCAGGCTGGCGATATCACGGTCCACACCCACAACCCGGGCGGTACACGCGATGCCATCGACATTCTCCACAATGGCCAGGTCCCCCAGTGCCGCCCTGTCGGTTCTGACCCGGATCATATCTCCTATGATTTCCAGAATTCCGGTAGTCCTGACCAGATCCTGCAAGTCATTTGCTGGCGGGATTGTTTCCATGGGTTTGTCCCTGACACTGCGGCGTTCTGAGCAAATTAGTCGAAGTGGAGATAACAGGCAATTGATCTTTCTCATCTAGTACGCAGGTTTCCGCGCCGTGGCACAATACCGGGGTCGATAACCGAGCTACCCGGGTCGAGGGCAGGTGCCCTCGGGCAGGTGTGGCAGCATCCCTTGCGGGACGCGCAACAGGAAGGCGGAACAGGATGTCAGTAAGTTCTGTGACAGGACATCACACCCATGCGCGTTGACCGGGACGGACAGGAAAGCGTTTCCCGCCTGCCTTCAGCCATCTGGGCCCTGGGCTTCGTCAGCCTGCTCATGGACGTTTCCTCGGAGATGGTGCACAGCCTGTTACCGGTCTTTCTGGTGACCGCTGTCGGCACCAGCGCCCTGGTGGTGGGGGTCATCGAGGGCCTGGCCGAGGCATTGGCGCTCATCGTGAAAGTATTTTCCGGTGTGCTCAGCGATTACTGGGGCAAGCGCAAGGGTCTCGCAGTGCTCGGCTATGGCCTGGGCGCCCTGAGTAAACCCCTGTTCGCCCTGGCGCCGGGCGCAGGCGTGGTGCTGGCGGCGCGGCTGATCGATCGCACCGGCAAGGGTATCCGCGGTGCGCCCCGGGACGCCCTGATCGCCGATATCGCCCCGCCGGCCATGCGCGGCGCGGCATTCGGCCTGCGGCAGTCGCTCGATTCGGTGGGCGCATTCCTCGGTCCGCTTGTCGCGGTGGGACTCATGCTGTTGTGGGCCAACGATTTCCGGGCGGTATTCTGGGTGGCGGTAATCCCGGGAGTGCTCGCCGTGGTGGTGCTGGTGCTGGGCGTAAAGGAACCGGACCACCCGCACGCCGGCAGGGGCGTCAACCCCATCACGTGGGAGAACCTGCGTCGCCTGTCGCGGCCCTACTGGACCGTGGTGGCACTTGGGGGGCTGTTTGCGCTGGCGCGTTTCAGCGAAGCCTTTTTGCTGCTGCGGGCCGAGCAGGGCGGGCTCTCTCTCGCCTGGATACCCCTGGTGATGGTAGTGATGAACCTGGTGTACTCCGCCTCCGCCTACCCGGTGGGGCGACTGGCGGACAGGATGAGCCATACCTCACTGCTGGCCATGGGCCTGCTGGTGTTATTGCTGGCCGATCTCGTACTCGCCGTGAGCGATCACTGGACCGTGGTGATGCTGGGTGTGGCCATCTGGGGGCTGCACCTGGGGATGACCCAGGGGCTGCTGGCCGCCATGGTGGCCCACGCGGCGCCGGCAGACCTGCGCGGCACCGCCTTCGGCGCATTCAATCTGGTCTCGGGCCTGGCCCTGCTGGTCGCCAGTGTGGTGGCCGGATTGCTGTGGGACAGCTTCGGGGCCGCCGCTACTTTCCTGGCGGGTGCCGGCTTTTGCTGTCTCACCCTGCTGTGTCTACTATGGCTTAAACAAATGGGCGATAATTACGCACCCTGAGGGGCGCCAGCATGCACTCGATAATAAGGAGGATGTAACAATGAACGGCCTGATGATGAACGTACACCTGTCTGTCACTTCCATCATGGAGCACGCTGAGCGTGTCAATGGCACGACCGAGATCGTCTCGGTTACCCGTGACAATCCGCGCCACCGCTACACCTATCGGGACGCATTCCAGCGGACTCGCCAGTTGGCCAACAGCATTGCCGACTGGGGCCTGGCCCGGGGCGACCGCATTGCCACCCTGGCCTGGAACGACTATCGCCATTTCGAGACCTACTATGCGGCAGCCTGCAGCGGCTACGTGTGCCACACCATCAACCCCCGCTTG
>Ga0210335_1712502_pt1 | contig 10158 bp, 4 predicted proteins | sample S374metaT_FD_159706 | JGI IMG/M metagenome (GOLD analysis project Ga0210335, IMG submission 159706) | Metatranscriptome of estuarine sediment microbial communities from the Columbia River estuary, Washington, United States - S.374... | ecosystem: Environmental > Aquatic > Marine > Intertidal zone... | reverse complement strand
CAGGCTGATCTTGTCGTCGTGGAACAGGTGGGCGGGGGGCTGAAACATCAGCTCCATGCTCACGCCGGGCCAGGCCGATCGCACCCGGTGTTTCCAGTCCGACAGGCTGCGGGCGACCTCGGCGCCATTGGCCTCCATCTTGCGGCGCTGCTGGCGCGCGGGCCAGTACAGCTTGGTGACGTAATCCCGCAGCATTCGCTGGGAATTGAAGCGGGGGATGATGGACTTCATCGAGGCCTTGGACAGGCTCACCCAATCCTCGGAATAGCCGCCGCCGTTGCGCCTGAAGTAGGTCGGTAACACCTCGTGCTCGATGATATCGAGCAGGTCATTGGCCTCCTCGAGGTTGCGCTGGTCGTGATCGAAGCGCGAGTCCCTGGGGGTGATACCCCAGCCGTTGTGGCCGTTATAGCCCTCGCCCCACCAACCGTCCAGCACACTGAGATTGACCGCGCCGTTAAGGCCCGCTTTCTGCCCCGAGGTACCGCTGGCTTCGAGCGGGTATTCGGGCGTATTCAGCCAGACATCGACACCGGAAACCATCTGCCGCGCCAGGGCCATGTCATACCCCTCCAGCAGCAGGACCTTGCCGATGAAATCCGGGTGCACCGAAAAATCGTGAATCAGCTTGATCAGCTGCTGGCCGGGCGCGTCGTGGGGATGCGCCTTGCCGGCGAAGATTATGACCACCGGGCGGTCAGGATCACCCAGCAGGCGCGCCAGGCGGGCCGGATCGGCAAAGAGCATCGCGGCGCGCTTGTAGGTCGCAAAGCGGCGGGCAAAACCCATCACCAGAACGTCGTCGCGGGAACCGTCCACATGGCGCACCATGCGGTGAATGACGGCATCGCTGGTGCCGTTGCGACGCTGCTGTACCAGCACACCTTCGTGCACTGTCTCGAGCAACTGCTGCTTGAGTGACTTGTGGACGCTCCAGTAATGGAAATCAGGGATCTCCTCCAGCCGCTCCCAGTACTCCTCGTTCAACAGTTCATTGCGCCAGTCATCGAAGCGCAGATCGAACAGGCTGACCCACTCCCGGGCCAGGAAAGTCTGGAGGTGCACGCCGTTGGTGATATGAGTGATGGGGTTTTCCCGGTAGGGGATCTGCGGCCACAGCTCCGCTTCCATTTCCGATGCGACCAGGCCGTGGATGCGACTGACACCGTTGTGAAAGCGGGTACAGCGCAGGGCCAGGCAGGTCATGTTAAACCCGCCCCCGGAATTGAGCCCCAACTGGTAGACCTGGTCGAATTCCAGCCCCAGGTCGCGGACCGCCGGGCCAAGGTACTTTTCTATCAGGTGCCGGTCAAAAATATCATGCCCCGCGGGCACCGGGGTGTGAGTGGTAAAGACGGTGCCGGCCGCCACCAGCTCCATGGCGCTGTAGACATCCAGGCCCTCTCGCATACGGAAGGCACAGCGCTCCAGCAACTGGAAGGCCGCATGGCCCTCGTTGATATGCCACACCGTCGCGCGCAGGCCCAGGGCACGCAGGGCGCGCACCCCGCCCACCCCCAGCACCAGCTCCTGCTGCAGGCGCATTTCCCGGTCACCGCCATAGAGCTGGTTGGTGATCATCCGGTCCTGCGGCGTGTTCTCCGGCAGGTTGGTATCGAGCAGGTACAGGGTGATATGCCCCGCGCGGGCGGTCCAGACCCGCACCTTGAGAATACGCCCGGGGAACTCGAGGTCCAGGGTGAGGTGCTGGCCGCTCTCGGTCAGGGTCGGCACCACCGGCAGATCGTGGGGCTGGGAGCGGGTGTGACTGACCTGCTGGTGGCCGTGACCGTCGATGGTCTGGGTGAAATAACCCGCCTGGTACAGCAGGCCGATGGCGACGAAAGGCAGTCCCACGTCACTGGCGGCCTTGCAGTGATCACCGGCGAGTATCCCCAGGCCCCCGGAATAAATCGGAAAACTTTCATGAAAGCCGAATTCAAGGCAGAAGTAAGCGATCAGGTCCTCGTCGGGATCGAACAGCGCGGTCAATTCGGGCCGGCCGCGGTGCTCGCGGTAGGCATCGTAGGCTGAAACTACCCGGCGATAGTCCTCCATGTAGGAGCGATCCTCCAGGGCTGCCTCGAGGCGCTGCTGGGAGACCCGGCGCAGGAACGCCTTCGGGTTGTGGTCACAGCTGTCCCAGACCCGCCGGTCGAGGCGGTGGAACAGCGAGCGGATGGATCGATCCCAGCTGTACATGAGGTCGTTGGCCATCTCCTGCAGGCGAGAGAGCTCGGCGGGGACACGGGGCTGGATTTCGAGGGGAAACTGGGAACCAGGCATGACTTTTATAACCTCAGACTTCAATGGCAGTGTTATACAACTGCAGGTAACGGTTGGCACTTTGTTGCCAGGAAAAGTCCTGGCTCATGGCGTTGAGTTGCACCTCGCGCCAGCTTTTCCTGTCATACCATAGCTCACAGGCGCGCCGCATGGCAGCAAGCAATTCGGCCGGCTCCGGTTGCCGGAAGACAAAACCCGTGGCGCTGCCCTGGGCCAGGGTCTGCGGGTTGCTGTCGACCACCGTATCTGCCAGCCCGCCGACCGCCCGTACCAGGGGCAGGGTGCCATAGCGCAGGCTGTAGAGCTGGTTGAGTCCGCAGGGCTCAAACAGGGAGGGCATCAGGAATATGTCCGCCGCGGCTTCGACCCGGTGAGCCAGGGCTTCATCGTAGGCCAGCACTACCGCCATCGCTTCGGGATCAGCCGCGGCGGCCGCGCTCAACTGCTGCTCGTAACGGGGTTCGCCGGTACCCAGGATAACCAGCTGTGCGGGGCAGGCCAGGATTTCCGCCAGCACCGGCAGGATCAGTTCCAGCCCCTTTTGCTCCACCAGGCGCCCCACCAGGCCAACCATGGGCCGGTCATCGAGCGGGGCAAGGCCCAGCTGCGCCTGTAGTGCGGCCTTGTTACGCACCTTGCCTGCCAGGGTTGCGGGACTGTACGCCTGCTCGAGGTAGGGGTCGGTGGCGGGGTTCCACACCTGGCTGTCGATCCCGTTGAGAATACCCACCAATCGCTCCCGGCGCTGGCTCAGCAGGCCCTCCAGCCCCATCCCGCCGGGGGATTCACAGATTTCCATGGCGTAGGTGGGACTGACCGTGGTGATGTAATCGGCGTAGACGAGTCCGCCCTTGATGAAACTGCACTGGCCGTAGAATTCCAGCGCGCTGTCGGTCCAGAAGTGTTCCGGCAGGCGCAGGCGCTCGAACGTCGCCCGGTTGAACAGGCCCATGTGAGCCAGGCTGTGTATGGTAAACACTGTGCGTGGCCGCCGCTCACTGAGATGGGTCAGGGCGATCGCCGGGCCGGTATGCCAGTCGTTGCAGTGCAGCACATCCGGCTGCCAGTCCAGCCCCGCCTGCCCGGTCGCGATGGCGGTGGCGACCCTGCACAGCAACATGAAGCGGTCGGCGTTGTCGGGCCAGGGTGCGCCATGGGAGTCGTGGTAGGGATTTCCGGGACGCTGTGAAAACAGGGGATGCTCGAGCAGCCAGGTTTCCACTTCCGTGCCGGGCAGGCGGGTGCCCAGGATTCGCAGGGGCGCACCGTCTACCTCCAGATCCGCCACATGGCCGGGCGGTGCAATCGATTCCAGCACGTGCTGGTAGGCTGGCAACAGCAGGCGCACATCCATCCCCTGCTGTCGCAACACCTCCGGCAGGCTGCCGGCGACGTCCGCCAGGCCGCCGGTCTTGATCAGGGGATAGGCCTCGCTGGCGACAAATAACAGGCGCCTCATTCACTGAGCTCCGGACAATTTCAGTACCAATGCCCCCAGGGGTGGCAGGGTAAGGCTGATGGAGTCGCGACGCCCCATCCAGAATACGCTCTGGCTGGCGACATCGAGCCCGTTGCCCACGTCGCTGCCGCCGTAAAAACGGGAATCTGAGTTGAACACCTCGCGGTAGCGGCCCTCGCGGGGCACCCCGATGCGGTAATCGGTGCGCACGACGGGGGTGAAATTGAGCACCACCACATGAAAATCGGAACCGTCCCAGCGCAGGTAACTCAGCACTGACTGGGTCGAATCATGGCAGTCGATCCACTCGAAACCGGAGGCCTCGAAGCCGTTGCGGTGGAGGCTGGGCTCCTCGCGATAAAGCCGGTTGAGATCGCCTACCAGCTGCTGCAGGCCCCGGTGCGGCGGCTGTTCCAGCAAATCCCAGGACAGTTGGCCCTGGTGCCGCCACTCCCCCGGCTCCCCCAGTTCACAGCCCATGAACAGCAGCTTGGCACCTGGATAGGTGAACAGGTAGGTGTACAGCAGGCGCAGGTTGGCGAAACGCTGCCATTCGTCCCCGGGCATCTTGCCCAGTAAGGAATATTTGCCGTGCACGACCTCGTCGTGGGAGAAGGGCAGCAGGAAGTTCTCGGAAAAGGCGTACATCAGGCCGAAGGTGAGCTGGTCGTGGTGATACTGACGGTAGATCGGCTCGTGGGACATATAGCTGAGGGTGTCGTGCATCCAGCCCATGTTCCACTTCATCGAAAACCCGAGCCCGCCCACCCAGGTCGGCCGGGTCACCTGGGGCCAGGCAGTGGATTCTTCGGCGATAGTCAGCGTTCCCGGGTGCTCCCCGTGGGTGAGTGCGTTGAGTTCCCGCAGTAAATCGATAGCCTCGAGGTTCTCCCGCCCGCCATAGCGGTTGGGCTCCCACTCCCCTGGCTTGCGGGAGTAATCGAGGTAGAGCATGGAGGCCACCGCATCCACCCGCAGTCCATCCAGGTGAAACTCCTCCAGCCAGTAGTTGGCGCTGGCCAGCAGGAAGTTCCTGACCTCATTGCGGCCGTAATTGAAAATGAGCGTGCCCCAGTCGGTGTGCTCGCCCCGGCGCGGATCCTCGTGCTCGTAAAGGGCGGTGCCGTCGAACCGGGCCAGGGCGTGGGCATCCCTGGGGAAGTGCGCTGGCACCCAGTCCAGGATGACCCCGATGCCGCGGCTGTGGAGGTGATCGACAAAGAAGCGGAAGTCGTCCGGACTGCCAAAGCGCTGGGAAGGCGCGAAATAGCCCGTGGTCTGGTAACCCCAGGAATCATCCAGCGGGTGTTCGGTGATTGGCAGTAACTCCACGTGCGTGAAACCCAGCCCGGCCACATAGTCTGCCAGCATTGGCGCCATATCCCGGAAATTCAGGAAACCGCCGTCGGGCCCCCGCCGCCATGAACTGGGGTGGAACTCGTAGATCGAGATAGGCGCATGCTGCCAGTCCCAGCGGGCGCGCTCCGCCAGCCACTGCTGGTCGCTCCAGGTGAAGTCGGTGGGCGGGCAGATGATGGCCGCGGTGGCCGGTCGCATTTCGAAGTGGTTGCCGTAGGGATCGGCCTTGAGCTGCAACCTGCCCCGGCTGTCGCAAATCTCGAATTTGTACTTTTCACCCGCCGCCAGACCCGGGACAAACAGCTCCCAGACACCGCTCTGCCCCCGGGAGCGCATGGCGTACCGCAAGCCGTGCCACTGGTTGAAATCACCCACCACGCTGACCCGCCGCGCATTCGGCGCCCAGGTGGCAAAGCGTACGCCAGGCACACCCTCGTGCTCACAGCAGTGGGCGCCGAGTACCCGGTAGATATGATGATGCCGGCCCTCGCCGAACAGGTGCAGGTCGAGATCGCCGATAGTGGGGCCAAAGCGGTAGGGATCCTCCCCCTGCTGCCAGTCGCCCCCGGCCGTGCGCCAGCGCAACTGGTAGCCGGGCATGGCAGCCGAGGTCACGCCGCAGGTAAAGAGATCGGTATCCGGCAGACGCTGCATCGGCAGCCGGCTGTCACCCCACACCAACTCGGCCTCGGCGGCACCAGGCAACAGGGCCCGTATCTGCCAGCCGGTGCCCTCGCGGTGGCAACCCAGGACCTCGAAGGGGTCGCGGTGTCGCCCGTCCAGCACCCGTCTGACGGCGTCACTGACAGGCTCTTGAATCGAAACCGTTCTCATCAAATATCCAATGATTTATATCAAGCGGGAAATGAGGACTTTCTTCCGGTTATTGTCCACAATGTAACCCGATGTTAATGCAATACCTTTAGGCTCACCAGTTCACAGATCAATGAATCCACTATGACCGATCCCGATTCAGCAAGATACGTCAGCCGCCTCACGAAGGATACCCTGGCCCTGGTGCTCGCCGGCGGCCGCGGCTCCCGGCTGCGCCAGCTCACCCTGTGGCGGGCCAAGCCCGCGGTGCCCTTTGGCGGCAAGTTCAGGATTATCGACTTTCCCCTGTCCAACTGCGTCAATTCCGGCATCCGCAAGGTGGGCATCCTCACCCAGTACAAGGCTCACAGCCTGATCCAGCATGTGCAGCGCGGCTGGGGCTTCATGCGCGGCGAACTGGGCGAGTTCGTTGAACTGCTGCCCGCCCAGCAACGCCTGGAGACCTCCTGGTACGAGGGCACCGCCGACGCCATCTACCAGAATATCGATATCATCCGCACTCATAAGCCGGAGTTCGTACTGATCCTGGCGGGCGACCATATCTACAAGATGGATTACGGCACCATGCTGGCTGCCCATGTGGAAGCCGAGGCGGACATCACGGTCGGCTGTATCGAGGTGCCAATCGATGAGGCGCGGGCCTTCGGTGTCATGGAAGTGGATGCGGATAACCGCATCATCCGGTTCGCCGAGAAACCCGACCAGCCCACTCCCATGCCGGGGCGGGATGATGTGGCGCTCGCATCCATGGGCATCTACATTTTTCGTACCGAGGTGCTGATCGACGAACTGTTGCGCGACGCCGATGAAAGCGGTTCCAAGCACGACTTCGGCGGTGACATTATTCCCGACGTGATCGACCGGCTGCGGGTCACCGCGTTTCCCTTTCGCCAGCAGGGCAGCCAGGAACACGCCTACTGGCGGGATGTCGGCACCATCGACGCCTATTGGGAAGCAAATATGGAACTGATCGGCATCAGTCCGGAGCTCAACCTGTACGACCGGGAGTGGCCCATCTGGACCTACCAGGACCAGGTACCGCCCGCCAAGTTCGTGTTTAATGACGAGGGTCGCCGGGGCATGGCGGTGGACTCGATGGTTGCCGGCGGCTGCATTGTCTCCGGCTCCTATGTGCGCCGCTCCCTGCTGTTCAGTAACGTCCATGTACACTCCTACTCGCACATCGAGGACGCGGTGATTTTCCCGGATGTCGATGTCGGCAGGCGCTGCGTTATCAAAAAAGCAGTGATCGACAAGGGTTGCAAGATTCCACCCGATACCAGTATCGGTGTCGACCCGGAGCAGGATGCCGCCCGTTTCCACGTCTCCAGGGGCGGCGTGGTACTGGTGACGCCCGAAATGCTCGGCCAGCGGCTGCACTATGCCCGCTGACCAGCCCATGAGCGTGGTGCTGATGTGGCATATGCACCAGCCCGATTACCGCGATATGCGCACCGGCAGGGTGCACCTGCCCTGGACCTACCTGCACGCCACCAAGGACTACGTGGACATGGCCGCCCACCTCGAGGCGGTGCCCGAGGCGCGGGCGGTGGTCAATTTTGCCCCCATCCTGCTGGAGCAACTCGAGGATTATATTACCCAGATCAAAGCCTACCTGAACGGCCACGGGGTAATCCAGGACCCGCTGCTGGCAGAGCTGGCGGAACCCGCGCTGCCGGGCAACACGCAGGAACGCCTGCGGCTGATGCAGGACTGCCTGCGCGCCAACCGGGAGCGGATGATCGAGCGCTTCGAACCGTTCCAGCGGCTGGCCACCATGGCGGAGTGGTATGAGACCCATCCCGACAGTATGATCTACGCCTCGAACCAGTTCATCGCCGACCTGATGGTCTGGTATCACCTGAGCTGGATGGCCGAATCATTGCAGCGCAGTGACGAGCGCATCCACCGGCTGCGCGAGAAGGCCCACAATTTCAGCCTGCACGATCGCCGGGAGCTGCTGCAGATCGTGCTGGAGCAGATGCAAACCATCGTGCCCCGCTACCGGGCACTGGCGGAGTCCGGCAAGGTGGAGCTGAGCATGAGCCCCTACGCCCACCCGATCATCCCGCTGATGCTCGATATGAACTCGGCCCGGGAGGCCATGCCCGCCGTCCATCTGCCGGTGACCACCGAGTATCCGGGCGGCGAGGAACGGGCCCGCTGGCACCTGAGTAAAGGCGTGGCAACCTTCGAACGTATTTTCGGGCGCAAGCCGCTGGGACTGTGGCCCTCGGAAGGCGGTGTCAGCCAGCAGGCGCTGGCCCTGTTCGCCGAACATGGCATCAAGTGGGTTGCCAGCGGCGGCACGGTCCTGCACAACAGCCACGACGCCAGCTCGAAGTCCTGCAGTCACCGGGTCTACCGCTTCGGCGATGTTCCCGTCGACTGTTTTTTCCGTGATGACGGCCTGTCAGACCTGATCGGCTTCAACTATTCCGACTGGCACGCCAACGACGCGGTAGCCAACCTCATCGGCCACATGGAAAACATCGCCAGGGTCTGCCCCGACCGGGATGACTGCCTCATCACGATCATCCTCGATGGCGAAAACGCCTGGGAATACTACCCGGAGAACGGCTATTACTTCCTCGACCAGCTCTATCGCGACCTCGGGAAGAACCCGCTGCTGCAGATGACCACCTTCGAGGAGTTCCTGCAGGTAAAATCACCGGTGCCGGCCCATGAAGATCACCTGACTGCGGGAAGCTGGGTTTACGGTACCTTCTCCACCTGGATCGGCGACCCGGACAAAAACCGCGGCTGGGAGATACTGGTAGAGGCCAAGCGCACCTTCGACGAACAAATCGCGAGCGGCAAACTGTCCGCGGCGGAAATCGAGGCAGCGGAGAAGCAACTGGCCATCTGCGAGGGCTCCGACTGGTTCTGGTGGTTCGGCGACTACAACCCCTCGGCCACCGTAAACCAGTTTGACCAGCTTTATCGCATGCATCTGGCCAATCTCTACCAGATGCTGAATGTCGAAGCGCCCTCCTACCTGTCTGAGGTTATTTCCCGCGGTGGCGGCAAGCCCAGCCGGGGAGGGGTCATGCGCCAGCACAGCGAATCCGGCTCGTGACCGCACCACTGCTCGCACAGCGCCGCTGCGGCGTCCTGCTCCATCCCACGAGCCTGCCCGGGCCGGGATATTGCGGGGATTTTGGCGCCGACGCACGCCGTTTTGTCGATCTCATCGCCGCGGCGGGCCTCAGCATCTGGCAGGTACTGCCACTGGGGCCGACCCACCCGGACGGCTGCCCCTACCAGTCCTTCTCTGTGCACGCGGGCAGCCCTGACCTGATCGACCTGCAATGGCTGGTACGGCACAACTGGCTGACCAGGGCGCAGGCCGAGCACGGCATGGTGGACAGGTGGGCCAAGCGCGAGGCCCTGAACCTGGCCTGCGACGCGTTTTTCCAGGAGGTTGAATTCAGGCCGGAGGCACCCATGGTCTGTGCCTATCTGGATTTCCTGCAAAATTCCGACTTCTGGCTGGAAGACTATGTACGCTTTCACGCCTTCCGCCAGAGCCAAGAGCAGCGCTCCTGGGCTGAGTGGACCAGGGGGCTCCGCGACCGCGACCCTCTGGTGTGTGATGCACTGACGGCAGAGCTGAACGCCCAGATCACCAAGCTGCGCTTTCGACAGTTCGTCTTTGACTGCCAGTGGCGCGAATTGCGCGAGTACGCGAATGACAAGGGCGTGCTGCTGTTCGGGGATATCCCCATCTACGTGCATCTCGAGAGCGCCGACGTGTGGGCCCACCAGCAACAGTTCGACCTGGACGAGGTCGGCCACCCGGTCACCGTCACCGGTGTGCCGCCGGACTACTTCAGCGCCGAGGGCCAGCTGTGGGGCAACCCGCAATACAACTGGCAGCTGATGCGCGATACCGGTTTCCAATGGTGGCTGCAGCGCTTCGACTCGGCGGCAAAACAATTCGATATCGCCCGCATTGACCACTTTCGCGCCCTGCAGGCCTACTGGGAGATCCCGGCCAGCGCCACTTCAGCCCGGGATGGACACTGGGTGGAGGCCCCCGGGCGCGAGTTGCTGCAGGCGGTGCGGGCCAACTACCCCGAGCTCAAGCTGGTGGCTGAGAACCTGGGCTCGATCACAGCCGAGGTGGAGGACCTGCGCAAGGAGTTCGGCCTGCCTGGCATGCTGATCCTGCAGTTTGCCTTCGACGGCAACCCCGAAAACCCCTACCTGAACCACCT
>Ga0210335_1160482_pt1 | contig 10600 bp, 10 predicted proteins | sample S374metaT_FD_159706 | JGI IMG/M metagenome (GOLD analysis project Ga0210335, IMG submission 159706) | Metatranscriptome of estuarine sediment microbial communities from the Columbia River estuary, Washington, United States - S.374... | ecosystem: Environmental > Aquatic > Marine > Intertidal... | reverse complement strand
CAAAAACCCAGAGAGTTGCTGTGGGTTTTCGGTGTCCTGATCTACCTGGCGCTGATGGCGGAAGCATTCATGGGTTATGTGCTGCCCTGGGGCCAGATGTCCTATTGGGGCGCCCAGGTGATTATCTCCCTGTTCGGCGCCATCCCGGTTGTCGGTGAGGACATCGTCACCTGGATTCGCGGCGACTACCTGATCTCAGGCATAACCCTGAACCGTTTCTTCGCCCTGCATGTCGTGGCCCTGCCTATCGTGCTGCTGGCCCTGGTGGTGCTGCACCTGCTGGCGCTGCACGAGGTGGGGTCCAACAACCCCGATGGTGTCGACATCAAGAAGGTCAAGGACGAGAACGGTATTCCCAAGGACGGCATCGCCTTCCACCCCTATTATTCCGTGCACGACCTGCAGGCGCTCGGGGTGTTCCTCTTCATATTCTGCGCTATCGTCTTCTTCCTGCCGGAGATGGGCGGCTATTTCCTCGAGTTTGCCAACTTCGAGGAGGCCAATTCCCTCAAGACCCCGGCGCACATCGCCCCGGTGTGGTATTTCACTCCGTTTTACTCGGTGCTGCGGGCGGTGCCTGACAAGTTCTGGGGCTTTGTCGCCTTCGCCGCATCGGTTGCCATACCGTTCATGCTGCCCTGGCTGGATCGCAGCCCGGTCAACTCCTGGCGTTACCGCGGCAATATCACCAAGGTGATGCTGGTGCTGTTTACCGCCTCTTTCCTGATCCTTGGCGTACTGGGAGTCAAGGCGCCGACGCCGGCGCGGACCTCGTTGGCCCAGGTCTGTTCGATCATCTATTTCGCCTTCTTCCTGCTGATGCCGATCTGGACCTCGATGGACAAGACCAAACCGGTGCCCAAGCGGGTCACCATGGATGGCGGGATCGGCTTCTGGGGCAGTATGGGGGGGCTCGCGTTGATCCTGGCCCTTACCATCCTGCCGCTGAAAGCGGTGGGTGCAGAGTCCGAGTTCAACTGCGGCAGCATGCCCTGCGACGAGATAGCGGTTGACCCACACGACAAGGCATCCCTGCAAAATGGCGCCAAGCTGTATATGAATTACTGTATGGGCTGCCACTCGCTGAAATACGCGCGATACAATCGGGTGGCTGCCGATCTCGGTATTCCGGACGACCTGTTCGAGGCCAACCTGATATTCGATCCGAATACCAAGATCGGTGCGTTGATGGACAACTCGATGGATAAAAGCAATGCGAAGGTCTGGTTCGGCGCCGCGCCGCCCGACCTGACCCTGGTCTCCCGCGCCCGTCAGCCGGAATGGCTGTACACCTACCTGCGCACCTTCTACAAGGACCCCTCGCGTCCCTATGGGGTTAACAACAAGGTGTTCAAGGACGTCGGCATGCCGCATGTGCTGCTGGAGCTGCAGGGCATGCAGGAGTGCGCCATGGGTCCGGTCAGCGCCCATAACGGCGGGGTCAAGCGCGATCCCCTCACCGGACAGGATATCCTCGAGGACCCCTGCGGGCGGTTCAGTATCAGCGAGGCGGGGGAGATGACCCCTGAAGAGTTCGATGGTGCCATGTACGACCTGGTAAACTTCCTGGCTTATATGGCCGAGCCCATGGCGGCGGATCGCCAACGCATCGGAATCTACGTGCTGTTGTTTATCGTCCTGTTTTTTGTACTGGCTTCCCTGCTCAACCGGGAATACTGGAAAGACGTACACTGATCTGCGAAATCTGATGCTGCAGCGCGGCCTGTTGCCGCGCTGTCTCGTTTTACCCAAGAAATAACTGAGGAATCCCCCGATGGGTGTTGTGGCAAAGCGGTCTTCGATGACCTTTTTCTCCGATAACACAAGCCAGTACAGTCACCGTGTTCGCATCGTGCTGGCGGAAAAGGGCGTGACGGTAGACCTGATCGAGGCCGATGCGGCCCATCCCCCGGCGGAGCTGGCAGACCTCAATCCCTACAACAGCCTGCCGACCCTGGTGGACAGGGATCTGGTGCTGTACGAGTCCAAGGTGATGATGGAGTACCTGGACGAACGCTTCCCGCACCCACCGCTGTTACCTGTCTACCCTGTGGCCCGGGCGGAGAGCCGTCTGTACATCCACAGGATAGAAAAGGACTGGTGCAGCCTGGTGGACTCGATCCTCCACTCGCGCAGTGACAACGTGGTGAAAAAAGCCACCAAGGAACTGCGGGAGAGCCTGATGGGCATATCGCCGATCTTCGCTGAGAAGCCTTTTTTCATGAGCGAGGAGTTTACCCTGGTGGATTGTTGCCTGGCGCCCATCCTGTGGCGCCTGCCCTCCCTGGGCATCGATATCCGCTCCAGCAAGCAGTCCAAGCCCCTGCTCGCCTATATGGACTCCCTGTTCAACCGGGACTCGTTTCAGGAGAGCCTGACCGAGCAGGAGCGTGAAATGCGCCTCTAGGGGTGCTGGCGCCTTCGGACAGGGATAAGGAATGACGCCCAGCCGTCCCTATATCATGCGCGCGCTGTACGAGTGGATCGTGGACAACGATTGCACGCCGTACGTGCTGGTGGATGCCACGTCGGCGGATGTCATGGTGCCCCAGCAGTTTGTGAAGGACGGCCAGATAGTACTCAATATTTCCCCCGGCGCCGTGATGGACCTCACTATCGGCAACGACGCCCTGGTATTCAATGGCCGTTTCGGTGGCGTCGCAACCGACATCTATGTGCCGATCATCGCGGTGGTCGGCATCTACGCCAGGGAGAATGGCCAGGGTATGGTGTTTGAGCCCGAGGAGTCCACCGAGCCGCCGGACGAACCGCCACCGGACCCGATCAAACCCGACAGCCGCCCCTCCCTCAAGATCGTCAAGTAAGGAACCCGGCAGGGTCGCTAGTTGACCAGCTCGAACAGGCGCACCACCCGCTGCACCCCGGAAATATCGGCGGCGACTTCCGATATGCGCTCAGCCTCCTCCCTTGTCACCAGGCCCATCAGGTAAACCACGCCGTTCTCCGTCACCACCTTGACCCGGGTGCCCTCGGTGTCCGAGCGCCCCAGCAGCCAGGTCTTCACCTTGGTGGTGATCCAGGTGTCGCTGGAGCGGGTCATCGCGGAACTGGGGGAGGCTATTTCCAGCTCATTGTAAATCCGGCGGACCCCGTGGATCTCGCGCACCACGTCGGTGGCCTGGTTTTTCAGCTCCCCGGTGGGGACCTGCCCTGCGAGAAGTACGTAACCGTTGTAGCTGACGATAGCCAGGTTGGCGTCGAAAAAGGCCTCGTTGGCCGCATGTATGTTGACCTCGGCCTTGGTCTCGATACTCTCGTCCTCGATCTGCTGGGCAAAGGTGCGCTCACTGGGTTCGTCCTGAATCGGGTCCGCGTGCATGGTCGTCAGCAGGCTGCCGCAACCGGTCAGCAACAGGCCGGCACAAAAGGCGAGGGCGAGGATACGCAGTGTCATATGTTATTCCTGACTGTAGCTGCCGAAGATGCTGTGCTCGATCAGCTGGCAGAGGCAGTGAATAGTCATGGTGTGCAGTTCTACCACCCGCGGCCGCCGCAGGCTGTCGATCCGGATCTCGACATCGTCCTGTTGCAGCAGGGTGCCAAATTCGCCATCCGTTGCGCTCGTCAGGGTCACCACGGTCATGTTGCGCTCGTGTGCGGCCTGTACGGCCCGCAGCAGGTTATTGGCCTGGCCGGCACTGCTGACACACAGCAGGACATCCCCGGCCTGGCCCAGTGCGCGCAGCTGGCGGGAGTAGATATCGTTGAGGCCGCCGCTGTCTGCGATGGCGGTCAGGCCAGCCCCGTCGCTGTTGAGTGCCAGTGCTGGCAGGGCCGGCCTGTCGTGCTCGAAGCGGCTGATCAGGTTGCAGGCGAAGAGCTGTGCCAGGGTGCCGTCCACCCCGTTGCCGCAGGCAATGATTTTGTGATCTTCCAGCAGCGCCTGCACCATAAGCTCACTGCCCCGGCCTATACCCTCGGCCAGTGAGTCCACCGACATGGCAATGATCTCGATGGTGCTCTGAAAGTTTCCGGCGATGATGTCGTAGTAGTCCATACAGTGGCTCTTGAGGTGACGCTGTCACAAGGTGAACGCCGCGGGTATCCAGCGGATAGCGAGGCTGTCACGGGATTGTCGCGGCTCGAACGCGATCACGTCAAATCGGCAGGGCAGGCGTGCCAGCTCCGGGTGGCGTTGCAGGAACAGCTGGGCGGTGCGCATTATGCGCTGTTGCTTGCGCCTGTCGACAGAGCCGGCGGCAGTGCTGTAATTCCGGTTGCTGCGTGCCCTGACCTCGAAAAACACCAGGTGCTCGCGATCCCGCGCGATGATATCGATCTCCCCGGTTTTACCGCGAAAATTCTGTGCCAGCAGGTGCATGCCGCGATCCTGCAGCCATTGGGCCGCCAGGTTCTCGTAGTGGTTGCCCTGGGGTTTCACGCCGGCGTCCCTCCTTCGAAGCGGGTGGAAGCCGGCAGTTTATCTACTGTGGCTTCACGGCGCCGTCGTCAAATTCGGCCAGTTCCAGTTCCCGTTCGATCTGCAATTGGGGGTCCATGCTCAACAGCCCGGTACTGCCCCTGAACAGGGCGTCCGCGCCGGCCTGCAGCCGCAGGAACTGGGACTGGACCAGGTATGCGTCGGCTCCCAGCGCATTGAGGCGGGTGTAGCTGTCGCTGCCCGTCTTGCCCGCAGCGATGGCATTTCTCAGCTCGGCGTTCTCGCCCAGCAACCAGGGCATCTCGACAAACCGGACGCCGTCCAGATCGCGGTCCCGGGGGTCGGGTCTGCCGCTGTAAATGCTGGAAACGGCATAGACCGGCACCGAGGCGGCGTAGTGGAATGCCAGCAGCGGTTTCAGGGAGCGGGCCTCGGCCCCGTTGCTGCTGAGCAGGAATATCACGTCCACATCCTGGCGGCGGCGGGCGTTGACCTCGAGGTTGGCACCGAGGATATCCCTGATTTCCTGCGCGCGCTGCTCGCTGGCCGGAATGCCCAGGGCTTCCTTGACGCTGTCCGAGTAGTCCTCGCGTCCGTTGTAGGTCACGCTGTTGGCAATGGTTCCGCCCAGGTCCTGCCAGCGCCCGATCAGGACTTCTGCCACCTTGCTGCCCCATTCGCCCGCTGGTCGCAGGATCAGCGCACTCCGGGCGCCCTGGCCGAAGGCGAGGCTGGCGACGTCGCGGGCCTCATCCTCCGGCGCCAGTGCAAACTGGACGAGGGCGCTGCTGCCAGGGGCGGTGACCTCCTCGGTATCGAGGCGGTTCAGCGCCAGCACCGGAATGGTGCGATCGCCTCGGCTGCTAAGCTCCGCGACGGCCTCTTTGCTCAGGGGCCCCACCACGATGCTGGCGCCCTGGGCCAGGGCGGCATCGTAGGCCACGCTGGCGGAACCGTAACTGTCCTGGTCCAGTACCATGACGTCCATCGGGGGGCTGCCGCTCTCCAGCGCTGCGTAATAGCTGGCCAGGTACCCATCGCGGACTGCCCTGCCAGCGGGCGCCAGGCGTCCGCTGAGCGGCAGTAGGAGAGCGACTCTCTGGATTCCCGCAGGCGGGTTCAGCAGGTAGCCGAGGCCGCCCGGCAGGGGGTTCGCCGCGGGATGTTGCGGGTTGCCCTGCAGCCACAGGGGCAGGCTTTGCAGTTGCGCAGCCAGTGGCGCGCGGGTCAGCAGCGCGAGTTCCAGCCAGTGTTGCCAGCGGGTATCGACAGCGGTGCCAGCTGCCTCCTCCAGTTGCGCGGTGTCTGTTCTCTGGAGGTCGCGCCAGATGCTGCGCTGCAGCGCAGGAGCATCGGTCGCAGGCGCCAGGCGCAGAATCTCGTCACCCAGCCGGGCGCTTTCGAGGTAATCGCCGGACATCTGCAGGATGTAACGCCGCAGGTTCAGAATGCGGTAGCGTTGCGCCGGGTCGATACCCGGGTAATTGAGGGTATCCAGCAGTGCCAGCGCCTGGCCCTGCTTGCCCCGGATATAGTCGATGCGGGCCTGGAGGTAGGTGATGTAGACGCCATCAGTGGGACTTCTGCCGCTCGCCGGGATGGTTGCGAGCACTTCACTGGCGGCCATCCATTGATTGTCCGCCAGCAACTGGTCCGCCTTGAGGAACTGCTCGCTGTAAGCACTGGGTGGCAGCGTCAGCGTGTCCCTCACCGGGGTCGGGGGCGGTTGCTCGACGACCGGTGGGGTGGGCGTGGGCTCGGGCTCTTTGACCGGCTCGCTGCCGCAGCCCCACAGGCCCAGCAGTACCAGGCAGGTGCCGAGTTGTGCAATGCCGTAGAAACGGCTGGTCAGGTTATCTCTCATGCTATGCTTTACCGGTCAATTTTGTGGGTCACCGCAGGTCATGGCGACGTCGCCGATGGTCTGCGAAGCGCTCACCCGTTGTCATGGTGGGGACACATTATAAGGGGAAATTGTGGATTCGGGTCTTTATGTTGTGGCGACACCTATTGGTAACCTGGGCGACCTGTCCGCCCGGGCGGTGCAGGTATTACAGGGTGTGGATCTTATCGCAGCGGAAGACACCCGCCACAGCCAGCGACTGTTGCAGCATTATGCTATAGCTACGCCCGTTATGGCATACCACGATCACAGCGATGAGCGGGCAGTGAGGAAAATCACTGACTGCATTGGCGGTGGTGGCAGTGTGGCACTGGTATCGGATGCAGGCACACCGCTGATATCGGACCCGGGTTACCGCCTGGTGCGCGCCATGCAGGATGCCGGCTTCGCGGTGCATCCGATCCCCGGCCCCTGTGCGGCTGTCGCCGCCCTGAGCGCCTCCGGCCTGGCCACGGACCGCTTCCTGTTCGAGGGTTTTCTGCCGGCCCGGGCGGGTGCCCGCGACAGGCGCCTGGCCAGCCTGGTCGGCGAAACCGCCACCCTGGTGTTCTACGAGGCGCCGCACCGGGTCCTCGAGTGCCTGCAGGCCATGGCGCTGGCCTTCGGTCCGGGGCGTGAGGCGGTGCTGGCGCGGGAGGTTACCAAGGCATTTGAAACAATCCGGCGCGGCAGTCTCGAGGAGCTGGCGGAGTTTGTCGCCGGCGACAGCAACCAGCGCAAGGGTGAGATCGTACTGCTGGTGGCCGGTGCGCGGGAGCAGGCCACCGAGGTGCCAGCCGAGGCGGCGGCGCTGCTGCTGCGACTGGCCCGGGAGCTTCCCGGCAAGACCGCCGCGGCGGTGGTGGCGGACCTCACCGGCCTGCGCAAAAAGCAGCTGTATGAATTGCTGCTGGAAATGAAGGATAAATAGCGGTGATGCCGGCCCCGTGGGCACCGGTGCCCGCCGGTGTTCGCCCCGTCACAGAGTTAAAGACTTGTCCTGCGGGCCTCGGGGGGGTAGTCTTCGCGCCGAGTCGGTCAGGCGATCGCTTCCGTTCCGCTTTCGGGTGGTACGGGGGAGGAAAGTCCGGGCTCCGCAGGGCAGAGTGCCAGGTAACGCCTGGGGGGCGCAAGCCTACGGAAAGTGCAACAGAGAGTAGACCGCCCAAAAACGGGGTCAAATCCGTTTGAGTGCCAATATGGCTGGGTAAGGGTGAAACGGTGCGGTAAGAGCGCACCGCGCGGCTGGCAACAGGCGTGGCGATGGTAAACCCCACTCGGAGCAAGACCAAATAGGAATCCGTCAGCTGTGGCCCGCAGTGGATTCGGGTAGGTCGCTACAGGCAGGTGGTGACACCTGTCGCAGATGAATGATCGTCCACGACAGAACCCGGCTTATCGACCGACTCACCTCTTTACTTTTGCGCCCCTGACGGGGCGGCAAACCTCCTTATTTCCTCTTGTTGCAACAGTGTGCGGGGTGGCGGTGGCCAATCGGGCCCATCGCGCCGCGACTCTTATATTTTTTCCTGCTAAAAAAGCCCGGGATAAATAGAAAATTAAACTGTAAGTTAAAGTAGAACCTCAAGAACCCCGCTTACCAGCCTGTTTTGCCCCGTTATTTCACCTCGGCATGTGCCTGAAATGTTGCTGCCAAGCCCGCAAATGTTGCGCTAATTAGCTGAAATTAAAACGTTTTTTTCTCTGGCTGGGTTGACACTTTCTCGCGGCGAGACCTATAGTGTCGAAAAGTGGGAAGAAGTGGAATTATTTGGCTTTAAGTGGTTTTTAAAGTCAGGTATTTGGGGAAAACCAACATGTTTCGCGGAGTACAACATATCAACATGGACGCGAAGGGGCGGCTGGCAATGCCGGCCCGCCAGCGCGAGCCGTTGTTGAGTGAGTGCGGGGGTCAGGTCGTGGTGACCATCGACACCCAGTCCGCCTGCCTGGCGATCTACCCGCTGCCCGAATGGGAGCGAATCGAACGGGAGATCCAGAATCTTCCCGCCCTCAAGCCCGCGGTGAAACGCTTCCAGCGCCTGATGCTCGGTTATGCCACCGACCTGGAGCTGGATGGTAATGGCCGCATGTTGCTGCCCCAGTCCCTGCGCGAATACGCCAGTCTGGACAAGAAGGTGGTGCTGGTGGGCCAGGGCAACAAACTGGAGTTGTGGTCCGAAAACCTCTGGCTGGCCGAGCGTGACCAGGCCCTGCAGGATTCCGGTCCGGGGGCCGAGCTGCCCGAAGAATTAATGTCGCTGACCCTGTAGGTGAGTGCAATGCATCAGACAGTTCTGTTGCGAGAGGCGGTAGAGGCTCTGGTAACAAGCCCCGCTGGGTTTTATGTCGATGGCACTTTCGGTCGCGGCGGGCACAGCCGCCACCTGCTGCAGCAGCTCAATGCCGATGGCAGGGTGCTCGGGGTGGACAAGGATCCCGCCGCGGAGGCAGCGGCCCTGGAGCTGGCCGCCAATGAGCCCCGCTTCCAATTCTTCCACGGCTCGTTTGCAGAACTTCCCGGGCAGCTGCGTCGGATGGGGGTCGGCGCGGTTGACGGCATCCTGCTCGACCTTGGTGTGTCCAGTCCGCAACTGGATGACGGGGAGCGGGGCTTCAGCTTCCTGCAGGACGGCCCGCTTGATATGCGCATGGACACGACTCGCGGCGAAACGGCCGCCCAGTGGCTGTCCCATGCCGGGGTCGATGAGATCGCCCTCGTATTGAAAGAGTACGGCGAGGAGCGTTTCTCCCGCCGTATCGCCGCGGCGATAGTTGCGGCCAGGACCGAACAGCCCATTACCTCCACCGGCCGGCTGGCCCAGGTGGTCAGCGAGGCCAACCCGAAATGGGAAAAGCACAAGCATCCCGCTACCCGGGCGTTCCAGGCCATTCGCATCAAGGTAAACAGTGAGCTGGAAGACCTGCAGGAACTGCTCGCAGCGGCGCTGGACATGCTGCGGGTCGGCGGGCGGCTGGTGGTGATCAGTTTCCATTCCCTCGAGGATCGCCTGGTCAAGCGCTACATGCGCGATATGGCCCGGGGCGAACAATTCCCGATGGGGGTCCCGGTGCGGGACAGCGCTCTCAACCGGCGCATGCGCCTGGTGGGGAAAGCGGTCAGGGCCAGCGATGAGGAAGTCGCGGGTAATGTGCGTTCCCGCAGCGCGATCATGCGCGTAGCGGAAAAAATCAGCTGACCTGGCGGTCAGCCTCTTGGGGGGGTTGAGTAAACTTATGATGGCAGGCGCAGCGACAGTCGATTCAGGTAAGTCCGGCCGCGAGCTGATGTGGCTGAATGCAGGCCTCGTCGTGCTCATTCTCGCATCAACTTTCGTCGTGATTCGCACCACGCATGCCTGCCGCGCAATGTATGCCCAGCTGCAGGAGCTGGAGTCTTCCCAGTGGTACCTGCAGGAAGACTACGGTCGCCTGCTGCTGGAGCACAGCACCTGGGCGTCTCACTACCGCGTAGAGAAGGTCGCGGCGGAGGAGCTGCACATGCAGCCCCCCGGCCTGGCCCAGCTCAAGGTGGTGCCGCGTTGAGGCGAGCCGGCAAAAAAAATCCGGAGTCGCTGGTACGTTTCTACCTGGTGGTGGCGGTGTTGTGCACGCTGCTGGTCCTGTTGGTCGGGCGGGTATTGTCGCTGCAGATCATCGATACCGAGCGCGGCTATGAGTTTCTGCAAGACCAGGGAGAGATGCGCTCTGTCCGCACGGCGGAGATTCCCGCTTATCGCGGCGTGATCACCGACCGCCGGGGCGAGCCCCTGGCAGTGAGCACGCCGGTCATATCCATCTGGGGCAATCCCTCCGTGTTGGCCGGCTCCGACCGCCTGGCCGAGCTGGCCGATGCCCTGGGGCTGGAGCTGGCGACGCTGAATGAGCGACTGGCGCGCTACCAGGGCAAGCAATTCATGTACCTGCAGCGGCACATGGTGCCGGCGGATGCCCGGGACATCCTCGCCCTGAAAATCAGGGGTGTGAGCGGGGAGCGGGAGTACCGGCGTTTTTACCCGGCCGGGGAGGTCGCCGCCCAGCTGGTGGGCTTTACCAATGTCGATGACCAGGGGATCGCCGGACTCGAGTTGGCCTATGAGGACTGGCTCAAGGGCGTTCCGGGAAAGAAAAAGTACATCAAGGACCTGCACGGCGAGGTAGTCAGGGATATCGGCGTGCTGCAGCCGGCGCTGCCGGGTAAGGACCTGACCCTGAGTATCGACCTGCGGCTGCAGTACCTGCAGCACCGTGAACTGCGCAAGGCGGTGACCAGTGTCGGGGCGGCCTCGGGCTCGGTGGTCACGCTGGATGCCCAT
>Ga0210335_1010405_pt1 | contig 10624 bp, 7 predicted proteins | sample S374metaT_FD_159706 | JGI IMG/M metagenome (GOLD analysis project Ga0210335, IMG submission 159706) | Metatranscriptome of estuarine sediment microbial communities from the Columbia River estuary, Washington, United States - S.374... | ecosystem: Environmental > Aquatic > Marine > Intertidal zone... | reverse complement strand
CTGAACTCTCCGTCCCCGCAGCCAGTCGTGGGTCATTACAAATTGGATACAGTGTATGAATGTGCACTGGACAGTGAAGTAGACGAGGTGAATTGATGACAGATCTGGAACAGGAATTCAAAGCCGTGGCGGGGCAGCTGACCGCGCCGGGGGCGCCCTGGGAGGTGTTGCGCGATGAAAACGGTGTGCCCTATTACAAACAGGCGCCGGCCAACCTGGTCGAGGCCCTGGCGCTTGCGCGCGAACACGGTGACAGGGAGTTCCTGGTCTACGAGGGCGAGCGCCGCAGTTTCAGCCAGCTGATGAACGAGGCGGACGAGATAGCGGCCGCGCTGCAGGCCCAAGGCATATTACCGGGCGACCGGGTGGGACTGGCCATGCGCAACTACCCCGAGTGGATGGCGGTGTTTATCGCGGTGGTCACCATAGGGGCGGTTATCGTGCCGGTGAACAGCTGGGGCCAGCCCGCAGATATCTGTCACGCCCTGGGGGATGCGGGCGTGCGGCTGGCGTTCCTCGACCAGGCCCGCTACGACGGGATATCGAACTGGCTGGCGGACAATAAGGTGACGGGCGTGATTGCCCGCCCGGACAGTGCGGATGATCCGCGCAGCCTCGCGGCCTTTGTGGCCGCCTTCAAGGGCAAGGCCCCGGCCGAAGTGGCGATAGGCGGCGAAGACCTGGCGCTGATCATGTATACCTCGGGCACCAGCGGCAAACCCAAGGGCGCCGCCTCCACTCACCGCGCTGTCTGCCAGGCCCTGTACAACTTCGAGTTTGCCGCTGCGGCTGCGGCCATGTGCAATATGGACAGGATCGGCGCCATGCTGGAGCGGGGGTTTGAGTCCACCTCCCTGCTGGCGGTGCCCCTGTTTCATGTCAGTGGCTGTCACGCCCAGTTCCTGGCCAACCTGCGAGGCGGTCGCCGGATCGTGATGATGTACAAGTGGGATGTCGGCCGGGCGCTAGAGTATATCGAACAGGAGCGGATTACCTCGATAGCGGCGGCCCCGTCGATGGTGCTGGATATTCTGGAGTCGCAGGCCTTCGACGAGACGGACACCAGCAGCCTGTTTTCCATCGGTATCGGTGGCGCCGCGACCCCGGCCCGGGTGACGGCCCTCATCGAGAAAAAAATGCCCACCAACTTCAGTGGCACCGGCTGGGGCATGACCGAGACCAATGCCCAGGGCGCCTCCCTGACCGGCAAGGCGTTCAACGCGAAGCCCGGCAGCGCGGGCCTGCCTCACCCGATTGTCGATATCCGTATATGCGACGAGGAGGGCGGCGAACTGGCAGCTGGCCAGACCGGTGAGATATGGGTGCGCAGCCCCTGCAACATCCGCGAGTACTGGCACCGGCCCGAGGCCAATGCCGCGGATTTTCGCGACGGCTGGCTCAGGACAGGGGACATCGGCTACCTGGACGCGGACGGCTATCTCTACCTCGCCGATCGCGCCAAGGACATGATCATCCGTGGGGGCGAGAATATTTACCCCGCGGAGATCGAGAACCAGTTACTCGAGCTGCCTGCGGTGATGGAGGTCGCCGTCCTGGGCCTGCCCCATGAGCGCTGGGGGGAAGAGGTGGCGGTGGTTGTGAACCTGCATGCGGGCCAGGTACTGACCGAGGCGCAGCTGCTGGACTTTGCACGGCAGAAGCTGGCGTCTTACAAAGTCCCAACGCGAGTATTTTTTACTGACCAGCCACTGCCACGCAACGCAACCAACAAGGTGTTGAAGGCCGAGCTGAAAACGGGACTGCTGGCTCAGTTATGAGCGCCGGCGATGCCGCCAGCTGATCGCCGGCTGAAATCCAACCTGCATGTGGTCAAAGTACGGCATGCAGGGCGTCCAGCAGCGCATTTGGCGCCTCTATCATCAGGGTATGCCCCGCGCCTTCCAGGATGCTCACATCGGGGCACTGCAGCGCCGCCTGCAGGGCTTCAGTCGCCCTGACCGGGGTGAGGCGATCCTCCCGCCCCAGAACCAGCAGAACCGGGCATTGCACTGCCGCGGCGCGTTCCAGCCCGGCATGGTAGTTGTTGCAGGCATTCATGTCCGTGTATAGCACGCCGGGTCGTGAGCGCTCGAACAGTCGCAGGGTACTGCCTATCATCCACATGCCCGGGTTGCTGTTGCCGCCGTACTGGTGCCGCTTGCTGTAGCCCCACTGCGTCAGCATGTCAAAAGCTGCGTGGTCATTATTGGCCGAGGCCTCGAGAATTGCGTCCGAGACCGGCATTGGCGCCGTGCCCGCCACCATGGCAATGGCTCGCACGCGCCCGGGATGGCGGGCGGCACAATCCAGGGCCACCAGGCTGCCCAGGCTGTGGCCCGCGATTGCGACCCTCGGTACCTGCAGCGAATCCAGCAGGGCCATCAGCCAGTCGCCCAGTTCCTCGACAGACGTCTTTGCCTCTCCTCCAGAGCGCCCGTGTCCGGGCAGGTCAACGGCGATGACATTGCGGCCGTGGCGGGCAAAATGACGCGAGGCCAGGGTCCACACCGTATGGTCCATGCCGGCGCCGTGCACAAACACGACACTGTCCTTTTGCCGGTCTATTTCTCGGTTGTTGGTATAGCAATAGGCGGTGGCGCCGCACACGTCGAGTTTCATCGGGCCAACTCCTTTTCCGCGATTTTTTGTGCCGCGCGCAGACCCTGTTGCAGGTCGGCAATCAGGTCGCCCACTTCTTCCAGACCTATGGATAAACGAATGGTACCGGAGGAAATGCCCGCCGCCGCCAGGGCCGGACCGTCCATACGGTGGTGGGTGGTACTGGCAGGGTGGATCACCAGTGACTTGGCATCCCCGACGTTGGCCAGATGGGAAAACAGGTCCAGTGCGTCGACAAATGCGACGCCCGCGTTGCGACCACCCCTGAGGTCAAAGCTGAAGACGGCGCCGCAGCCCTGTGGCAGCAGTTCGCGGGCGAGGCCGTGGTCCGGATGGTCCTCCAGTTCCGGGTAGGATACCGAAGCGACCATGTCGTGATTTTCCAGGAAGGCGACCACCTTACGGGTATTGTCGACGTGGCGCTGCATGCGCAGGCCCAGGGTTTCAATGCCCTGCAGGATGTGGAAGGCGGACGTCGGACTCATGCAGGCACCGAAATCCCGCAGGCCCTCCTTGCGTGCCCGGGTAATGAAGGCCGCCGGGCCGAATTCCTCACTGAACACCAGATTGTGAAAGCCGCCGTAGGGTTCGGTGAGGGTCGGGAATTTTCCCGAGGCGTCCCAGTCGAACTTGCCGCCATCGACCAGCAGGCCGCCGATCACGATGCCGTGGCCACTCAGGAATTTAGTAGCCGAGTGGAGAATCAGGTCTGCACCGAGTTCCAGCGGCTTCATCAGGTAGGGTGTGGTGAACGTGGAATCCACCAGCAGGGGCAATCCGGCGTCATGGGCGATCCTGGAGACGGCGGGAATATCGAGCACATCCAGGCCAGGGTTGCCGAGGGTCTCGGCGAATACCAGGCGGGTGTTGTCCCTGATCGCCTCTCGAAAGGCCGCCGGGTTGCGGGTGTCTACGAAGGTGGTTTCGATGCCAAACCGGGGGAGAGTATAGGCCAACAGGTTGTGACTGCCGCCATACAGGGCGCTGGCGGCGACGATATGGGAGCCGGCACCCATCAGGGTCACGATGGCCAGGTGCAGTGCCGCCTGGCCACTGGCGGTGGCGATAGCCCCGACCCCACCCTCCAGCGCCGCGATACGCTCTTCCAGTACCGCGTTGGTCGGGTTACTCAGGCGTGAGTAGACGTGTCCTGCACGCTCGATGTTGAACAGGGAAGCAGCGTAGTCCGAGTCGGGGAAGGTAAAGGAGGCGGTCTGGTAAATAGGTGTGGCACGGGCCCCCGTAGCGGGATCCGGCTGGGCCCCGGCGTGCAGTGCAAGGGTATCAAGTCCGGGGTATTTTGGTCCCGCCATGGTGATCTCCTGTGTCGTATAGCAATTGCGTTGCTTTATCTTTTGTGTGGGAAGCCGGTTAAGGTCGGCTGGCGTGCCCGGGCTATATGCTGAAGCCGCCCAGCTTGGTCTCAAGGTATTCTTCGATCCCCTCCCGGGCTCCCTCGCGCCCGAGCCCGCTCTCCTTCATGCCCCCGAAGGGTGCAGCCGCGCTGGTGGGGTTGATATCGTTGATGCCGATGATGCCAAACTGCAGGCCTTCGAACGTGCGCATGGCGCGCGAAAGGTTCTGCGTGTACACGTAGGCGGCCAGCCCGTAGCTTGTGTCATTGGCCATGGCCAGCACTTCATCTTCGTCGTCAAAAGCGATGACCGCCGCCACCGGGCCGAAGGTTTCCTCGCGGTAGATCAGCATCTGCGGGCTGATATCACTGAGCAGGGTAGGGGCGTAAAAAAAGCCCCGCTCGAGGCCGCCTTCGGTGAGCCGCTGGCCGCCAGTGTGTAACGTGGCGCCCAGGTCCACGGCATCGCGGACCTGGCGATCCACCTTGTCTACTGCTGCCTGGTTTACCAGCGGGCCGATGGTGGTAGCTGCGTCCATACCGTCGCCGGCCCGCAGCTTGCTGATTCGCTCCAGCAGAGTCTCCAGGAATGGCGCCAGGATCTTGCGCTGGACGAAGATGCGATTTGGGCTGATGCAGGCCTGCCCCGTGTTCAGGAACTTGACCAGCGCAACACCCTTCGCGGCGTGGACAGGGTCGGCGTCGTCGAACACGATAAAAGGCGCGTGACCGCCCAGTTCCATGGATACGCGTTTCAACTGGGGGGCTGCCGCCTGCGCCAGCGTCTTGCCCACTGCGGTGGAGCCGGTAAAAGTCAGCTTGCGCACATCCGGATTGGTACAGAACTCCTCGCCGATCGGTGCGGGGTCTGCTGCGGTCACCAGGTTGACCACCCCCGGCGGAATGCCTGCCTCGTCGAGAATCTCGAATACGGCAATCGCACACAGGGGAGTTGCCTCCGCTGGCTTGAGCGCCACTGTGCAACCGGCGGCCAGAGCGGGAGCGATTTTGCGGGTGAGCATGGAGACCGGATAGTTCCAGGGCGTGACAGCCGCCACCACACCGACCGGCTGCCGGTGTACAAGGAAACGCTGGTCGCTGCGTGAGGAGGGAATGGTCTGGCCGTAGATGCGCTTGGCTTCCTCGGCAAACCACAGCAGGAAGTCGGCGGCGTACTTGACCTCGTTCAACGCGGCCTTCAGGGGCTTGCCCTGCTCGCGGGTCATGATTTGCGCGAGTTCCGGCCTGCGTTTCATCATCAGTTGGTAGGCGCTGTATAGCTTCTCGGACCGCGCATAGGCGGACAGTGCAGACCACGCCGGCAGCGCCGCTTTAGCCGCGCCTATGGCCTTTCTCGCGTCGTCCCGGGTGCCATCGACCACCTGGCCGAGTTGCTCGCCGGTGGCGGGATTGAAGACCGGAAATGTATGTGGGGACTGAATCCATTCACCGTTGATATACATGGGGGCCTCTTGAAATTATTGGCTTTTTGGCACGCTGTTCGACTGCGCGAGGCGAGATGATAGCAGCTGTACCTCAAAGCCGGTTGTTCATTTTATTCACCTGTCACAGAGTATTTCTCAACCGTAAATGGCCGGCCAGCCGGGATATTACCCTGTATCGGTGCAGGGCGAGAGCGTATCATAGGCCGGCAGGGCATACTGTCAGCGAGAACCGCTTTGCCTGGTGAAGCGAAGCGGGATTGGCGATCTGATGCATGCCTGTATAAGAAGAATTAAAACAGGAGTGCTACCTTGGATTCCAATGTAGACAAGACCAATTTTGCCGCGACCATAATCATTATCCTGCTGGTTTCAGTGCCCCTGGCACTGAATCCGGTCGCGGGAGCGGAGCTTATCCAGCGCAGTTACAAGTTCATTGCCACCAACTTCGGTTGGCTGTACCTGTTGGGCGGGGTGGCAGCACTGATACTGCTGCTGTGGCTGGCGTTCGGACGTTACGGCACCGTCAAGCTCGGTACTGCACAAGACACCCCCGAGTTCACTACTTACAGCTGGGTTGCCATGTTGTTCTGCGCGGGGATTGGTGCCGGTCTTATGTACTGGTCAGCAATAGAGTGGGCCTATTACTACCAGGCTCCGCCTTTCGGCGCGGAACCCGGATCCCTCGAGGCAGCCAAATGGGCCTCCTCCTATGGCGTATTTCACTGGGGTTTTATCGCCTGGGCCTTTTATTGCCTGCCCACGCTGGCGATTGCCTACCCGTTCTATGCCCGCAAAGTGCCGGTACTGAAATACAGTGTCGCCTGCCACTATTGGCTGGGCGGCCGGGAGAAAAACGTTTTTGCCCGGGTCATGGATTTTCTTTTCATGATCGCGCTGATCGGCGGTGCCGGTTCATCCCTGGGTTTCTCGACCCCGCTGATCGGCTCATTGGTGTCGAGACTCACCGGTATAGAGACGGGCTTTGGGATGGAGGTTGCCGTGGTAGGCGTCTGTGTTGTGATTTTCGCTACCAGTGTTTACCTTGGCCTGGAGAAGGGCATCAAGAGACTGAGTGACCTGAACCTGCTGTTGGCGCTCGCACTGCTCGTTTTCATCCTGTTTGCGGGCCCGACCCTGTTCCTGGTGAAAAGTGCACTCAATAGTGTCGGCACAGTGGTCCAGAATTTTGTCGCCATGAGCACCTGGACGGACCCCTTCACTGACTCGGGCTTCGTGGAAGACTGGACGGTGTTTTACTGGGCGTGGTGGATAGCCTATGGCCCCTTCGTCGGCTTGTTTGTGACTCGCATATCCCGGGGGCGCACCATCCGCGAGGTAGTACTGGGCATGCTCATCTATGGCAGCCTGGGTTGCGCATTGTTTTACCTCATCCTGGGCAATTACTCGCTGAATCTTCAGTTGTCCGGTGAGCTCGATGTGGTGAAGATTCTCACCGAGCAGGGTGGCAACCAGGCCATTGTGGCGGGCTTTGACCAGTTACCTCTTGCTGCCCTGGTGATTGGCCTGTTTTGCTTCGTGAGTGTTATTTTTTCAGCTACAACCTACGATTCCGCTTCGTATATTCTCGCGTCAAGCGCCACTCATCAGCTGCGCCCGAGTGAAGATCCGCCGCGCTGGCACCGTTTGTTCTGGGCGGTCGCTCTGGCGATACTGCCCGTTACCCTCATGTATATCGGTGGGCTGAAGGTAGCCCAAACGGCCGTGCTGGTTGTGTCTTTGCCGATACTGTTGACCGGGATAATATCGAGCTGTGCTTTGGTATTGTCCTTGAAAGAGGACCACGCCGCGCATGACGGCGGGGCGCCCCGGTGACCGGGTGCCGCCTGGGCTGAATTACAGGGGAATATTCTCCAGTTCCAATTCCAGTTCCAGATCCGGATCCCTGGCGATTTCGTCGAGGATCCACTCCCTGAAGGCGACTACTTTGCTTTTGAACGCTCTTTCACGCCGGCATACCAGGTACCATGCGCCCTCGGCCTTGACCCGGTGGCCGGGGAAAAGCTCCACCAGCATACCGGCCTTCAGGTCCCTGGAAATGTAGGGCTGCATTCCGAGCGCTATGCCCATTCCCTGGCTGGCGGTGGACAGGGCCAGGTCATAGCTGTCAAATTGCAGCCCTGACTCCGGGTCAACGCCTTCAACACCTGCGCCATCCAGCCAGACGTACCAGTCTTTACGGGATGGGTAGACCTGCAAAATGGTTGCACTGGCAAGGTCGCCGGGCGACCCGAGGGGGGGATCCCCGGACAGCAGGGCTGGGCTGCCCACCGGAAACATCAGCGAGTCGAACAGGTGATCATAGTGTAAGGCCGCGGAAGATGGTTCGCCGATCATGACGCAGAGGTCCACATCATCCTGCTGGAAATCGACATCTGCCTGGGACGTGTTGAGACGAACCTGTATCTCCGGGTGTGCTTTATTGAACCCTGGGAGGCGTGGAATGAGCCAGCGAATGGCAAAGGTCGAATACATTTGCACGGTCAAAATGCTGGCGGAGTGGGGCGCAGTCACCAGCTCGGTCCCTTCGGCGATACGGTCGAATGCCTCCCGTAAAATGGGGTAGTAAAGCCTGCCCAGTTTAGTCAGCTCCACGGCTCGGGATTTGCGTGTAAATAACTCAACCCCAAGGTGGCTTTCCAGTTGTTTGATCTGGTGGCTGATAGCGGAGTGGGAGACACACAATTCCTCCGCCGCATCGCGAAAGGAGCAATGCCGCGCCGCTGCTTCAAAACTTCGCAGGGCCGTCAGTGGCGGTATTTTCTTTCTCATGGGGTGCCCTGTGTTTTCTGCAAGTATAAGATGAATATAATTCAATTATGTAGAAAAACATTTCGGTTGTTGAGGGCCTTCACCCGGGTTCTACTGCTGCGGTCGAAGAAAGTCTTGCGCCTGCAGCCTATAAGGTGACGGCGGCAGGAGAGCCAGCCGACCGGGTGCCGACGAGGTCGCCGGGTTTGTCGTTTGCGTTTGCCCATGCCAAGATATCTTGCCTCACAAAATAACAAGGTCAGATCAATCATGACGAGTCAACCCTCCGGCAGCACCGGGGATATCCAGATCGCCGTCAGGCATGCCATGAAACTGCTTGGCGCAGGTAAGACCGCGCTTGCAGCTGAACAGGCCCGGGAAATTCTGCAGGTCTATCCGGGCGAGATCAACAGCTTGCTTGTTGTCGCATCAGCGTTGCGCCTGGGTGGTGAGCGGGAAGCGGCTCTGCAGCGGTTGCAGGACATTGTGAAGCGCGCTCCCGATTTTGCCCTGGCCCAGCAGGAACTGGGTTTTGCCTGTGCCGATATCGGCGCCTTAAACGAGGGTGTCGAAGCCCTTCGACGGGCGGTAGCCCTGGATCACAGGCTTGCTGCGAGCTGGCAATTGATGGGGGAGTTATTGCTGGCAGATGGCGATGAGGAGGCCGCCGCGGCAGCTTTTAACCAGGTCATGCTACTGTCCGAGCACGTGGAACTGGCGGAGGCGGCTTCGCTGTTACAGGCTGGCAAGGTGGGGCAGGCCGAACGCCTGTGCCGGGATTTCCTGATGGCACACCCGACCAACGTGAATGCGATCCGGCTGCTGGCCGAGATAGGTATCAGGCTGGGCGTGTATGACGAAGCGGAACTGTTGTTGGAGCGGTGCCTTGAGCTGGCCCCTGATTTTCGCATGGCAAGGCTCAACTACGCCAGGGCTCTCAGCCAGCGCAATAAACTGGAAGCCGCCCTGGTCCAGGTAGATCGCATTCTCTCTAGTGAGCCGGACAACTTTTCCCTGCTGACGCTGAAGGCGTCAGTGCTGGTAAAAATGGCGGATTTTGCCTCTGCCTTGCCAATCTACCAGCGCCTGTTGGCTGAGTTCCCCCCGCGCGCAAAGATCGCCTTGTCTTACGGGCACGCCCTGAAAACCGTGGGTCAGCAGGAGCATGCCATTGCGGCCTATCGCCAGTCCGTCGAATTACAACCGGGGTTTGGTGATGCCTGGTGGAGCCTGGCCAACCTCAAGACCTTCCGTTTCAATGACGAAGACATTGACACGATGCGTCGCGAACTGCTCTCCCGTGAGAATTCAATGGAAGACCATTTTCACCTGAGTTTCGCCCTGGGGAAGGCGCTGGAAGACCGCGGCGAGTACCGCGACTCTTTCCGCTTCTACGATCTGGGCAACAGGGCGAAGATCAAGCTGGAAGGTTACAGTGCGGATGAAAATCATGCCGAAGTGCAGCGCATGGCCAGCGTCTGTGATCGTGAGTTCATGAGCGCCCCCCATGGCACAGCCTGTCAGGCTGAAGATCCGATTTTCATCGTTGGCCTGCCTCGATCCGGTTCTACCCTGTTGGAGCAGATTCTTGCCAGTCACTCTCTGGTGGACGGTACCAAGGAACTGCCGGATATCCTGGCCCTGGTACGTCGTCTCGGGGGCAGGCGCAAGAAAACTGATAGGTCACGCTACCCGCAAATCCTGCGGGAGCTGAGCGGTGAACAATTGCGCGACCTGGGTGCCGAATACCTCGAGCGTACGAGAATTCAGCGCGGTAACGCGCCGTTCTTTATCGATAAAATGCCCAATAATTTCCTCCATGTCGGCTTTATAAGTCTTATTCTGCCGAAAGCGAAAATCATTGATGCCAGGCGCCATCCCATGGCAGCCTGCTTCAGTGGCTTTACCCAGTTGTTCGCCAAGGGACAACCGTTTACCTACGGACTATCCAATATTGGCCGATACTACCGGGACTATGTCGAGATGATGGACCACTGGGATGAGGTACTGCCCGGCAAGGTCCTGAAGGTGCTCTACGAGGAGGTCGTGGCCGATACGGATGTCCAGGTCCGCCGTCTCCTTGACTACTGTGGTCTGCCTTTCGAGGAAGCCTGCCTGCATTTCCACCAGACCCGGCGACCGGTCCGTACTGCCAGTTCCGAACAGGTGCGACAGCCCATTTACACCTCGGGACTGGAGCACTGGCGCCATTACGAGGCAGACCTGGATGAGTTGAAGCAAGCGCTGGGGCCGGTACTGGAGCGCTATCCTATAGATTAAAATTATTCTTGTAGCGATTTGCTGTTTTTTTCCCGCATCGACTGATAATCAACCTTGCGAGGGTGTTGGCCGCAAATCGATCCTGTTTCGGTGAAATTAATTCAACAGTATTGAAAAAAACCTCTCTTGTCGCTGCCCCTGATTATCTCTAGTCTTT
>Ga0210335_1289929_pt1 | contig 10942 bp, 8 predicted proteins | sample S374metaT_FD_159706 | JGI IMG/M metagenome (GOLD analysis project Ga0210335, IMG submission 159706) | Metatranscriptome of estuarine sediment microbial communities from the Columbia River estuary, Washington, United States - S.374... | ecosystem: Environmental > Aquatic > Marine > Intertidal zone... | reverse complement strand
GTGAACACTGTGTCATTGCCACGGCGCCGGGAGAGACCTGTGATTTCGTCTCGCGTTTTTTCGGACCCCAGGTGGGTATCGATGAGGATCCCGTTACCGGCTCGGCCCACTGCGCGCTGGTGCCTTACTGGTCGAAGCGCCTGGGCCAGCGCAAACTGCAGGCCCGCCAGATTTCTGCAAGGGGCGGGGAACTGGCCTGCGAGCTGCGCGATCGCCGGGTGTTCATGTCCGGCCAGGCGGTGACCTTTATGCGTGGTGTTGTGGTGGCCGGGTTTCAGGAGTAGGCAGCGCCATCACAAACTGGACACGACATCTACCATGGCCGCGGTCAGTGTGGCCACGTCATCGCTGCCCATGATAAACGGCGGCATGGTGTAGACCAGCTTGCCGAAGGGGCGCACCCAGACGCCGCGCTCGACAAACATCGGCTGCACTTTTTTCATATCGACCGGCTCTTTCAGTTCGATCACACCGATTGCCCCCAGGGTGCGGACATCGGCGACTCCCGCCAGTTCGCGGGCGGGAGCAAGGCCTGCCGCCAGCTCATTCTGCAGGCGCAGCACGATGCGTTGCCAGGGCTGGGAGAGCAACAGTTCGATGCTGGCAATCGCCGTGGCGCAGGCCAGTGGATTGGCCATGAAGGTGGGGCCGTGCATGAAGGCCCGCGCCTCGCCTTCACTGATGCCTACGCTGATGCGATCGTTGCACAGGGTGGCAGCCAGGGTCATGTAGCCGCCGGTGAGTGCCTTGCCCAGGCACAGGATATCCGGCTCGACCCCCGCGTGTTCCAGTGCGAATAATTTGCCGGTGCGGCCGAAACCGGTAGCGATCTCGTCGAAGATGAGCAGCACGTCAAAGGCATCGCAGAGCGCGCGCAGCTGCACCAGATAATCCGCCGAATAGAAATGCATCCCGCCGGCACCCTGTACCACGGGCTCGACGATGACCGCGGCAATCTCCCGGTGGTGTTTCGTCAGCAGATCGGTGATGGCGATCATTTCGCTGTCGGGACAGGGCTGGCCAAAGGGGCAAGCGGGTGCAGGCACGAAATAGTGTTGCGGCAGCACGTCACCGAACAGGTGATGCATGCCGGTGACCGGGTCACACACCGCCATCGCGCCGAAGGTATCACCGTGATAACCGTTGCGCAGCGCGACCATTTTTTGCTTGCCCGGCTTGCCCACGGAATACCAGTACTGGATTGCCATTTTCAGCGCCACCTCGACCGCGACGGAGCCCGAATCGCTGAAAAATACCCGGTTCAGTCCGGGCGGGGTGAGGCGGGTGAGTAATTGAGCCAGCTTTACCGCGGGGGGGTGGGTCAGGCCCCCGAACATCACGTGGGACATCTGGCCGAGCTGGTCGCGAACCGCCCGATTGAGTGCCGGGTGATTGTAGCCGTGGATTGCGCACCACCAGGACGACATGCCATCCAGCAGGCGCTTGCCGTCAGCCAGTTGCAGGTGAACGCCGGCTGCGCCCGTTACCGGGACAACCTCCGCGGCGTCAGTGGCGGAGGCATAGGGATGCCAGATCGTCGCCCGGTCGGCGGCCTGCAGGGTCTTCCAGGACCAGTCGCCCATCACTGTGCCAGCGCGGACTGGATAGAGGGCAGGATGTTTTGCAGCAGAACGGGCTGGGCTTCGACACCCGGGTGGATTCCGTCTTCCTGCATCATCGCGGGGTCAATGGCCACGCCGTCTAGCAGGAAGGGAGCAAGCGTACTGCCGGTACTGCGGGCAACCTCGGTAAAGCTTTCGCGGAAGCCAGCTGTGTAGCGCGCGCCGTAGTTGGGTGGAATTTCCATTGCCACCAGCACAACCCCGGCGCCGCTGTCCCGGGAAAGTTGCACCATGTCCTCCAGGTTGGCTCGCAACTGCTTGATCGGATAGCCGCGCAGGCCGTCGTTGGCGCCCAGCTCGATCACCACCAGGCTGGGGTCGTGCCTGGCGAGCAGTTCGGGCAGGCGACGCAGGCCGCCGCTGGTGGTCTCGCCGCTGATGCTGGCATTGATCACTTCAGGCGCGGGTTCCGACTCTGCCAGCTCTTGCGCCAGCAGGCTCACCCAGCCCTGTTCGAGAGACATGCCGTAGGCGGCGCTGATACTATCCCCCAGCACCAGTATGCGCTGCTCCCGGGCCTGTGCCGACAGTGACAGGAACAGCAGCAGCAATCCAGGCAGTACCGCGGTGCGTAAAACGGGGTAAAGGAAGCGTTTAATGATCAAGGTTGAGAATCTCCAGAAGCGGATCCCGATGGCGGGAACCGAACTCGAAATACTGAAAGGGATCACGCTGGAAATCAAGTCGGGAGAATCTGTCGCCATTGTGGGCGCGTCCGGCTCCGGCAAATCGACCCTGCTTGGCCTGCTGGCCGGGCTGGACGAGGCCAGTGGTGGCAGGGTGGTCATAGGTGACACCGACCTGGGTGAGCTGGACGAGGACGGTCGCGCCCTGTTCCGGGGCCGTCATGTGGGGTTCGTGTTCCAGTCATTCCAGCTACTGCCTGCCCTGACCGCGCTGGAAAACGTGATGCTGCCACTGGAATTGCAGGGCCAGGCGAAGGCCGGGGAGCAGGCGGAGACGTTTCTGCAGCGGGTAGGACTGGGGGCGCGCCTGGATCACTATCCCCGCCAGCTTTCGGGCGGCGAGCAACAGCGGGTGGCCATCGCCCGGGCGTTTGCCTCACACCCCTCCATTCTGTTTGCCGATGAGCCCACGGGCAACCTGGACACCCGCACCGGCGGCCATATCATCGACCTGTTGTTCGAACTCAACCGGGAGGAGGGTACAACCCTCGTGCTGGTGACCCACGATGCCAATCTGGCGGATCGCTGCGAACGGCGATTTTGCCTGGAAGCCGGCGCGCTGGTAGTGGAGTAGGCCCGGTGTCAGTGACAGCGGGCAAAATGCTGGCCAGGGACTGGCGCGGCGGGGAACTGGGGGTGCTGCTGATCGCGCTCATTCTGGCGGTTGGCGTGGTATCGGGTATCAGTGCCTTTGCCACCCGCCTGCAGAACGCCCTGACCCAGGAGAGTCACCGTTTTCTCGCCGCCGACCTGGTGGTGCGCAGCGGCCGTGAGATGACCGGGGAGTGGCTGACCGAGGCGGCACGGCTGGGCGTCAGCCAGGCTTCCACGCTGGTGTTCCCCTCGATGATTTACGCCGGGGAAGACAGCATGCACCTGGTATCGGTGAAGGCAGTCAGCGACACCTATCCGCTGCGCGGTGAACTGACTTTCAGTTCACAGCCCTTTGGCGCCGTGTTGCCGGCCGCGCGCGGCCCGACCCGCGGCGAGGTCTGGCTCGAATCCCGCCTGTTCGCCCTGCTGGATGTGGCGGTCGGCGACAGGGTGGAAATCGGGGATGCGGAATTCACCGTTGCCGCCGCAGCGCGCACCGAGCCGGACCAGGGCGCAAGCTTTGGCGGTTACGGTCCCCGTGTGCTGATGCACTACGACGATATCCCCGCGACCCGGGTGGTGCAGCCCGGCAGCCGGGTGGAGTACCGCCAGCTCTTCGCGGCGCCGGCGGCGACACTCGAGGCGTTCCGCCAGTGGCTGGAGCCGCAGCTGGAGACCGGCCAGCGCCTGCTGGACCTGAGCGAGGGGCAGCCCGGCATCGGCAATGCCCTGAGTCGGGCCGAGCGGTTCCTGTTGCTGGCCGGCAGTCTCGGTGTGGTGCTGGCGGGCGTGGCGATCGCGCTGGCCGCGCGCCGCTTCAGCGAACGCCACAACGATTACGTCGCCATCATGAAGAGCCTCGGGGCTACCTCGTCCCGGGTCAACAGCTTGTACGGCAGCAGCCTGGTGCTGCTGGGCGCCGTAGCCACGGCCATCGGCTGCTTCCTGGGCTGGTCCATCCAGAGCCTGTTTTTCACGCTGTTCGGCGACCAGCTGCCGGTGCAGCCAGGTCCCAGCGGGATACGTCCCTACGCCATTGGCGCTGCCACCGCGCTCACCTGTCTGCTGTGCTTCGCCTGGCCCCCCCTGCGCCGCCTCGGGCAGGCGAGCCCCCTGCGGGTGCTGCGCCGGGACGCGCCGCTGGAGAATCGCCGCACCCTGGGTGACTACGCCCTCGGCCTGCTGGCGGTCACCCTGCTGATGTGGGGGTACAGCCGGGACTGGCAGTTGACGCTCGCGGTCCTGGCCGGCCTGGCGATTACCGTGTTGCTGGGCCTGGTGCTGGCACTGACCCTGCTCAGGGGCGGGCGGCTGGTCGGTATGCGGGCGGGCAGTATCTGGCGCCTGGCCCTAGCCGGCCTGCAGCGGCGCGGGACCAGCAATGCCATGCAGGTGGTGATTTTTGCCATGGCGATCATGTTGTTACTCGTGCTGGTACTGGTGCGAACCTCGCTGATCGACCAGTGGCAGACCCAGCTGCCCGAGGGCACCCCCAATCACTTCATGATCAATATCGGTCCGCAGGATGTGCAGGGCATAGACCAGATGCTGCGCTCCCGGGATATCGCCAGCGAACCGCTGTACCCGATGATCCGGGGGCGCATCATGGGGGTGGACGGGCAGGACCTGCCAGCCACGGACGATGAGGAAGACGGGCGACGCCAGCGCGAGACCAACTTTACCTGGTCCGACACTCTGCCGCCGGGCAACCGTCTGTTCGCCGGGCAGTGGTGGCAACCCCAGTCGGATGAAGCCCTGGTATCGGTCGAGCGCGAGTTTGCCGAGCGCCTGGGTATCGAGGTGGGCGATACGGTGAATTTCCTGGTCGGTTCGGAACCGCTCGAGGCCAGGGTGGCCAACCTGCGGGAACTCGACTGGCAGTCGATGCGGCCCAATTTTTTCCTGATTTTTCCGCCGCGACTGCTGGCGGATTATCCCGCAACCTTCATGACCAGTTTCTACCTCGCCCCCGGCGACAAGCCCTTCCTCAACCAGTTCGTCCGCAGCTTTCCCACTGTGACGGTGATCGAGATGGATGTGGTGGTCGACCAGATCCGGACGATAGTCAAGCAGGTGTCGGCCGCGATAGAACTGGTGCTCGCGGTGATCCTGGCGGCGGGTTCCCTGGTGCTGGTGGCGGGGGTGCAGGCGAGCGTCGATGCCCGGATGCACGAGAGCGCCATCCTGCGGGCCCTGGGCGCCCGCCGGGGCCTGGTGCTGGGCGGATTGTTTATCGAGTTTGCCACCATGGGCCTGTTCGCCGGGGTCCTGGCCACGGTGGCAGCGGAGGCCTCGGTCTTTATGCTGCAGGAATGGGTGATGGACATGCGCTATTCCCCCTCTCCCTGGGTCTGGCCCCTGGGCATCGGCGCCGGCATCGCCTTGATCGGCGGACTCGGCGTCTTCAGCTGCCGCCGGGTGGTATCGAGCCCACCGGTGGCGTTGCTGCGGGAACTGTAGGTTCGTTTTCCAACGTTTTCTGGAGGTCTTTTGTGTCCTGCAGATAGCGGGTGTTATAGGTTTTTTTGTTGTTAAAAGCCTGGGGACGGTTGTGTTCCATCGGCGGCAGGGGGTCCGGGTTTGTCCTGGCTCCATGGCCGCGGCCCTCCGGGCTGCCCTCAGTCGGTCAGGAGCCTTAAAGCGCTTCGCTGTCTCCTTCCACTCCCTCGGCGCTGGCCTTTTACATTCCGCCAGGACAAACCCGGACCCCCCGCCTCACATCGAGCAGCTAAACAATCCTGCCGAAGTAAGGGCGGTGCCAAGGACTCTTCATGAATTTAACTGAGTGCGGTGGGGGGCGGGGGTTGCCTCGCGGAACGTAAAAGGCGCACGCCGAAGGAGCGGCGGGAGACCAGCGAAGCGCTTTGGGCTCCCAACCGACTGAGGGAAGCCCGGAGGGCCGCAGCCGTGGAGCGAGGCAACCCCCGCCCTCCGCCGCGAATGGAACCGGACAATGTTGAGTCCATGGAGCCAGGACACACCCGGATCCCTGCCGACGATGGAACATAAAGACCCCCATGCGAAAAAAGTAAGACTACCCAGGCAGACGCCAGTCAATCGGCTCCTGACCCCGGGACTCGAGATACTCGTTGGCTTTAACAAAATGCCCGCAACCGAAAAAACCGCGGTGGGCACTCAGGGGGGACGGGTGTGGCGCGGTGAGGACACAGTGGCGCTGGCGATCGATGATACTGCCCTTGCGCTGGGCGTAGCTGCCCCAGAGCATGAACACCACCCCCTCGCGCTCACGATTGACCACGTCGATAACCTCGTCGGTGAACTGCTCCCAACCCTTGCCCTGGTGAGACGCGGCGCGCCCGGCCTCCACTGACAGGACGCTGTTGAGCAGCAGCACGCCCTGGTCGGCCCAGGAGGTGAGATCGCCGTGGGCGGGAATGGGATAGCCCAGTTCATCCCGGATTTCCTTGAAAATATTCTGCAGGGACGGTGGCACCGGGACCCCGGGCCTCACGGAGAAACACAGGCCGTGGGCCTGGCCGGGGCCGTGGTAAGGGTCCTGGCCGAGAATGACGACCTTGACCCGCTCCAGGGGGGTATGGGCAAAGGCATTGAAAATTTCGCCGCCGGCGGGAAACACCGTTTTCCCCGCCTGCTTTTGCGCCAGCAGGAAAGCACGCAGGTCGGCCATATAGGGTTGCTCGAACTGCGGTGCCAGCTGTGCCAGCCAGCTGCCCTCGAGTTGCACGGCCCTGCCCATCTGCAGATCTCCCGGGTTCAGTTACAGGCCGCCATCAGCATCACCTGCTCGTACACAGGGTTGAAGCGATCCAGCGGGCCGGAACCCTGCAGGACAGTGGCCACCGGCACCAGGCGCTTGGAACGCTGACGCTTGCCCGCGGGCGCATTGTCCACGACAGACAGCGGCTCGGCACCAAAGGCTGCATCCCGCCGCTCCCGGGGCACGTCGCGGTATAGGGTCGTGCGCATGCGTGGCCGGCGGCCGGCGGCGGTGATCTGCTGCTCCATGCAGGCAGGAGACCACTCCTGGCCGTGGCCCGCGCCGGCGGCCCGGGTAATGCTCTCGTTCATCAGGGTGCCACCGAGGTCATTCACCCCGGCAGCGAGGCAGGCAGCCACGCCCTGCTCTCCCATTTTCACCCATGACGCCTGGATATTGTCGATCAGCCCGTGCAGCACCAGCCGCGCTACACTGTGCATCAGCAGCGCTTCCCGAAAAGTCGGCCCCCGCCTCGCCTTGCCCCGCAGATACATGGGCGCTTCCATATGCACGAACGGCAGCGGTACAAACTCGGTAAAGCCACCGGTGCGCCGCTGCAACTCGCGAATCTGCCACAGGTGCCGCGCCCAGTGATGCGGCTGGTCGATATGGCCGTACATGATGGTCGCAGTGGTGGGCAGCCCGGCCCGGTGGGCGGCCTCGATCACCTCCAGCCACCGGGCGGTGTTGAGTTTGTCGGGGCACAGCACCTGGCGCACCTCGTCGTGCAGCACCTCCGCCGCCGTTCCGGGCAGGGTATTGAGACCCGCCGCTTTCAGGCGTTGCAGGAAGGGCTCGATACCGATGCCCAGGGTGGCGGCGCCCTGCGCCACCTCGAGCGGGGAAAATGCGTGAACGTGCATGCCGGGGCTTGCAGCGCGCACTGTGTGAAGAATGTCGAGGTAAGTCTGGCCGGTGTAGTCCGGGTGAATCCCGCCCTGCATGCAGACCTCGGTCGCGCCGCGCTGCCAGGCCTCGGTGCAGCGCCCGGCAATTTCCTCCCCGCTGATGTCATAGGGCAGGCCCCGCAGGTCCTCGCTGTGTTTGCCTTTGGAAAACGCGCAGAACTGGCACTTGAAATAGCACACGTTGGTGTAATTGATATTGCGGTTGACGACGTAACTGACGCTGTCGCCATTGACCTGCCTCCTGAGTTCATCCGCCTGCCGGACCAGCCATGCAAAATCGTTGCCCCTGGCCTGGAACAGGCGGGTGATTTCGGTCTCCCCCAAATCCCCTGTCTCGCGGCAGCGCTCGACGATAGCACGGATATCCTCAGATACGGCGACCGGTGGGGGATCGCTGCGCAGCAGCCCCGCCTCGAGGGATGGTATAGGTCGCTCCTCCCCGGGCACCCAGCTATCGCGCCGGGCGAAGCCGTCAGCATCGCTGAGGCGCAGCACCGCGGTGCGCAGGGCGGGGTCGAGCCAACGCCGGGGGGCGCTGGCATAGGCGGGGTAGATGGTCAGGCGCTGGTCCAGGAACTTGCCGGCCGCTGCGGTCTCCCGGGCCAGCTGCTCCAGATGGGGCCAGGGAGCCTCGGGGTTGACGTGATCGGGTGTGAGGGGCGACACCCCGCCCCAGTCGTTGATACCCGCGGCCACCAGCTGCGGCAGGACGCCGGGGCTGAGGTTGGGTGGCGCCTGGATGCTCATGGCGGGACCAAATATCAGGCGGGCGACCGCGATGGTCCACAGCAGGTCGTCCAGGTCGGGTTCCGGTGCAGCTGCCATGAGGGTGCCGGGTTTCGCCCGGAAGTTCTGCACGATGACTTCCTGCAGGTGGCCGTGGCGCTCGTGCACCTCGCGCAGCGCCAGCAGCGACTCGATACGCTCGCGCCGGGTCTCACCGATACCGATCAGGATACCCGAGGTAAACGGCACGGCGGCCTGGCCGGCCAGTTCCAGGGTTTGCAGCCGCACTGCCGGGTTTTTGTCGGGGGAACCATAGTGCGGCATGCCTTTTTCGCACAGGCGGGTGGAGGCCGATTCCAGCATGATGCCCATTGATGCACTGACCTGCCGCAGGCCGGCGATTTCAGCGGAAGTCATGCACCCCGCGTTGATATGCGGCAGCAGTCCCGTTTCCTCCAGCACCCTGGACGCAACATGGCGCAGATAGGACAGGGTATCGGCAAAGCCCATGGCCTCCAGCGCGTTTCGCGCGGCGCTGTAACGCAACTCGGGCTTTTCACCGAGCGTGAACAGGGCTTCCTGGCAGCCCAGGCGAGCGCCCTGGTGGCAGAGTTCCAGCACCTGCTCCACGCTCATGAAGGGACGATCTATCTTTTTCGGGGTGCGGGCAAAGGTGCAGTAGTGGCAAACGTCACGACACAGATGGGTAAGTGGAATAAATACCTTGCGGGAGTAGGTCACCACGTTGTGAAAGCCCCGGTCCCGCAGCGTACCGGCGACAGCGGCAAGGCGAGCAGTGTCATGGCATTCGGCCAGCGACAGCGCCTGCTGCGGCGAAAGAACCTGCCCCTCCAGCAGGCCGGCCTCGAGTGCTTGCCAGGGATGCATCAGCTCACCTCTTTCCTGGGGTTATGTTGTTCGGGCGAATCCAGCGAGGACAGCGCCAGGCCAATCCGTGCGGCAAGGTCTGTCCGGGATAGACAGGCCGCGGTGCTGCCGGCGCTGATCCGGTCCAGTCGCTGCAATAACAATGCAAGGTCCCCGGGCTCATCCACATCGAAGCCTGTGCCCTCGCGCTCCAGCACGCGTGCCGGGATACCCCGGCCATGAGCGCTTGCCAGGTGCGCGGCGCAGCTGTCCTTGCCGAAACTGAATACGGGCATGGTAGCCGCGTCGAAACAAAGCACATTGGTGCCGCTACCGTGTCGGTCGCAGCCGATCGCCAGGCCCCTTGATTCCTGTTGCGCAGCGACTACGGCGGAAATGTCCGCGGGCGTGAGCAGGGGCAGGTCGCCGTGAACCAGGAGGATATCGCTCCCTCCCTCCGCCAGCAGCCTGGCGCTGGCCCTTTCGACCACCGTGTTGAGCCCCTCACAACCGAGCTCGCCCTCGCGCCAGTGTGCGGCGCCGAATCGGGCAGCCAGGAGATGGGCGCTCGGGTCATCGGACACCAGGGTAATCCCGTCGACCTGCGGGTGCGCGGCGAGCACCGCCAGCACATCTTCCAGCATAGCCTGGGCCAGTGCCCGGCGTTCAGTGGAACTCAGCAGCCCCGCCAGGCGGGTTTTCGCCTGTACCAGATCCTTCAGCGGTACCAGTGCCTGAACCAATGATCTGCGCTCCCTTACAGCTGCAGCGCGAAACGGGCAAGTGCCTGTTTGTCCGCCCTGCTCTTCATTACCGTGCCGGTAACCGCCACCTCGACCCCCAGTTCGCGAATTGCCCCGGCCATTGTAGCGTCACTGTCATCAATGACGAAACGATCCATGAGCCCGGGATAGCGCCTGGTGTAATGACGGGCGACCTCCAGGGCAGAAACCTCCAGACCGAGCTCCGCCATCATCTTGGCTGCCGGGCCCTTGATGGCATGCCCGGCGACGATAGGCGAGACGACCACGACCGGTGCCGGACTTTCCCGCAACGCCAGCCAGAGCCCCGACAGCTGCAGGATGGGATCGACACTGACAAAGGGGTTGGATGGACAGATGACGACAGTTGCGAAAGCCTTTTGCTGCAGCAGGCGCATCACCTCGCGATTGGGGCGGGCGGCGGAGATGCCGTCGAAACTGAAACCGGTAACGACAGGCTCGCACTGGTCGCGAACAAAATAGTGCTGGAAAGGCAGGTCGCCGCGATCGCTGTGCACTGTGGTGCTCACCGGGTCATCCGACATCGGGTAGACATGGCTGGCCACGCCCAGGCGGGTGGCCAGCTCGGCGGTACAGGCGCTGAGCCGCAAGCCGGCGTGCAGCCGCTGGGTGCGCCACAGGTGAGTAGCCATATCGCGGTCACCCAGCCGGAACCAGGTCTCGGCACCCAACTGCTCCAGCGCCGCCATGGTGTTCCAGGTCTCGCCCTCCAGGCCCCAGCCCTGGGTTGGGTTGGCGCGCCCAGACAACGTATACAGCAGGGTATCGATATCCGGGCTGATGTGCAGACCCAGGTGCCTGAAGTCGTCGCCGGTATTGGCCACGACATGAAGCTGGCCCGGCGCGAGGACATCGGCAAGACCAAGCGCGAGCTTTGCGCCCCCCACGCCACCGGACAGCGCCAGAATATCCTGCGCCGTTTCCATCAGCGAAACAGGTCCGTCGACTTGTCGCGGATCAGCTTGCCCGAGCCCTCTTCAGAGGGTTGCAGTCCCGCCCCGCGCGCCAGCACCACCGG
>Ga0210335_1138688_pt1 | contig 11232 bp, 8 predicted proteins | sample S374metaT_FD_159706 | JGI IMG/M metagenome (GOLD analysis project Ga0210335, IMG submission 159706) | Metatranscriptome of estuarine sediment microbial communities from the Columbia River estuary, Washington, United States - S.374... | ecosystem: Environmental > Aquatic > Marine > Intertidal zone... | reverse complement strand
GCCGAGCATGGTATCGATGTCATCAAGACGCTCATCACCTTCACGACCCGCGCGATTAACATGCCCGCTGGTGGCAAATTCCTCGAGGGTAATACTGGTTCGGTCTCCCATGGTATCTTTATCCATCAGCACAACCCGGGTTTCCACGAACAGTACTTCACACCTGAATTCCTTGTCGCCCAACGGAACATAATCGATCAGCAGGTCGATATCGCCAAAGCGCAGGGGTTTCTCCATATCGGTGGAATTGCCGGTAACGGCCTTGACGGTTGTGCCGGGCGCCCGGTCCTCGATCACCGCCAGCAGCCTCGGGAGAATGACCACCTCGTAGTAATCCAGCCCCGCTATTGAAAAGGCCTGCAGGCGTCCTGCCTTGAGTCCCGGTGTGGTTTCCAGCCCCAATTCAAGCAGATTGAGCGCCTGCCTTATGATGGGGGCAAGTTCCGTCGCCACGGGAGTGGGATGCAGGCCGCGCCCGTCCCTTACAAACAGGTCATCCTTGGTGACGTGCCGCAGCCGGTTCAACGCATTGCTCATCGCCGGTTGGCTCATGCCGATATGGCTCGCGGCACGAGTGAGGTTGCCCTCGACATAAATGGCGTCGAACACTGTAAGAAGGTTGAGATCAAGCTTGCGCAGGCTCATAGCCGTGACTTTAGCCTCTAATTATTGGTTTTTTCGAAATACATTCACGCTGCGAATATATTGTATAAGGGAGCCAGGGGCAATAGAGCGGGTTTTATCCGGGTCTGGCTTGTCCAGGGCCAAGCCTGCCTTACCCGAAGGCGCGTAATCACATCGCTGAATGACTGCCATATCGATAATAAATTTTTTTGTCCGACACCATCGTGCAATTATTCGCGCGTGGCAGGCGTAACTGCGTCGGCCTGGTTAAACATAACGACCCGCAACCCTGGAAAGACTGGTGTGATGCATTCTGCCAGCCTGGTCACATAATCGGATGGAGAAGTCACTGATGCTTATAGGCGTCCCCAAGGAAATAAAAAACCACGAGTATCGGGTCGGTTTGACACCCGCTGGTGCGCGCGAGCTGATAGTGAACGGTCATGACGTTATAGTGGAGGACAACTGCGGCGCGGCTATCGGCTTTGACAACGCGCAATATATCAAGGCGGGCGCACGCGTAATCGAAACTGCCGGGGAAATCTTCGAGCAGGCCGAGATGATCATCAAGGTCAAGGAGCCGCAACCCGAGGAGTGCGCGATGTTGCGTGAAGGGCAGGTATTGTTTACCTACCTGCACCTGGCGGCCGACCCCACGCAAACCCGAATGTTGGTCGAGTCCGGCGCGACCTGTATCGCCTATGAAACTGTAACCGACGCGCGTGGCGCCCTGCCACTGTTAGCGCCGATGAGTGAAGTTGCCGGACGTATGTCCATTCAGGAAGGTGCCCACTACCTGGTCAAGGCCGAAGGGGGTTCCGGTGTTCTGATTGGGGGCGTACCCGGTGTTGCGCCGGGTAAGGTTCTGATCATCGGCGGTGGCGTGGTAGGAACCAATGCCGCGAAAATGGCGGTGGGACTGGGCGCGGATGTCGTCCTGCTGGACCGTTCACTGACCCGATTACGTGAACTTGATGACATTTTCGGTAACGGCATCAAGACGGCGTACTCTACCGTCGACGCGATAAATCACTATTCATCCAATGCCGACCTGGTTATTGGCGGCGTGCTGATTCCGGGCGCGGCTGCACCCAAGCTGCTGACGCGCGAGCATATCGCCAAAATGAAGCCCGGATCAGTGGTGGTTGATGTGGCCATTGATCAGGGCGGCTGTTTCGAGACCTCCAGGCCCACCACTCACGAGGATCCCATTTATGTCGTGGACGGTGTGGTGCACTACTGCGTGGCCAACATGCCGGGTGGCTATGCACGCACCTCGACTATGGCGCTGAACAACGCGACCATGCCGTTTGCTGTAGCCCTCGCCAACAAAGGCGCCAGACAGGCGATGCTGGACGACCCTCATCTTCTCAACGGTCTTAACGTCTACCAGGGCAAGGTGACTTACAAGGCGGTTGGCGATGCCCTGGGGTACGAATTTCACGATCCGAAGGCCACGCTGAGCCGATGATTGAGACCCTGGCAAGCAAAGCCTCCACCGGCGACCTCTACCTTCACATAGCCAAACGGCATCTTTCACAGCATGAATGGGGTGAGGCGTGGCAGGCGGTCGATCGCGCCCTGGCTAAAGGCAGGCTTTCGGACCTGACAGAGGCGCTTGACCTGTTGCAGAGTGTTTCCAGTATCCTGGGGATTGGTGTGCAGCAATCACGTTCATTGGACCCGGGGGGCTCACTGAACGACCGGATTGGCGCCTCGCCGGCCACCGGAACAGGGATGGAGGAGGTCGGTCAATGATTTATTTGTACGTCTGCACCCGGGACGAGTATGCTGCACAACCCTTTTCCCCTCGCAGGCATGAGATGAGACACATTTTTGGCCTGGCTTTCCTGGCTCTCACCCTTTGGTGTACAGGAGTTTCCGCAGAAAACAATGGGGCGTTATCGCCCCTGCCGCCTCTCAATGATCCTGCCACGGGAGAGCACCTGCCCGGCAAGGTCATCTTCGCCGATTACTTTACCAGTGACATTGACACGGCGAGACGGTTCTATGGCCAGTTGTTTGGCTGGGAATGGCGCGCCATGACGGGCGACAACAGCTACGGGATGTTCTACCAGGGGGACCTCGCAGTGGCGGGCGTCGCGCTGCGCGAGGAGACCGGCGACTCCCGGGCCTACGGTCGCTGGATATACTACATATCAACAGCGCAGGTAGCCGAAAAGGTCGCGGAAATTTCTGGCCGTGGCGGACGGGTGCTGCTCGAAGCTCAGGAAGTAGCTGGCCGCGGGACTATGGCGGTGGTCGCTGACGCGGAAGAAGCGCCCTTTGGTCTGCTGGAGTCGAGCAGTGGCGACCCCGCGGACTACCGCTCGGAGCCCGGGCAGTGGTTGTGGGTCAGCCTCTACAGTCACGATGTTGAAAAAGCCTCACATTTCTATCGTTCACTGTTCGGATATGACGTCTCACAGGCCGAGGATGTCGGTGACAATCTCGATTTGATTCTCTCCAAGGGCGGTTATGCGCGGGCCGGTATCGGGCATCTTCCTGCTGACTCTCCCTCGCATCCGACCTGGCTGGGGTACGTCCGTGTTGCGGACGTCGGCGCCTCGGTCGCAAAAGCCCTGGAACTGGGAGGTGACGTGCTGATGGCCCCGGCCCCGGAAATATTCGATGGCAAGCTGGCGGTTGTGTCGGACCCCGCAGGCGCCACGATTGCACTGATACACTGGAACTACGATGACACCGGGGTGGCGCCATGATGAAAACAAGTGTGCGCTTCGCTGCTCTGTCTGTGTTGCTCCTTGCGGGCCTCACGGGTTGTGTATCGTCGGGTTACAGCACGTCAGTCGGGGTGGGAGTAGGCTCAGGCTATTATCGTGGCGGCGGCTGGTATGATCCTCACTATTACCGTCCCTGTTGCTATGGCGGTGCGATTGTGAGGCCACCGCCGCATTATCGGCCGCCGCCCTCTTTCAGGCCACCCTCAGGTCCCGGGAGACCCGTCAACCTCCCGTCGATGCCCAGGCCAGCGATGAGACGTTAGGTTCGTCAGTGCCGCTGGTTTTGCTGGTCTGATACCGGCCTGATTACCGGTGCACATTGTCAAATCATCACATGGAGTGGCAATACAAGCCATGAATAGCAGCAAGGTGCCGCGCACAACCGCTTGCGGCGAGAATTCAGTGTCGATTTTTTCCGGTTACGGTCTGGTGCTTGCGGGCCTGCTCGTCGTGTCCGGCTGTGCGGTTTATGTGGAGCCGCTCATGCCCACTCCGGCCATATATGAGGTCAATGATTTTGGGCCGCTCGATAAAATCCCCGCTGATGAGCACTGGAATCTGCGTCAGGTGTATTACGCCACAACCCGGACACGCGATGACAATCTGCAGAAAATTGATTATTCGAATACGGAGAGCGACGAAGTTTCCATTGGCATGTGCCTGATAGGATTCGGCAATGACAATATGACCTGGGAAGACCTGAGTGAGGTATCACGCAGGACCCAGCGCGAGAATGTCGTGCCCCTGTCGATCGCCGGCATTATGGAAGTAGGCAGGTACCCGTATAATGCCAGCGGACCAGTTGCAGACAAGACCGGCGCGACTAACTGGTTGATGACCGATATCAACAAATCGATAGAGAGTTCGCGCGACAGGGACATCCTGATTTATGTGCACGGTGCAAAGGTAAACTTTTACAACGCCGCCGTGTTTGCAGCCCAGTTGGACCACTTTATGGGCCGGGACATGACTTCCGTGGCCTTTTCCTGGCCGACCCGACAAAATATTCTTGCTTATGTAATGGGCGATGACAGCGAGCGCGCCTACCGCTCGGCTGCCGGGCTCAATTCCTTTATCACCCTGCTCAGCGAGAAAACAAGCGCGCGGCGAATCCACATTCTGACATGGAGTGCGGGCGGGCGTCTGGTCGCGTCGGCACTGTCCCAATTGCGTGAATTGCATCCCGAGGAGACTCATGAAGAGCTCAGTGAACGGTATCGCCTGGGCGTAGTCTATTTCGCGGCGGCGGATGTACCGAAAGATGAGTTCATAGAAGCCCTCCCAGCGATGAACGATCTCGCCCAGCGTATCGTTGTCACCGGCTCATCCAGGGACGAGGCCCTGCAAAGCGCACAGGTGTTCATGGGTGGATCTACGCGCATTGGACAATCCAGCGTGGAGTTGTCCGACGAGCAGAGGGAGAAGGTGCTGCTGGCCAACCGGCTGGAGTATGTAAACCTGTCGAAAGGCACTGAATCGAGAGGGTTTGATATCACGGGGCACAGGTACTGGTTTAATCATCCCTGGGCCAGTAGTGACGTACTACTGGCTATCCGTACCGACCTGGGGCCAGCCCAGCGCGGCCTGGAACAAGGGGACCTGCCGATGGTGTGGTGGATGCCGGATGATTACCCGGAGAGGCTCAAACAGGTTGGCGCATTGTCGTCCGAACAACTCAGGCAAAAGGATAACAGGTAATGCAGCGCAACTCGGGAAAGACCATTGCAGCCCTGCTGCTGGTACCTTTTATAGTGATGACCACCGTCATAACGGCCGGCTGCGGCGCAAATGCCCAGAAGGGCGCGGCAGAGGGCGCTGCCACCGGCGCCATGGCAGGTGCGGTTGGCGGAATGTTCACCGCGTGGGTTTTTGGCGGAGACGTGGCCAGGGCCGGAGCTCGCGGCGCAGCTTATGGCGGATCGAGCGGGGCGGTGGTTGGCGGCATGGCTGGTGCCAGGGTGGATGACGCTGAGGCTGCGCAGAGGCAGGCGCGGCAGGAAGCGGAGATCAAAAAATTCCGAGACAGGATAGGCACCGATGCCTTTAATGGACTGGTAGCCCTGGGTGAGTGCAAGCCCGACATCGCCATGGCGAATGCGAGGGAAGCTGCAAAATCAGGCAATCCGGATTTTGTCGTGGCCGGGGTCTGGCTTGAGGTATTGACCGAGGCAGACAGGAATCGTCCGCAGGAGGCCAGCGCTCTTTTCCCGCAACTTGTTGTAGTCGATAGCGAGGTGAAGTCGGTGGCTGATGCCGAGGCCCAGACCACTGAATTGCTTGGGAGGCTGCGTCAAATTCGTATTGATTACGGGATGCCAGCTGTTTGCAACAAAGGGTAGCGTGATCATAGTAGACAATATGGGATGAGTGCAGTGCCATGAACGTATACAGGGTATTCAGATTGGCCATTGGGATGTCCGGACTCGTCCTGCTGGTCGCAAGCGGCATTGTTAGCGCCGACACGTCGACGCCGGGCAGTGACCCGATGACCGCGGTGCTGCCGGATTACCGCGAGCCCTCGGCACCCGTAACCGGGCTATTGACTGCCCAGACTCCGCCGGAGCCCCTGCTGCACGCCCGCTCGGGCCAGGTAGCGCTGCTGTATTACGAGCCTGTCATAAACATGGAACGATTGGCTCGTCCCCGCATCGGCCTGGCGGGATTCCGTTTCGACCCACTGTCGCAGACTTCCGGAGTGGGTCCCCTGATACGTCGCGTTGAAATAGTGTCAGCCGGGGACGCGCGCGAGCAGCAGCCCGTAGTGTGGTTGCCGGCCAATGGCGCACTGCTGGAGTTCGTCCATTTCTCGGCCGACGGGCGAACGCTTTCCGCTGTCGCCATTGGCAATGGCCCGGCGCAGCTGGTGCTGTTTGATGTCGCCAGCGGCAGGGAGCGTGTAATGGCTGCGCCGATCAACGCCGCCTGGGGCGATCCCTGCCATTGGGTCGGTAGCGATAATCTCCTGTGTCGGGTGGTGCCGAAAGGCCGCGGCACACTACCCCCTGAACGCCCGGCGCCGACTCTCATGGAACACCTCGGGGGGCGGACCCCGATACGCACCTACCAGAACCTGCTGAAAAATACCTACGACGACGAGCTGTTCGAATACTATTTCGAGGGTGAGCTGGCGCGCGTTAAGGTGACCGGAAAAGCCAGGCCAGTGCCATCACTGGGGGGGCTGATAGCCAGCTTTGAGCCTTCACCGGATGGCAGGTATGCGGTTTTAACCCGTGTTCAGCCCCCTTATTCGCGGCTTGTACCGGCCCGCAGTTTTCCCAGCTCAATCGAGCTGTGGGACCTGGAGCGTGGCTCCCGCCTCTATGCGTCAAAACCTGTCGGTTTTGGCCTGGAGGCTGGCGCTGGGGAAGACGGGAGTGAGGATCCCCGGCTGGCGACCTGGATGCCCGGCACAAGTAATACCCTTGGATATATCGAGAAGGCTCATGATCCCCAGGGGAAGCGAATTTATCGCTGGTTCGCACTGCTGCCACCTTATGACGGTGAGCCGCTTGAGATAGCGTCCAGCTCAAAGCCGATTCAGCAGTTTGGTTGGACCACTGCGGGAACGCCATACTTCGCCACTCGTGGCGAGGCACCCAATGAGGTGCGCTATATGGTGGTGCAGGCTGGCGGCGCGAAGCAGATCTGGAGCGGGATGGTTAAAGACCGTTATGACAATCCGGGCAGGGCGCTGCGGCTGGATGGCGCCAGTGGCCCGGTGCTGGAGATCGACGGCAGGATATACATCGCCAGTGATGGCTTGAGCGACGGAGGCCCGCAGCCCCTGCTGGAAGTTCTCGATCTCCATGGGGGACAGGCAGAGCGTGTCTTTACTGCTGAACACGGCGTTTTCGAAGTGGTGCTGGGAGTGCTGAATCCAGCCCCGCTCACTTTCGTTACATCCCGGGAGACCGAGAGCGAATCGCCCAATCTCTACTTGCACAGGGGCGCTGAGGTCATCCCTTTGCCGCGCATCCCGGATCCCTACCCGCAGCTTGCCTCAGCGACCCGCAGGGTCGTGTCCTACCAGCGCGCGGACGGAGTGGCGCTGTCGGGCACACTTTACCTGCCCGAGGGGTATCGGGACGGTGAATCGCTGCCAACACTGGTCTGGATTTATCCCACCGAGTTTTCCGACCGGGAACAGGCTGAGCAGATGGACCTGCGTTTCTTCCGGTTTCACCGGGTAAAGGGTCCCTCACCGCTTGCCGCAGTGGTCGCCGGCTATGCGGTGCTGTTGAATCCGACGGTGCCGATCGTCTCCGAGGAGGGTCCCGCCACCGACGACTACATACCCCAGCTGGTCAGTAGCGCAGAGGCGGCGGTCGATTACCTGGTTGGCCTGGGAGTAGCTGATCCCGGCCGCGTCGCGGTAGCGGGCCGCAGTTACGGCGCCTTTTCCTCTGCCAATCTGTTGGCGCACTCCGATCGTTTTGCCACCGCAATCGCCATGAGCGGCGCCTATAACCGCACGCTCACCCCGTTCGGCTTCCAGCACGAGCGCCGCAGCTTCTGGGAGGCTACTGACCTCTATGCCAGCATTTCCCCGTTCTTCGCCGCCGACGCCATCAAGGCGCCCATCCTGCTCGTGCATGGCGGTAGTGACGAGAATCCCGGCACCATACCCTTCCAGGCGCGGCGGTTCTTCCAGGCACTGGTCGGGGAGGGGGGCTCAGCGCGTTACGTGGAGCTGCCCTACGAGGGCCACCACTACTGGGCCAGGGAGAATGTGCTGCTGGCATCTGCGGAAATGCTGGGCTGGCTGGAGCGAACCATCGGGCCCGGGTTGGGTCGCCCTGCAGGCATGCAGGAATAGCGACCGTTTCGACCGTTTTGACGCCGGTGCGTTTTTCCGGCCCTCCAGATCTGATTTACCAGTGCCTCATTGTTGTATCCGCCAATCCAGCCGTGCGCCCTTTTCGCAATTTTCGAGGAGTTCCAAATGTGGAATTTAATCAAGACAACCTGCCTGGGAGGCGTCATTTTCCTGGTGCCTGTGGTCATATTCATCGCCGTGTTGGGCCAGGCCTTCACCCTTATCGCCGGCCTGGCTGAACCCGTCGCGGCGGTATTTCCCGTCGAAACCGTCGGCGACATGGCGATCGTCCATATCGTCGCGGTAATGATCCTGGTTATTGTGTGTTTCCTTGCCGGCCTGGCTGCCCGGACTGCCCTGGCAGCTCGTTTCGTGGCGTCTCTGGAGGCCAATGTTCTCGACAAGATACCGGCCTATGCCCTGATGAAAATGAAGGCGGGCAGTATGTTGAGCCTGGAAGATGCGCAAGGCATGGTGCCGGTCCTCGTCAGGTTCGACGATTACTGGCAAATGGCTTTTGAAGTTGAGAAGCTGGAACAGGAGAGAAGCCTGGTGTACCTGCCCGGCGCCCCTGACGCCTGGTCGGGATCGGTTCGCGCCGTCACGGCAGATCGCCTGACAAGGCTGGATATCAACGTAAATGCGGTTGTTCTAATGATGAAAGCACTGGGCAAGGGCTCGTCCCGGGCACTCAATAGCGTGGCCGATATCCATTCATCACCGTGACGAAGGAGAATTCGCCTGGCGTGGTCCGCCGGTTTTAGTGGCCGGCATCTGCCAGGCGTTACGCTTACTTCGGCGAGGCCGTTTGTTTTTCGGCGTCCAGCGCCAGCCGCAGGTATTCACCCCATTGGTCGAACAGGGCCTTGACGTTTTGATCTACCGAGTACTCGGTGAACTCCTGGTAGTCTTTCCCGACAGGCGTATCACCCTCGTAGACAACGAGATTTTCCCAGGTCATCGAGTCGCGAATCTCGGCACGGAAGGTCATCTCGCCGGAGCCCCTGGTAATGACGGCATCCTTCTCCGAGGCCCAGGGCGTCAGGCTGACGATCTCGATTTCGACTGACAGTACGCCATCGCCGGCTTCATCCACCAGAGTGTAACCGCCCAGCTCCTGCAGCTGTTTTTTCATGGCGTCGTAATACTGCTGCTGCATGAAATCGGCGTTCTTTTTGCTTATCTTCCATGGCCGGGGCTTGCCGGCCTTGCCCTCTATCCAGGGGGGTGGGATGAGGCGAGTCTCCCCGATATCCAGAGGCTGGATCATGAACTTGTCGTATTTGCTGAAGTCAGTGTCGGGCTGGATCACGCTGACGCTGACTTGTGTATCTGCGGCTGTAGCCTGTTGCAATGGCAGGATCATACTGGCTGCCGCAAGCAGGACGGACAGGAAGGTAATGCGCATAGTCTGTACTCTCGGCTGGTCTTGGTTAGTGGGAGCAATATAGCCCCGCTGCCCCCCAACATCAATTAACAGCACCGACAATTTTGCCATAATCCCGACGCAGCGGGATGATCCATCCTGGTTACCACCGACCTGGCCGGTCGATCACCTTGCTGAATGGGTGCCATACGAATAATAAATCAAATTCGGGGCTGCTTTCGTGGGAGGATGTAAGGTCTGGTGGGCACGATGTCCACTACGGCCTGTGAACCTGCATGCGCCCAAGCTGAGGTCGAGAGATCACTATTTTGCAGAACATCATATAGACAGTCCGGTATGGCGTGCTGCCACTGCTGTTGTCCCTCCCCAAACGGGCTGCCGATGACGTGGCTGTTTCCCCAAGTAACCAGCGATGTATTCCACTGCTTTGAATTGTAATTGCGCTACATTGAAAGACTCTTTACCTGTAAAGCGAGGACATACCCATGAAACTGCTTTCAACCGTATTCGCCGCCGTTCTTTGCGTGCTTGCCGGTCTGGCAGCCGCGCAGGATACGCCCGGTGACCTGCCGCCCGCAAATGTCGTCTACTCCCCGTATCCCGAGCAGAATTTCCCCGACCAGGTATTCTTCGGCGATACCCACCTGCACACGGCATTTTCGCCTGACGCGGGCCTTATCGGTGCGACGCTGACACCGGATGACGCCTTTCGCTTCGCGCGGGGCGAGAAAGTGATTTCCTCCACCGGGGTGCCGGCCCGACTGGCGCGGCCGCTCGACTTCCTGGTGGTCTCGGACCACGCGGAGAATCTCGGGCTGCCAACCGCAGTCGCCAATCGCGACCCGGAGCTGCTCGCCACGGAGTTCGGGCGAAAGATCGCAAAGATCATGGCGCCAGGCACCATAGAGAGCAAATTCGCCGGTTATGAGTTCTGGGAACTGCAATCGCAAACTGGTGAAGATCCGCTCGCCGGAACAAATTTCGGCAGGAGCATGTGGGCGAGGGCGACCGAAGCTGCGGAGAAGAACAACGCGCCTGGCGCATTTACGGCGCTGATTGGCTTCGAGTGGACATCCGGTCCGAATGGCGTGAACCTGCACCGCAATGTGATATTCCGCGGGGGCAAGGATACGGCCGACAAAATAGTGCCGATCTCCACCTACGATACGGAGGATCCCGAGAAACTCTGGGACTGGATGGAACAGGCGGAGAAAAATGCCGGTGTCCGCCTGCTCGCGATCCCGCATAACGGCAACCTGTCAAATGGACTGATGTTCGACGATGTTACCTTCGATGGCCGCCCGATCGACGAGGCCTACGCAAAACGGCGCATGCGCTGGGAGCCTGTCTACGAAGTCACCCAGATGAAGGGAGACAGCGAAACGCATCCGAAACTGTCACCCAACGATGAATTTGCCGACTTCTATACCTGGGACAAAGGCAGTTTCGGACCCGACCCCAAAACCCCCGATATGCTGCCAAAGGAATATGCCCGGGAGGCCTACAAGCGTGGTCTGGCCTATGACGCCAAACTCGGCGCCAACCCGTTCAAGTTCGGCATGATTGGCAGCACCGACTCACATACCGGCCTGTCGACGGCAGAGGAGGACAACTTCTTTGGCAAGATTGCGGCGTTGGAGCCGACAGCTGACCCTATTCGCTTC
>Ga0210335_1690738_pt1 | contig 11387 bp, 10 predicted proteins | sample S374metaT_FD_159706 | JGI IMG/M metagenome (GOLD analysis project Ga0210335, IMG submission 159706) | Metatranscriptome of estuarine sediment microbial communities from the Columbia River estuary, Washington, United States - S.374... | ecosystem: Environmental > Aquatic > Marine > Intertidal... | reverse complement strand
TCGCGACCGATACCCGATTTTTTGTAACCGCCGAAGGCCGCGTGGGCGGGATAGGCGTGGTAGCAGTTCATCCAGACCCTCCCGGCCTTGATACCGCGGCCCATGCGGAAGGCGCGGTTGGTGTCGCGGGTCCACACGCCGGCCCCGAGCCCGTACTCCGTGGCGTTGGCAATGGAAAGCGCCTCCGCCTCGTCCCGGAAAGTGGTGACGCCCAGGGTGGGGCCAAAAATTTCCTCCTGGAATACGCGCATATCGTTGGTGCCCTGTAGCAGCGTCGGCTGGATATAGTAGCCACCGGCAATATCGCTGCCCACGGTTGCCTTGTTACCCCCCATGAGGAAGTGGGCGCCGTCCTGTCGCGCCACCTCCATGTAGCTCATGATCTTGTCGAACTGCTCCAGGGAGACCTGCGCACCGACCATGGTGTCCGTATCGAGCGGATTGCCCTGCTTGATATTTTTCGCCCGCGCCAGCACCCGCTCGATGAAGTCGCCATAGATGCTCTCCTGCACCAGCGCCCGGGAGGGACAGGTGCAGACTTCGCCCTGGTTGAAAAAACCGAGCAACAGTCCCTCGACACACTTGTTGATGAAGTCGTCCTCCTGGGCCATCACATCTTCAAAGAAAATATTCGGGGACTTGCCCCCGAGTTCCACGGTGGACGGGATCAGTGTTTTCGCCGCGTTTGCCAGGATGATCTGGCCCACTGCTGTCGACCCGGTAAACGCAATCTTGGCAATGCGGTCCGATGTAGCCAGGGCATGGCCGATCTCCTCGCCATAACCGTTGAGGATGTTCACCACGCCCGGTGGCAGCAGGTCAGCAATCAGCTCCATCATGACCAGGATGGAGGTCGGGGTCTGCTCCGCGGGCTTGAGGACGACACAGTTTCCCGCGGCGAGGGCCGGCGCCAGCTTCCAGCCGGCCATCAACAGGGGGAAATTCCAGGGAATAATCTGCCCGACCACACCCAGGGGTTCGTGAAAGTGATAGCTGACAGTAGTCGAGTCGATCTCCGTCGCGGTGCCCTCCTGCGCGCGTATACAACCCGCGAAGTAACGGAAATGGTCGACCAGCAGCGGAATATCGGCGTTGAGCGTCTCGCGGATACCCTTGCCGTTATCCCAGGTTTCGACGTAGGCCAGGGTTTCCAGGTTCGCCTCTATCCGATCGGCGATCCGCAACAGGGTGTTGGAGCGCTCCGCAGCCGGGGTCTTGCCCCATGCCTCGGCCGTGGCGTGGGCCGCATCGAGGGCGGCATGCAGGTCTGCCGCAGTTGACCTGGGGACTTCACAGAACACTTTGCCCGTCACCGGGCTGACGTTCTCGAAGTAGTTTCCCTCCAGGGGGGCCACCCATTCACCCCCTATAAAATTCTCGTAGCGGCTCTTGAAGGTAAACAGGGCGTCTTTGCTACCGGGCATGGCGTATTGCATTGGGTCTATCTCCGATGTTGTCAGTGTCCGGTTTAATATAGCGCAGGATGCTTCCCGGGACAGTGTTTCCTTCCGCTGACAGGGCGATTGGCCTGTCAGCGCCCGGGCCAGGCCCTGTCACTCACTGCCTTGACAGCGTAGCGATCAGGGCCTAACTTTAGTTCTTTTTTGGAACTATAACGCTTTGCATCCGGGGGAGATTGCCTCATGACTGAACAGGTGGCTCTGATCATCGGCGCTGGTGACGCCATAGGCAGCGCGATCGCACGGAAGTTCGCCCGCCGCGGCCTGACCGTGTGTGCGGCGAGGCGCAACGGCGACCAGCTTGCGCCACTGGTACAGGAGTTGACCGGGGCAGGCCATCGCGCCCATGCCTTAAGCTGTGACGCCCGCAGGGAGGAGGCAATCTCCGAGTTGTTCGCTGGCATCGAGGCGGATATAGGCGAAATCGCTGTGGTGGTTTTCAATGTCGGCGCCAACGTCCCGATGGGTATACTGGAGACTGACAGTCGCAAGTTTTTCAAGATCTGGGAAATGGCCTGCTTTGCCGGCTTTCTCTGCGGCCGGGAGGCCGCCCGCTACATGACGAAGCGGGAGCGGGGCACGATCATCTTCACAGGTGCCACCGCCAGCCTCCGGGGCGCCGCCGGGTTCGCCGCGTTTGCCAGTGCCAAGCACGGCCTGCGCGCGCTGGCACAGAGTATGGCGCGGGAACTCGGACCCAGGAATATTCACGTGGCTCACGTGGTCATAGACGCCGCGGTCGACACCCAGTGGATCAGCGACAACCTGCCCGACTCGGCCGCCCTCAAGCTAAGGGATGGTATCGTCGCGCCCGACGACCTGGCCGACAACTACGTGATGCTGTTCGACCAGCCGCGCAACGCCTGGACGTTCGAACTTGATATTCGCCCCTGGATTGAACATTGGTAACAACCGGAGAGATCGATGAGCAAAACCCTGGAGTTTTATTTTGACTTTGGCAGCCCCACCGCATACCTGGCCCACAAGCGACTGGGACAGCTGAGCAAGCAGTATGGTCTGCAGGTTCGCTATATGCCCATGCTGCTGGGTGGCGTATTCAAGGCGACAGGAAATACCTCGCCAGTGACGATTCCGGCAAAAGGCAAATATATGCTGGAGCAGGACCTGCCAAGGTTTGCACGGCGCTATGGCGTGCCCCTCAATTTCAACCCACATTTTCCCATCAATACGCTGAACCTGATGCGTGGCGCCATCGCGGCCGAACGCCTGGGCTGCATGGAAGCCTATACCAACCTGGCTTTCGATGCGGTCTGGGTACAGGAAAAAAACATGGGGGACCCTGACGTCGTCAACCAGGTCCTGAGCGAGGCAGGCCTGGACGCCGGGCGTCTTATGGCGCTGTCACAGGATCCCGAGGTTAAAGCCGAGCTGGTTGCCGACACCGAGGCCGCCGTTGCGCGGGGGGTATTCGGCGCGCCAACCCTGTTTCTGGATGGCGCGATGTATTTTGGCCAGGATAGGCTGGATTTTATCGAGGATGCGATAAAAGCCTGAGGCAGGCTATTTGTGGGCTATCGGTTTTTCGGTGAACAGGTAGTCCTTCAGCTCCTTGTCCATGGTCGGGTCCCGGCGGCGAATCCATTCCAGCACCATGGCAGCGTGCTCTTTTTCCTCGTCACGGTTGTGCGCGAGAATGGCTTTGAGGTCCGGGTCCTTGCAGGCGTCCACCCGCTGGTTATACCAGTCTACCGCTTCGAGCTCTTCCATCAGCGACGTGATCGCGCGGTGCATATCCCGGGTATCGTCCGAGAGTTCATCGATAGGCTCGTGATATCCTTCGTTCGCCATATTTTACTCCTTCTGTTACGGTGCCCCGAGTATTCCACTGGCGTGTCTAATAGGCAATACTGTCCCCGGACATATCAGGAAGGTCTCCAGGCTCCGTGAAATCCCACAATTACAGTCGCGCCACTCACTTCAGCATCGTCTGGGGCATAGCCCTCGCGGTCATGACCCTTGTGGAATGGCACAGTCTGGATCGGGATCCGGTAAAACAGGAGATTTTCAGCCCGTTTATTCAGCGCACTATCGATGTGACGCTCAGCAATCCGGTGGCGCCGGCTGAGAGCGCGGAAGGACTGGTCGAGGCCGAAAACTCTCCCGACGCCGCCCTGCGCTATGACGTTGAATTAAAGTTCAACGGGCCCCTGTTCCTGGCCTGTTTCTTCATCCCGGTATTGATTTTCCACGGCATCAGCCTGTTGTGGCGCCGACTGCACAGCTCCTGACAATTGCCGGGAGATTACACACACGCTTGCCGGGCAGATACCCGACTCCCGCCTGGCTAAAACAGTAACCAGGTGCCGCCGGCAAGCATCGCCGCACCGGATACCCGTGCCAGCCACTCGCCTCGCGGCAGCCATTTTTCCAGTAACACCAGCAGGCTCAGCCCGGCGATCCAGACCAGGTTCATGATGCCGCCGACAAACAGCAGCAGCATCAGCACCCAGCAGCAGCCGACGCAGTAGACGCCGTGCAGCCAGCCCAGGCAAAGCGCGCCGAGGCGCCCGCTGCGCCAGTGCGCTGACAGGAAACCCGCGGGGTGGCGACAGTGGTCCAGGCAGGCTCCTTTCAGGGGAGACAACTGGTAGGCCCCCGCGCCCAGCAGAAACAGACCAGACAGGACATGGCTGCTGCTCCACATCATCATTCCGTGCACCAGCCCCAGCTGTTGCAGCGCCCATTGCAGCCCCGTGGCCAGCAGGCTGAACACCAGCCAGGACGCCAGATACCCGGTGACAAAAGTCATGGTCGGTACCAGGGCATCGACCACGCCCGCCTCTTTCCAGTGATGGCGCTGTACCCTGGCGTAGAGCAGGATCATCGGGGCGGCGCTGGGCAGCATCATGGCGATCATCATGACCCACCACATGGCAAGCATCAGCCCCCAATAGGCCATGGGCCAGTAATCCGCATCACCGGGATAGACCGGCGGAGGAAACTGCCAGGTAGACATGGCGGCAACGCTCATACCGGTACCGGCGCCAGTGAGAAGGTAGTACCAGCTGAGCAGGCCCAGGAAACACAGGCACACGCCGACAACAAGACGGTCGCGTCGCAACAAGGACTCTGCTGCGGTCAATGGCGTACCCGCGGCCCCTATCAGGCTGCCCTCGCCCTCACAACCCCGTGGTTGTTGAGGTGCAAGTGGGCGAACTGGCCGTAGCGATCATCGAAGGCCAACTCTATCGGGCCCCAGGTTTTTGCGTGGGATGCACCCATTTCCGCGAGGGTATATTCGAAACCATTGGGGAGGTCTATGCGGGCGCGGTGCTCCTCCCCGGTGACAGGATTGCGAATCGGTTCCCCCCGGGTATCAACCAGTCCTTCCACTCTCACATGCCCCACCCGGGCTTCGACATCGACCGCCATGTCTATGGCCTTGAAGAGGGGTTCAAATACTTCATCAAAGGTCGCGGCAAACACATTCCAGACGGTTGCGCCGATGTCCGTCTCTGCCCCGCTGAGGATAGCCACCAGGCCCTCCCGCTGAGCCTCATCCGCCCGCTCATCCACGATTATCAGGGCCTTGCCGCCGCCTTCGTGAATAGGACCGGGCCACTGCATTACCGCCACGGTATCGAGTCCGTCCAGCGAGATATCGCCGAAGTGACCATGCTCTATATGCATGCCGACAGCCGCTTCGCATTCGCCGTAGGTTGGCAGGGCATTAAACTGGCAGGGGCAACCGTAGGCACAGTTGCAGCTTGAAAACTCTACCGCGCGTATTTCCCAGGGGATCATTCGGCTCTCCTTCGTTCTGGGCGCAGGCCGGGCAGGCCTGCGGTCATCAGAACGGCCGGTATCAACTGCAAGCGTAGACCAGCTGGGGCAGTTCGGCCAGTCGGGGACCGAAGGCTAGAAAACGATGCTCTGCCCTTCTGAGGGAATTTTGACCTTGAGTTTCTGCTCGCGCCAGAGTTTACCGGCCATGACGTCCTGGGCATTGGGTTCTCCGTGCACCAGCAGGGTGCGGGGCTGGGGTTGAAAACCGGCTATCCACTCCAAGAGCTGACCCTGCCCCGCGTGGGCGGACAGGCCGCCCAGGGTTTCCACCCGGGCCTTCACCACGTACTCCTCGCCAAACATCCTGATGTTGGTCGCGCCATCGACGATCACCCTGCCCAGGGTTCCACGGGCCTGGTAACCGGTAAATATAACCGTGTTGCGCCGGTCCCAGATGCGTTGCTTGAAGTGGTGGCGGATACGCCCACCAGTACACATCCCGCTGCCGGCAATAATGATCGCGCCGCCCTTCAGACGATTGATTGCCATGGACTCCTCGGTGCTCACCGCCATGTTGAGGGTGGGCAGGAACTTTTCCAGTGAGCTCTTGTGCACATCGCTGAGCTGGCGCACGTCATCACCATCGAGCAATTTAAGCCAGCGATCGTAGATACGGGTTACGGCTATGGCCATTGGGCTGTCCAGGAACACCTCCCAGTTATCGAGCTCGCCCTGGTGGTGCAGACAGCCCAGGTGGAACAGGATGTCCTGCGTTCGCCCCACCGCGAAGGCCGGAATCATCACGCTGCCCCCTATCTTCCAGGTCTCACGTAATATCTCGCGCAACTGCACCACGGTGTCCTGCTCATCGCGGTGCTCGCGGTCACCATAGGTACTTTCCACCAGCAGAACATCGGCCCGTGTCGGTCGGGCGGGTTCATTCATCAGCACCGAATCGTCTTTGCCCAGGTCTCCCGAGAACACCAGCACCTTTTCCTCGTCCTGCTCCCGCAGGATAATTTCGACGATGGCAGAACCCAGGATGTGGCCGGCATCGCGAAAGCACAGGCTTGCGCTCTCCCCCAGTGGAACACTCTCGCCATAGCGATGCCCCTGGCACTGTTTCAGCACCGCCTCGACGTCCTCCATCGTGTAGATAGGGTCGAGTTCGGGGCGGCCCCGCCTGGCATTGCGTATATTGGTCCGCTCGAGATCCCGCAAATAGAGACCGACGGAATCATTGAGCATGACCTCAAGCAGCTCGGCCGTGGCCCGGGTACAGATAACCGGGCCGGTAAAACCCTCGTGGACGAGGCGGGGCAGTAAACCGGAATGGTCGAGATGCGCGTGGGATAACACCACAGCATCGATAGTGGCCGGATCAAAGGCGAATTGTTCGTCCTGGATGCGCTCGACGGCGTCACCCCCCTGATGCATACCACAGTCCAGTAAAATACGTCCGACGCTTGGGCTCTCCAACATGTGGCAGGAGCCGGTGACTTCCTGGGCCGCGCCGAGAAAAGTAATCGTTGCCATATTGCTAGTCCTTTAATTGGTCAACAGGGTCGCGGCCGGGGGCCACGCCCTCCACCTCTGACACCTGAGAGATATTTTCGCCGGTAACGGAAGATGCCCGGGCTGAACCATAGGAGCCGCTACCCGCGCTGCGCGTAACCACGACCAGCTCGGCGAATCCATCGCCGTCGATATCGGCCAGTCCAACCTGTTCGATGGTGGGCCTCCCGTTTGAAGACTGTCTGTAAGAATGTATACACACGAAAATACGGGGATTTTACGCGCCCGGCAAGGGTAATGCCTCAATCGCCCAGCAAATGCTCGTAGTGATCGGCGGAAAAACCGCGGTACTGCATGAAGCGAATGCGCCGGGCCTTCTCTTTCAGCTCGACCCTGCCGGGTTCGCCAAATTTCTTGCGGAAAGCGTTCTCTGCCAGCGCCCACCAGTCAAGCTCCGCCGACTCAAACGCCCTGGCTATAGCGATATCCGACAGGTTTTTCTCACGCATTGCCTGCCTCACCCGGGCGGGCCCATAACCCCGGCCCGCCCGCTGGCGGGCAAAACTTTCCGCGAAGCGATCGTCACTTTGCAGATTTTCTTCCACCAGCTTTTGCAATTGGGTTTCCAGCATCGCGGGGGCATCAAAACGGCGCTGCAATTTCTGGCGCAGCTCGCCAAGGGAGTGCTCACGCCGCGCCAGCAGGTTCATCGCTGCGACGCGTATATCGGCAGCACTGAATTCAGTCTCAGCGGCGTTTGCACGGCGGGTGTCCGCCGCAGGAAAGTCGGGTTCACTCATGCGAAAAAAAGGTGCCGGGGAGTGGGAGGGGATAAGTGGGTTCCCGGCACCTGTGATGAAAATGCGACTGTGGGCAAATCAAGTGCTACCTGCCGAGGATAGCTACTCCTGCTCGGCGCCAGCCTCGAGCTCAGCAGCCTTGGCCGGTGGCACATCGGGCGTCAGCATCTGCGTCCTTATCTGGGTTTCAATCTCATTGGCGACAGCGGGATTGTCTTCCAGGAACTTGGCGGCGTTGGCCTTGCCCTGCCCTATTTTGTCGCCCTTGTAGGCATACCATGCGCCGGACTTGTCGACCAGGTTCAGCTTTACCCCCCAGTCGATCACTTCACCCATGTGGTAAATGCCCTTGCCGTACATGATCTGGAACTCGGCCTGTTTGAAAGGCGGGGCCACCTTGTTTTTCACCACTTTAACGCGGGTCTCGTTACCGACTACCTCGTCGCCATCCTTGACGGCGCCGGTGCGGCGAATGTCCAGGCGAACCGACGAGTAGAACTTGAGCGCGTTGCCACCAGTCGTGGTTTCGGGGTTGCCGAACATCACACCGATTTTCATGCGGATCTGGTTGATGAAAATAACCAGGCAGTTGGTCTGCTTGATAGCGCCGGTCAGCTTGCGCATGGCCTGGCTGAGCAGGCGAGCCTGCAGACCCACATGGGAATCGCCCATTTCTCCCTCGATTTCCGCCCGTGGGGTGAGAGCTGCCACCGAGTCGATGACCAGCACGTCCACCGCACCGGACCGGACCAGCATCTCCGCCACTTCGAGCGCCTGCTCCCCGGTGTCGGGCTGGGACATGATGAGGTCCTCCACCTTAACGCCGAGCTTTTCCGCGTAGACGGGGTCCAGCGCGTGCTCTGCATCGATAAAGGCCGCTGTGCCACCGGCTTTCTGGGCCTCGGCGATCACCTGCAGGGTCAGCGTGGTTTTACCGGAGGATTCCGGACCGTAGATTTCACAGATACGACCCTTGGGCAGGCCGCCGATGCCCAGGGCGATATCGAGCCCAAGTGACCCAGTGGATATGGAGGGCATGACGACCCGCGGCTGGTCTCCCATGCGCATGACCGTACCCTTGCCGAATTGGCGATCAATCTGGCTCAGTGCAGCTTCCAGCGCTTTGACTTTATTAGCTTCCATTTTGAAAATCTCCCGTAACCGTCCAGTGATACTACTGTATATATACTCAGTGGTTTGAAAATGGATTGCAAGCCCCAAAAGCAATTAAATTCGGCCATGGCCGGATCCCCGGAAAAACCCGCCTGATAGGGCGACAGGTCGGCCGGTAACGCCCGGCCACACCGCCAAATCAGGGCAAAACTTATTATGCAATTATTTGCAGTAAGCCACACTCGCGCATGTACAGGCCCTCCCCCTGATGGTAACGTTTCCAGCCCCGGCAGTTCCGGGCAGCGGTACCGGTCGGCACAGGAGATGGAACAATGGACAGCGACACTCTCCGGCAATTGCTCCGACCCGCGGCATTCCCCCACCCCAGCGCTGATATCGCCCTGCGGGAGACCCACATCTCCTGGGTGATTCTGGGCGGCGAGTTCGCCTACAAGATCAAGAAACCGGTCAACTTCGGCTTCCTCGATTTCTCCACGCCGGAGCTTCGCCGGCATTTCTGCGAACAGGAACTGGCGCTGAACCGGCGCTACGCCCCGGCGATCTACCTGGGGCTGGCCAGGATCACGGCGGACCCGGAGGGTCCTCGCTTCGACGGCGAGGGTCCCGTCATCGACTACGCGGTGAAGATGCGCCGTTTCGACGAGAGCCAGTTGCTGGACAACATCGCGGCCCGGGGCGAACTGGCGCGCCCCCTGGTGCGCGCCGTGGCACGGGAACTCGCGGAGCGACAACGCGATGCCCCGGTCTGCCATCCGGGACCCGACAGTGACGAACCTGGCTCCCCCGCTGTCCTGCGGGAGGCCATGGCCCAGAATTTCCGCCAGGTCCGGGATTACCAACTCGCGCCGCACCAGATAGAGCAGTTGAACGCCGTCGAACGATGGAGCCTGGCGCGGTACGCGCAGCTGAAGCCACTGCTCGAGCACAGGGCGGCAGCCGGCATGGTTATAGATGGCCACGGCGATGCCCACCTGGGCAATATCGCCCTGATCGACGGTGCCGTGCGCCTGTTTGACTGCATCGAGTTCAATGCCGCCCTGCGAGTGATGGACAGTATCGGCGAGATAGCCTTCCTGAGCATGGATCTGGAGGCCAGGGGGCACGGCGGCGAGGCTCACTGTGTGCTGGCGGACTACCTGGAGTACCGCGGCGACTACGCCGGCCTGCCACTGCTGCAACTCTACCGCTGCTACTTCGCCATGGTGCGGGCCAAGGTCGCGCTGCTGCGTGAACCTGCAGGGACCGGTTCTATCCAGGGCTCCGGAGCCTACAACGAGCTCTGTCGCTACCTCTCCCTGGCGCACAACTACTGCCAGCCGACAGCCATATTTCTCGCCATCACCCACGGTGTCTCGGGTACCGGCAAATCGACGGTGGCCGATGGGCTGGTCGCCGCGGGTGGCGCAGTGCGTGTTCGTTCAGACGTTGAGCGCAAGCGCCTGTTTGGCCTCGCGCCGGAGCAGCGCAGCGACCCGGCGGACCAGGAGCGCCTGTACAGTGCAGCGATGAGTCGCCAGACCTTCGAGCGGCTGGAGCAACTCGCGCTGATAACTCTGGAGGCCGGCTTTGCCGTGATCGTGGATGCCACTTTCCTGCACCGGCGCACGCGAGACCAGTTCCGGCACCTGGCGGAACGCCTGGTGCTGCCCTTTGTCATCATCGACTGCAGCGGCGCACCGACCGCACAATTGCGGCGTCGGTTGGAGCGGCGCCAGCAGGAGGGAGAGGACGCCTCGGAGGCAGGCGTGAGAGTGATGGAAGACCAGCTCGGTGCAGATCAGCCACTCGCCGGCGTGGAACTCGCTCACCGCATGGCGGTGGACTCCAGTGAAGATGCCGGGGTGTTGTGGCAACGACTGCGGGAAACGTTGCACCGGGCCTGAGTACTGCCGGGGCGTCGCCTCGTTACCGGATAAGCGGCTGGATCAATCCGCTTCGCAGATCGTACTGCCGTCATCCGCCACCGCGTAAAACAGGCAGTCCGATTCTGCGATGGCCGCGTTATTGGTAATCATGAACAGCTTCAGCGCCTGAGCCGGATATAACTCGCCATTGTCGATGCGCACCAGCCTGGAGACCGCACAGCGGCCGCCGGCATCAAGGGCGGTGAACAGGCTGCGCTCGGGGCCCCTGGCCCAACCCAACAGCGTGTCCGGGGACACTGCACCAAAGTTGTGGTGCTCGATGTCCTCCTTGAGGGTGATGTCGTAACTGGCGCTCGGCTGGTCCGCGTAGGTCAGGGTGACGTTGTCGTTCAATTCCAGGCGAATCGGGTCACACAGCAACTCCAGCCCCCAGTCGGTATCCCCCTGGTCGAGCACGACCGGCGCTGCGAAATAACGGCACATTCCTTCATAGGCAAGCTCATGGGCCTCCTCGTCCAGGCGCCCCCCTACCTCCACGGTCACCGTGGGAAAATTTTCCTCGCTGATTTCCATCAACGCGCCCAGCCCCAGATTGGAAACAATCAGGCGCCGGGTAAACCGTGACACCAGCGCGTCGTGCTGCCGGTCCATATAGGTACACACCCCGAAGGAGGGGCCTGACCCGGAGGTGTTGTGCATATCCACCACCGCCTCTGGATTATGGAGGCGGAGTATTTCCAGTATCTCCTGGGCCAGTTCCCCCTGGGCATCGTCAAAGGGGGGGCGGAAGCAGCGGTTCAGATCCCGGGCACGCGGCAGCATCCGGTGGCTGAACACCGGTCGCGCCAGGGCAGCGGCTACCGAAG
>Ga0210335_1462931_pt1 | contig 11536 bp, 9 predicted proteins | sample S374metaT_FD_159706 | JGI IMG/M metagenome (GOLD analysis project Ga0210335, IMG submission 159706) | Metatranscriptome of estuarine sediment microbial communities from the Columbia River estuary, Washington, United States - S.374... | ecosystem: Environmental > Aquatic > Marine > Intertidal zone... | reverse complement strand
CTACAACCGCTTGACTGATACCGAGGACCGGCGCGAGGGTGTGGCGGCATGGAACGAAGGACGCAAACCCCGCTTCAAGGGGCGGTGAACCGGGGAAAGCTAGCGATTCGGCCAGCCCCGGCATTGTTGCTGATCGCCGGGACTACCGGCTACTCCAGTATGCCGAGCATGCGCGCCCGGGCAAGCAGATGTTGCCGGGTACCCGCCTGCAGCTTGTGGAACATGTTCTTCAGGTGCCATTTGACGGTCTGGTCACCGACCCCCAGGGCGAGGGCGATTTTCTTGTTGGAGAGGTTGCCCGCCAGTAACTGCAACACTTCGGTTTCCTTGGGGGTCAGCAACGCGTTGGCCAATACCCGAGGCTGCTCCCTGCCGCGGCTGGAGCCCGAACCCCGGTTGGCCACGGCATCGCCAGCACTGCTTGCGGTCTCGGTCACCGCGCTTGCTTCTCCCGGCGAGCCCTTGCCGACAAACGCAGGGAAGGTATCGGCCAACACCCGACCCAGGCCCAGCGTTTTGGCGAGACTCACCGCCTCGCCGATCATTTCAGTGCCATCCTCACCGCGCTGCTGGACGGCGAGTGCCCTGAGCAATTGCACCTGAATAGCATCGCGTACCCGGCGTATTCTTTTCACCAGCGGATCAATGGGGTCCAGATCCGGCATCACCGAATCCCAGCGATGGCTGACAATTGCCGCATAGGCGCGGGCCACGCCAATTTGCGAGGCCACCAGTGGTTGCACTATGCCCCAGCCGGATGCCTGCGCTTGTTCCAACCGTTCCAGGGCCCCGAGGCGCGCCTGGCAGGCCTTGTCCTGATGCTGCAGCGCAAGCATGCGGATTTCCTCCCCCAGGCTGGCGACGCACAACCGGGGCAGGCCACGGGAATCTCCTATCGCCCGCAACTGCTCGATCAGGTCGTGGGCCCTGCTCTGGGTTCCCGCCGCGGATGCCAGGCGCGCGGCTGTCAGGTAGCCGTGGATGATGGCGTCAGGGGGGGCGTGGCGCTCCAGCACATCCAGCCGGTCGGCCAGTAACAGTCTGGCTTCATCGAACAGTTCCCGGTCCCACAACACAGCGGCCAGGGTCGCTGCCAACATGGTCGCGATCGGGCTGCGCCGACCGGACTCCGCTTCGGCCCGCGCCAGCGCCAGCCGCAACACATCTTCTGCCAGGGCTATCTGGCCCTCCCACAGGTAAGTGAAACCTGACACCCAGGCAGACCAGCCCTGGGCATAACTGAGTTCGGCAGCGCGAGGGAATTTTTGGAGCCGATGCAGCAGATGATTCGCATTCTCGGGCTTGCCATGGAACAGCTCCAGCGCCGCCAGCAGGTTGGTGCCAACTATTTGCTGGTGCGCCGGCTGAGCCTGCAATGATTCTCGCCAGGGTGAGATGTAGTCCTGCAGGCGGTCAAAATCGTCATTGAAAAACGCGGCTGTGGCGCAAATCTCCGCCGCCTCACAGCGCCAGGCAGAGTCCACCGCGGAATCCTCCATTATCGGCACTACCAGTGCCGCCGCCTCCGCGTGCCGTTCACCCTGGGCGAGAGCCCAGCCCGTGGCGATGCGCAGTTGGGGCCGGCGCCGGATCTCGTCTGCCGGCAGGTGTTCGAGCCACTCCAGCACCCGCGATACCCTGCCCTGGGTCATGATGCCGTACAGGCAGCGCTCGATGAGATCGAAAGCAAAGGTTTCGTCTCCCGCCAGGCGGGCTTGTTGCGCGGCCTCCTCGAACAGCTCGCGCTCTGCCAGCCAGTGCGCAGCGCGGGCGTGTAATCGGCGGCGGTGTTCCAGCGGCAACCGATCAAAGCGTTCAAGGAGAAACTCGCGGGCGATAGGGTGAATCCGCAGCCAATCGCCGCTCACCACATCCTGGAAAATCGGGGTCGCATCGCGCAGGTGGGCGAGCATGGCGGCGCTGTGTTCGTTTTCCGTCAACCACTGGCACAGTTCGGGGTGAACCCGGTCGAGACAGGAGATGTCCACCAGGAACATCACTTCCTCGACCGGCAGCCGGTTAACCAGCACCTCCATGAAATAATGCTGCAGGTCGCCGCTGCGGGACGAAAACTCGGCGATGGCTTCCCGCGGGTTGGCCCGCTTGACCACGCTGGACTTGGCCAGCTGCACTCCCAGTGGCCAGCCCTCGGTCAACTCGTACAGGCGCACACAGGTATCCTTGTCGATTCCGGGCGCGGGGCCGGCCTCCAATACCTGCGTGGTCTCCTCCAGGGTGAAGCATAAATCGTCCGCATGCAGGTGAAGCAGGCGCCCGCTGGCAATCAGTTCGGCGAAGTTCAGCGGTAATGCCCGGCGGTAGGCGAGGATAATCCTGAGGTTGGCGGGTGCGTTGAGCAGCAGGTACATCAGCATGGACCTGGCGGTGGCCTCCGGAAGATTGTGCGCATCGTCCAGCATCAGTTCCACGTCGACCGCCATACTGGCCACTTCCGCCAGCCATACGGTCAGCGCCTCAAGTTCACCCTGGTGGCGAACCGGTGCGCTGCCGCCATCGCGCACAAAGCTGCCCGAGCCGCTGCCGATGCTCAGGGCTACGTAGAGGCCGCGCACGAAACTAACGCCGTCGTCGTGCTCATCCAGGGTCAGCCAGGCGACGATCGCACCGGACTCCAGTGCCTCACGGCGCCACTGCAACAGCAGGGAAGTCTTGCCATAGCCCACTGCTGCCTGCAGGGCAATGAGGAAATGGTCGCTCTGGTTGCCCCTGTTCAGCCCCAACCGCTCCCGGTACAACAACGACCGGGATGCCCTGGGGGCGGTGGCCTTCAGGATCAATCGGGGATCGTTGGTGTGCTGTTCCATATGGCGCGAAAGTCTAACAGCGATCGTTGCCCGCGTCACAGCGGTCTGGGGGGTCTGAACCGGGCCCACCCCCCCGAGGGAACCTTACCCCACCTCTTGGGGGGGGTGGGGACGCCTGCCAGTTGCTACATTGACTGCTATATAGACCGCCCGCTGGAGCTAGCGTGGCAGGTGTGATTAGACGCTCCCGTGGCTGACAATCAAAGGCTCACAGGGATACAGGAGATATCTGACATGGCACATTCCATACAGGGCGTTGTTTCGTTGGGCTCGTCGCTGCTGCGACCGACCCGCGGCGCAATCGCCATTGGCCACCGCAAGGCGCCGAAAAAGACGCTGGTCCTGTACGAGGCGGAATACTGCCCCTACTGCCGCTATGTTCGCGAAGCGCTGACCGCGCTGGACCTGGATGCGCTGATCTACCCGGTTCCCAAAAAGGGCAGCCGTTTCAGGGAGCAGTTGGTTGCCGCTGCCGGTAAGGCCCAGGTCCCATTCCTCATCGACCCCAATACCGGCGACAAACTGCATGAATCCGATGCCATCGTAAAGCACTTGTACCAGGAATACGGTCCCAGGGGTGCGAAGGTTCCGCCATTGGGCATCAAGTCATCCCTGAACGCGACCCTGCTGCGCACGGGCAAGGGTATGTTCGCCAAACCGGGCAAGACGCCGGCAAAGCCGCTGGAGCTTTACTCCTTTGAAGCCAGCCCCTATGCGCGCCTGGTCCGCGAAACCCTGTGTGAATTGGAACTGCCCTTCCTGCTGCACAATGTGGGCAAGGCACCGGGGAAACTGGGCGAGTGGCTGCCGCCGGAGTTACGCCACAAGCGCGGCTATACTCCCGAGACCAAAAATCGCAAACGCCTGGCCAAGCGCGGTGGCAAAGTGATGATACCGTACCTGGTCGACCCCAATACCGGGACAGCCATGTACGAATCCGCTGACATCCAGCGCTATCTGCGCACAACCTATCGCACCTGACTTCTTGAGGAACGCACCATGCATGACCCGATAACTGTCGCCAAAGCCGTCGCTTCCCTGGGCACCTCCCTGCTGCGGGTCAACCGCGGCCTGATGGTAAAAGGCAACCGCCAGACACCGGCGAAAACCCTGGAACTGTACGAGGCCGAGTACTGCCCCTACTGCCGACATGTGCGCGAGGCGCTCACCGAGCTCGATCTCGATGCGATGATCTACCCGATCCCAAAGAACGCCAAACGTCATGTCGCGCGCCTGGTGAAATTGGGGGGCGAGAAAAAAATACCGTTCCTGCACGACCCCAATACCGGGGTCAAGCTGTATGACTCGGAAGCCATCGTGAAGTACCTGTACGAGCAATACGCCCTGGAAGGTGAGCCGGTGCCAGAGCGCCAGATTATCACCTCGACCATGGCGTCGTTGACGCGGGCAAAGTTCGGCGGCATGTACGCGGTGCCCAACAAGCCCGCGAAAAAACGCCTGGAGCTCTACTCCTTCGAGGCCAGCCCCTACGCCCGCCTGGCGCGCGAAGTGCTGTGCGAGCTGGAAATCAAGTACCTCTTACACAACTGTGGCAAGACGCCCGGCGGCCACTCCGACTACTACCCGCCGGAGATCCGCCATGAAAAGATGAAAAACTACATGCCGGGAACGGAAAACCGGCGCAAATTCCTGGAGCGCACCGGCTTCATCATCATGCCGTATATCTTCGACCCCAATACGGGCGTAGAGATGCATCAGTCAAAGGATGTGATCGCGTATCTGCGCAAGACCTACGGGGCTTGAGCAGGTTTACGCGGTCGCCCGCAGGCGGCCGACAATCCACTGCCCTTGGTAACCAATAATGATAAATGAAATTCTAAACCAGGCCGTAGGCCCGGTCATCGCTATCTTCCTGGTCACGGCCATGTTCAGCCTGGGGCTGGACCTGACGATTGGGCAGATCGGCCTGGCGCTGCGCAAAAGGCGCCTCGTGCTGGTTTCGCTACTGGTAAACTTTGTGGCGATTCCGTTGCTGGCCATCGCCATCAGCCGGATCATTCCAATGGAGAGGGCGCTGCAATTGGGGATAGTGCTCTATGCATTTTCAGCCGGCACGGAAGGCGGGCCGAAATTCGTGCAAATGGTGCAAGGTAATACCGCCTTTGCCTTCGGGTTGCTGGTGCTGATGCTGATTTTCACCGTTACCCTGGTGCCCCTGCTACTGGCCTGGGTGATGCCCGGGGCACACATTCCGATCACGGCACTGATAGGCAAATTGCTACTGGTGGTAGCCCTGCCCATCGGCTTGGGCCTGTATATAAATGGGCGATACGCGAAGCTCGCAGCCAGGCTCAACCCCATTTTCCACCGGCTGGCAATGGTGCTGCTGTGGTTGCTGTTCGTGCTGCTTGTTTACGTTAACCTCGATGCGATCGCGACCTTGCCCACCAACGCCCTGCTGGCTGGCCTGCTGTTCTTCGTTGCGGCCTTTGCCGTTGGCTATCTGGGTGGCGGGCCAGCACAGGAAAACCGGCGCGCGCTGGCTATCATGAGCTTCGCCCGCAACGGCAGTATTTCGATGATGATAGCCAGGGAAGTATTCACTGACGACCCACAGGTGCTGGTCATGGTGACCGTCATGGCGGCGGCATCAGTCATTCTGGCTGTGCTGGCGGTCGTATGCCTGCGCCCTCTGGGTAACCAACCGGGGGTATAATTACCCAGGGGCATCACCCAGGCACCCCGGCAGCGCTGCTATTTAGCTGGCCGGGGCTTCGCTACGGGGACAGATTTTGGTTTGTTACCCACGCCCGGGGCAGGCCTTGTCTGCACGTCATCGTCGGGGTAGCGGCGTATTGCGCCCACCGCGCCAGTCTTCAGGCAGCCTTGTCTCCCGCGGTCTCGTCGTAGTCTGTCACGTAATCCACCATGCTTCTCCACACCTCCCTGAAGGGGCGCTTTGCCTCCCGCGCCAGCAGGAGCACGACCACCGGCGCCGCAGACCAGAAGACTCCGCTCATCACGATTTCATCCAGCAGGCGACTGTCGTTGGCGGGGTTGCCCCTGAAGCGCGACAACATCGCATCCCAGGTGTTCGCCCCGCGGTTGGCGATATCCATTACCCGGGCGACAAGTTCGATCTCCTCGATCTCGCGCGGGCTGTAGTGCTCCCTCAGTTCCTGCAGCAATTCCGGGGATACCTCGCCGTAGTTGGCGGACACGAGCGCGCGAACATAGGAGATGGCCACCCATTTACTCCGGTCAAAGCCTTCGGGGTCCATGTTTTCTATATGCGCCAGTTCCTCTTCCGGAACGCCTGACAGGTACGCCCACTCGTGGTGGCCCCAGGTGCAGTAACGGCAATCGTTCAACTTCGCCACCGCCAGCATGAGCTCCTCGCGAAAACCCGGGTCAAGCTCTTGCTTACCCCAAATCTGGTAGATCATGGATGCCTGTGGCGCGAGCGAATACAGGCTTCCGGCAAACTCCCTGGCGGTCATGGTGCGCTTACGATATCCACCAAAAGGGCTGCTTGTTTTTTTCCGGCTGACACGCGAACGCACGGCGTGTACCAGGCCTTTCTTCGGGGCTGCCGGGGCGCTCTTGGTTGCGGGTGCTTTAACAGCAGCGGCCTCGCGAGGCGCGGATTTCGCGGCAGTGGACTTGCGGCTGGCCGTTTTTTTCCCGGCAGCGGCCTTGCGAGCGCTGGTCGATCGCCCGGGGCTTTTGTTCGAAGCGGTAGTTTTGGCTGCAGGCACTGGATTACCTCATCTTGTGAGCGATTAGTTGGTCTCAAAGTTCTGGCGGCAGGCTTCACGCACGACACGCCGCAACACTTTGCCCACAGGGCTCAGCGGCAGTTGCTGCGCAAAACTGATTGTCCGGGGTACGTTGTAGGCGGCAAGTCTTTGCCCGACAAACTCGCGCAGTGCCTCACCATCAATCTCTTCCCCACCGCGCAGGACCACCTCTGCATGGACCCATTCGCCACAGCTCGGGTCCGGAATACCCACCACTGCCGCCATCATCACGGTCTCGTGGGCCATAAGCGCCGCCTCGACCTGGTTCGGGTAGACGTTACACTCCTTGTGCACAATAGTGTCCTTGAGCCGGTCGAGCACATATAAATAGCCCTCGGAATCAATCCGGCCCACGTCTCCGGATTTCCAGAAGCTGTCGCAGAATTCTTCCGCCGTTTTCTGTGGGTTGTGCAGGTAACCCATGCAGATGGTGCGTGAGCGCATCCAGATCTCGCCGTCCTCCCCATCCGGCACCGGCTTGCCATGGTTGCCCATGATCACCACTTCAACGCCGGGAACAATTCTGCCGGCGGAAGACAGATGTGCCTCCCTGCCGTTCGCGTCGGGAAAGTGTTCGGCCTTGCCGAGACAGCTCACCGCACCCGCGTGCTCGGAGCTGCCATAGAGCTGAACGAAGATATTGCCAAACTGCTCGCGCAACTGCTTCAGCCGCGTAGGGTTCATCGGCGAGGCGCCGTAGTACATGGTGGTAAGTGAAGAAAGGTCGTGGTCTTTCACCTCCGGGGCTTCCAGCATGTGATACAGCATGGACGGCACCATCAGCGAACAGGTAATCCGCTCGCGCTCGACGGTCTGGCAAAAGGTCAACAGCGAGCGATCGTTCATGGTGACGGTGCAACCACCCTTGAACAAAACCGGGAAATATACGATGCCGCTGGCATGGCTGATCATGCCGAAGTGCAGCATGCGCTCACTGCGCGCGGCCATCGGGTCAGCGGTGGCATAATGCAGGTCGCGTCCGCCCAACAGGTTGTCGATGCTGTACATCACCGCCTTGGGGGCGCCGGTGGTACCGCCGGTGAAACGCAGCACCATGCAGTCCTGGCGGCTGTCACTGGTCACACCGGGATTGGTATCCCTGACGCCATCCAGCAGGTCCCAGAAATGCAGTACGTCGGCATATTCCGGCCCCGGTGGATCCATGCTGATGATGGTCATTCCGTGCTTTTTCAACAACTCGTAGTGAGTGGGCAGCAATTCGGCCTCGACGAAGACAACCCTGGGCTTGACCAGGCTGAGCTGGGTCTCCTGGGTTTCCAGGGAGTCGGTCGTGTTGGAATAGCAGGCCGTGGCCTCACCCTTGAACGCGGTCATCCAGCCCAGTACAGACAGGTTGTCATTGTTCAAGATGTTGTACCAGACATCACCACGGCGCAATTCCAGACGCCGCATCATCATGTTCACGATGCGATTGCTAAGGTGATGGAACTCCCTGAAGCTGTACCGACGCCCCCGCTCGACATTGACCACGCATTCGGCGTCACCATAGGTCCTGGCGAGGTTCTCACTGATATTTGAAAAGTCTATATGCATTGGCCTGTTCTCCCGTTGCTGGACACAGGATCTGACTGGTTGATTGTCAGTATATACTTTAGGCCTTGCCCGGCAGATTGAACCCCCCAGAGTGGGGGGGGCAGGAGTAGGGCTGGCACAGTATTGTAGGACCCCTGTGTAACATTGCGTCACCGGACTCTGCAGAAGCAGGGTCTGTCATAGCAAGAGTGGGAGAGTTTAATGGATATGAGTTCCGACAAGTGGCTGCGACAATCCGCCCTGGTCATGCGCCTGGTGGGCTGGTTTCTCTGCATCGGCCTGATAGCAATGCTGTTAATTTACCCCCCCGGTTTCCTGTGGGGCGCACACCCGGAGCAATTCCCGCATATCGGCCCGGCCCACCCCGCGTCGCCCCATGACGCCCTCCACCCCTATCTTTACATGCTGGCCGCCATGTATGTCGCCCTGGGTATCCTGCTGGTACGCGGCGCCCGGGATCCACTGGCCAACGTGGCACTGTTTGACTACGGCATACTGGCAAACTTGTTGCACGCCCTGGTCATGATTCCGCAGGCGTTCTATTACCCCAACGAGCACGCCCATCTCTGGGCCGACATACCGGGCCTGTTCGTGATCTGCGCAATGCTCTGGTACCGGCACCCGAACCGGATGCCGGCCGCGATTCGAAACAGCTGATATAAGCGACAAGAACGTGCTAGACACTATCATTATTGGCAGTGGCTTTGGCGGTAGTGTCGCCGCCAACCGGCTGGCCCTGGCCGGGCAGAAGGTCCTGGTGCTGGAGCGCGGCCCCTGGCGCGATTCGGTGCCGGTGCGCTCCATGGGGGTGGAACGGCGCGCTCCCTTCCCCTACGGTATGAAGGCCATTACCCACCTGCTCCGGGGCGCGCAACTGGGCGGCCGGCGCCTGAACCTCAACAAGGCCGGGATGTACGAGTTCTTTTCCTTCCCCGGCCTGATGGTGCTGGCGACATCGGCCGTGGGCGGAGGCAGCACTGCCTATGGCGGACTGCTGCAGACGCCCCACGACCCTCGCTACTGGGAGGGTCATCACCCGGAACTGGACCCCACCGTTATCGAGGCTTACTACCCCAAGATCCTCGCCGATCTCGGCGCCACGCCATTTACGCCCGACCTTCAACTGCCGAATTCCATCTGGACCCATTTCCCCTCGCAGCCGGGTAACCGCTGTACCCCTGCCGCGCAGCAGCCTGACATGGCAATGCTGCTGCCGGGCACCCTCGCCGAGGCCGGGCGGGCGGTCACCACGGACGCCGGGATAGAGCGTCGCTACTGTGCCTTTGACGGGGACAGTTTCCTGGGATCACGGGGTGGCGCCAAGGCGTCGGCGGATTTCATTTACCTGGGGCCTGTACTCAGCAGGGGCGCGACGGTACGGGATCTGTGCGAGGTCAGCCGGATAGAGCCGATCGCTACCCGCGGTAGCCAGGGCTACAGGGTTCATTTCACCGATCTGGCCACCCGCAGGCCGGAGCTGGTAAAGGCGAAGCGGGTGGTACTGGCCGCCGGCACCATGAACACGCTGCGTCTGCTGTTCGCGGGCAGCCGGTCACCCGGCGGGCTGGCGCCGATGCCGGCTCTGGGACAGCGCTTCGGCGCCAACTGCGACCTGATGGGCGCGTGGATGAGAAAGCCCGGCGCCTGGTCCAGTTTCAGCTCAACACCTTCGATAGGTTCATTTGCAGTGAGCGGAATCGACACCCCGGAATTCGGGATGGGGGGCTTCCCGGGGCTGGATTCCCTGCCACTGCCGGCATTTGTGAAACGCCGGCTGGCGCGCTGGATTTTCATCTACGGAATGGGGACGGACAGCGGCAAAGCCACCGCAGGCTTCGAGCGCGAGCGCCTGACGGTTCAGTACGACGAACGCCAGGAACCCCTTTTTGGGGATATACGCACCGCCTTTGGCCTGCTGGAAAGCGAAAGCGGAGAACCGGTTCGCGCCCTGCCCAAACCGTTTACCGTGCACCAGTGGGGAGGCGCCGGCCTGGGCCCCGACCCGCAGCGGGGGGTAGTCGACCACCGCGGCGAGGTCTACGGCAACCCGGGCCTGTTCATTGCCGACGGCGCGGCGCTGCCCGTGGCGGTGGGGGCACCTCCCTCGGTGGCGATCGCGGCCTGGTCACATTACGTGGCGGACGCATTGGCACAGGCGAGCGGCTGAATCATTGCCGATTTAGCCATTGTCCAATTGTTCGCCACTGCCGGACTTTTGCCGGGATCAGTCCTGCCCAGTTGTGCATTTCGGTGCGATTTGCAACGGGATCTGACCCCTAAAAAGGGGTCAGATCCCAAAAAGCGGTTCCATCGTTGCTTTGGGCAAGGCCCTGGCGATTACCCTGCCAGTTTATGTTGTATTGGTCCTCAGTCAGGCCACCTAGTCATCCGAATCGTCTGAGTCGTCTGAGTCGTCTGAGTCGTCTGAGTCGTCTGAGTCGTCTGAATCATCCGAGTCATCTGAATCGTCTGAATCATCCGAGTCATCTGAATCATCTGAATCATCCGAGTCATCTGAATCATCTGAATCATCCGAATCATCCGAATCATCCGAATCATCTGAATCATCGTCCGAGTAATATTTTGGCCTGAAATCCCGGAGTTTGGCTTTTGCTACCAGTTGGGCGACCTCCTCTCCCGCAGGCAGGAAGAGTCCCAGTTCGGTGTTAAAAAGATCGGATGCCTCCTGGGTCAGCGCCAGTCCCAGCTGCATCGTGGTTACTTTCCCATTGGGGTTGAGGGACGCGGTGGAGTTGTCGAAGATCGCAATATCGAACAGAGGCACAACCCCGGAGAGACTGCCATTTATCTGCACCAGACCGGTAACCCGGGGCTTACCCTCGTAGCTTTCCAGACTCAGGTTGTGCAACTTGACTTTAGTGCCATCAAGCGCGGTAAACCGCAGGCCACCCGCGTGATTGACTTCGCCAATGAATCCGTTCAGGTCGAATGCACCGCCACTGACCGGTAGCCGGACGTTCCGTGTTTTGGATTGCTTTTTAGCCGGCCCTACCGGCCCGGTTGTTATGCCCGCCGAATCCAGCGCCTGTAAAAAGCTCTTCTCCAGCTCGAGCAAGCTCTCGCTTGCCTGGCTTTTCACCTGGAGAACCGGTGCCGCATATGATTGACCACCGGTAACGCTGAGTAAAACAACAGAACTTGCCACTATCTTCTTCATATCGAGTGTCCCGATCAATGTGATGTAAACTGCATCTGGCAAAGACCTGGTTGCCGTATGTGTTTTCAATTTTTGTTTTATGGACCAGCGCAGGCATGATTTCAAGCGATTGTTTGAAAAATATCCCGATCGCCATCAGCTATCGCCCAAAACGCGATGACTATCTGCCGGTGGTCGTAGCGGCCATCCGTCGCCATATGGGCGATTGGCCGATCGTT
>Ga0210335_1111078_pt1 | contig 12190 bp, 8 predicted proteins | sample S374metaT_FD_159706 | JGI IMG/M metagenome (GOLD analysis project Ga0210335, IMG submission 159706) | Metatranscriptome of estuarine sediment microbial communities from the Columbia River estuary, Washington, United States - S.374... | ecosystem: Environmental > Aquatic > Marine > Intertidal zone... | reverse complement strand
TGATATCGGCGACCATCCCCTCCTGCAGTCTGCCCCTGACCTGCATGGCCTCTATGCCGGTGTCACCGAGGTACTTTGCCGGGTTGTAACTGGAGGCGGCCAGGATCTGCATCAACGGGATATCCTTCTCCCGCGCAGTGCGCAGGCAGGTGCCATGCGAGCGCGCCAGCCGCGGGTGCGTTTTGGGTATCTTGTCGTACAGGGTAGCCCATGCCGGCTCGTCATTCCAGTCGCCCGGCAACCGGCACCAGTCGGGAATTGCAGCGGGATCCATCTTATGCAGCACGATCTGCGTTGCCGGTGCCCTGGCCAGCACCTCCTGGCAGGATTCCGGGGGGTAGAACTCACCGGTCCTGGGATCCTGCATGGTTCCTTAATAGCGCTTGCCCGGCTTTTCAACCCACGCCTCGGCCTGCTGGTACTGCAGGGCATACTGCTCGCCATCGTGCTCTCGCTGTTCAACCACAAGGGCCCGCGTGCATTTCGCAAAGACAGGCCGCACAGGCGGCTGCTATCTGTGCATGTATGTGAAACAGCTTTTCATGGAGCTTGCGCTCGGCGCTGCTGATGTTCATGGACTCTTGGGCCTCGACCCAGTGGGTCAATTCTGGATGCTATTTGACATCCGTTGTTTTCGCTTTAATCGGGCCCGGTCGCCGACGAGACGCCCCGCGCCGCGCGGCCGGGCGCCTTGATGATCCCGGCATCGAGCAGGCGTTCGATTTCCGCATCCTCCACACCGATTTCCCGTAGCGTCTCGATGCTGTGCTCGCCGAGCTCCGGGGGCGGGGAGTCCACGTAGCCGTTGTTGCCCTGGGCAAGAAAGCCAACGCCGGGAAGCGGGACGGTTTCGCCCAGCCCGGGGACGAATACCTCGTGTTTGAAACCACGCTCCGCCGTATAGGGTTGGTCGATCATTTCTGGCAGGGTGCGAATTTTACCGGCTGGCACGTGCACCCGGGCCAGCAGGTCCTCCCAGGCATCTGCAGTCTTCCCCATGAATGCCTGCTGCAATTGATCGCCCAGAAGCTCGCTGACATCCGGGTGATTGCGCCAGTCCTGCACCCGCTGGTCCTCCCAGAGCAATTCCAGTCCCAGTGCACGCAGCAGCGCCTCTGTCTGCTGCGGGGTATTCGCCACCACTACCAGCGAGCCCTCGGCGGCCTCGTAGAGGCCGGAAAAGGGGCTGCCCGAGAAGGACCGGTTGCCGCGCAGGGCGCTGGGCATGTTGGAGATGTACTGCAGCGCAAATACCGGGCCAAGCAGTGACATGGCGCAATCGAGCATGGCAACGTCGAGCACTTCCCCCCGGCCGGTGCGCACCTGCTTGCTGATTGCCGCCGATATGGCGAAGGCCGCCATCAGGCCGGTGGCATAGTCGATGATGGGTGAACCGGTCATGACGGGCCCGCTCTCCTGTGTACCCGTGATCGATACCAGGCCCGACATCGCCTGTACCACATCGTCGTAGGCCATGCGCTTGCGCCAGGACGTCTGCTGCCCGAAGCCGCTGATGGAACAGTAGACCAGGCGACTGTTCAACCCGGTCATGGCCGTGGCGCCCAGGCCGAACTTATCGAGCACTCCGGGGCGAAAATTTTCCACGACCACGTCGGCGTCGGCGATCAGTCTGCGCACCAGTCGCTGGCCCTCTTCGCGACTGATATCCAGCGCCAGGGAGCGTTTATTGGCATTGGTGGCGAGAAAGCCCGCGGCCATGCGCGCCTCGCGACGTCCGACGTGAAAGTCGACCATGCGCGCCAGGTCGACCGATTCCGGGTGCTCGATGCGGGTGACGTCGGCGCCCAGCAGGCTCAACTGGTAGGTACAATACGGACCGGCCAGTACGTGGGTTAGATCGATGACCTTGACACCTTCGAGCATTCTTGACATGGAACTCTTCCTCAGCGGTTAACGCATTACAGCGTATACGATCATCACGCAGCTTCTATTTGTTATTTGGTGCGTATAACTTTGCCATTCCCGCAGCCCGCGTGGCCAAATTACACCAGACGCAGGGCGGAGTGCGCGAAATGTCAAGTAGCAGGCGGATACTGACAAGTATTCGATCGGCCCGGAGGCTATCTTCCGTGACAGGTTCGATGCATAAGGGCCTTGAGGGCAGGGTCCGCTCCCTTGGGCGGCAATACACCGGAAGCGACGCGGTTGCTGGCATTGACAGCACCCTGAGCAATACAGGCACCCATGAAGGCAGATACCCAGGCAATGAGGCAAGATACGCAGATTGACACTTACCCGGGTCTCGGCGCGGCCAATTTCGCGGTGGTGCTGCTATTCCTGACCTATGTGCTGTCGTTCGTGGACCGGCAGATACTCGCGCTGATGGTTGGCCCCGTTCGGGACGCTTTTGGCATCACCGACTTCCAGTTCAGTATTCTGCACGGCGCCGCCTTTGCCATTACATACGCCATTGCCGGCCTGCCCCTGGGCCGCCTCGCCGATCGTTTTACCCGGGTTGGCATAGTCTCCGGCAGCGTCGCATTCTGGAGCGTGGCGACCTGCCTGTGCGGTGTCGCCCGCAGCTACCCCCAGTTGTTCTTGACGCGCATGGCCGTGGGGATCGGCGAGGCGGGATTTGCACCCTCGGCCTACTCGATCATTTCCGACAGCTACCGGCCGCAACACCTCGGCTACGCCATGGCATTCCTCAAATCGGGTGTCTATGTGGGCTCCGCGGTGGCACTGGTGCTGGGAGGGTTGTTGATCGATTTCTACACAGATATCGGACCTACCGAGTGGCCGCTGGTCGGCACCGTGCACCCCTGGCAGGCCACGTTCATCACGGTGGGGATGCCCGGACTCGCCCTGGCGCTGGTGGTCCTGTTGCTGCGCGAGCCCACGCGCAAGGGCGTTGCGGTATCCAGCGACGGCAGAACAGAGCTCGCGACGCCCGTGGTGCTGAAATTCCTGTGGGACAGGAAGCGTACCTATCTGTCGCTGTTTGTCGGCTCATCCATGCTGTCGATGGCCGCCTATGGCAGCACCGCCTGGTACCCGGAGTTCTTCATCCGCACCTACGGCGTGTCGCGGGCCGAGGCGGGAGCCAGCTACGGCACCCTGGTATTCGTGTGTGGCCTGTCCGGTATCATGATGGGCCCGTGGATGGCGGGGCTGCTGGCCAGGCGGCACACGGACCACTACGTCAGGGCGATCCTGTATGCCTCCATAGCCGCATCGGTGCCCGCCATCGCCGCGCCATTGGCGGGAAGCAAGACAGCCACCATGGTGCTGCTGGTCCCTGCGCTGTTTTTTGGTTCCGTCTACCTGGGGATCATGGCAGCGTCGTTCCAGCCGATCACCCCCAACCAGATGCGGGGCCTGACCACGGCACTCTACCTTTTCCTGACCAACATCATGGGCCTGGCCGTGGGTACCTCGGTGATGGCCGCCTTCACCGACTTCATTTTCCAGGATGATGCAATGCTGCACTACTCCATTGCCACGGCCAACGCGCTGTTCTATCCCCTGGCGATCATGCTGTTCGCTTACGGGCTGAAGGGCTACCGGGCCAGTATGGCTGAAGCCGGCAACTGGCAGATCGACTGACCCACAGGCTCCCGACGAACAAACAGAGGCAGACAATACCGTGACAGATCCAGACGAGCTGCTACTTGCAGACAACGGCCACGTGCGCACGCTGACCATTAACCGTCCGCAGCGCAAGAATGCGCTCAGCCGTTCTCTGATCGCCCGCCTGAGCGAGGCCATCATCGATGCAGGCGCCGACCCGGATGTCTGGGTACTGGTGCTGGCTGCCACCGGCGACGTGTTCTGCGCCGGTATCGACGTAAAAGACATGGCGGCAGCGGACCAGGCCGGCGACCGCCCTTTGCACCCCAACCGCGGCCTGGCGCGAAACTTTCACGAACTGCTGGCCAGCTTCGACAAGCCCACGATCTGCGCCATCGACGGGCACTGCCTGGCAGCGGGTGCCGAGCTCGCACTGGCCTGTGATATCCGTATCGCGGGTGAAGGCAGCACCATCGGACTGCCGGAAGCCAAACGCGGCATGGGCGCCAATTTCGCCAGCGTCGTCCTGCAGCGCGTCATACCCCGGGGCATCGCCCTGGAAATGCTCTATACCGGCGAGCCCATCAGCGCCCGGGACGCGGCTCACTGGGGCCTGGTCAACCGCCTGGTGCCGGCGGGCGAAGCCACTGCGACCGCCCTGGCCTTTGCCGAGGGCATCGCTCGCAACAGCCCGGTTTCACTGCGCCGCATCAAGGCCATGTCCCTGAAGAGCCAGTCCCTGGGCCTGCTGGAGGCACTGCACCTCGACGCTGGCCCCGACCCCTACAGCAGCGAGGATCGGCGCGAGGGTATCGCTGCGTTCGTGGAAAAGCGCGAGCCGAACTGGAAAAACCGCTAGGTCTCCGCAGACGCCCTCTGTGGCGGAGCCGCGCCGGCGGACTCCTCCAGCAGCTGCTTTTTCCATTGCCGAGGTGACATACCGTAGTGCTTGCTGAACGCCTTCGAAAAGGCGCTGATGTCCTGGAAGCACAAACGCTGGGCGATGTAGGTAATGGGTATGTCGCTCTGCAGCAGCAGGCTCTCGGCGAGTTCGAAGCGGACCTCGTTGAGCAGCGCCGTAAAACTGGTACCCGACTCCTTGAGCTTTTTCTGGATAGTCCGCGACTGGAAGGGAATGCGCAGCGACAGGGCATCGATATCGGGCCGCCCTGCCGCCAGGTTCCGGCTGATAAGGTGTCTCACCAGCTCGGTGAAATCACGCGTCTCCTGCAGTTGGCGCGAAGCCAGGTAATCGACCATCAGGTCGTGGAGACCGTCATCCTGGGTGGCGATGCCCAGCTCCAGCAAGCGAGCGGGAAAATTGAGGGAATTGATCTCCGCATCGAAATACAAGGGGCAGCGGAAAAAGGCCTTCAGCTCGGCTCTGATCCCGGGATCCCTGAAGGTGAGGGATACGGAGGTGAGCTCAAACCTGCCGCCGCTGGCCTTAAGCAACATCAGGTACAGGGAGCCCAGTAACAGGATCGACGCCTGGGGATACCGCGCGGCCTCACTCGACGGCGGTGTCCTTGAAAAACAGGCGGTATCCCTCTGTACCTCCAGGGCGTAGTCAATACCCAGGGTCCGAGTGCGCAGGTGATCCATCAGACCCAAGATGGCCTGCCGCAGATTCTTCGACGAGTAGGTGTAGATCTGGAGTTCCTTCGCGTAATTCGACGCCACCCTGTGCCGGGCGAGCAGCAGCGCGAAATCCCGACGCCCCACCTCCACGGCGGCATTTTCGAGTAGCTGGCAATGCAGGGCATAGGGGATCAGCCCGTCTGCATCGCTGAACAGGGCGTGGGAAATGCCGGTTGCCTCGATCAGACGGGTGTCGCTGCCCCCGAGCTCTTTAACCAGTTCCAGCAGGCCGTCGAGCGACCTGGCAGTCATGTAGGCAAGCATCTGGTTTACCTGCTGTGAATTGCACGCTGTGACTTCATGCCCTCTGGTCGCATACGGACAAATACCGTGCGCAAACGGACAATAATGTAAGGGTAGCATTTGCCTATCATTTCGCAATCGGTATTCCGGGGCATCAAGACGACTTACCTGGCAACATCTATAACAAAGCAAACTTGCATCGAGAGGCGCCACAAATGAATTTTGAACTGCTGGAAGAGCACCGCGCACTGCAGGACCTGATCGCGCGATTCGTGAGCGATGAACTGCTGCCGCTGGAGCCGCTGGTGCTGGAGCGTGAAGCGCAGGGCAAGGGCAGCCACCTGACTGCTGAAGAGCAGGCACGGCTGAACGCCCGGGCCGGGGAAATCGGCGTGTACGGGCTCGACGCCCCGGAGGACGTCGGCGGCATGGATTTACCCGAGGTGGCCATGGTGGGTGTTAACGAGGAGATGGGCAAGACCATCACCCCCTTTGTCCTGCCGCCGGACTCCCCCAACCTGCGCATGCTGATGAAGGCAGTCGATGACCGGCAGCGCGAAGCCTACCTTGCGCCCCACGTGCGTGGCGAAACCATCAGCGCCATCGGCATCTCTGAGCCCGGCGCGGGCTCCGACCCCGCCCAGATGAAGTCCACGGCGGTGCGCGACGGCGACGACTGGATACTGAATGGCCGCAAGATCTGGATCAGCCGCGCCGATGTGGCTGATTTCACCATCGTGATGGCCATCACCGACAAGAACAAGGGTGCGCACGGCGGCATGAGTGCCTTCCTGGTCGACAAGGACACGCCCGGCTACGACGTGGTCCGGCCCATCCCGATGCTGGGCGGCCACTCTACCTATGAAATCGAAATGCGGGATTGCCGCGTGCCCGGCTGGAAACTCCTCGGCGAGGAAGGCAAGGGCTTCGGGCTTATGCAGCTGCGGTTGGGATCGCGCCGGGTGGAGATCGCCGCCAACTGTATCGGCATGGCCCAGCGCGCGCTGGACCTGCTGTGTGAATACGCCCCCCAGCGCACCACCTTCGGCGAGCCACTGTCCGCGCGGCAGACCATCCAGTGGTGGATAGCTGACGCGCAAACACGCATCCACGCCTGTCGCCTGATGGCCTACGACGCGGCCTGGAAGATGGACCAGGGCCGCGACGTCCGCCAGGAGATCTCCATGCTGAAGGTATTCGCCACGGAGATGGCCTGGGACATTATCGACCAGGCCATGCAGGCCTACGGAGCCATGGGCATGACCAAAGAGTGGCCGCTGCAGCAGATGGCCAACATCGTGAGACTGATGCGCATTTACGACGGCCCAAGCGAGGTGCACCGGATGGTCATTGCGCGCAACAAGCTGCGCGGGCGCTAGGACATGAGCCCGGCAAACGATCTCGAGTACCTGGAACTGGAGCAGCAGGATCACGTTGCGGTAGTGACCTTCTCCAGCCCCCCAGCCAATTTCCTGCACCTGGATGCGCTGCGCGAGTACGGGTCACTGCTGCGTCGACTCGACGGTGATGATGACTGCAGGGCTATCGTGCTGGCCGCGCAGGGAAAGGTGTTCTGCGCCGGCGCCGACTTCAGTGACGCCATTCGCGAACTCGAGAGGGGCGGCAATCCCTTTGAAGCATTGGATGAATTCTATGCCGAGGCCATGGCGCTGTTCGATATCCGCACGCCTATGGTGGCCGCGGTGCAAGGCGCTGCCATCGGCGCTGGGCTCGGTTTGTCACTGGTGGCGGATTTCCGCATAGCCTCGGCTGCCACCACTTTCAGCGCCAACTTCAACCGCCTGGGCTTCCACCCTGGCTTCGGCCTGACCGAAACGCTGCCAAGACTGATCGGTAGCCACAATGCCGAACTGCTCTTTTATACCGGTCGAAGAATCAAGGGTGATGAAGCCGAGCGACTCGGGCTGGTAACGAAACTGGTGGAACCCGATGCTGTAAAGGAAGCAGCTATCGGGCTGGCTGGGGAAATCGCCCTGTCGGCGCCGCGCGCCGTGAAGGACACGCGCGACACGATGCGCGGTCCGCTCGGCGCTCGGGTCAGGGAGGCCAACGCGCGCGAGTTGCGCTTGCAATCAGAGGAAATGAAAACACAGGATTTCAGGGAGGGTATCGCTGCCTCCCTCGAAAGAAGAGAGCCCCGGTTCACCGGGCGATAGCCTGCGCACTGGTCATGCCCGGTATTCGTTGGAGCGCAGAGATAAGCTGCAATTTTGTTTAGGTGCGAGCGGCGTCCCTATGCCGCATTACCCCGCTGGAAACAGCGGGGTTTTTTTGCGTCAGCGGGCGGCCACGCCGCGCCAGTCTACCCGGCCCGACAGGTCGCCGATGACCGACCTGGAGGGCGCCACCAGCCCTTCCACTGCGCTCGTCAATGAGGGGGGGTGGTCAGGTGGTGTCACTTGCGTCGCGGGTGATACCGCTGGATATGAGCTGATCGATCTTTGATTCGGGATATCCCAGCTCCGCCAGAATTGCCCTGGTACTCTGACCCAGTACAGGTGGCGGTACATCCGCCTCTTCTTCGATACCTCTAACCATGAACGGATGGCGGATATCACGCAACTGCCCCTCGCTGGGGTGATCGTAATCCCTGAACGTGCCAATCGCTTTCAAATGTGGGTCATCTTCGAGATCGCCGATGTCGACAATCGGTGCACAGGGTATGTCGAGTTCCTCGAACAGTTGCAGCCAGGCCGCGCTTTCCCGCTGTGGCAATATTTCTTCCGCCATTATCTGGTAGAGTTTTGCAATGTTGGAGCCCAGTTGGTCGGCATCTGCCAGAAGGTCGCTGTCGACAACGTCCTGCCGGCCCACCTCGAGCAGGAATTTCTTCCAGTGCGCAAAGGTATACACGCCGTGCACAATAAAGCCGTCGGCAGTAGCGCAGGGCTTTCTGAAGGGTGACAACATACGCTGATAGCCCACGTCGTCTTCAGGCGGTTGAAATGCATGACCGTTCAGGTGCTGATTCATCACCAGGGTTACGAAGGATTCGAACATCGGTACTTCGACACAGCAACCCTGCCCAGTCGTAGCCTTGCGGTAGACGCCTGCCAACACCGCTTGAGTTAAATTCATGGAAGTAGCCAGATCTGTAATCGGTATGGGGGTGAGCTTGGGTTGGCCGTCGAGTACGCCATTCAAACTTGCAAGGCCCGAGCGCGCCTGAATGATATCGTCGAAGGCGGGGAAATCACGATAGGGACCCGCTTCACCGAATCCGGAGGAATAACAATAGACAATGGAGGAGTTCAACCGCTTTACGGATTCGTAATCGAAACCCAGCTTCGCTACTGCGCGAGGGCGCATGTTGTGGATGAACACGTCGGCCCCGCGCACGAGCTCTGTCAGCACATCTCTACCTTCCTGACTTTTCAGGTCTATCGAAATGCTGCGTTTGTTGCGGTTACAGTTCAACCACTGTGCGCTCATACCCTGGTTGCGTTTTACACCGACTGTCCGATAGAAATCACCCTCGGGTGCTTCAATCTTGACGATGTCGGCGCCCATATCTCCCAGCGTCTGACCCACGTGGGGCCCCAGGAGTATATGCCCCATTTCAATGACGCGCATACCTTGTAGAAAATTGTACATGATGACGGCTCCGGAAATTGACAGGAAGGTTTACCGGTAGGAATGACCGCGCGACGAGGACCCGGTCCCGGGGAACTGTTTGGCCAGCAGTTGATACAAAGCAGGGGCCCTGCCGGGCCCCTGGACACTGCTCACATGAAGTTATATTCAAGCTGCACGCCAACCGTCCTGCCTTTCTGCATTGGAGCGAATGTGCCTCCCAGTGGCACGGGACCTATAGTGGCAGGCGCCTGGGTGTCCCCTCCAAAGTTGGTTTCGTCGAGCAGGTTTTTACCATAGAGGCTGAATACCCATTCGCCGTTGCCCGAGCTCAGGTCAAGGCCTGCCGTTAAATCCGCCCAGCTGTCGAGATAACCCAGGTTGTTGTCGGTGGTGTACATCTTGTCACGATAGGCATAATTGATTCGGGAGGCCAGATTCCAGTCGCCGAGCTGCAGGTCATGATTTAGGCCCAGAGAATAAGTCCACTTCGGGACGCTGCTGATCTCGAGGTTCTCATCTTTGCCATCAGTGACACCGTCACCGGTGAGATCCGACTGTAAGGAGTCCCATTCGGCATGCGTGTAGCCGGCATTGGCGGTCAAAATCAGTGAATCACTCAGGGCAAAAGTTGCCTCCAGTTCCCCACCGTAAATGTCTATATCTCCGGCGTTGCGAAAAGTCTGTATTAATCCCGACGCCGGGTCAGCTTCGAGAACGGCTCTTTGCGCATCCTTCAGAGTCGTGTAGTAGACGGCGCCGTTAAGTCGGCCAAAGCCGCCGAAGTCAGTCTTAAAGCCTAATTCGTAGCTATCCACCTGTTCTTCATCGGTGGGACCAGGGCCGAAGTTAATCACGTCCGCGTTAGTGTTTCGCATGTTATAAACACCCGAGCGATAGCCTCTTGCCCAGCTACCGTACAGCAGGGTTTCATTTTCCATGATATAGCTCAAACCCAGGCGGGGCGACACGTGAGTCCAGGATTCATCATCGGAAAAGTCATAAGGACAGGTACCCTTGACAACATTGCAGGGTGCATTGACGTTGAATACCAGGGATGCCACATCCACATCTTTTTCTTCGCGGGTCACGTTCACACCGGTGTTGAGGATCAACTGGTTTGTAAGCTCATAGTTAAGCGCGCCGAACCAGGAAAGCGAGTCCGAGTCCTGCTTGCCACCGCCATCCTGCGTTCGCGCGCCACCTAACAGTTCCCGTGATTCGCTATATTTCAGATTGCTGGAGAACTGGTTGACACCTGTGGTCAGACTCAGCTTGTTGAAGGATCCGACGTACCTGATTTCATTGCTGTATTGCGTGTAGTCGATTTGTTGGAAACCGTGGAACACAAAAACGGGCTGTGAATCGAAGTCGAACTTTGTCTTTGATTTGTAATCCCGCCAGCCGGGGATATAGGTAATAGTGCCATCGCCAAACCCGACATCCCAGTTGAGCTCTCCGGTCACGAAGTCAAGTCGTGAGTTATCGAATCCCGTTTCGTCGATAGAGTATTTGTGGCTGTTCCTGCTCCAGTTTTCCGGAGTACCCGGTATGCCGCTGCCGTTGGTATGACTCTGGCTCTGGGCGCCGTCACCATCGACATCCTGGTATTCGTAGCGCAGGGTCATCTCAAGCTTTTCACTCGCGGCCCAGGAAACTGCGGTTCGGACCATCTTTGCCTCGACTTCGCCGCTATCATCGCCGTTGAATTCATTGACGAACCAGCCTTCGTCCTTGTTGTAATATCCAACCAGTTTCGCAGACACTGTGTCCGTCAGGGGGCCGGTAACGGATCCCATCCAGTAGCTGTTGATACCGCCATCGCCATTCGGGTTGCCGTCGGCAGCTGCCCTGAAACGGGCTTCGAACTCATCGCTGGGATCCCTGGAGTTTATGAGCACGGCGCCACCGGTAGTGTTGCGCCCGAACAAGGTGCCCTGGGGGCCGCGCAGAACCTCGATGCTCGTCAGGTCAAAGGTATCCGTCATGATGCCATTATTGATACCCATGTAGACGCCATCGATAAAAACACCCACCGCCGGGTCAAAAGAGGGGATAGAGCTTCTCATACCCACGCCGCGGGCAGAGTAGTTCGCTGTGCCGAACTGGGTTCCAACATCATCCAGCACGACGCCCGGCATCCCTATCGACAAATCATGCAGGCTGCGAATTTTGAGCGCTTCGATCTGTTCCGAGTTGACCGCGGAAATCGCAATGGGTATGTCCTGCATTGATTCCTCAGTTTTTCGGGCAGTGACCGTTACCTCTTCCAAAAGTACTGAAGCGGCAGTTTTTCGCTGCTCTTGCTGCGCGTTCGCACCAAGCGGGGCCGCGAGTGCAATAGCGGTTGCGGCAGCACTTACTGCGAGTGATAGTTTGCGGTTCTGTGTCATTGTTCTATCTCCTGGGGAAATATTGAGCTGGTAAGCGGTATTTTTGATTTAGAACTTACCGTGGTTTTAGCCGAGGACTGCTTATTCATTTGTTATTTGATACTCTGAAATAGAAGTGACACATCGAGCCCCATCGCGTCATTTCCTTTCAATACCGCATAAGATAGCAGTCTGGAGATCGCGCTTATTTGTCATATTACGCCCTATATTTGTCCTTACGCGCCTGCACGGATTAAGTTGGTAGGCACGGTCCGGGCGTCTGTAAATTGTGGAGGTGGTGTCACGCGCGCCGGTCGGCGTTGGTGGCAAGTGCGGCGTTGATCCGGCAGGCGCGCTTTTCCGATGCCGGGAACTGGAATACGTCGGATCTCCGCGGGAACTGGTGGCGGACTGCAACCTGGAGAATATGTTTTACACGCAGTTCATCAACAGTGCGGGCATCAAGCTACTGTCAGTTTCCTGAGCTTTTCAGCGAGGATGCCTTTTACGATACGACAGGCGATGTGGTGGAGGCCTGCCGGCGACGTCAACAGGCCGTGCGGCCAGGCTCGCTATCGCGCGCCCTGATTGGCAGCCCGGTCGTCCATTCCCAATGCCTCGATGACCGGAGCGTAATCCTCCTTGCGGATGCCGCCAGCTCACCCAGCTGGGGAGATGCACTGACCGGTCCGCTGCCTGAGGTCATTTCAGTGTAAGTGTAATGACTCGTTATCCAGCGCATTGAAGCCCACAGGCGGCACCAGGTACTGCGCCTTCCAGGCTCCCACATCAAGTGGCTCGAACCGGGA
>Ga0210335_1219653_pt1 | contig 12512 bp, 11 predicted proteins | sample S374metaT_FD_159706 | JGI IMG/M metagenome (GOLD analysis project Ga0210335, IMG submission 159706) | Metatranscriptome of estuarine sediment microbial communities from the Columbia River estuary, Washington, United States - S.374... | ecosystem: Environmental > Aquatic > Marine > Intertidal... | reverse complement strand
GCCCGTTGTTGGCCCTGGCAAACATCGACTGGGCCCACTGTCCCAGCATGTTTATATGGGGCATCAACGTGGACTGATCAAGCCAGAGCAGCTCTGTGGGCGGCACCAGTTGACGCAGCACAAACACACAAACCAGGATCAGGATGATTCCCCTGGCAAAACCGAAAACCGTACCCAGCAGGCGATCCAGCAACGTCAATCCTGTCGCCCTGACAAGCTGTCCGGCCAGGTACGCGACAAAGGTGGAAGCGACCAGGGTTGAGACAAACAAAATCGCATAGGCGGCGACGTAACGGCCGGTAATATTCTCTATGGTCCCGGCGAGCAGGCCGGCCATCTGGTCGACAAACAGGTTGGCCACCAGGAACGCCGCCACCCATCCCGCGAGCGAGAACGCCTCCCGCACGAATCCGCGCCACAGACTCAGCAGGGTCGATATCGCCAGGACGACGATGATCACCCAGTCGACCGCCGTCAGGTGCGACAGTTCCGGCATCAGGGAACGTACCTGACAATCATGGATTTGACCCCGAACCGGGTATCGATACCGCCCTGGATTTTCTCCAGTTGCGCGCGCTCAAAATTCGGGCCGATGTAAACCCGATAGAGGTCCTTATCGCCACGCTTGAGTTGCTTTACATAGGCTTTTTCCTGCATGGCCAGGAGCCGATCGCGCAATTCGTCCGCTTTGCTCCTGCTGCTCACGCTGGCGACCTGAAGAATCCACGCCACCGGAACGCCCTTACTGTCCAGTACCGGTTTTTCCGGCGCCACCGTCCTGCTCCTGTCCTCTTCGGCGGAGGCCGTTACCGTCGGGGCAGTGACGGTGGCGGCAGGTGCGCTTTCCTGGGGTGGGGTCGGCTCGTCTGCAGGTATCTCGGTCCACTCCTCCACAACCGTCTCTTCGTCTTCTGCAATGCCCTCCGGCTCCCAATCAGGCGAGCCCCGCAGCTCTCCCTGTTCAGGCGATTCGATAGGGGTGGTATCGATAATCGGAGGGGGGGGTATCCTGCCGCGCTCCATCCCCGGGCGCTCCCGGGCTCGACAAAAATGATCGGCCAGAAGACCACACCGAGGGCGACGAGTATCAGCGCCCCTACCAGTCGTTGCTTGAGGATATCGTTCACGCGCCGGCCTCTGCCCTGAAGTGATCCCGTTCCAGCAGGGGCAACAGTTCGGCCACGGTATAGAACGACCCGAACACAACCAGCCTGTCGCCTTCGGCCATGAGTGCCCGGGCGCGGCGAAACGCCTCACGCAGATTCTCGCTGACGCTGACCATCATTTGTCCCTCGGCGCGCAGCACTGCGGCCACGTCCGCAGCGCGAGCAGCGCGCGGATTGGCGGCCTGGTCAGCCAGGAACCAGGCGTCAAAAAGGCCCGATGCGGCCTGAATCATGGCGCGAATATCCTTGTCTCCCATTACTGAAAAAACTGCAAATGTCTTTCCTTTACAGCATGTTGCATTCAAATACTCAAGTAAATTATATACAGCTGCCGGATTGTGAGCGACATCAAACAGGTACTCCCTTCCCGCCACTGAGTGTGCCTCGCAGCGCCCCCGGGGCCGGGCCTGAGCCACCGCGTCGCCTATTTGCCGGTCGGTAAACTCGCAGCCCGCCAGCACTGCCGCCTGCAGCGCGGAACAGATATTGGCCGGCATCAAGGGCCCGTCCGGTAGTGCCGGTAACAGCCTCGCGCCACCATCAGCCTCCTGCAGGGTGCCCTGCCACCTGCCTGCCTGGCGCTCGAAACCGAATTCTTTTCCCAGGCACAGCAACGGTGCGGCGCCGACGCCGGCAGCGCAGTCGAGCAGTTCCGATGGCGGCTCCGGATCGCCGATAACCACCGGGATACCGCGGCGCATTATGCCCGCCTTCTCCCTGGCGATACTGCCGCGATCCTCTCCCAGCCAGGCCTGGTGGTCCAGGTCTATCCGGGTGATCACTGCGACTGTCGGGTCCACGATGTTGACCGCGTCCAGGCGCCCTCCCAGACCCACTTCCAGTACCAGCACATCCACCGACCTGGACTGGAAAACCAGCAGAGCCGCAAGGGTGGCGAACTCGAAATAGGTCAGGCTTGTCTCGCCTCTCGCTGTATCGATGGCGCTGAAAGCCGCGACTATTTCCCCGTCACTGGCCTCGACCCCGCCTACCCGGATGCGTTCGTTGAAGCGCAGCAGGTGAGGAGAGGTGTACACACCTGCAATTTGCCCCACCTGGCCGAGCATGCTTTCCAGCACCGCGACAGTAGATCCCTTGCCATTGGTTCCGGCAACGGTGATGACGGGCGCCCCAACGGGCAACAGCTTGAGCGCGTGGGCCACCGATGCGACCCGTTCGAGCCCGAGGTCGATCGGGTTCGGGTGCAGTGTTTCAAGGCGTGCCAGCCAGCTGGCAAGTGAGGTCTTGTCCATTTCCTGCCGCTGAGATCCGAAATACAGGCTATTCCCCATCGGCGGGAAGCGTTTCCACTTCCAGCGGAACAAGCGCCTTGTGGGTAAGCTTGGACAACAGGCGTGAGATAGTGTCACGCATCAGGGTGCGGTGAACGATCATGTCGATGGCGCCATGCTCCAGCAGGAATTCGCTGCGCTGAAAGCCCTTGGGGAGCTTCTGGCGGATAGTCTGTTCAATGATGTTGGGGCCGGCGAAACCGGCGCGGGCCTCTGGCTCGGCGATGTTGATATCGCCCAGCAACGCCAGGGAGGCGGAAACACCCCCGTATATCGGGTCCGTCATCACCGACACGTAGGGCACACCCTCGAGACGCATGCGTTCTATCACCGCACTGGTCTTGGCCATTTGCATCAGGGATATCAGGGCTTCCTGCATCCGGGCGCCACCGGAAGCGGCAAAACAGACCAGTGGAATTCGCTCTGCCAGCGCCAGTTGCGCCGCGCGGGTAAATTTCTCTCCCACGGCATATCCCATGGAACCACCGTGGAATTCGAATTCAAAGGCCACGGCGACCAGCGGCAAACCCTGCACAGCGCCGGTGAAGGCAATCAGAGCATCCTTTTCGCCGGTAGAGCGCTGCGCCGCGGTGAGGCGGTCGCGGTAGCGCTTCTTGTCCTTGAATTTGAGCCGATCCACCGGCTCTATGTCGGTCAGTATTTCTTCCCGGCCATCGGGGTCGAGGAAAATATCGATGCGCCGGCGCGCGCCGATACGCATGTGGTGATCGCACTTGGGACAGACGTCGTCATTGCGCTCGACATCGGGCCGGTAAAGCACCGCGTCGCACTTTACGCACTTTTTCCAGAGCCCCTCAGGCACATTGGAGCGTTTGTCACCCTCGTCGCTGCGCACGCCGGAGGGCAAAATCTTGTTTATCCAGCTCATGGCAAACCCCGCTCCAAATAAGGCGCCATTATAAACGCGCTGGGCGTCATCTAGGAAGCCGCGTTATCGATCCCCTGGCGAATCTCTGCCAGCAGGGACACGGCCGCAGCCATGGCCGCCTCGTGATCACCGCCTCCGTCTATGGCCTTGGCCATGGTATCGACCAGCGCACTGCCGACGACGACACCATCGGCGACGCTGGCGACCGCGGCCGCCGAGGCGGCGTCCTTGATCCCGAAGCCCACAGCGACGGGCAGCCTGGAATGTTCCCTGATAAGGCCAAGGTGGTGCGCCACATCAGCTACATCGAGGTGGCCAGCGCCGGTCACACCCTTGAGAGAGACGTAATAGATAAATCCGCTGGCCGAATCCGTAATGCGCTTGATGCGCTCGGTCGGTGTGGTGGGTGCGACCAGGAAGATGTTGTCCATGCCCACACGCTGCAATTCGGCGTTCAGCGGCGCGACTTCTTCCGGTGGAATATCCACGGTCAACAGGGCGTCCACGCCGACCGCTGCCGCGGCATCGGCAAAAGCCGGATAACCCATGTGGACCACCGGGTTGGCATAGCCCATGAGCAGCACCGGCGTGTCACTATCGCTACGTCGAAATTCCTCCACCATCGCCAGCACGCTGCGCAGGCTCGTGCCGTTGGCCAGCGCCCGTTCGTGCCCCAGTTGCAACACCGGCCCCTCGGACATGGGGTCGGAAAAAGGCACACCCAGCTCAATGATATCGGCACCACAGTCCACCATGCGGTGCATCAGCGCTACCGTGACATCCAGCCCCGGATCGCCCGCGACCACATAGGGGATAAGCGCCTTGCGCCCCTGTTGCGCCAGTTGCTGAAAACGCCCCGCTATTCGACTCACTGCACTCTCCCCCTGTTAATGCCGCGGCCCCGGAAACCTGCCCGGGCCCTAAAACTGGATACCGTCGATCTGGGCAACGGTATGAATATCCTTGTCACCACGACCGGACAGGTTGACCACGATCACCTGGTCAGGCGTCATACTGGCCGCGAGCTTCTCGGCGTAGGCCAGGGCGTGACTGCTCTCGAGCGCAGGCATGATGCCCTCGACCCGGGTCAGGGTGTGAAACGCGCGCAGGGCCTCGTCGTCATTGGCCACGACATAATTGACCCTGCCGAGATCCTTCAGCCATGCGTGCTCCGGTCCGACGCCGGGATAATCCAGCCCGGCAGACACGGAATGCGTGTGCATGATCTGGCCGTCGGCGTCCTGCATGAGATAGGTGCGATTGCCGTGCAGCACGCCGGGAGTACCTGCAGTCAGCGGCGCGGCGTGCTGGTTGGACGCGATGCCATGCCCGCCGGCTTCCACACCGTACATCGCGACACTCGCGTCGCCGAGAAACGGATGGAACAGGCCTATTGCGTTGGAACCGCCGCCCACGCAGGCCACCAGCGCATCGGGCAACTTTCCGGTCTGTGCCAGGGACTGGCTGCGTGCCTCGCGGCCTATCACGCACTGAAAATCCCGCACCAGCATCGGATAGGGATGGGGCCCGGCCACGGTGCCGATGATGTAAAAGGTGTCGTCCACGTTGGTGACCCAGTCGCGCATCGCCTCGTTCATCGCATCCTTGAGGGTACGCGAGCCGGAAGTTACGGGGATGACGTCGGCACCGAGCAATTTCATCCGGTAGACGTTCAGGGCCTGGCGCCTCACATCCTCCTCGCCCATGAAGACCTGGCACTTGAGCCCCAGCCTGGCGGCGATGGTAGCGGTGGCCACGCCGTGCTGGCCTGCGCCGGTCTCGGCAATTACGCGCGGCTTGCCCATATACTTGGCCAGCAGGGCCTGCCCCACGGTATTGTTGACCTTGTGTGCGCCAGTGTGATTCAGGTCCTCCCGCTTGAGAAAGATGCGCGCTCCGCCGATCGAGGCCGACCAGCGCTTGGCCTCGTAAAGTGGGGACGGCCGCCCCACGTAATGCGCCAGGTCCTCGTCGAGTTCCTGCTGAAAAGCCGGGTCCACCGACAGCTTGCGGTAAAGCGCTTCCAGTTCAGCCAGGGCCGACATCAGGGTCTCGGCCACAAACTTGCCCCCGTAGGCGCCAAAGCGGCCATCCGAATCGGGTACCGTATCAAATACACTGGTTTTCACATCAATCGTCATCACCTGCTCCATTCATCAAGGCGTCGGCAGCACGCACCGCCGCTACGAATCGTTTGATTTTCCGGCCGTCCTTGCGCCCCGGGGACTGCTCCACGCCGCCACTGACATCGACCGCTGCCGGCCGCAATCGGGTGACGGCCTCACCCACGTTGCCTGCATCGAGGCCGCCGGCCAGTACCACCGGCAAGGGCAATTCCCCCCTGGCCAGGTCCCAGTCGAAAGTCCTGCCCGTACCACCGGGGACGCCTTCCTGCCAACTGTCCAGCAAAACGGCACGGGCTGTGTGGTACTGCCTGCAGTGGGCAACGAGGTCCATGTCGGCCCGCACGCGCAGGGCCTTCATCCAGGGCCGTTGGAATTGCTCACAGAACGCGGCCGGCTCTTCGCCGTGAAACTGCAGAAGATCCACCGGAACGCTCTCCAATATACGGCGGATGCGCTCAGCCGGTTCATCGACGAACAGCGCTACCACGGTAACGAACGGGGGAACTGCCGCGACAATGTCCGCCGCCTGCGCGGCCGTTACAGCCCGGGGGCTGGGCGGGTAAAAGACCAGGCCGATGGCATCCGCGCCACAGTCGACCGCCACGCGGGCATCTTCCGCCGACGTGATGCCACAAATCTTGATTCGCGTGTAGGTCACTTGCTCGTTGAACTGGGCCTGAAAACAAGGCGCGAATGATAGCAGACAGGTCTCGCCGCTGTCTGCAAGCGAGCTTATTCAATTCAGTGGCGGCAGGCCTGGCAACATCGGGCCGCCGGGCGCCGCGGGAAGTTGGTAGCGCTCCGGGTACTCCACCGCTGCCAGGTACAGGCCATCCGGGGGCGCGGTATCCGCCGCCAGGGTACGATCACGACCCGCCATCAGTTGTTCGATCCAGATCGTGGGTTGGCGCCCCATGCCCACGGCCATCAGCGAGCCCACGATATTGCGCACCATGTGGTGCAAAAAGGCATTGGCCTTGATATCCACTACCACCAGGTCACCGAGTCTGCTCACGCGCAGGGAATGGACGTTGCGCATCGGGGTACTGGACTGACATGAAGCGGCGCGAAAGGCGGAGAAATCCCGCTCCCCCAACAGCAACTGGGCCGCATCGTGCATCCGCTGGTGATCCAGCGCGCGGCGCTGCCAGCTGACTTTGCTGTGAAACAGCGCCGGGCGGACCGGCGTGTTGGCGATCATGTAGCGATAACTGCGTGCGAGAGCGGAAAAACGCGCGTGAAAATCCTCCGGGACCCGGACTGCCCAGTGCACCCGCACACTCGGCGGCAGGTTGGCGTTGACGCCCAGCACCCACGCCTTCGCACTGCGCTGTACCGGGGCGTCAAAGTGAATGATCTGGGCAAAGCCGTGGACCCCGGTATCCGTGCGCCCGGCGCAGTGCACCCGCACCGGGCCATTGGCGACTACCGCGATACCCTGCTCGAGGGCGTCCTGCACGGTTTTTACTGCGAGGTGGGGCTGTGCCTGCCAGCCGCTGTAACAGCTGCCATCGTACTCGATGCGACAGGCGATGCGGCTACCCGCCGGGAGCGGGTCCGCCGCAAAGGGGGGCGCAAGATCAGCCAATTCGCTCCAGCAAGGCGCGAGCCTCGGCCCGGATTTCCTCGTTGCCCTCGGCGGCCACCTCTTCCAGGATCTGGCGGGCACCGTCCTCGTCACCCATGTCCATGTAGGCGCGGGCCAGGTCCAGCTTGGTGGACAAGCCGTTACTTTCGGCGGCGATCAGCAGGTCTTCCTCATCCGGCTCCCCAGTCGCGTCTGAGTCTTCGAAGTCGGCTGAAAGATCGAGCTCATCGTCCAGGGCGATGCCCTGACCGGCTTCCTCGATTTCCAGGTCGCTGAAATCGGACTCCAGGGTATCGTCGACGTCTTCGAGCAGCCCTGTCTTGGTGTGGCTGCCCTCGGTGGCGAAGTCTTCCCTGGGCGCGGGTTTTTCACCGCCGCCGAGCGCCTCCCGACCGGCGGCGATGCGCTCCGCGTCGCCGATCGATTCGAGCTCGGCCAATTGCTGCATTGCATCGGGCCGATTGCCGGTCTCCATGTACAACTGCAGCAGTTTCAGCCTGTATGCGGCATTATCCGGATCGTTTACCAGCGCGTTCCTGAGCAGCTCTATCGCCTGGGGATAACGGCCGTAGGCGATATAGATTTCGGCCTCGGCAAGCGCGTCGCTCGCCTCATCGGATACGTATTCATCGTGCTTGCGCTGGCCATAACCGCGACTGCCGGGAACTGAATCATCCAGTTCCGCAACTGTTTCCTCCTCCAGTTTCAGCGCTTCCCCGGCGGCCTCCTCTACCTCGAGGTTCTGATCAGCCAACTCGACATCGGCGAAGACGTCGCGGGTCTGTACCGGTTCCTCATCGATGCCCTCATCGGCCTTGCCCCGCCGGCGCATGAATAAAATACCCAGCAGTGCCAGCACGATAGCCCCGAGCACGAACCACAGGTTGCTGAAAAAGCCGGGGGAGTCCTGCGCCGGCGTACTTGCGGGAGTCGCCGGCTGCGGCGGCGCTGTTACCTGTGCGGGCGCTTCCGCGACGGTTACCTCCTCGACTTCGACTACCGGTGTTTCTTCGACAATGGTCTCCTGCACCGCCAAGCCATCGCTAACCGCGCTGCCTGGGGCCGGCTCGCCCATGGCTGCCGCCGCTTCCTCGACCTCGCCTTCCAGGGCCTCGAGCTCCCGCGCTTCCGCGGCAGGCAAGCCGTCGCCGGAATCCTGCTTATCGGCCAACACGCCCTGCAGCGCGGCTATCTGGTCGTCCTTGAGGCTCACGATACGCTGCAGGGTTTCGACCTGCTGCTCCATGGAGGCGAGTCGCTCCTCAAGCTCCACACGCTCGAGCCCCGCCTTTTCGATGTCTTCCATTGCCGCGGTGTTGGCGGCAACCGCGGTAGCCGCTGCAGACCCGGCCGCCGCGCCATCCTCGGGCTCGGCGGAAATGCGCAGCGACGGGCCGCTGCCGTAGTCCGGCTCGCTGGCGCGCCCTTCGCGCCAGGCTTCATTCTGGGAGCGCACTTCGGCCAGCGCCTGAGAGGCGTCACCGGAGCTGATCTCAGCCTGGGTGGGCAGGTAAATGATGTAACCCGCCTTGATCTTGTTGATATTGCCGTCGATAAAGGCATCCGGATTCAGGCGCTGGATATCGAGCATGGTCTGGTGCACGGATGCCCCGGGGGGGCGCGCACTGGAGGCGATACGCCACAGGGTATCGTCGCGGTGAATCATATAGCGAGTGCCGGAGGCCGGGGCCGGCGCGGTGGTAGCGTTGAATGCGCGGGACGGCATCTGCCCCGGCGCCAGGTCTGAATCCCTTACATCAACGCGGGTCCCGCTAGAGCTGCTGGCTACTGCGCTGTTTTTTTTTGCGGGCTCCGGCTCGCCGTCTACCTGCGCCACCCGGCTGCTGGCAGACACGACCGGGGTCGTGCTATCGAATACCGGCGGGTCAACCAGCACGGTGTACTCCCGCAACAGGCGACCCGAGGGCCAGCGGGCCTCGAGGATGAAATCCAGGTAGGGTTCCAGCACCGGGTCTTCGGAGCTGATGAGGATACGGGCGCGGCCGTTATCGTCAATCTCCACATCGAAGCTGATACTGGTGAGGAAGTAGGCGCGATCCACGCCCATTTTCTTGAAATCTTCGGAGGTGGCAAGCCGGATCCTGATCTGATCCTCGTGCAGCCCGCCAATATTGAGCAAGTCTACCTGTGCCTTGAGCGGTTCGTTGAGGTAGGAATCCAGGCTTATCTCGCCCAGGCCCAGAGCCATCAAGGAACTCGTATGAACACACCCCAAAGAAAAAACTACAGCAGCAAATTTTCGAGCCATACCGACGCCTAATTATTTTACCTGCTTGATCCTACACCGGCCTCCCCTAGGTCCGGCAGCTGATTCGGAATATGAATCACCCGACACCTGCAATTTGCCCCTGCAGATGCCTGCGCTGGCAGTTGGAGCACAGCGCTGGCTGGTGCCTCCTTGCACTCTCTATATCCCGAATTACCGCCAAGTATTAGTGATGTACAAGCATTAATCAAGGTAAGTTGTTACTAATGCTTCAGCAATTTGCACACTATTCAGAGCCGCCCCTTTGCGCACATTATCGGACACAATCCACAGATCCAGTCCCCTGGGATGGGAAATATCCTCGCGGATCCGACCGACGAAAACCGGGTCGTGGCCGGCGGCTTCCGTCACCGCGGTCGGGTAACCGCCGTCAGCATGCTCGTCGATAACGGTGACACCGGGGGCTTTTTCGAGCAGGGCGCGAGCCTCGGCGGCGGTAATCTTGTCCACCGTCTCGATGTGCACCGCCTCCGAGTGGCCGAAAAACACCGGGATCCTGACACAGGTGGGGTTCACCTGGATCGAGGGGTTAGCGAAGATCTTGCGGGTCTCCCATACCATTTTCATCTCCTCCCGGGTGTAGCCGTTGTCCTGAAAGGTATCGATGTGCGGGATCGCGTTGAAGGCGATCTGGCGGGGGTAGACCTCGCACTGGATTTCCTGCCCGTTCAGCAGGCGGGCGGTCTGTCCCGCCAGTTCCTCGATGGCCTCCTTGCCCGTACCGGAAACCGCCTGGTAGGTGGCCACGTTGATACGCTCGATCCCTACCGCGTCGTAAATGGGCTTGAGCGCCACCAGCATCTGGATGGTGGAACAGTTCGGGTTGGCGATGATGTTGCGGCGGGTATAGCCCGCCAGCGCTTCCATATTGACCTCCGGCACGATCAGCGGAATATCCTCGTCCTGGCGAAAGTGGGAGGTATTATCGATCACCACGCAGCCGGCGGCGCCGGCTTTCGGGGCAAACTCGGCGGAAATGCTGCCGCCGGCTGAAAACAGGCCGATCTGGGCCCGACTGAAGTCGAACTCCGCCAGGTCCGTTACCTTTATTGATTTGCCATGAAACATGACGGTTTTACCGGCAGAGCGGCTGCTCGCCAGCGGGTACAGGGTGCCGACCGGGAACTCCCGCTCCTCGAGAATCGAGATCATCGCCTCACCCACCGCGCCGGTCGCGCCTACCACTGCCACGTCGTATAACTTGCTCATCTGTGTATTCCCACTGTCAGGTTTGATTCATCAGCCGCGCAGGGCCGCTATTACCGCATCGCCCATGTCGGTCGTGCTCACCAGTTGCTGGCCCGGGGTAAATATATCGGGCGTGCGCAAGCCCTGGTCCAGCACCACGCTCACCGCCTGCTCGATGGCATCCGCAGCCTCGGGACTGGCCAGGGTATAGCGCAGCATCATCGCCACCGAAAGAATGGTCGCCAGCGGATTGGCCTTGCCCTGCCCGGCAATATCCGGCGCCGTGCCGTGGCAGGGCTCGTACATACCGCGCCCCTCCTCGTCCAGGGAGGCGGATGGCAGCATGCCGATCGAGCCCGTCAACATGGCGGCCGCGTCCGACAGGATGTCGCCGAACATATTGCCGGTGACCAGCACGTCAAATTGCTTGGGCGCGCGCAGCAGTTGCATGGCGGCATTGTCCACGTACATGTGGCTGAGTTCCACGTCCGGGTACTGCGCCCCGACCTCGTCCATCACCTCGCGCCACAGCATGGTCACTTCCAGCACATTTGCCTTGTCGACCGAACACACCCTGCGATTACGCTTGCGGGCGAGGCCGAACGCGAGGTGGGCGATCCGGCGTATTTCGGACTCCCGGTAGACGTAGGTGTTGAAGCCCTCGCGCTCGCCGTTGTCCAGGGTGCGAATACCCCGCGGCTCGCCGAAGTAAATGCCGCCGGTCAGTTCCCGTACAATCAGTATATCCAGCCCCGCCACTACCTCGCGCTTCAGGCTGGAGGCGTCCGCCAGTTGTGGATAGAGGATGGCCGGACGCAGGTTGCCGAACAACTTCAGCTCCGAGCGTATGCCCAGCAGTCCCCGCTCCGGGCGCAGGTGCCGCTCCACGTTATCCCACTTGGGCCCACCCACCGCGCCCAGCAATATGGCATCGGCCGAGCGCGCACTGGCCAGGGTCTCCGGGGGTAGCGGCTCGCCCCTGGCATCGATGGCCGCACCGCCCAGCAACCCGTATTCGAGCTCGAGATCCAGGCCGAAGCGGCTGTCCACTTCCCGCAGGACCTTGACCGCTTCGGCCATGATTTCGGGGCCGATATAATCACCGGGCAGTACCAGTATTTTCCTTGCCATGTCGCGCGTATCTCCCGCTATTTGATGACGTCGAACAACCAGGGAGAGCGCTCCCGCGCTTCCTGCTCGTAAGCCCGGATCATTGCTGCATTTTCCAGGGTGAGGCCAATATCATCCAGGCCCTTCAGCAGGCAATGGCGACGGAACTCGTCCACCTCAAAACTGTAGAGGTCGCCACTCGGAGTCGTGACCTGCTGCGCCTCGAGGTCCACCGTCAACTCATAGCCCTCGGTAGCGTAGAGCTCACGGAACAGGCTATCGACGACATCGGCCGCAAGCACGATTGGCAAAATCCCATTCTTGAAACAGTTGTTGTAAAAGATATCGGCAAAACTGGGGGCGATGATGCAGCGAAAGCCGTGATCCTCCAGCGCCCAGGGCGCGTGCTCCCGGCTGGAACCACAGCCGAAGTTTTCCCGCGCCAGCAGGATGGAGGCCCCCTGGTAACGCGGCTGGTTCAGGGCAAATTCCTTGTTCTGGGGACGCTTGCTGCAATCCTGGCCGGGGTAGCCCTCATCCAGGTAGCGCAGGTCGTCGAACAGGTGGGGGCCGAAGCCGCTGCGCCTGATCGACTTCAGGAACTGCTTTGGAATTATCAGGTCGGTGTCCACGTTGGCCCGGTCCATCGGTGCCACCAGGCCGCGCTCTGCAATAAAACTTTTCATATCCCTATCCTCCTACCACTCACGCACGTCGACGAAATGCCCGGCGATCGCCGCGGCTGCGGCCATGGCGGGACTGACCAGGTGGGTGCGGCCGCCGAAGCCCTGGCGGCCCTCGAAATTGCGGTTGGAGGTGGACGCGCAGTGCTCTCCGGCCCCCATCTTGTCCGCGTTCATCGCCAG
>Ga0210335_1302531_pt1 | contig 14359 bp, 28 predicted proteins | sample S374metaT_FD_159706 | JGI IMG/M metagenome (GOLD analysis project Ga0210335, IMG submission 159706) | Metatranscriptome of estuarine sediment microbial communities from the Columbia River estuary, Washington, United States - S.374... | ecosystem: Environmental > Aquatic > Marine > Intertidal... | reverse complement strand
TATGTCCTCATACGCCTTGCCGTGGGAGAGGTTCTCTTCTTCGATTTCGTCAGCACCAGCGAATACTGGGTTTTCGTTTCGTTTAGCCATTAGTCTTTCCTTATGGTCCTATCAATACCTTTGGATTGGTGCCGTAGCTTCATCTGTTCCTTCTCAAGCGATATCAGCTCTTTTTCTCGTGCCACCTGATTCGCCTCCCTGCTCTGTTGCAGACTGACCTTCAGCTCACCGCCCTTCACGGCCAAGTCTTTCTTCACTTTGACACTCTCGCCCGCGCTGCGCACTTTAGCATCCAGCAGTGCTAGATCACGCCTGAGCATCAGGTTCTCTCTGGCCATCTGGATCTCCATATCCATACGCTCGCGTTCGATCTCGTACTCTGGAGTGTTCCGATCAAGCGTGGCCAGCTTAGCCTGCGCCTCAGCGGTAAGCTTCTGCACCTCCGCTTGTGCCTTCTGTACCTCCAGCATAGCCAGCTGCTGCATGATCTGCTGTTTGAACTGCTCCTGTTGCTGCTGCTCTTCGGTCATCTGACCGCGCCCTTGCAGCGACCGGATTTCTTCTGCCAGCTCGTCCTTATGCGCCAGATGGCTATACTCAACAACGCGGTCATCGGGGATCATTACCCCGACATTGCGTAGATTCAGCACCTCAGCGAACTGCTGATCGTTGTAGCTGTCACGGCTCGGGATGACACTGAGGCTCAGATCGTACTTACCAGCAGTGATGTTGTTGATGATCTCACCAGCGCTGGTCTGCTGATTGATGACGTACATCTGCTCCCGCTCAGTGGGCGGTTGGGTAGCGTTACCCATGCCCGTAGTGACGACTTTGAAGGTGCGCTCTTCCGTATAGTACTGCTGCACCAGCTCCAGCACTTTTCTACCCACCAACATGCGCGTCAGCCGCAGATTCTCAAGGGGGACTTGGAGCTGCACCTGCCCGCGCATCTCTTTCTGCTTCAGCGCTACCCCGGACACCTCGGGGTTATCGAAGCCTAGCTGCGCGTTGTTGACGCCGCTGATGGTTTTGATGAACTCGGCGGATTTGAGGGCGGCTCGTTCGATGCCTGCGGGGACTTTGTTGGGCTGGATTTTTTCGGGGGGTTGTTTACCGGGGTTGATTTCGAGAACCAGACCAGTCTCCGCGCCCTGATTTCGCAAGTCATCAGCCGTCATCCCCGATAGGCTATTACGCTCCATAATCCAGCCGCTGTTGGCGGTGGTGTTGATGATGTGCAGCTCTTGGCTCGCCAGCTTGTTCAGCTGCTCCTGCGGGCTGAGCAGGTTACGCACCAGTCCGAACGGCTTACCGCGCTGAAAATACAGGAAGTACGGGATTATGGTGAACGTCGAGTAGGGGCTCCAGTCGTCGTGCAGCAGTACGTGATCGGCTGTCACTGTCCACCGCACTTTACGACGCGGTCGCTTTATCAGCCCCAACTGGTTCTCAAGAGCGAACATTTCTATGCGCTCGTCGGTCCATGTTGTTGGCGCGGGCTTGGTATCCCCAGTGATTAGATCAACGAACTCCACACAGGGCTGGATGCGAATGTGCTGCCGCTCAACGACGCGCACCATCTTCACCGTCCGGTTCTCAGCCTGCGATGCTGACTGCATCCCGAACAGGTTGAACAGAGAGTCCTTCTCGCCAAACGTGTTAGAGCTGTTTTCCCACAGTACGGAGTCGGGGCCGTACGTGTTGATCTGGCCGAACCCGGCCTCGATCTCCTGCCGCTTGTTCTTTCCGTAGGTGTCCTCTATCTGGTCGAGGCTGAGCCAGTCGGTGTAAAACACCTCGTTCCATGTAGCGGGGTCGTACTCGCTGGCGTCCGGGTCGATGATGACCTTAGTCGGGTCGAGGCTGCGCATAGCTACCTCACCCATAAGGTTATCGTTGAAACTTATGCGTAGATCGAAGAACCCACGCCCGTCCTGAATGACTCCATCCGCGAACACCTGACCTTCCAACCACTCGTAGTTGTTAGCGTCACAGATCGCTGTGGCGAGCTTAGTCATAACGCCGGGGGTGTGCTCAGTACCCTCCAGCTTAGGGGTGTAGCGGAACTCGACACTGTTAGCCGCCTGCTCACCCAGCACCGCGTTTACTGTGCTAAGGACTAGGTTAATTGTCAGCGCTGGCCGCCCTTCGGACTCCAGTTTCATTCTATCGGACGGTGCCCACTGCTCTCCGCGATAGAAGTCAGAGCAGCGCTGCGCTGAGTCGATATAGTCAGTGTGCCCGTTGTCTCGCGCTCGTGTGTACCGTAGCCACTGGTCCTCTACGACGCGGCTCGCCTCACTGGAGGAGAGCGTTGTCTTCTTGTTACTGGGGGTCTGCTGCGGGATCATTTATTACTGCTCCGGTACCACAAGCGTTAGTTGGTAGGGCTTACTGCTGCATCTGTGACATCAACGTCTGCGTTGTGATCTTAGCTGCCTTCAAATACTCGATAGGTGTCCATTCCTCCATCGGCAGTTCAGTACCAACCGCTGCGGCAAACCCTTCAGGGTCTTCGGCGTACAGCTTCTTAGTCATCATACCGACCCCCTGCGCCAGCTCTTCCGGCGACTCGACACCGAGCCCCATCATCAGCTGCTGCGCCGAGCGGGGTGACATCCCTTTCTCTATCAGCATCTGACTGGCCAGCGTCGCTTTTTGCGTCGTTTCGCTGTCCTCGGCAGCGCCCATAGCGGCACCGACGCCAGCGGCACCGACACCCAGCGCACCGGCAGCGCCCACTGCTTTCGCTGCACGAGGATAGTTCTGAGCGGTTGAGTGCATTGCCCCAGCGACCGCCTGCCCCGCCTGCCCGGGACCAGTCTTATTGAACGCTTCACCCGCACGCTGCGCGGCTCCAGCAGTGTCCATAGCGGCGTTGGCGGTATGCATCTTAGCGGCACTGGCAGTCTCTTTGAGCTTATCTTTCAGCTTTGGCCCGCGCTTGTTTAGCTGATCCTGCGCCTGACGCCGGATTCTACGGGCAGCACCCAGTCCTTTTTCAAACATGTCTACAACCTCTCAGTCACGCGGCGAATCCACGCATTGTATTCCGCTTTTTCAGCAACTCGTGCAGCAGCCCGCAGTATAGCAGCCGCGCCCTGCCCCTTCTTCACAGGAACCGTGAAAGACAACGAATCTATAGTCAGTGTGTAGTACCCCTCGGTGTTAGTGGGCTTTATCGTAAGCTCTACGTCTACGTCTACACCTACGCCTGCTGCCATCGCCGCCTCGTTGAATCGTAAGTGACATACTGGTTCAGCTTATCTTTCCAGCTGGGCTTTTTCGGAGTCGTCGGCTCCGGTTGCGGCGTCATGTTTCTATACAAGTACCCGACATACGCCAGCGCGTCCACTACGTCATCGTGCAGACCAGCGGGGAAGCGCAGGCATTCAAACACGAGCTGCGTTATCCACGGTGTCGTATCGTCGTCCGGGAACAGCACCTGTCCGCTCTTCATTAGACCCTGTATGCCTCGTGCGCGGGCCTGCTTGTCGTTTTTACCCGGCGCAATCGGCTCATAGTACAGGTCGTACATTTGCCTCGTTTCGATCTCTTTGCGCAGGAACACTTCGATAGACATTAATATCTGCCCTTTCTCCATGCCGTGACGCTCTGGTTTCCAGCGCTGCTGCACCGCGATGATCTGCTGCACGATACTATAGCCGTCCCACTTACCTCTCACGCAGTCCAATACCCACAGCCGCATGTCTTTGTCCATTCCAGCGACAACGCAGACCGTCCAGTCGTTCACCTCTTTCTGGCCAATGGCAAAGTCCCAACTGGCTACGATGGTGAGGTCTTGGAGAGGTGGCCGCTCGTGCGGGCGGTAGCGGGGGAACATGTCTTTGGTGAAGTAGCTGCCCTCGTCAGAGATAGGCTTCTGCTGGTACAGGGCGAACCAGTCCCTCTCTCCGATGGCTTTGCGGATAGCGGTTAGACGGGTGATATCGTAGCGCTCGGGGTGCAGCGCTTCGCCGCGCTTACGGTACGGCTCGTCGTGCTCTGCAACGGCTGGGTAGTCCACTATTTCCCACTGATCCGCCCCGGCTTTCTGCGCTTCGATCAATCGCCCGGAGAGGTCGTCATCGTGCCAGCGGGTTTGGATCACCAGCACGCCACCACCGGGGGCAAGCCGCGTATACGCAGTAGAGGTGTACCAGTCCCATGTGCTCTGCCTGCTCACCTCAGAGTCGGCGTCCTCACGGTTTTTTACCGGGTCATCGATTAACAGTACGTGAGCACCTTTACCAGTGATCGCACCACCGACACCGGCTGCGACCAACCCGCCCCCTTTAGTTGTCAGCCACGCTTCGACGCTCTGGCTATCGGGGTCCAACTGCGTGTCGAAGACATTGTGATAGGCGGGGTCACGCATTACCGAGCGCACTACCCGACTGAATGACATGCTCAAGGCACCCGAGTAGCTACATAGCATAAACTCATGGTTTGGGTAGTGCCCGAGGTGCCATGCGGGGTAGGACTTTGAACTGATCTGAGACTTACCGTGCCGTGGTGGTACGAATATCATCAGCCTTGGGGAGAGCTGATCGGCTACGTCTTGTGAGAACTGCTCCAAGCGTTTGCAGATGTCCTTGTGGACCCAGCCAGCCGTGTAGTCGGGCTGAAAGCGCTCCACGAACGGGAGCAACCGACGCCGCGCCAGCTCCCGTTTCGCCAGCTCCTTTCTGGCTTCTTCCTGCGGATCAAACATAGTTAGATAGTATCCGCCTTACCGCTTTGACCTTGTCCCTGTTTGGACCCTCCTCATTCAGTACAGCGAGTACCGTTCTCCACAGGTAGGCACCACCGCAGATGGGACAGAGCTGCTCTTGTTGAGGGGGGATGATCGACGGCGCTTCGCATTCACACGCGGTGATGGGCTTGTTGCATTCCTGACAGCAGGTTGTGTATTTCATTCGTCTGATGGCTCCTCGTACTCTGGTAGGGGAAGCGGCTCGGCGTCCAACACGGCTGGGTCCAACATGCCCTGAATCCCGTTCACAAGTTGCAGCAGCTCTGTTTCAGACAGCCGCTCCATCTGGCGCACGTTCTGGATATTACCGATCTGGTTGATCGTGACCCCGCTTCTCTGCTCATCGGACTTATACAACCCGTTCAACTTGCCGATCTCCCTGATAGCGGCTACTTCCTCCATTGAGCTGCCAGCCTTATGGTAGCTCTCAAACAGCATATTAGTTAGCTGTTCGCGTGTACAGCGTACGTCCTTAAATTCCCTCGATCTGAACAGATCAATCAGGGCTTTTGCGGTATCTGTGTTCAAAAAGTCCAATGGCACATCGACCCCAGCGTCGGGATCGGCACCCATTGCCCTTTTTATTGCTCCCGGTGACAGCCCGCGTAGCTTCAGCATAAGAATTTTCTGATTACGCACACTTGGCATGGATATCTGCTTATCCGGATATACGCGCTTGAGGTACGCGACATCACCTTCCGTGACTAACATGGTGTTTTCTCCTCCGCTCTGCTCTGCTTTTGCGGAATTATGCAGCATAAGCGCATAAAAGCGCATAAAAGCGCATAAAGGCGGTTATCTGCGATGTACGGGCGATGTACGGGCGATGTACGGGCTGATGTACGGGCTGATGTACGGTGAAAAATTTTTGATGAAAATTTTTTGATGAAAAAAATGGAGGCTGTGCGGTGTTTTGCGGTGATCTGCGGTGATCTGCGTGGGGTCGATTTTTTGCGAAAAAAAATGGAGGCTGTGCGGGAGACGATTTTTTGCGAAAAAAATGGAGGCTGTGCGCGGAACGGGTTTTATATTGATCGCAGTGGAACGGGACTCCATTCCGGTTTCGGGCTGAACCTTGTCGTAGACATTGTGCCAGCAAGACACTCTGTGCCGCGCGGAGTCCAGCAAGATCAAGATAAAACCGGCCGCGCAAAGCGCGTCCGTGTAGTTCTCTCTGTGTTCCCGGGCATGTCGCCTGGGGTTATGGGAGAACTTGGTATGTCTGAACGCTTTCAGAAATTGATGAGGTTGACCAAGTCTGACTTGGTCGAGCGGCTGTTGGTCGCAGAGGATAAAGTGGATGTGCTAATGCTCGGCATTGCTGCCGAGCGGGCACTCAACGCCCCCTCTGCAGAAACTGAGGCGGCTCCTGCCGCCGCAGAGCCTGCGCCCCCCGCCCCCACCATTGTGGACCTGCTCCGTGATGGTACAGCGCATTACTACGTCGACGGGGTCACGCTCGTGATCTCCGTCCCCCGCCCGTCAGGGCGGCAGGTGTGGGAGTTTACTCCCGCAACGTTCCGCACTGCGTCGGAACGGAAAAACGCGATGGAGCAGCTCGCTGCTCACATCGCAGACGCAAAACCGCTCCGCAAGGAGCAGTGGCGCCGCCGCTAGGCGGTGGCCACACGGGGTCGCAAAGCGACCCCGTTAATCCTTCTTGTGTTCCCCCCTCTCTCTCTTTCAGGAGTTACTTATGGACATTTTGGTAGATATGTTCGTCACGTTCTGTGTGCTCTTCACCATGCTGGTGTGGAGCCTGTACGCGCTTGGAGCGTTCCGCTCCAGGCGCGACCGGCGCCTGCCGGTCACCCAGAACCAACACCAGCGCGCTCGCGCAGAGCGGGCTGCCGCCCGCAAAGCGCGTAAGCGCAGAGCCAGGTCGGCCTTCCGGGCCGCATCTAAGTAGTTTAACCGGGCAGGGATGCCCATCCCCTAACCAAACTGAGGATTTACAGCATGTCGCTCATCTTTATAGTACTTGGAACCATTGTCATGTTCATCGCAGCCTTCTGCGGTGGCTGGCTGCTTGCTGGCGCAATAGACAACCGAGTGGGCACCCGCCCCTCGGCCAAAGTCTACGCCTACGCCTTCCTCAAAGGCGCCCTTGGGGCAGCCGGCTTCTGGCTGCTGATGATAGGGCTGGCGGTCGCGCTGGAAGCCTGCTTCAACGCGCTTTTTTAACCTTCAGGGTCATCAACTTCGGTTGGTGGCCCTGCCTTTTTGCTTCGGCTGCTAGTGCAGGCGAATAGGCGAATATCTATTTATATCACCTGATATAAATAAACTCCCTTTTTCCAAAAGTTAATGTGCCAAAAAGCACCTAATATTAGTGCTTACTATATTAGCTCCCCCTTACATATGTATATATATACAGGGATACCCCCCCTCCCTGACCAAAAATTCGTGAGATGTAACACGAAGCTCGTACTACGTAGCAACACCGTGCTACGGCTGTAGCCCAGGCGGGCCGGGGCTTCCAGCCGTTTTGTAGCGTGTAGCGCGAAAAACCGTGTTTTCTCTTATATATATATATCTACCCCTATACCTATACCTACCCCTCTTATAATTACCCTATACCTTTATATACTAAATTAATAAAAAATAGTGCTACATATACTACAAAGTGCTTCTAAGCCAGGCCTGTCGGGGCCTCCAGCCGTAGCACCGAACTTCGCGTTCATGCCACATGTAGCGCCGTTCTTGCTACAAACCACTGTATATACATACAGTTCTCACCACCGGCGAACAACCGGCGCCGCGAAGCGGCGCCGGGTAATCTGTCGTTCAAGCCCGTTCAAAGGAAATAGGCGAAGATCACCGATGTTCACCCCACCGGCGGCGCGAAGCGCCGCCGTTAATCCGTCTTGTATCACCCACAACGAGGAAACACCCATGACTAACACCAACATCGCTGTTGCCGTAGAAGAATACTTCACCATTTTCTATGCCTACTCGCGGTTCAAGAGAGCCACAGGCCCGAGGGGCTACTGCCCAACACAAGATCGCGAATACGCAATACAAGTCCTGCGTGAAGCAGGATGGGCAGAACCCGAACTAACAGCGGACTTGATCCGCTGGCCGGGAGAATTCGGCTGGGAGCTTTACCATCACGACCTCACCGCCATCAACAAACGCCTTGCTGCGTTCAAAGCGGCTGAATAACCCATCGGCGGCGCGAAGCGCCGCCGTTAATCCGTCTTGTGTCAACCACTACCCACAACGAGGAAACACCCATGAAATACAAAAACCCCGTCATCATCGGCACCCCCGTAGTATCTGCTAGAAATCCGGTAGATGCGGAGGCGTTCCTACCCCCGCTCACCCTCTACAGGTTCGACAACGAAGAGGCATATCCCGATATATATGTATCGAGCCGGGGTATGCACAAAGTGCTAGCCCCCGCCCACAAGGCGGCTTTTACATCCGCTCCAGGCGACAGACCCTGTAGATGGAATTCCACCTTCGACTGTCGCCTATGGTGGGCGGCAGTGAGGAAGGAATTCCCCGATGTGGAAATCACATGGGGCCATGGCTGGGTATACCTCGAAGTCTGAGGTACCTCGCCTTCCCCTCGGCGGCGCGAAGCGCCGCCTTTAATTCCTTTCGGTGTTCGCTAAGGCGAACATCAAATCGGTGTTCGCTAAGGCGAACATAAAACCAACGGAGAGTATCAAAATGATGCTGTACGCCCTGCTGACAGCAATCAGCATGGTGGTGCTGCTGTTAAAGCTGCCCACCCCAATGAAAGAAAAGCTGCTGCGTCAGCAGTGGCTAACAGACATCATCATCACCATCGTGGTGATAGTCATGTTCGCAGGGACATTCTCCGGCATGTTAGTCGGAGTGATGTCGGGCCTGCTTGTAAGTATGTCGTTGCCGGTCATAGCCTACATCTACTTCAGACAAAGGCAGCAGCCAAAACCCCAACCTCAACCTCAACCTCAACCTCAACCTCAACCATGGCCTGATATAGATATAGGCCCAAGAGAAACAACAACATCTAAAGCAACAAACAGCAGAATGACCCTTAAGCAAATCGCTAAAGGGTTAGCTGCTGCCTATTTAATATCAATATTGATAGTAGTAATGACAATCCCACTCATTGAGGTACTTCTATGAATGTAATAGCGAAAGCGGCGATAGATATCGCTGCAACAGTGGCAGTAGTAAAAGCAGTAGAGGTGAGCAGGGATGCTCTTCGTAAAAGGAGAATGAGAAAAACGCTAGATAAGATCTTCGAGGGGTTCACCCAAGAAGAGATCCAAGACATCGCGAATAGCGATGTCCCCACACGGTATGCCGCTCAAGCATACCTAAAACAACACGAAGAGGAGTAACACCATGTTCCCACAACTCGTACTCGCCGTTGCATTAGTGCGCGGCACTGAACTGATCCTTGAGACTGCTGCCCGTAAGGGCAAGCAGAAACTCAACGAGCGCAAGGAGCGCAACAAAGCAGTAGAAGACCTGCACAAGCAGGCCGAGGACGATCTCGCTCGGGCACGGAGGAACCGCCTATGAAAAACCTGCGCCCCTTACTGGGGCGCACCTCCCAACAGCTGGAGGATGATTACATCTTCTGGCACCACCAAGTATTTGGAGAAGCGCCAGAGCTTCTCCCAAATGGTCGGGTCGAACTGACCCGCAAAATCAAGCTATTCGTCAGCATGACCTTACAAACAGAGGAACTACACAAATGATTAGAACTGTACTGAACGCCACGCAGCACAAAGCCACAATAGAACAGAAAGAAGTAGGAGTGATGGATCTGCCTGAACTATATGCAGATCAGGTAAAAGATCTACTTACGTTTGACCAAGTCCCCACGGTAGAAGAGATAGAAGACCGTGCTGAAGAGATCGTGGAAACGATCTTGAACTACATCGAGTCATTGCCCTTCGACTATCCCGTAAGGGGGTTGGAAGTCATGATCGGGGGCGCTCCATACCTAATGCAGGATCTAGAGGACGCATTAGTACGGAAGCATATGCTTCCGGTGTATGCCTTCAGTACTAGAGTGTCAGAGGACCAGCACCAACCTGACGGCAGCGTCAAGAAAGTGCAGGTGTTTAAACACGCGGGTTGGGTGAGGAAATACCAATGAGCGTGCCTCCCGACGCAAAGAGCGCTTACATAGCGCTCTTCACCATATGGGACGAGGAGCTGTTTAACGAACAGTATGTAGGCTCGTTCCCATCAAAAGGGGAAGCCGAGGAGTATCTCCTCAATAAATACTTTGCAAGACGCGATGTCGAGTATGACGACATCGAGTCAGCACTAACAATAATGTACGAGGACTACTTCACCTATACCCGCAAAGATGGGGTAGTCGACATGTTCGTATTAGCTCAGTAAGAGGCTGAGCTTCGGCACCGCAGCGAAACTGCGGTAATAACGACAATGGAGTGCGTTCATGTCTACTCACTATCTAAAAACGCTGGTAGAGGTAGCGACTGATCCCCGCTATCTACCAGAACAACACAGTGAGAGCTGGCCTACTCAAGACCCCGAGTTCCTCTTACTCGAGCTTGAAGAAACCAGCGCCACGGACGGAAGACAGGTCTTTGCCCTATGGCAAGAGCTCTGTCGAAACACTAGCAAGTAAAACCCTCCACTAACAAGTACCACACGCGCAATAGCGAAAGCTAAGGCTCGCATTGACGGCGGTGCTTGTTAGTGGGGTCTTTTGAATCAACCAATTCAATCAAAATCGAAGGAAATACACATGGCTAATATCACATTCAATCCCAATGCAGTCATCGCCCTTAGCAATGAAGAAGCACACAAACTGATGCAAGATCCCACCTTCTTACAACAGGCAGTAGCAAACCCACTGCTGCTGAAGGCAGCAATGGTGGCGCAGGGGCTTACCCCCGCAACGCCAGAGCAGCAAAGAGTAATAGATGCACAACGGCTCGTCAGAGCCAGGAACGGCAAAATTGCCATGCACGCAAAGCGCATGGGCACCGCGCTTCGCGACGCACTGGCAGTACTCGACAACGACATGGCAGTGCCGCTTAGCGGCTTCATAGAGAAGCAGATGCTGTCAGGTGCGATATATACATGCCGCCAGCAATATTTCTGGGGCGTGTGGAACGCAAATAGGGCCCAACGGGAGATAAGCAACTTCAATCTCGAAGGGGGGCAAGGTTCTTTATATGTAGAGAGCCACACGGAAGAGTATCAACAAGCCCCACTCAAGAGGGCTGAAGCGCTCTTGGAATTCCACACAACGCAATGCGAGCAATACGAACTAGTTTTACAAGCGCTGTTCTACGCGTGGCAGCAAGTAGATAAGGAGCTGCATGAAGCAGCTAAGGCTGCCGAAAATGTCTCGAACCAACCCTACATGTCGCCAGTGGCAGCAGAAGTTGAAAAAGGGAGCAGGTTTACCCCGAACATCGACACATCCATGGAGGCATACGCTCAATGGAACGAGAACCGAGAGCGACAGTACCGCTCACGCAGACAGCAATCTGAGCAGGCAGCAGATGCTGCCAATATGACACTGTTGAAAGGGTCATCAAACCTTTTCAACACTGACTAATTACAAACAGGGCAGGGATGCCCACCAACCAACTGAGGAACCACCTATGTATACGTACGCTGGAATAGGGAGTCGTAAGACCCCTTTAGCAGTGCAAAAAGAGATGACTAAGGCCGCAGAGTTTTTACAGCGGCACAACTGGATTCTGCGCTCTGGAGGGGCGCAAGGTGCTGATACAGCCTTCGAGAAAGGAGTATCCGCCGACTGGCTGAAGCAGATCTATCGACCCACACATGTCCTCACGCCGCAGCACTATGAAATAGCGGCGGCGCACCATCCAGTATGGGGCCAGTTGGTCCCGTACGTGAAACAGTTACACGCGAGAAATGTCGCCATACTGCTAGGCGACGACTGCAAATCCCCAGTGTCATTCGGCATCTGTTGGGCTCCCAACCCAATATATGACACAAAACACATTCAAAAATCCTGTGCTGGAGGCACGGGACAAGGGGTAAGAGTGGCATACAGCCACAACATCAGGGTCTATAACGTCATAGACCCACATGACACTTATGAGCTAAAAGAACGTCTCCAACAAATAAAATACACCAAAACCTAACCACACCCCACTAACAGACGTTCCTGCCTGTTAGTGGGGTTTTTTGCTATGAACTACAAAAGAGGTAGAAAGATGCTGATAGCACGTAAGAGCCCATTCTCGGGCAAAGTAACAACGATGGAGATCGATGTAACGGATGAGCAGATAGACACTTACATGAGCGGAAAAGGACTCATTCAAGAGGTCTTCCCTGATCTCACCGCAGACGAAAGGGAGTTTATCAAGACAGGTATAACACCCGATGAATGGAGTTATATATTCGGAGCAACTGAAGGATAAACACCATGGAGCTAGAATTTGTAATGCGGAAAAGAAGCCGCAAAGGACAAGTAGATTATGTCATCTGCTTGAACGACAAAGTTCTAAGAGCGTATGCAGAACGCCCCAGTAAAGAAGAAGTAAAAGACATGCACCGAGCGGTATGTAATGTACTCGAAGAGTACACAGAACGAATGGAATCCTGGCTGGGCGAAGCCCCATACCTGCCCTTTCCTGCTGAATTGGATTCTTGAGGAGTGCGATATGCAAAGTAAAGAACTGCTCGAAAAAATGGCACAAGCAGCAGTGAAATACGGAGATAGAGACTTACGACGCCGTGGCCATCTAATAGACACTTACATGAACAAAACATTAACGGACGAGGAGATAGTAGATGCAGCCATCTGGCTAGCATTCCCACTAGATATTCCACTCGATGAGTGGACGAGAATCAATAACACACTTATTACAGAGGAATAACCACTGCCCGACACTGCTCGACCAGGCTCGGCTTTCAGCCACCGCTTGGTCTCGCAGTGTCGGGCAGCTTTTCGCTGGGGCACCCGCAATGGCGAGTATCGTTCAACCACAAAAGGACAATACATGAGTACTACTCTATCTTTACTTGGAAAGAAAGAGATCATCAAAGCGCTTGAAGCAGGTTTAGCCACCCATAAACGTTGGGGGCTTGATTCACCTGTGATACTTGAAGCAGTTGTTGAGACGCTGGTAGAGCTGCTAACCAATGAAACTAAACAAATGGATACAGCTCTACGCTCTGTATTCACGTTAATTGACGCGGAGCAGTTTACTGAAGCGTTAACTCAAATTGCCGTATTAGAGCAGTGTCTAGGTGAACACGATTCAGAACTGGTCCGCGCCAGAGCATTAATAACTTTTCTAAAGGACTCACAATAACGAGTATTGCTCTAAAAGCTCCCTCCAGTCTTCCACTTACGGTTAGGAGGAGGGGGAGGAAGATCCGGTGCAGTAACGGCAGTAGCAGGCCGCTTAGGACCACCAGCTTTAAGTGGTTTATTACCAGTAGCTGCGCGGTATGCTGCTTTTTCAGCAGCAGTCATCTTCGCATAATTAGTAGTCTTTCCAGCAGCACGAAGCCGCTGAATCTCTGTTTTACCCTTATTAATACGAGGATCTTCTTTCTTAGCCATAACACCCATCCACTACACAGGAGAAAAAACCATTATGCAGTCTATGATCGGCGGAATCCATAAATGCCCACGATGTAAAAAGAACAAATTGCTTCCGTCATTCTTCTACGAGAAAGGGCAGAAAGTAATGGTGGTAGCCAAATGTCGAGAGTGTCGGGCAGCTGATGCAGCTAGAAATTACGCACTGCTGGCTAAACGCGCACAAGCGCAAGAACCCGATACAAGCGTTTCAAGTACATATTTACGCCGGAGGTTGGTATGAGTACCCAGAGGCACCTGTTCGTAAGTGGGTTGGTGATCTTGGTACTAACTGTCACTTTAGTCCTCAAGACCAAAGAGCTACAACAAATTCGTCGCGACCTTTATGTCTGCGTCGATAGATTAACTGCGCCATTAACAAATGAGGGCATGTAATGAGTGTAGATAACATCAACCACCCACCGCACTACACAAAGCACCCTAGTGGAGCCGAGTGCATAGACTTCACTGGCCACATGGACTTCTTACTAGGCAACGCTTTCAAGTACGTATGGCGCTATGAATATAAGAACGGCACAGAGGATCTGGAAAAAGCAATCTGGTACATGGACACCTATCTCAGACAACCACGAGTAAGCTGGCTAACAAAGCTAAGAAGAATCTTTAATGATGACCCGCCAGTCCATGTATTGGATTACGCACGCGATTCAACACTACTAAACATCTACAACAGCTGGCTGTATGACGACCGCAGGCTGCTCCGTTTAGTAAAAGAAGAACTGGAAGCAATGGTAAAAGGACGCCGTACCTAGACAGGGCTGCCTGTTAGATGGGTTGGTGTACGGTCAGGAAAACGAAGAGAGGAAAACATGGATCCATTCAAAGTAGCAAAACAACTGTCAGCCATCGATACGTCAGAGATGATCTCTACCTATCTAAGTACTTGTGAACCCTCAAAGGGTTGGGAAGTTCACATGCCATTAGCAAAGTTTAGAGAGACATTCAAAACTATGAGGATAGAGTTCCGACCATCCGATATATACAACTTACGTTTCTCTCACACGATAGGAAACGTCATGTTCTTT
>Ga0210335_1251670_pt1 | contig 15566 bp, 15 predicted proteins | sample S374metaT_FD_159706 | JGI IMG/M metagenome (GOLD analysis project Ga0210335, IMG submission 159706) | Metatranscriptome of estuarine sediment microbial communities from the Columbia River estuary, Washington, United States - S.374... | ecosystem: Environmental > Aquatic > Marine > Intertidal... | reverse complement strand
TCCGAGTTGTGGATGCGCCGCGACCATAAGCACGATTACGCCTTCCGGCCATTGGAGAAGGTCCTGCTCGATGGGACCGTTGATGCCATCTACAATCAGATGGGACAACTTGGGCAGCTCTCGGAAGCCACCGGCGAAATCAAGTCCATCTTCGACCTGTCCAGATTGCCCGACTGGACGCTACAGGTCGCCAACACGCCCGCCGTCATCACCTGCACCGACGTGATGGCCAAGGAGCACCCTGAGCTGGTAATTGCCTACATGAAAGCCATGATCAAGGTCGGCCGCTGGGCCAATGACCACAAGCGCGCGGCGGCGGCCATTCTCAACCGGCAGACCTTCTACCTGGATGCAGAGCACACCTACGAGGGCATCAAGCACGTCGATATGGTGCCAAGCCTGTGTGCGCAGAATCTGGAAACCATCAAGATCGGCAAGGACTTCATGCTCAGTCACGACTATATAAAGAACGATTTTGATGTGGAAGAGTGGGCGGCTCCGGAGTTCCTGGAGCGGGCCGCTATTGAAGTGCTTGAGGAGGAGTGGGAGAGAAGAAGCTGGAGCAAGCTTCCCAGGGGAGGCAAGATCGACGTGGACGGTACGCGGCTCGGCTAGTCGCAAGTAGACCTGTTTATTAAAGGGTTTTCCTCCGACAGCTGGGCAGGAAGGCAGAACCTGGATAAAGGGAGGGTCAGATATGACTGACTTGCACGATAGTTTGCCAGCCGCCAAGCAGACGGCGCTGAAGCTTTATGTAACCTCGCAAGAGGCCTACGAACGTTGGCAGGCGGACCCGGAGGTGATTATTCTCGATGTTCGCACGCCCGAGGAGTACCTCTTTGTGGGGCACCCACCAATGGCCTGGAAGGTTCCCATTATTGCCCAGAGCTACGAGTGGAACGCCGAAGCGGGCAAATTCCCCATGCAACTCCTGGCGGATTTTGTCGAGCGGGTGAGCCAGGTGGCGACACCTGAGTGCACTATCCTGGTCATGTGCCGCTCTGGCGGGCGCAGTGCCATGGCGGTAAACCTGCTGGCGCAGGCCGGTTTCAAAAACGTGTACAACATCGTGGACGGTATGGAAGGTGACGTAAACGGCGATTCCGAGAGTGTCGCCCGGAGCCAGCAGCCCGCCAGCGGCTGGAAGAATACGGGTTGCCCCTGGACAAAAAGCCTGACCCCGGAGCGGACGTTTCTGTCCTGAATACACTTGCGTTATGGGGCGCTGTTTGGCGGGGCTGTTAAAGCCGGAGAATTATGGGAGCTGATATGAAAGTGGTTATCGTTGGTGGTGTGGCCGGTGGTGCTTCCTGCGCCGCGCGTCTGAGAAGACTGGATGAGAGTGCCGAGATCATCATGGTAGAGAAAGGGCCATACGTGTCCTATGCCAACTGTGGGCTGCCTTACTATGTCGGTGGGGTGATCGAGAAGGAATCCAGCCTGCTGGTGGCCTCGGAGCAGATGTTCAAGAGTGTGTTCGGCATCGATGTGCGCACCAACTGCGAGGCGGTATCCATTTCGGCGGATGCCAGGACTATTGATCTGCGCAATGTAGAAACCGGCGAGATCACCACGGAATCCTACGACAAACTGGTGCTCGCCCCCGGGGCTGCGTCCATTCATCCGCCCCTGCCGGGTATCGACCTGCCCGGGATATTCCAGGTTCGCACGGTGCCCGACGTGCGGGCAATAAAGGAATGGATCGAGGGCGGGACCACGTTCCTCGCCGGTATGTCCAATTACTCCGGCATCCAGATGAAGAAGCCTGCCCGGCGGGCCGTTGTAGTGGGCGGCGGGTTTATCGGCCTGGAAATGGCGGAGAATCTTGTCCATCTGGGGTTCGAGGTCACGGTGCTGCAGCTGCTGCCACAGATACTGGCTCCCCTGGACCCGGAAGTTGCAGCGACGGTTGAGGAGTACATCAGGGACAATGGTGTGCAACTGGTGCTTGGTGACGGCGCCGCCGAATTCGAGCAACTGGAAAACGGCTCCATCAGTGTCAAGACAGGTTCCGGCAAGACCTACGCCGCGGACGTGGTGATTCTCGCTATCGGGGTGCGTCCGGAAACCGCGCTGGCGAAAACCGCGGGCCTGGAGATCGGAGAGCGCGGCGGTATCCGCGTTGACGACCAGATGCGCACCAGCAATCCTGACATTTTTGCCGTGGGTGATGCCATCGAGGTGAAGGATTTCGTGACCGGTGAGTGGAGCCTGGTGGCGCTGGCGGGGCCGGCAAATCGGCAGGGCCGGATCGCGGCGGATGTGATCGCCGGTCGTGACTCCAGCTTTCGCGGTACCCAGGGCACAGCGATTATCGGCCTGTTCGGCGGGGCTGTTGCCTGGACAGGGGTTAGCGAAACGACGTTGGAAAGGCTGGGAGATGCAGACTACGAAAGAGTGTATCTCTACCCCAACTCCCATGCCGGCTACTATCCCGGGGCGAAGATGATCGGGTTGAAAGTGCTGTTCCGTAAATCCGATGGCAAGGTGCTGGGCGCCCAGGCTTTGGGTGAAGATGGCCCGGCAGTAGATAAGCGCATCAGCGCCCTGGCCATGGCGATCCAGATGGGTGCGACGATCTACGACCTGGAGGAAGCGGAGCTGTGCTATGCGCCGCAATTCGGCAGCGCCAAGGACCCTGTGAACTTCGCGGGCATGGTCGCGGCGAATATCATGGAAGACGGGATGCCGGTTAGCCACTGGGACGAATTGGAAGGCGCCTTCCTGCTGGATGTGCGCCAGCCGGTGGAACTGGTGATAGAGAGCGTACCCGGCGCAGTCAATATTCCGATCGGTCAACTGCGCTCGCGTATGGAGGAGCTGCCAAAGGATAAAGAGATTCACCTCATCTGCCGCTCCGCCCAGCGCGCCTATTACGCCCAGCGGATGCTCGCGCAACATGGCTTCAAGGTGCGCACCCTCTCTGGAGGTATCCTCTCCCGGGCCATGCATGTGTCGGAAGAGATGAAATGAACAAGTCTCTTCAAGTCGTGAATTTGTTGTTCACGGTATTTTGGGCAGGGCGAATATAGTCCGTGAGTGCTGTAATGGAGTTTCTTCAGAGCACGTTTACGCCCCTGGTGTTCGTTTTTACCGTGTCCAACCTCGCCGCCATGGGGCTGCAGGTAAGCCTGCCCGAAGTTATGGAGGCGCTGAAAAACAGGGCCGCCATTGTGCTTATCTTTGTTTGGGGCTGGATCCTCGGGCCGGCTCTCGGGTACCTGATAACCCTGCTGCTTCCACTTGAGGAGCCCTACAAGATTGTGATCCTGCTCGCCAGCCTTACACCCTGTGCTCCGTTCCTCCAGCAGATGGTGGGAAAAGCCAGTGGAGATATCAGTTTTGCGGGGGCCCTTATACCACTTGTTGCCGTCGGTACGGTGATCCTGATGCCGGTAATGGCTCCTTTTTTGATCAAGGGGCTGACGATTAATGCCATGGCGCTGGCAAAGCCGCTGCTTTTGACCATACTCCTGCCCCTGCTGATTGGCGCGGCGATACGGCACTACTACGGGACCACGGCGACTCGTGTCTACCCTGCTGTGAAAGTCCTGGCGAAACTCTCGACCTTACTCACGGTCCTGTGGTGCCTGATTCTATTCGGGAAGGACATGCTCAATACGGCTGGACAGTTCGCGCTCATGGCCATGACCTTGTTCATGGTGGGCATGGCTCTGGTTACCTACCTGATCGGCTTTGGGATGCGCCAGAACCAGCGCAGTGTCATGGCGCTGGGTATGGGCACGCGCAATGTTGCCGCCGTGTTGGCGGCGGCTCTCGCCATTCCAGACGCGGACCCGCGCATACTGGTGATGACCGTCATGTGGACTTTGTGGTCCGTCGTTCTCGCCGCCATAGGTGCCCGGATCTTTGCACGGCAAGCCGGAAAATCGACTGAAACTACCGGCTCATGAGCACCGTGCCGTTCGCGACCAGGCCTGACGTTAGGGTTGATTGCCGGAGAGACCTATGAATGCCTTGTTAAAGGAATTGCGAAGCAATCCACTGCTGTGGCTGCTCGTATTGGTGCCGGTGGTGCTCGTGGCTCATAAACTTAAGCCCGACGCGCACACTATGCTGTTCGTCTTGTCGGTGCTGGCCATCATTCCCCTGGCGGCTCTCATGAGTCACGCCACGGAATCGGTGGCGTCCAAAACCGGGGATGGCGTCGGCGGCCTGCTCAACGCTACCTTTGGCAATATGACAGAGCTGATTATCGCCCTGACTGCACTGAAAGCCGGCGAATACATGCTGGTAAAGGCGAGCATCGCGGGCGCGATCGTCACCAACACCCTGTTTATGCTCGGCATGGCCTTTGTCCTTGGCGGGCTCAAGTTCCATGTGCAGGAATACAACAAGCTCAATGCCCGCGTCCTATCGAGTATGTTGTTTATAGCCACGGTGGCGTTGCTCATGCCTTCGGCGATTGCCAAGGCCAACCCTGATACAGCGATGGCGATCGGCCAGCCCTTGAGCCTTGCCCTGGCAATACTGCTGATCGTGAGTTATGGCCTTAGCCTGGTGTTTTCACTGAAAACGCACAGCAAGGAGTTTGCCAGTGAGGATCACGGCGAGGATAGCGAAACGCCCTGGCCGATGGGTCTGGCCCTGGGGGCGCTGGGTGGTGTGACCGTGCTGGTCGCCCTGGTGAGCGAGGTGTTTGTAGAGTCCGTGCAGGTGGCGGCGGAAGTCTTCGGGATGAGCCCGGCCTTTGTCGGCTTTATCGTGGTGGCCATGGTGGGCGCCGCCGCAGAGATGGTGGCAGCGTTTTCTGCCGCCCGCAAAGATCGCCTGGATCTCAGTGTGGGTATCGCGCTGGGCAGTGCTTCCCAGATTGCTCTTTTTGTCGCTCCGGTGCTGGTAATCGCCAGCTATTTTATCGGTCCGACCCCGATGGACCTGCAGTTCTGGCCCGGCGCAGTGGTGATGATACTCATCGCCGCATTGGTAGCAAATATTGTCACCATTAATGGTCGCTCTGCCTGGTTCGTCGGGGTCCTGTTGCTCATGCTTTACCTGATATACGCGTTGACACTTTACTTGCTGCCGCCGGGTTCATCCTGACGGCGGCTTGCCCGCTGCATTGAGGTATTATGGAATTGTTACGTAAATACCTGCCGATCCTGACCTGGGGGGCGCAGTACTCGCGGCAAACCCTGGTCAATGACCTGGTAGTAGCGGGGATCGTCACCGTCATGCTTATTCCCCAGTCGCTGGCCTATGCCTTGTTGGCCGGGCTGCCGCCGGAGGTCGGGCTATATGCCTCCATGTTGCCGCTGTTGATGTACGCGGTGTTCGGAACCTCCCGGGCGCTGGCGGTTGGGCCCGTGGCTGTGGCAAGCCTCATGACTGCTGCCGCTGTGGCACAGTTTGCAGACCAGGGTACACCCGAGTACCTCGGTGCGGCGGTGGCGCTGGCGATGGTTTCAGGATTGCTGCTGGTTGGCATGGGGCTGTTGCGGCTGGGCTTTCTCGCCAATTTTCTCAGCCATCCGGTCATCTCCGGCTTCATTACCGCCTCGGGTATCCAGATCGCGGCCGGACAGTTCGGGCCTGTGCTGGGCATTGACCTGCACGGCGAAACCCTGACCGATGTGCTGGTTTCCATGTATCACAACCTCGGGCAGTTAAATACTTACACCGCGGCGATCGGTCTTGCGTCGCTGGGTTTTTTATTCTGGGTACGGCGCGGGCTCAAGCCCCTGTTGCTGCGAATCGGACTCGCTGAGCGAGCTGCTGACATCCTGGCGAAAGTGGGTCCGATTGTCGCCATTGCATTGACCACGGTTGCAGTCTGGGGTTTAGGACTGGAAGCCCACGGTGTTCGAATCGTGGGCGCCGTCCCACAGGGGCTTCCCGCGATCGCATTGCCGCCCGTGGACCTGTCATTGTGGGTGAAGATCCTGGTCCCCGCCCTGCTGATTTCCATCGTGGGCTATGTGGAGTCAATTTCGGTGGCGCTCACGCTTGCGGCGAAACGCCGCCAGAGAGTAGACCCGGACCAGGAACTGATTGCCCTGGGCATGTCCAACGTCGGCTCCGCGGTGTCCGGCGGCTTTCCGGTTACCGGCGGCTTCTCGCGCTCCGTGGTTAACTTTGACGCCGGGGCCGAGACGCCGGCTGCCGGCGCGTTCACTGCGGTAGGGATCGCGATAGCCACACTGTTCCTGACCCCGCTGCTGTACTTCCTGCCGAACGCGACCCTGGCTGCGACGATTATTGTCGCTGTCCTTTCGCTGGTGAATCTGGGTGCTATCAAGCATACCTGGCACTATTCCCGGACAGATGGTGCGTCCATGGTCGCCACCATCCTGATCACCCTGACGCACGGTATCGAGTTCGGGCTGATTGCAGGTGTTGGGCTGTCAGTATTCTTGCATCTGTACCGCACCTCCAAACCGCATGTGGCGATTGTGGGTCAGGTTCCGGGTACCGAGCATTTCCGCAATATCAGCCGGCACGAAGTGGTCACTGATCCACAGGTGTTGTCGCTGCGGGTGGACGAGAGCCTGTACTTCCCGAACGCCCGCTTCCTGGAGGAACGCGTCAATCGAGCTGTGGCTGAAAACCCCGGCGTTCGCCATGTGATTATTGTTTGCCCTGCGGTGAACACCATCGATGCCTCTGCACTGGAAAGTCTCGAGGCGATCAACCGTCGACTCGAGGATGGCGGCATCAAACTTCATTTGTCTGAAGTGAAGGGCCCGGTTATGGACCAACTGAAGCGCTCGCATTTCCTCGAACAACTTACGGGTGAAGTCCATCTTACCCAGTATGATGCCGTGGCGAGTATCAATCCCGACCTGGCAAGCGGTGCCACTGACGCGCCCAGGGCATCCACCGGTTCCTCAAACACAGGCTGATTGGAATGATTTACGGCACATGGTCGTGTCGGAGACGCTCGGTGAACCGGTGGGCATCCGGGACGAACCGCCTGACCGATCTGCATGGTCAGGGCATACGTTTTGACTCTAACTACTGGCCCAGACTATGAATAGTAATTCCTGTATGGACTCCTCCGTCAACTGAGATTAAACCATTACTTTTCTCCTGGCTGCTACGTGACTGGATCGATCTGACGGAATCGGCTGCATTCGTGTATCCTGCCTTTGTAAGTGGTGGTCGTACCACCGGGCCATGAGAGGATCCGCACCGCCCGGACCTATCGCCATGTCGAACTCTGAAGTTCTAGAATTACTATCGGCCTTTCAGGCGGCACGGTAAACCGTGTGTTTCGTCAATCGATCGATCTGCGCAGCTTTGTGGATATGCTCTTTACAAATTACGCGGCAAAACGCAAAGCGTCATTCCCGTTGAAGCTCTCATGCCTCGTCCATACCGCCCACATAATGCGCGCCATCTTGTTTGCCAATACCACAGTGGCCTTGTTGTGACCCGCTCTGGCCTGGGTATTGACAGCCAAAGTTTCCAGTCGCGTGAACTCCTTACCATTTGCCGCTTTGCGCCGTGCCGCCATTAACGCAGCTCGGGCGCCATGAACCAGCATCGTGCGCAGGTAACGATCACCTTGTTTGGTGATCCTGCTAAGGCGGCGAGTCATCGATTGGTTGTACTGAATCGGATTGCCAGGTCCGTCGTGGACAGTGTTCGCGGCCAGCATGGTGATTTTCTATTCACCTATAAATCATGCCCGCTGGAACGTATCAACAACAGTGCCTGGAAGCGCTCAAGACGGGATTTGGATTTGCCGGTAAGAGTACACGATCTCAAGCATACGTTTGGACGTCGACTGAGGGCCGCAGGTGTGACCCTGGAAACACGGAAAATATTGCTTGGCCGTCGCAATGGCGACATCACAGCCCATTACTCCGCCCCCGAGTTGGAGGAGCTGATAGAGGCGGCAAACAGGGTGTGTGAGGGAAAGTCCGGCAAAACTCCGGCACTGGTAGTACTGAGGCATCGGGCAGTTAGCTGATTATCCTTCTAACTGTTTGATAAAAAAGGAAAATTTGGCGCGCCCGGAGAGATTCGAACTCCCGACCAACTGGTTCGAAGCCAGTTACTCTATCCAGCTGAGCTACGGGCGCGCTGCAGGGTCGATTGTACAGACTGCCGGGGCGAATAGCCCACCCCGGCAAGCAAATATTTCAGGCTAGCTCCGGCAAAAGGCTTCCAGCGCGGCCAGGAATTTACCCACCTTGTCGAAGGTTTCCTGGTATTCCTGCTCCCACTGCGAATCCGCCACTATCCCGCCGCCGGCCCAGCAGTGGATTTCTCCGGCGTCGCACAGGAGCGTGCGGATGGCGATATTGCTGTCCATGCGTCCATCGGCGCTGATGTAAAGCACCGACCCACAGTACACCTGGCGCGGGTCCGGCTCCAGTTCGGCGATGATTTCCATGGCGCGGCGCTTGGGGGCGCCGGTAATCGAACCCCCGGGGAAACTGTCGCGCAGCAACTCGGCCGCGCCCCGGTCCGGCTGTAACTCACCGCTGATCGTGCTGACCAGGTGGTGCACCGTCGCCAGGCTCTGCACCTCGAACAGGCGATCGACGATAATACTGCCCGGGACACAGCTGCGGCCGAGGTCATTGCGCAACAGGTCGACGATCATCAGGTTTTCCGCGCGGTCTTTGGCGGAAGCGCGCAACTCCCTGACGGCGGCGCGGTCCGCTTCCGGGTCCGCGTGGCGTGGCCGGGTGCCCTTGATCGGAGCGGTTTCGACCCGGTGGCCGTGCAGTGACAGGAAACGTTCGGGGGACAGGCTGATCACGGCGCTGTCCTGAGCCACCTTGAGGTAGGCCGACAGTGGCGCCGCCGCCACTGCCCGCAACTGGCGGTAGGCATGCCAGGGGTCCCCGCTGAAGCCGGCGCTGAAACGCTGGGCCAGGTTGACCTGGTAGCAGTCTCCGGCCCGGATATACGCGGCGATACGTTCGAAGGCTTCCCGGTAGCTGTCCGGCGTGAAATTTGATCGGAATGTGTCGTCCAGGTGAAAATCCGGGGCCCGGCTCCGCGCGGGTTGTCGCAACCTCGCCAGTACATCATTGCGCTCGGCCTGGGGCACACCGGGCTGGCTGACGAGGGTGGCCTTGCGCAGCAGGTGATCCTGGATGACGCACCAGCCATAGGCCTGCATCATAGCCACAGGCAATTGTGATCCGGCCTGGGAGGCTCCGGGTCCAGACACAACCCCGTGCAGGCGGTTTCCCATACCGTAGCCCAGATAACCCAGGATACCGCCACAAAAGGGAATGTCCTGGGAGACCGGCTGGATACCGGCGAAGCGATCCCGGTGGTATTGCCCCAGGTCCTGGAAAAACTGTCGACACTGCGCCTCGTCGGCGTGCTGGGGAAGCGACGGGAGTTGCTCTACAGGATTCGCTGTCAGGATATCGTAGCGACCGGCAGTGGAGTGGGGGAAACTGCTGTCCAGCAGGGCCGCACCGGGCAGGTCGCGAATGCGCTCGAACAGTTCACAGGTGTCGCGCTGGTAGGGGATGTCATCCAGGTGGACAGCTTTGCTCATCCTGTGGTCAAACGCCTGTCACCGGTCGCCTACAGCGCCAGTGATCGCAGTTCGACATCCTCCGCGCTGTGGCGCCAAAGCTCCTCGAATAATTCGAGGTGGCGACGGGTGGAGGCCGGTGACGACGGCTCGTAGAATCCTTCTCGTTCGCTGTCCCCGGGTTTGTACAGCACGCCATCCCGGTCACAGATGACGATGGTTTCATCGTTCCACTGCGGGTGCTCCGCCAGTTTCCGGATGTGGACAGAACTGGGTATACGCCGCGCCAGTTTGAGCAGCCTGTGCCCGCGGGCTACCAGGTCGCGGGAGTCGGCCACGAGTATCCGCACCCGGGTCTGTCGGCTGCTGCGGATGAGTACCGCTATGGCCTCCGCCAGCGCCTCGTTATCGAATGCGGTGTGATCGAGCCTGGGGCTGAGGATACAGACCTGCCGGGCTGCGGAACTGCACAGCTCCACTGCCAGCTCGTCGAAGGGGTGGGGATAACCGACCCCGGCGAGAAACTCATTCGACATAAATACCTCCGCTTTCCAGCAGGTAGTCCAGTAAGCGCGCCGTGTCGGCTTGTGCCAGAGCGCCGGCGAGGCGCTCGCCCTCCAGCCGCCAGTCTCCGCACAGGGTCGCCAGGATGTCCAGCACTGCCGCACTGAACAGGCGGGCCTGGCCGTTCGCGAATACCGTGATGCCTTCGGGCTCCTGCTGCCAGGCGACCCGGGCGGCGGGGGACAGCTCGACATAACCCGGTCCCGCGGCCAGCAGCGCCCTGGCTTCAGCGAGGTCGTCATCGTCCGTATCAAACTCGTAACGCGGCTCTGTAACCATAGCACCGAACCAGCGGCTGTCGGTGGACTGGTCCAGGGCGGCGCGCAGTTGGGCGCGCACCCGCTCCATGTCCCGGGGCCGGATCTCTCCCGGCCTGGCGGCGGCCTCGATACCCGGGTCGCGAAAGAACAATTCAGGGTCGAGTTTTTCCAGCAGGTCATCCGCCCAGCGCGACACCATGTCGTTGATACGCGGCGCCCGAAAACCGATGGAAAAAGTCGTGCATTCGCCTTCCGCTATTCCCCAGTGCGCAATTCCCGGCGGGACATAGAGAATATCGCCGGGCTCGAGCAGGTACTCCCGGCTGCATTCAAAATCACGCAGGATACGCAGAGTATCGTGGGGCAGAAGGGGCGATTGGGAATTGCAGGCCTGGCCCAGCCGCCAGCGACGCCGGCCTTCACCCTGAAGCAGGAATACATCGTAGTTGTCGTAATGGGGGCCAACACTGCCGCCGTCGACCGCGTAGCTCACCATCACGTCATCGACCCGCCAGCTGGGCAGGAAGTCCACCAGCTGGCGCAACCGGGCCACCTCGGGAATATAGTGATCAACGGCCTGTACCAGCAGTGTCCAGGGATTGTCGCGCTGGAAATCCTCGCCACGAAACGGCCCATGGTGCAGCTGCCAGTTGCCTTCGCGGTATTCGATAATGCGCGACTCGACGTCCTCCTCGAGGGCCAGGCCCGCCAGTTCATCAGCGGGCAGCGGGCTGGTGAACGGCTCCAGGGCGCCCCGGACCAGCAGCGGCTCGCGCTGCCAGCAGGTGGCAAGGAAAACCTCCTTGTCCAGGTTCAGCTCTCCTGCAGACACAGGGTCGGCCTACTTGATGGCCCGGGCCTGGGCCACCGCGTTGCCAATGTAGCTGGCCGGGGTCAGGGCAAGGAGTTCGCTGCGGGCTTCTTCGGGCAGGTCGAGACCCGACACGAAGGCCTGGATCACCTCGGCTGTCATGTCCTGGCCCCGGGTCAGTTCCTTCAGCTTTTCGTAGGGCTTTTCTATGCCGTAGCGCCGCATGACTGTCTGGATGGGCTCGGCCAGGACTTCCCAGCTGTTGTCCAGGTCCTGCGCCAGGCGCGCCTCGTTGAGTTCGAGCTTGCCGATACCCTTGAGCGCCGACTGGTACGCGATCAGGCTGTAGGCGGCACCCACCCCCATGTTTCTCAGTACGGTGCTGTCGGTGAGGTCACGCTGCCAGCGGCTGATCGGCAGCTTGGCTGCCATGTGCTGCAGCACCGCGTTGGCAAGCCCGAGGTTGCCTTCGGCGTTTTCAAAATCTATCGGGTTGACCTTGTGGGGCATGGTGGAGGAACCCACTTCCCCGGCAACCGTTTTCTGCTTGAAATAGCCCAGGGAGATATAGCCCCATACGTCGCGGTTGAAATCGATCAGGATGGTATTGAAGCGGGCGAGGGCGTCAAACAGCTCGGCCATATAATCATGGGGCTCGATCTGGGTGGTGTAGGGGTTCCAGGCAAGGCCCAGGGAGGTGACGAACGCCTCGGCGTTGGCCTGCCAGTCGATATCGGGGTAGGCGGACAGGTGCGCGTTGTAGTTTCCCACCGCCCCGTTGATCTTCCCCAGGAACTGCATTTGCTCCAGTTGTCCCAGTTGCCGCCGCAGTCTCGCCACGACGTTGGCGATCTCCTTGCCCATCGTCGTCGGACTCGCCGTCTGGCCGTGGGTGCGCGACAGCATGGCGGCCCCCGCAGAGTCCCGGGCCAGGCTGGCGAGGGCGGTGCTGATCTCGTTCATCACCGGGAGCAGGACATCGCGCAGACCGTCGCGCAACATCAGCGCATGTGCCAGGTTGTTGATATCTTCCGAGGTGCAGGCGAAGTGGACGAACTCGGCGACGGCCTTGAGTTCCTCGTGACCGTCAAAGCGCTCCTTGATGAAGTATTCGACCGCTTTCACGTCGTGGTTTGTGGTGGCCTCGATATCCTTGATCCGACGGGCGTCCACTTCGGAAAACTTCTCCGCTATCTCGTTGAGGGTGAGGGTGGCCTCCCTGGAGAGGCCGGGCACCTCGGCAATGTCATCGTGGGCGGCCAGGCACTGCAGCCAGCGAACTTCGACCAGGACGCGCCGCTTGATCAGGCCGAATTCACTGAACACCTCCCGCAACGGCTCGGTCTTGCTGCCGTAGCGACCGTCTATGGGTGACACTGCACTGAGGGGCGACAGTTTCATGTTTTTCTCCGGAAATAATAGGACGATGTTACACCACGCCCAGGCCGCGTGACAGTTGCTGGGAGGTGTGCAGCAGTTTCCTGCGCTGCAGTATCAGTCTCCAGCGGCGTCCCCCGAGTTGGTGCCACAGGAATGCCGAGCGTATGCCGGACAGTAACAGCGCCCGGATAATATCGGCGTTCTTCGGATTCTGCAGGTGTTGGGCGCTGCCATTCACCTTGATCCTGAACTTGAGTTTGCTCAGGGTATCCTGATAGATACCGGAGACGCTGTGACACAGATCGTTCACATTGTTGGCAAAATGCTCGGCGCGGAAACTGGTGTGCTGCAGTCGCGAGTGCACCACGGACATCATGGCCTGGTCGCCCGCAAACTTGCGCTCGAGGTAGAGTATCGCCAGGACATAACGCACGAGGTCGCGATTTTCATCCGCCTGGCGCGAGGCCAGTAGACTGCTGAGGTTGTTCAGACCCAGTTTGACACCCCCGATGCCGCCGAAAACGTCCTCTACCGAAGCGGGGTCGAACTCAAACAGGCTGTGGATGGACGGGGCGAGAAATTCCAGCGGGTAGCTGCCGGTTTTGGATATCTGGTCGACCAGGCGCGCCGCCTGGGCTACGCCGGCGAGGGCGATGGTCTGCTGTTCCAGGTTTGTCCGCTCAGGTGTGTTCATGTATTGCCCGATGTCCGTTCAATGATGCCGCCGCCCAGGCAGCGCTCCCCCTGGTAAAACACCACCGACTGGCCGGGCGTTACCGCGCGTTGTGCCTGTTCGAAATCCACCCGGTATACGCCTCCCTCGCACCGGACTGTGCAGCGTTGGTCGGCCTGGCGGTAGCGCACCTTGGCGCTGCAGGCCAGGGGCAACCCCGGCTCAGTGCCTGCTATCCACACTATCTCTCCGGTGAAAAGAGTGGACTTGAACAGGGCGGGGTGGTCATTGCCCTGGGCCACCAGCAGCACATTGTTTTCCAGGTCCTTCTCGACCACGTACCAGGGTGCCTCACCGTGATTGGCGAGGCCGCCGATGCCCAGGCCCTGGCGCTGGCCGATGGTGTGGTACATCAGCCCCTGGTGCCGCCCGAGCAGCTCGCCGTCCAGGCTGCGGATCTCGCCGGGTTGGGCGGGCAAGTACTGCTGGAGAAAATCCTTGAAGCGGCGCTCGCCGATAAAGCAGATGCCGGTGGAATCCTTTTTCTTTGCGGTGGCCAGCCCGTGTTGCTCCGCCAGTTTGCGCACCTCGGGTTTGGCCATCTCACCCAGCGGAAAAAGTGTCTGTTCCAGTTCGCGGTGGCCGACCGCGTGCAGGAAATAGCTCTGGTCCTTGTTGTGATCTAATCCCTTGAGCAGGGTGCCGCGGCCGTCGGCCTCGCCGCGGCGCGCGTAGTGGCCGGTGGCGATGGCGTCCGCGCCCAGCATCAGCGCGTAGTCCAGGAAGGCCCGGAACTTGATCTCGCGGTTGCACAGGATATCGGGGTTTGGTGTGCGCCCGGCGCGGTATTCCTCAAGGAAATGCTCGAAGACATTGTCCCAGTACTCGGCGGCGAAATTGGCGCCGTGCAGGGTGATCCCCAGCTTGTCCGCCACGGCCTGGGCATCGGCGAAATCCTCCTTCGCGGTGCAGTACTCGGTGCCGTCGTCCTCTTCCCAGTTTTTCATGAACAGCCCCTCCACCCGGTAGCCCTGCTGCTTGAGCAACAGGGCGGACACGGATGAATCGACGCCGCCGGACATGCCGACGATTACTTTACTGGTGGAATTCAGGCTCATTGACTGTAAACAAGGTCCAGGGGGTAACAAATGCCCCGTCGGTGCTGCTCTATAGAGGCCAGTACCAGCGGGCTGCGCATTCTAGCAGAGTTGGCAACGATTGCCTCGTAATCGAGCCAGTGGATGGTGTGGATGTCGGCGTCCAGCGTGGCGCCGGGTACCTCGCGCAGGGGCCTGCCGAGAAATGTCGTGCGAAAGTACGTGATGTCATTGGCGGGGGCAGTGTAGAGGGCGACCCCGAGTATACCGACCAGCGCTATTTCCCAGCCCGTTTCCTCCAGCGTTTCCCGCAGGGCGGCCTGCGCCAGGGTTTCTGCCGGCTCGAGGTGGCCTGCGGGCTGGTTGAACACCAGCTCTTTGGTAACTTTATCCCGCTCCTCCACCAGCAGGTACCGACCGGCGTTTTCGATCACGGTGGCCACGGTGACGTGGGGCGCCCACTGGGACATCAGTTCTTCCTCCTGCGTGTTAGGCCCGGTGGGGCTCCCGGCCGGGTTGCGGGCAGATGCACCTCCAGCTCCCGGTACTCACCGGGTTGCAGGCCTGCCACAGACCAGTCCCCGATCCGGATGCGCACCAGCCGCAGGGTGGGATAACCCACCGCCGCGGTCATCCGCCGCACCTGGCGGTTGCGACCCTCGCGAATGCTCAGCTCCAGCCAACTGTCCGGCACCGATTTGCGCTCCCTCACCGGCGGCGTCCGCGGCCAGAGCGGGGGCGGCGGGATGCGCACCGCCCGCGCCGGCAGGGTGGGGCCATCCTTGAGCTCCACGCCGGCAGCCAGCAGGTGCAGGGCATGGTCACTTACCAGGCCCTCCACCTGCACCTGGTAGGTCTTCCAGCGCTTGTAACGGGGATTCGCGATCTGCTGCTGCAGGGTTCCGTCGTCGGTGAGCAGCAGCAAGCCCTCCGAGTCATAATCCAGACGACCCGCCACCTTGAAGGTCGGCGCCGCCAGGAAATCGGCCAGCGTGGCCCTGCCGAGGTCATCGCTGAACTGGCTCAGTACCTGGAAAGGTTTGTTGAACAGGATAATACGGGCCATGACACCATCTGCCTGGGTTTGAAATGTCCGCCCGGCTCCAAAAAAACCGGCGGCGGCACGTGAATCAACAGCAATCGTGCTACACTACGTCGCGCTTTGCCAGCGCCGGTCAGACAATAGCCGCAGGGCGCTTATCTCAAGAATCCTACAGCAGCAATGGAGTACATTATGGGCTACAAGCATATTCAGGTTCCCTCTGCGGGTGACAAAATCACCGTAAACGAAGATTTCAGCCTGAACGTCCCT
>Ga0210335_1611148_pt1 | contig 15662 bp, 13 predicted proteins | sample S374metaT_FD_159706 | JGI IMG/M metagenome (GOLD analysis project Ga0210335, IMG submission 159706) | Metatranscriptome of estuarine sediment microbial communities from the Columbia River estuary, Washington, United States - S.374... | ecosystem: Environmental > Aquatic > Marine > Intertidal... | reverse complement strand
GGCTGCTTTACGGCAAGCCCGGTGTTGGGATCCAGTGAGGATGCCTGGTATTGGTACGTGTTGCCGCCATCGTTTTTGTTATGACCACCGGATACCATCGCGAGTATGAACAGATCTTCGCCAGAATCGAAGGCCAGCTGGCCGCGAGCGCCCCACATATCCAGGGCATTGCCATCTTTATTGCCAGGGTATTTCTGGTCGCTGTAGCCGTCATGCTTACTGTAAATCGCCGAGACGCGACCCGCGACGGTGTCGGTCAACCCGCCACCAACCGCACCCTCGGTGATGATCTCGCCATACTCGGCCGCCGTCACGTCGACGTAACCCTCGGTTTCCTGTGAAGGCTTTACCGTGAGGTACTGCACAAGTCCGCCTGTCGCGTTGCGACCGAACAGGGTGCCCTGGGGGCCCCGCAGCACCTCGGCACGCTCCAGGTCGAACAGCTGGAAGTCGAGGCTGGAGAGGATGGCTTTATAGAATTCATCCACATAGACGGCCGAGGGACTTTCGTTGTGCTCCGAGAAATCGAGCATGCCCACACCGCGGATGCTGACCACCGGGATGTTACCCTCGCCATTGATCTGGGCGGTCTGCAGCCCCGGCGTCTGGGCGGCCAATTGGATGCTATTGGTGAAGCCCAGCGCTTTCATGGTGTCGCCGGAAAAGGCGGTAACCGAGATTGGCAGGTCCTGGACGCTCTCCTCGCGCTTCTGGGCGGTGACGTTGACTTCTTCCAGCAGGCCGGACCCCTGGGCCTGGGCCAGGCCGGGCAGGGTTGCGGCTGCCGCCAATGCAACCGCAGCCACCAGCGGGCGGCGAAGCATGGGGCTTCGAGGGACATTTAGCAGCGCAGATTTTTGCATTGATACTCTCCTTATCGTTATACCTGCACGCGCAGCTGGCGTGGGGGAATTGAAGCAATGGGAAGTCTATGGTGCCCGGCTAGGAACTTGAGGGTCATTTGCGGAAAGCAAAGAGGTCGTTTTCGGAAACGGCTGCACGGGGGGGACAGAAGTAAACGCCGGATCTGATATTTCCGATAATGACCCGGCTTATTTCCGAAGATGAATCTATATGCTGGCAAAAGCGCTCTAACCTCCACGTTATTTCGCAGCATGAACAAGGAATATATATGAGTAATTTCTATGCGCTGGACGATGCCCACAAAACTCATGCGTTCCAGCAATTGGTCGAGCAGGCCCTCCCGCTCTGGGGTATGGAACAGGCCAGGGTTGCCCTCATCAAGCAGCGCGAGAACGCGGTTTTCAGTTTGCACAATGTCAATGGCAGCAGGGCGGTAATTCGCGTCCATCGCGCAGGCTATCACTCCGACTCAGAGCTGTTGTCAGAGCTGCAGTGGATGCAGGCACTGGACGAATTCGGTGTCCATACGCCGGCAGTCGTTCCTGCGCTCGACGGGAAACTGTTTAAAACCGTATCGGTACCCGCGGTGCCGGAACCCCGTCAGGTGGATGTGCTGGCCTGGGTGGAGGGCAAGGATATCGGTTCAATCGAAAAGTCGGTTGGGGAACTGGAAGAGGCGCGGAAAAATTATCGGCTGATTGGTCGGCTGGTTGCTCTAATGCATACATTCTCGAGTACCTGGCCGTTACCCGTGGGTTTTACCCGCCATGCCTGGGACGAGGAGGGCCTGCTGGGTGAGGAGCCCTGGTGGGGCCGATTCTGGGAGCTTGGTTTGCTTGATACGGCTCAGCGTGAGCGTGTACTGGCGGCGCGGGACAAGGTCGCCAAAGAGCTCGTGGCTTATGGCAAGGGCGCGGACCGCTACGGTCTCATACATGCCGATACCTTGCCCGAGAATTTTCTGGCGGATGTCGATGGATCGGTCCGGGTCATCGATTTTGACGACGGGGGTTTTGGCTGGTTCCTGTTCGACTTCGCCACTGCACTGTTCTTCTCACTGGGAGAGGATTATTCTGATGACCTGCTCCAGGCCATGGTTGCGGGCTACGAGGAAGAGCGTAAGCTGCCTCCGGAGTTCGAGAAAATGTTCCCCCTGTTCCTGCTCCTGCGGGGCTTCACTTACCTGGGCTGGGTTCATACCAGGAGCGAGACCGATATAGCCAGGGAGCTTGGCCCAGTTGTAGTCGAGGGGGTTATGGCGATGGTGGACGATTACCTTTGAGCAGGCCGATAATGGCGGCGATTAGGAGTAGCGAAACACCATGGGTGAGAAAGTAGTGACAGGACCCGGACCCGGTGCACTCAGCAGTGCCGGGCCAGCCGAGAATGCGCATAATAAGGATCTCATTCGCCGGCGCGCGGCGCACCTGGGCGGTTCCATGCTGTTTTTTCGCGACCCAGTGCACATCGTGCGTGGAAAAGGTGTCTGGCTGTACGATGAGGATGGCCGACAATACCTGGATTGCTATAACAACGTTGCCAGCGTCGGGCACTGTCATCCGCATGTGGTCGAGGCAATCACCCGACAGGCAGGGCTTCTCAATACCCATACGCGCTACCTGCACGAAGGGGTGGTGAACTATGCCGAACGCCTCGCCGAAAAATTTCCTGACAAGCTCGACGTGTGCCTATTCGTCTGTACCGGGACCGAGGCCAATGAGCTGGCTATGCGAATTGCCCGCACTGTCAGTGGGAAAATGGGCGCGGTGGTAATGGAAAATGCCTATCACGGCAATTCGGTGCTCATGAACGAGCTGTCTACGTGTTTAACTGGTCCGGACTCACGGCCGGTACATGTCGCCGCGGTAGAACCCCCAAATACCTATCGCGGCCCGTTCGGGCCTCACCCGCAGGCGGGCGAGCGCTATGCCGTTCTGGTGGGCGAGGCGATCGGTAGGCTGAACGAGTCTGGCAGCGGCCTTGCAGCCTTTTTGTGCGACACTATTTTCGACAGCCAGGGTACCCTTGAAGCCCCGCCGGACTATTTCGCGCAGGTATACCGGCAGGTGCGCTCGGCGGGAGGCCTGTGCATCGCCGATGAGGTTCAAGCGGGATTCGCCCGCACCGGAACGATGTGGGGCTTCGAACACTACGGCGTGGTGCCGGACATCGTCACCCTCGGCAAACCTATCGGGGCCGGGCACCCGATAGGCGCTGTGATCACCAGCAGGGAAAATCTGGCGCAGTTCAGTCAAACCGAGATTTACTTCAACACATTCGGGGGCAACCCGGTGTCTGCAGCAGTAGGTAACGCGGTACTCGATGTTTTTGAAGACGAGGGATTGCTGGCCCACGTCCGCGATCTCTCACCGTACCTGCGCACCGGTTTGGAGAAACTGCAGCAGCGTCATTACCGGATTGGTGATGTGCGGGGCCTGGGCCTGTTTATGGGAATTGAGTTGGTGAAGGATCGTGCCACCAAGGAGCCCGACCGACAGGCAGCCCTGGTCGTAGCCGAACTCATGCGAGAGCAGGGCGTGCTGATCGGCGTAAGTGGGCGCCATGGAAATGTCATCAAGGTCAGGCCCCCGTTGCCGTTTTCCCGCGAACATGTGGATTTTTTGCTGGAAAAGCTGGACGTAGCGCTGTCTGCGCCTGGAACACAAGCGTGATATCGACCAGGGCGACAAGCCCGATGGCGAAGCCGGGCGGGACACTGTGACTCTGCCTGGTCGCCGCTATGCAGGGCTGGTTTTCCTGCTGACCTTTGGCCTGATGCTGTCGGACTATATGTCGCGACAGGTCATCAATGCCGTTTTTCCTATCCTGAAGATCGAATGGTCACTCACCGATAGCCAGCTTGGCATGCTGGTCAGCGTGGTCGCGCTGCTGGTCGGCGTCATGTCATTCCCCATAGCGCTGCTTGCTGACAGGGTTGGACGGGTGAAAGCCGTTACCACGATGGCGGTTGTGTGGGGCCTCGCCACGGTCTGGTGCGGGCTCACCGGGAACTTCCTGCAGATGCTGCTGGCACGCTCGCTGGTGGGATTGGGGGAGGCCGGGTATGGCGGCGCCGGGGGCGCTATCCTGGTAAGCGTGTTCCCGGCGCGGCACCGCGCCACCGTAATAGGCGCATTTTTTTCCGGGGGACTGTTTGGTTCGGTACTGGGCGTCGCCCTGGGCGGATTGATAGCCCAGCATTATGGCTGGCGGATGGCCTTCATTGTCATAGGCGGTTCAGGCCTGTTTCTGGCGGTGGCGTATCCCATGCTGGTAAAGGAGCCTGCACGGGTCGGGCACGCCATTGCCGCTATTCCCCTGCGCACGGTGATAACAGCGTTATTTGCCTCCCGTACCGCGCGCTGGAACTATGTTGGCAGCGGCCTGCAGATGTTTGTGCAGGGATCCCTGCTTGCCTGGCTGCCCAGTTTCTTCAACCGTCATCACGGTATGGAAGTAGCGGAAGCGGCGCTGTACGCGGCGTTCGTATTGTTGACGGGAGCCGTCGGTATGATGGTCTGCGGGGCGATTGCCGACCGGGCCAGTGTGCGCACACCCAGAAACCGCCTGCGCCTGCCTGCCCTCTACGCGTTGCTGGCCTGTCCGCTGCTTATTACCGCCTTCGCGATGCCACCCGGGCCCCTGCAGATCGCGGTGATTGCCGTGGGTGCATTTTTTACCGGTGGTCACGCGGGCCCTTGCGGAGCTGTGGCCACCGATGTGACCAACCCGGCGATTCACGCGACGGTTATCGCCACGGTGGCCCTGGCGAACAATATCCTGGGGCTGGCGCCCGGCCCTGTCCTCACCGGCGTTGCTGCCGACAGCATTGGCCTTGATCACGCTCTCCAGCTCATGCCCCTTGTGGGCCTGGTCGCCGCGGTGGCCTTCCTGCAGGCCGCCCGCTACTACGACAATGATCGCTTCCAGGGCGATGCATGAGGCGCCGGGGCTGGCTGTGGCCCTCGCCTGGCAATGGCGGCTGCAGAGATTGATTCACGCAGCACATGTTTTGCATATGTAATATCAATTTCTGCCAAAAAAGCCCGCATGCTACCTTGGAAACTCGCCGTTCATAAGAGCGAGTCCAGTGACAGTATCAGTACGGGAAAGCCGATGGCCAGCACACAGAAAGTCCTGCAATACAAACAGCCCGAAAAGAAATATGACGTGGTTATCGTCGGCGGCGGTTTACATGGCCTGGCGACGGCCTATTACCTTGCCAGGTATCACGATGTAAAGCGCATAGCTGTGCTGGAGCGGCGCTATATCGGCTCCGGCGGTTCCGGCCGCAACACGGAAATGGTTCGATCCAACAAGCGCGCCCACGAGACTCTGCCTTTCTACAAGGAGAGCCTGGCCATGTGGGACGGCCTGAGTTCCGAGCTTGAATGGAACCTCATGGTTCAGAAAAAGGGCCTCCTCGCCCTGGCCCACAGTGACGGTGAACTGTCGAGTATGCGCATGCAGAGCGACGGCCAGCGCAGGGCCGGTATCAAGATCGACATGCTGACCCCGGGGGAGGTCAAGAAGATGGTCCCTTCCCTGGATGTCAGTGACAGGCCTGCGCTCCCGGTTGTCGGCGCCCAATTTCACCCCGAAGGTGGAACGGTCCACCATGATGCGGCCGTGTGGGGATTTGCCAAGACAGCTGCCCGGCTGGGCGTGGACATCTGTACCGGGGTTGAGGTCGTCGGCTTCAATATCGCCGGTGAGAAAGTAACCGGCGTAAAGACTAATGTCGGCGACATTTCCAGCGACAGGGTCCATGTCGCCGTGGGCGGCTATTCATCGGAAATAGCCCGTATGCTGGGAGTCAAATTTCCGGTTGCCACTATCCCCATGCAGGTGATGACCACCGACGTGATGGCGCCATTCCTGGACTACTATGTGGCCTCCCCGCGCATGCACTGGTACACCCAGCAAACCCTGAAGGGCGACCTCATTCTCGGGGGACAACTGGACCCGTTCCCCTCATGGAATTCCTATACCACCTGGGAAGAGTGCTCGGAGCGAGTTGCCCTGATTCTCGAGTACTTTCCAGACCTGGCTCATGTCCGGGTGGTGCGCAGCTGGTCGGGGTTGTGTGACTGTACCGGGGACTCCGCCCCGGTAATGGGGCCAAGCGGTATCGATGGTTTGTCGCTGGACATCGCCTGGGGCTATTACGGGTTCAAGTCAACGCCGGCATGCGGCAAATATTCGGCCGAGTACATCGCAACCGGCCGCGTGCCCGACAAGATCAAGCATTTCGGTCTCGACCGGTTTTTCAACAGGCAACGGGTTCGTGAAGTCATTCTGTAACAGGTATTTCCTATGGCATTTTTGATTAATTGTCCGAACTGCGGACGCCGCAACCCCTACGAGTTTCGTTTCGGGGGAGAGTGCAAGCAGGCCCCGGAGCCTGGCGCCGACCTGAAGGCCTGGTGCGACTACCTCTATTTCAACGAAAACATGTCAGGGTTCCAGAACGAATGGTGGTTCCACAACATGGGCTGCGGCGACTGGGTAAAGGTCAGGCGCAATACCGTCACTCATGAAATCACCGAGGAATAGATCCATGGCTGGCCGACTACCTGCAAGTCCAACACAGATTTTTGACCCCAAAAAGCCGGTCAAAATTCACTATGGTGGCCGATCTATCGACGCCTTCGAAGGTGACACCGTTGCTTCCGCGCTGCTGGCGGCGGGCGTTGAAACGTTCTCCCGTTCCTTCAAATATCACCGCCGCAGGGCGCCTGCCTGCCTGAGCGGTCAATGCTCCCGCTGTACCATGAATGTCGACGGCCGCATGCACATCAAGACCTGCCAGACGGCGGTCAGGGACGGCATGGTGGTGGAGCCCCAGGGCAGCATCGAGTTCGATCCGGCCGGGTTGGCCGACTCGTTTTCCTGGGCGATGCCCACCGGGTTTTACTACAAGATGTTCTACAAGCCGGTGTGGTTCTGGAAGATCGTCAAAGAAGTGATTCGCGCAATGCCCGGCAACATGGCAAAGGTCAGGAAGCTGGCAACCAAATCACAGTTCGACACCGTGAACCTGAGCCCGGATATGCTCGTGGTTGGTGGCGGGCTCGCGGGTATGGAGGCTGCAATTACCGCTGCGGAAGCGGGTGTCAGGGTGGTCCTGGTCGAAGCGGACCCGCGCCTGGGCGGCTTTGAAGCCTTTCAGGGCGAAGCCGGGTTCCAGCGCGCCCAGGAATCGGTTCGCCGGCTGGAGAAGTACGACAATATCAGGGTTCTGGCTTCCACCAGGGTATCGGCTATTTATCCCGATGGGCTCGCCGTCTGCGTCCAGGCCGGTGACGCCGCGGCTGGCAAGGGCGATCAGGAGATCGCGGAGCGCAGCTACCTGGTGAGGGCGGGGACGACGGTCATGGCGACCGGCACAGGCTCAATGCCGATGGTATTCGCCCATAACGATCGCCCCGGCATCATTCTGCCCGAAGCGGCGCAGAGAATGATCCACCTGTGGGGCATCAAGCCCCGTGGCAAGGTCCTGCTGGCCGGGGGAGATGACTACCTGGCCCAGGTGGCACTGGAACTGGTCGAAAAAGGTGTTGAGCTGGCCGGCTTGATCGATTTTCGCGCGGAGGGCCTGAATGATGGCCTGAAATCCCGCCTTGCGGAGAAAGGCGTCAGGGTCTGGAACGGGTACACGCTGACCGGCACCCGTGGCCGGCGGCGAATCAAGGGGGCCACCCTGGCCGCCATCGACGGTTCCGATACCCAGGCCGTCAGCTGCGACACTATTATCGCATCTTCCGGTCGTTACCCGCGCCACAAGCTGCTGGGGCAGATTGGCACCAGGATGATCTACGATGCTGCCCTGAATTTCTATTTGCCCGAGCAGCTGCCGCCTGCCTACCATGCGGCCGGGAGACTGCTCGGACTTGAAGATCCGGTGGCGATCAAGGCACAGGGGGCCCAGGCGGCGGCCAGGGCTCTCACGAACCTTGGTATAGACAATACCTCTTCTGAGCAGCAAGCCGGTCAGGTCCTTGAGCAGGCGCCAGCGTTGAACAGCGTTTCCCTTCAGCCCGTGCTGGCTGATGACAACAACAAGGGCAAGACCTTTGTCTGCTATTGCCACGATGTCAGCGCCAAGAATATCGAGCAGGCGATCGACGAAGGCTTTAATAATATAGAAACCTGCAAACGCTACACCACCGCAACGCAAGGGGCTTGCCAGGGAGGCATGTGCGAGGCCAACTTCGCCCACCTGCTGGCCAGGAAACGACCGGAACTCGGCGCGCGGGTACTGCCCACCACCAGGCCGCCGGTGGCGTCGATGAGCATTGGCGCCATGGCTGTCGGGTACCACGATCACCCGCAGCTTTCCCCGCTTTATTACGCCCAACTTGCCAGTGGCGGAAATCCCCTGCGGATGGGCAGCTGGATACGGATGATCGACTTTGGCGACCATGAAGCCGAGAGCCTGGCGGTTCATCAGGCGGCAGGCATCTGTGATGTATCCATGCTGGGCAAGTTTCGGGTATTCGGCCCGGATGCCAAAAAATTGCTCAACCGGGTCATGACCAGAAAGATCGACGGTCTGGCCGGCAACCACACCCTGTATTACGCCGCCTGTAACGAGGAAGGCGTCCTGCTGGATGATGGCATGGCGCTGAAAATGGATGAGAACGATTATTTTGTGACCACCACGGCCGGTCGCGCGCCGCTGACAGAGGAATGGTTTGCCCGCTGGTGCCGGGAAGAGAACTGGCAGGTACATGTGGTGAACCTGACCGAGACCAGGGCCGGGATCAGCCTCGCCGGGCCCCGGGCGAGGGAGATACTTTCTGCGCTGACCGATGCCGATATATCGGGCCAGGCGCTGCCGTATCAGCGCTGGACCCATTTGGAGGTTGCCGGGGTCAAGGTTCTCGCCACACGCATAGGCTTTGTGGGTGAGTTGAACTATGAATTGTTCTGCCCCTCCAGTCAGGGTGCCTACCTGTGGAATCAACTTCTGGAAGCAGGCAAGCCATTCGGCCTCGTCCCCTTTGGACTTGAGGCCCTCAACATCTGTCGCCTGGAAAAAGGGCATGTAATGCCGGGCCTGGACACAGACAGCTTTACCAACCTGTTTGAATCCTCCATGGGCTGGTTGCTGGATTCCACCAAGACAGAAACGGTCGGCAAGCCGATGCTGGATCTCTATGCCGGCCAGGAGTTCAAGGAACGGGTCATTGCCTTCAGCGTGGACGGCAGGTCGCCGGTCAAGGAGGGCGCCCTGGTGGTAAACGGGACCCGGCAACTCGGTCGTGTCACTTCCATTCTGTACAGCCCGTTGCTCGAAAAGACTATCGGCCTGGCATTGGTTGCGCCTCATGAAGACTGGCGCGACGGTGGAAAAGTACGGTTCTGGTTTGATGACGGGTGCGAAGCCGAGGCCAATTTTGTGAAACCGCCGTTCTACGATCCCAGCGGCGCGAGGATGAAGATGTGATAACACGTACACGAGCTATACAGCTACCCAACTGGGCAGGGCAACCGGTAGAGACAGAACTCGACGGTTGGCCAGTAGTGGAGCGCTTCGAGCCGGCGGAAGGCGAGTGCGCAATCGGACTTACCGACCTCAGTCATCGTCCCAAGGCGGTTGCCCAGGGGTCGGCCGTTGGTGCACTGGGTGTGTCGAAGCCTGGCCAGGCGCTCTGGAACGGCCAGGCGCTGGTGGGATGCCTGAAACCTCAGGAAGCGGTTATATTCGACCTGACTGGCCCCGGTGTTCCGGCCTGGACCGACAGTGCCTATACCGACGTGACTGATGGCTGGGTGTTATTGGGATTGTGGGGCCCGAAATCCGCGGAAGTAGTGCAGCGACTGGTGAGTGTCGATCTGGAGCCGCGCGGGACTGACGGTCCGGTCTTTTTCGCCACCGGCAGTCACGGCATTCGCGTGCAACTGGTCAATCTTCGGGGGGCGGCCCCGGTCTTCTTGATTTCCTGTGTTCGATCGCACGGGCAGAACCTGTTTGATGCCTGCATCCGGGCTGGTCGCCAGTTCGATTTGAAGGTCACGGGAATGAAAGCTTTTTACAGTTGGCTCGAGAGGGCGTTTAACACCACTGCCGCTTGAGCCGGTCATTGTCGGTCCGCATTCGCAGCTCGGGCGCTCCAGTACACTTTTAAAAGGTAATTCGATGAACGGATATAAGTATCTGCCAATGGCAGCGCTATGCGTGCTGCTGGGGCACGCCGGTGCGATCTGCGCAGGCACTGAACGCGGCGGCAAACTGGAAGGCAGCGTACTGCTCAACTGGTCTGACTCCGAAGATGTCAGCGGCAGGAACGGTTCTTCCGTCGATATCGATAGCGTAGTCGGCGCAGGATTTGACCTCACTTACAATTTCGACCAGCACCTGGCGCTGGGTTTCAACTTCATCTGGTCGAGGCCGGATTACGAGGCGACCTTCAATTCGGACGAGGACGGGTTGGTTTCGGTCGACCACAGGATGGATCTCTACACGGGTCAGTTCAATGGGACCTGGAATCTCCTGGATGGCCCGTTTACACCGTATGTCCAGGCAGGTATCGGCTGGAACTATGCGGACTCAAATGTTTCCAAAGGCGCGCCTGTGACCGGTTGTTACTGGGACCCGTGGTGGGGGTATGTCTGCCGCAGGTATGGTCGAAGTTATAACGAAACAGAATTGGCATACAACTTTGGTGTTGGCCTGCGGTTTGAATTCGGTAACGGCATGTTCATCAAGGGGGGCGTCAACCGCCTTGAGGTTGACGGCAGCGACTTCGACCCTACCCTGACGTCTGCCAGCATCGCACTGGGCTGGATTTTCTACTGACACGCTGATCGCGAGGGGCGGCACTCAGGCCAGGGCCTCCTTCAGCAACTGGAAGGACCGCTTGCGGTCCTCGAAGTAATACATATTGGTCACCGCCATTATCTCATCGGCGTCGTGCAGCCTTGCCAGTGCCTGTACCTGCTGCCTGACCTGTTCCGGCGTGCCCGCAGCCCGGCTGTCCTTTCGGCTGGCTATAAATGCCTGCTCCCTCGGGCCGACAGGATAGGACAGGGCCTGCTGTGGCGTCAGGGACGCGCCGTTTGACTGCCCCGAAAAAAACCGGTACAGGTTCAGGTCGAAGGTGAGCTGCAGGGCTTGCGCCTGTTCCTGGGTGTCGGCGCAGAACACGCTGATGGTCAGGATGGCATAGGGCTTTGCCTGTAGGGCGCTGGGCTGGAAGCGGGACTTGTAGAGCTCGATCAGGCGCGGGTCGGCCTGGGGGTTGATAAAAAGACCCAGGTTGTAGGGCAGGCCGCGCTGGGCTGCGAGCACCGCGCTGTCGGGGCTGGATCCCAGCATCCACAGGGGAATATGCTCCGGTGCCCGGGGGCTTACCACCGGGCTGGTTTGTTCACTCCACAGGTAGTCGCTGAGTTTGGACACCAGCTCCGGGAAGCGCTCGAACCTGGGGCGGCCGTCGGTGGCCAGGGCCACGGCGGTGGACATATCGGCGCCGGGCGCCCGGCCGATACCGAGATCCAGCCGGCCGGGATACAGGTTGGCGAGCAGGGAAAAGACTTCCGCCACCTTGTAGGCACTGTAGTGGGGCAGCATGATGCCGCCGGAGCCGATTCGTATGGACTCGGTCGCGGCGCCGATGGCCGCCAGCAGGACTTCCGGCGCACTGCCCGCCACCGCCGGGAATGCATGGTGTTCCGAGACCCAGAAGCGCTCGTAGCCGAGGCCCTCGCACCACTGCGCCATTTCGATGGTCTCGCGCAGGGCGGCCGACGCCTGCTCTGCAGAGCGGGCCAGGGATTGGTCCAGTACGGATAACTTCATGATTTTGGACAGGTGGGCAGTATAGCGGTGTCAGGAGTATAGCGGATTACCACGGGGGGTAGTCACAAAGGCACAAGTTCCGTTGAAGGAACTTGTGCCTGAGATAGCAGGCGTTTTGGCCTAGAACCTGCGGAACATGGCGAACAGTACAATACCGACTTCGGTATCGTAGAAATCGATATCGTTGTCTTCCTCGTAGTAACCGGCAGTGGCGTTGAATGACCAGTGCTTCCAGCCAAAGGGCTCGCTGTAGAACACGGTGCCGCTGATGCCGTAGCTGTTCGAGCTGTCTTCCTTGCCGTAGATGGGGTTGGTTTCCTTGTAGTCGAAGTCGCCATAAGTGGCGTTGATCACGTAGCGCCAGTTATCGTTATACGTGTAGATATAGTTCAGCGCGGCGATGCCGCCGTCGTTGGCCATGGCCTCACCGTCCAGATCCCTGTCCACGTAAGCTATGGATGGAGTCACGACATGGTGGTTGTCATCCGAGGCAAACTCGTAGGACATGGTATAGCGATTGACATCCCCGTTGCGGTCCAGCAGTTTGCGCTGCGCCTGGCTCAGCGCCAGGCTATCGCCGCTGCGTTCCTTGTCGATATCGATCTCGGAGGTGGCGTACTTCAGCTCCAGCCCACTGCGCATGATCTGCTGCCAGTAAACGTTGAAACCCTTTGCAGTGCGGTCGGTATCCTTGCGTTTGGCGTCGGTGAGGTAGGGGTCGCTCCAGACCTGGGTGTCGATGGAGGTGTTTGTTACGGCGGCGCCGATATTGCCCGCATTGCCGATATCCTGGCGAATACCCGCAAGGGTGTTCATCTCCATGGACAGGTAGTTTTCCAGCAGGTTACCAACATGCAACTGGGTGCGGGTGCTGGCGAAGGTGTAGGACAGCTCAAAGTTCAAGGCCGGTATGGCGCCACCCTCGCTGCTGTTTGGCGAGTCGGACAGATTGTCGATCGTCTTGTCGCCCACATCTACCTTGCCGTTAATGATGCTGGCCATCATGTTGGACTTCACCGAAATGCCGCCGACGCCAAGGTTGACGTAACCGCTGAAGCCGCTTTTTTCGGGAATGATCACGGCCGCCTGGGTGGCAGTGACGAACGCGCAACCGAGGGCCAGCGCGATGCCGGATGCCATGGCATTGCGGGTTGAAAGCAGTCTTGTTCTCATTGATGTATCCCCTATCTGGATTCTGGTGGTGTTACCGCCCCGCTGACGCAGGCAGGATTTGAAGGCGCATATTTTACCCTTTGAGAACCGGGTTGAGTGATTATTTCAGCCCGGATCGGTAATATTTACTATTGGGTGCAGGCTTGATGCGTATCAATGTGAAAGCCTGGCCCGGCCCAGAGTTTATCGGCTTGCCGCAGCGCAATGAAGTGGGGCAGCCTACTATCGTGATGTCGATTTCAAAGTGGCAGGGACAGGGATAGGGAAAAGGAATGTGATGGATCCCCGGTTGGAAACAGTGCTGTTGTGGGGCAGCGGCCTTTCCCTGGTAGCGCTGGTCGCGACGGTGATCGGTGTGCCGTGGGTGGTTGCACGCCTGCCCAGTGACTACTTCAACCAGTCGCACCGGGCGGTATGGCGCTTCCTGGGGGATGAGCCCTGGTTCGCGCTGGTGCTGGGCGGCCTGAAGAACGTGCTCGGGGCGGCGCTGGTGCTGCTGGGGGTGGTTATGCTGGTGACCCCGGGGCAGGGCCTGCTGACCCTGCTGGTGGGGCTCCTTTTGATGAACTTTCCCGGCAAGTACCAGCTGGAACGCTGGCTGGTGGGGCGTCCCGGTGTGCTGGGGGCCCTGAACTGGCTGCGCCGCCGGGGCGGGCACGAGCCCTTTGAGCCGCCGGCGTACTAATCCTGTCGCCGGGGGCTTATAATTGCGCCAGACCCACCCGCCGCACACATTTCATTGAGGAACTAAACCCATGCTGGGAAAAATGGTTTCACTCGGTTTCGACCTCGCCACCTTGCCCGCCCGGATGACGCTCAAGGGCGCCAAAGCCATGGTCGCCGTACCGGGGGATATCGACCACTTTCTGCAGGAGATCCGCCAGGCCTCCGATGAGGTCGCCCGGGAAATCCAGCTGTTGCTGGACAGTGTGGATGCAGAGATGAGCCAGAAAGCGGCGCACCTGAGCCCGGTACAAAAGCAGCAGGCAGCGGAGCTCGCCCTGGGTGCGGCCGAGCAGCACCTGAGCATGGCGGCCGTGAATATGTTGCGCGCCCTGTGGCTCACACTGGATTCCAGCCGCAGCCTGGAGCAGCGTCGCGAAGGTGTGATCATCGAGCACGAAAGTCAGGATGCTGCCCATGTTGACGCCTGATAACGCAGTACTGGTGGTGGTGGACGTGCAGGGCAAACTGGCCCGGCTGATGCCCGACAAGGAAACCGTGTTTGCCAATATCCAGCGTATGATCCGGGGGGCCCAGGCCCTGTCGGTGCCCATCCTCTGGGCGGAGCAGATGCCCGACAAACTCGGCCCGACCATTGCGGAAATCGGCGGCCTGATGACGGGTCTTGACCCTATCGCCAAGACCAGCTTCAGCTGCGCCGGCAGCCCCCGCTTCATTTCCGCCCTCGAGCAACTCGACCGCAAGCAGGTACTGGTCACCGGCATTGAGGCCCATGTCTGTGTCTACCAGACGGCGGTTGACCTGGCGCAGGCGGGCTATAGCGTGGAGGTGGTGGAGGATGCCATTGCCTCGCGTATCCCGACCAACAGGTCGGTGGGCGTGCGCAAGATGGCCGTCGCGGGCGTGGGCATCACCAGCACGGAGATGGCCCTGTTCGAACTCATGGGCGACGCGGATCACCCGGCTTTCAGGCAGGTCCAGGCGATTATCAAGTAGACAGGGCCCTGCTTAGTCTCGCGCCAGCATTGCCTGCAACCCGTCGAGAATACCGCAGCCGGCCGAATCTGCGGGCAGCCGCGCCAGTACAAAGCGGTCCGGCCGGACCAGGGTGATTCCGGAAGCGTCAGTTGCGATAAACTCGCCCAGCGCGCCCGCGCCCTCGGCGGTCGTTGCGTACAGCGTCGGCGCGAGTGAGCGCCACAGGGGATGCGCCGCCAGCTCTGGCGGGAGTCCGGTGCCGGTGCGCACCAGAGCGCAGAATCCCGTACCCAGTACTTCGTCCAGCAGCACCTCGCGCGCGCCGTCACGAACCCGCGGCTGGGGTAACATCCGGCCGCCAAACCCATCGTGTATGAACCAACCCGCGGGCAATCTCACGTCGCTCAGCGGTGCGATGGCGTCGGCGCCGAAAGCCGTTGCCGCCGCCGGGTCCTTGTTGAGCTCGGCGAACATCGCGTCGCGCCCGGCCGCTATCGCCGGGTCCGTGGGCTGGATCTGGTCTCCCAGCGCAACCGCGAGCTCAACCATGGCCCTGGCCGCCTCCCTGCGTTCCAGGTCATAGGTCGACAGTAAGCTCATGGGCAGCGAACCCGCGACCACCCGGGCCAGTTTCCAGCTCAGGTTGCGCACATCCCGAATCCCGGCGTTCAGGCCCTGGCCGGCAAAGGGTGGCGTCATGTGGGCGGCGTCGCCGGCCAGGAACACACGCCCGTCACTGAACCGCTCGGCCACCACCGCGCTGAAGCTGTACACGCACTTGCGGTAGACATCCACCCGTCCCGGATCGGTGTGCTCCGCAAGCAGTTGCCTGATGCGAGAGTCCTCCAGCATATCCTCGCTGCGCTCGTCACCCACCAGCATCCATTCCCAACGCCGTTCGGCGCCGGGCCGGATGATGGTCATGGCGGGACGTTGCGGGTCGCAGTAAAAGCGGCAGGCGGGCTCGTCACCCAGGTGGGTATCCACCGTGTCCACCACCAGCCAGCGCTGGGGCAGGCGGTCGCCGACCATGGCGATACCGAGGTGCTGTCTCACGCCGGAGCGGCCGCCGTCGCAGCCCACCATGAAACCGGTGCGCAGGGCCTGTGTGTTGCCGGCGCCGTCGCGCAGCTGCGCGGTCACACCGTCGCTGTCC
>Ga0210335_1182789_pt1 | contig 29420 bp, 33 predicted proteins | sample S374metaT_FD_159706 | JGI IMG/M metagenome (GOLD analysis project Ga0210335, IMG submission 159706) | Metatranscriptome of estuarine sediment microbial communities from the Columbia River estuary, Washington, United States - S.374... | ecosystem: Environmental > Aquatic > Marine > Intertidal... | reverse complement strand
TCGACCTGACACTCGACGATGCGGTGGACGAGGTGCTCGGACTGTTGACCGGGCTGGACCTGTCCTACGCTCCCGAGCTCGACCGCTACCGGGCGATCACCCGTCAGCTCAATCGGGCGCTGCGGCACAACGCGCTCGAGCAGGAGTGGTCGCACTACGCCTCCACGCTGGACCTCGGCACCGTGAGCGAGGGGCAGGAGGAGATCACGCTGCCCTCCAACAGCCGCACCCGGATCATCGGGGACGACGCCATGCGGCTGGTCGACCCTGATGGGCGCGTGCACAGGTGGGCGTACTTCCTGCCCCGTGATGCCCTGCACAAGTACCGTCACCGGGTCGGCCTGTGGGTCGCTGTGGTCCGGCAGAACATCCTGCTGTCCCGGCCGATCTCGGAGACGGAAGCGGACTGCAACCTGTCCGCTGTCGTCTCCGTGATGAGGGAGCCGCGGATGTTCCGGCTGCCGGTGCAGGGGAAGACAGTCCCCAACACGGTGCGCAAGCAGTCCATCGACTTCCCGTACCCGGACGTCATCATCGCCCGCGCTGCCTGGTACTACGCGCAGGCTGACCCGGTCATGCAGCCCCGAGCTCAGACGCTCGAGGAGGGGTACAAGGATCTGATGTACCAGTTGATCGAGCGGGACACCAACCACACCGAGACGCCGTACCAGAACGCCTTCACCCTGCCGATCCAGAGCGGGCTCGTCGATGAGTCTGGGTATCGTCCGCCGCTGGCCAACTACTAGGAGCCGGCATGCCTCCCAAGAAGAAGACTCCGGCTCCGATCGACAGGCCGCTGTCGAAGGCGTACCTGCGCAACTTCACCGGCTGGTCCACCGCGTACCCGCCTGGGACGTCAGAGCCGACGAGCCTGCGGATCATGGAGAACATGTGGGTGGACCGCAACGCCGCGCTGGCTGTGCGCCCCGGCATGCGCTACCTGTCGTTCTCGCAGTCACCGGACCTCGACCCTGTCAACGATGAGGTGCCCGGCAAGGCTGTGGGCCTGCAGATGGTGGGCACGCAGGAGCCGTTCTACACCTCCGAAGGTGACAAGGCGCTGCTGTGCGGTGTGCGGGAGGGTGACGGGCGCGTCGGGTTCCGGGCCATCCTGTTCACCGGGGCCGAGACTGTGGTGCACACGCTGACCGATCCGAAGATCGGCTTCAAGATCCCACAAGGCACTGACGTGCTGAACTTCTCGGCGGCCACGACGCACATCGAGTACCTGCAGATCGACAACAAGATCCTCGCCATGTCGGATGCGGGGGAGTCCGCCCGGCTCTTCTTCGTCGGTGCTGAGAAGCAGGCCAAGAAGCTGAGCTCGATCGAGTACCCGCTGTTCATCGACAGCCACAAGCTGACGGTGACCCACCCCAGCAAGACGTGGATCGACAAGCAGACCACCACGTTCACCCGCAACGAGGTGCCGAACCCGGCCTTCGAAGCCGGCGCGTCCTACTGGACCGCTGAGAACTGTGAGACCGCCGTCGTCCTGGGGGAGGCCGCGGTGTCCAACTCGGGCACCCGGGCTCTGGCGATCACCTCCAAGCCGACGCGGATCAACATGATCCTCAACCCGCTGGAGTCGGTGGACATCAACGGCTACTCCGGGTGGCACTCCTCCCCGACGTACGCCAAGCCCGACCTGTCCAAGAGCGGCCCCTACCTGAAGATCTACGACAAGAAGGGCAAGGGCAGGTTCTTCGCCTACTGCGCGAAGATGACCTACGGCGCGGCTGCCGACCAGGAGTACCAGGTCGCCCTGGACTACACACACGGCACGAACGTCCAGCCGATGGTGCGGGTCCGGTTCTACAACGCGGCCGGCGCGAAGATCGGGGCGGCCGTCCAGCTCGAGCTGCCCAAGGTGTCAGGGTCCGCCCCTCTGCGCTACGTCAGCCCCGAGATGGTCGCTCCCGCTTCCACCGTGGCCATGCGGGTGTGGGTCGGTGGCAAGAACCTCGAGTCCTCGAGCACGTTCGTGAAGGTCAAGCAGGTGGTGCTGTGCAAGGCGGGCGAGGACACCTCCCCGTTCGACGGCAACAGCGGCACCGACTACTTCTGGACCGGTTCCCAGCGCGAGTCGCCCTCGGTGTTCCACCCGCCGCGGACTGTGAGCCTGTCGTCAGCTCGGGTGCCCCTGCCCGCCGGGCCGGCCAACGGGTCGATGTACCTCAAGGGCGCATCGCGCGCGGCCTCGATGACCCTGCAGCAGTTCGACAAGAACGCCCAGCCGCTGACCTCCACGAGCACCGCGGGCACGATCGTCGCTGGCTGGACCCGGGTGCAGGAGGGCGAGAACACCAACGCTGCCTGTGCGTTCGGCGTGCTCAAGCTGACAGTCGATGGGCTGGCGCGTGGGGAGACCGTCCTGGTCGACGCGGCGATGGTGATCGCCGGGACGCTGACCGCTCCGGCCTACTTCGACGGGGACACCGCCCCGAGCTCCGGCACCACGTACCAGTGGAGCGGGACTCCGCACGCGAGCTCGAGTGTGAAGACGGTCTACACCACGGTGCCCGACCTGCCTGACGTGAACACCCCGGCAGCCAACTCGCTGATCAGCTCGGACGCCTCGAAGAACGTCTACAAGATCGGGATGTTCTACACCTTCGAGAACGAGGTGGGGGAGTCGGCGGCCAGCCAGATCACTGAGACCCGTGTGATGCGGCCGTGGTCGAACTGGCTGTGGCAGAAGCCCGGCGCCACGGGTGAGCCGGACGGTGGGGAGACGGTGACCGCTGACCTGTGCGCAGACCAGCTGGCGGCCACCATCCCGGCGGCTGTGTACAACCAGGCGCTGGTCGACGGTGCGATCAAGTGGAACCTGTACGCGATGGCCTGGTCGGACCAGGACCCGGTGCCCGTGGAGGCGGCGCTGGTGAAGTCCGTGGACATGCGCGGCGCCCCGCTGCACAAGGACGCCGGCTGGATCAACATCACCCCGCTGCGGTCGATCGGGATCAACAACGCCCCGCTGCCGACCAAGAGCAACCGGGAGAACTACTCCGACCCGCCCCGTTCTCGCACGGGCTTGGTGGCCGGTGATCGTCTGATCGTCCTCGGAGATCCACGGGATCTTGCCACCATCCGCTGGACCAGCAACCGTCCCGGTGAGTACACGAACTTCACCTCGGCACGGGGTGGTGGACGCAAGACGCTGACGACTGGCAACCTGCACATCCCCGCTGACGTGGTGTTGTGGCAGAACCCGCAAAGCGTCGATACTCTTGCAATTCTCTGCATGGGCAGCGACGGTCGCTCGATCAGCTACTACATGATGCCGGCCAGCATCAACGCGCAGTCCGGGTCTGCAGCGATCATGAGCTTCGAGGAGACGACCTCGACGCCCGGCACGCTGTCCCCGTACGGCAACCAGGTGCTGAACAACGCGCTGTTCCGACCGCTGGATCGGGCACTGCTGAAGTCGACGGCGAACAACTACAACATCAACCACAAGACGCAGACCGACAAGATCGCCAACATGTGGCAGCGGTTGTGGTCGAAGAACTGGATCATGTCCGCCCAGTTGGACAACCGGCTCTACTACCTGGTGCACAACCCGCTGGGTGAGACGCTCGAGCCGGGCTGCAAGGGCAACGAGATCTGGGTGTACGACATCTCCGGCGGGGAGGCGGGGCACTGGTCCCGGTTCCTGATCCAGGGCAACGCGCTGCGTGTGTTCAACGTGGGGCCTTCCGAGGTGCTCGGGGTGACCCGACCTGATGGACTGTACTACCTCGATGTGACATCACGGGTGGACGACTACGTCGCCGACGAGCTCGACGTCCTGCAGCGGCCGATCCCCTGGCGGTTCGAGACGAACACACAGGGAGCCAACCGTGCCCACGATGCATGGGCACATGTGCAGCAGCTCGGCATCCAGCTCGGGAACTTCCTCGGCACCATGCGGTACGGGATGCGCGGCTACGACCTGAACGGATTCCAGCTGACCTTCGAGAAGGAGTTCACCGCGGTCGGTGTGGACGAGAACGATGGCTACACCTGGGACGTGGAGGACGTCCTGCTGGTGCGCAGGGACATGAAGGAGTGGTTCCTGTTCGGGTCCTCGGTGGACGGTGCGGAAGGCCACGGCTCTGTGGGCTTTGCGCAGTACCGCTACACGCCGGTCAGCGTCAACGTGGGCTACGAGTTCGGGTCGGTCGAGACGTTCGAGTATGGCGCCAACCCGGAGGGCTACAGCCTGAACGGGATCCCGCTGACGTACATGGACTACACCCGGCCGTAGGAGAGGATCGTCATGACGTTCAAGGCTGAGCAGGGGAAGCTGCAGAAGAAGGGCTACTCCAAGGAGAGCGCGGGCAAGATCCTCGGTGCAGCGGCCCAGAAGGCCAAGCATCCCAGCGCCAACCAGAAGAAGGTGCTCCGGCGCCAGGGCCGCAAGGTCAAGTAGCCCCTGACAGCCCGAAATGTAGACATGTAGACACGGCTCAAAGTCCCGTGTCTACATGGATGTCTACAGCCGGCACGGGGTGTTTCGTGCTCAGATGACCCTCTCTGAAGCCGTTGTAGACATGTAGACATCAAAAGCCCCTCTGTTAGATCTAGTAAAATAGTAATAATGGGGATCGCGTGTCTACAACGTCTACATGTCTACAAGCCAACTCCCCGTGCACCGGGGGTGTGGGGGTGCCCGGTGCATGACAAAGGCCCCAGGACGGTGTAGCGTTCCGCACATCTACTGGTAATCCCACCTATTGCGGAGGACCGCGCATGTCGCAGAAGTCTGAGCTCTACAACCAGCTGAAGAACAGCGGCAAGCCGCTCTCCACCTCGTATGCCCTCTACACCGTGGACCAGTTGGAGGCTGAGCTGGCTTTCCACGGGGTGCCTCAGCCGGAGGTGGCAGCCGATCGCCGCGACGACACGGTGGAGATGGAGCCGGTGCAGAAGCCGTCGATCGAGGCGGAGTACGACCGCTTCGACACGGCGATGGCAGCCGAGCAGCCGGTGCAGAAGCCGAGCATCCCGGTCGCCAAGGCCGACCCCGAGGAGCTGCCGGGCCAGCGGCTGAACACGCAGGACAAGGACGAGCCCATCAGGGTCGACGAGCAGGGTCGGCTCTGGTACCAGGAGGAAGTGGCCAAGCCCTCCTACCCCAAGCCCCGCGGCCGTCGCGTCCTGAAGTACATCGAGACAGGCGTGGAGACCAAGAGCGTCAAGAACGGCGAGTACGTCGAGACGTTCGAGGTCGCAGGAGTCGGCGCCGGCAGGCCAGCGGAGGTGAAGATCACCCTCCCCTCGTACCAGGTCGGGATCTACAAGGACCCGCGCTTCCCAGTCAAGATCCACTGCTACGGCGGCCGGGAGGGCTTCGACCTGTTCGAGGTGCAGAAGTACTACGGGGGCAGCGAGCTGGTCCCCGAGGAGATCAAGCGGGTCTACATCGAGAACGACCTCTGCTATGACGTGCGCACCGTCATCCGTGCGATCCAGAACGAGCACCGCCAGATGCAGCTGACAGGGAGAATCAAGTGACCGAGACCACGATGCCCGAGTTCGAGACCGTCGACGACCTGGTGAAGGACGCGGCCGAGAACGCCGGCTACCACACCATCCTCGAGGTGTGGCGCGAGGTGCTCAAGCCAGCCCAGACGGAGCGGACCAAGAAGATCACCCCGCAGTGGGCCAACCGGATCGTCACCACGTACAACGGGCTGTCGTTCTCCGACATGCCGATCTTCCGGGAGCGGTACTTCGACAAGCTCGCCGAGCTCGAGGGGATCCTGCACGACGAGATCGCCAGCGACGACGAGTGCCTCAACGCTGCCACCCCCGCTGAGGACGTGGAGGCCAACACCTTCCACTACCTCAACGTCCTGATCAACTGGCAGAAGGCGTTCCTCGCCTGGGAGCTGGACTGGGACTGCACGCACTCCGATGCCTCGATCGAGCTCTCGGCCATCTCCGAGGTGCACCGGATGTTCTTCGACCAGAACGGGCTGACTGCCCTGCTCGACCAGATCAAGTTCGAGTTCTCTGACCAGGACCGCGACCTGCTGGCTGCCGAGCTGCAGGAGCTGCGCGAGTCACGGGAGGACTGATGAGTGTCGCACCAGACGAGAAGGAGTTCGTGGAGCTCCCGAATCATGGAGACTCTGCGTTCGGTGCTCTCCTGGATGCACTGGTCCCGGCGGAGGCAGGAGCGACGGGAGCAGGAGAGGGAGATCCTGCTGGCCAGAGTGGAAGCAACGCTGAGGGTGCTACTGGAACACCAAGCTCGAACACTGATGCTGCAGCAGCGGGAGCTCCTGTGGGAGATGGCGCTCCCAATGGCGGAGGCACTGACACGGATGGACAAGCGCAATCGGGAAGTCCAGATGCAGCAGGGACTGGAGCAGGAACTCCTGCTGGAGATCCTGCAGGGGCAGATGCCACCGGTGTCCCAGCAGCTTGGACTGTCGAGCCCGCCACCGTCCTTCCAACACTCGGTGAGCTGACCACCAAGTTCGAGGAGAACGTCAGCAAGGCGTACCAGAAAGAGGCGTACGACGCTGCGCGCGAGGAGTACGGCCAGTACTTCGAGGCACTCGAGAAGCATCCCCGTCTGCTGGTGGGCACCACCGTGCCGGCCATCGGCAAGGAGGGGACCGAGACTCTGCGCAACTCCGAGGACGCCAAGGAGTGGCAGGAGGCGGTGAAGTCCATCCTGATCGAGGAGATCCGGGAGACTGCCACTGCCAAGATGGAGGAGTCCGCGGCCTACATGCAGACGGTGCACTCGAGCATCGACCTGTTCAAGAACAACCCAGACCTGATCCCGGGTACCAAGGGCTTCAACCGGACGTTGGCGGATTCCTTCGCCAACATGATGGCGCCCTACGAGGTGCGCGCTGATGGCAAGCTGCAGGGGTACTCGATCCCTGTGCAGCCCATCATCGACAACCTCCGAAAGACTGCAGCGGCTGTACCTGCTCCGTCGAAGACGGCGGCTGCTGCACCCCCTGCGGCGGCTCGTCCGACTCCCCCGCCGCCCGAGCCGCCGCAGGCAGGGATCGCATCCAAGGCAGGAAGTTCCTCCGAGAAGGAGGACTTCTCGACGTTGTTCGGCACAATAGGACTGCCCAACCTTCAGATCTAAGGAGCCAGTCATGCCGCACGACGCAGCCCTCTACGCAGATTCCGTCAAGCAACGCTCGACGCCGGCCGAAACCTCGGACGCAAACGCGGCTGAGGTCGCAGCGGCGCAGGCTGAGTACGCAAGCAGCGCTCGAGCCAGCCACAGCCAGTACAACTTCCTCACCGGGCAGGCGGACAGCTCTGCTCCGGTGCTCACTGCACTGGTACCTGACACTGTGGCGGTCGGAGACCCTGACTTCACCATCAGCGTCCAGGGCGAGAAGTTCGACGTCAACACCGTCATCTGGTGGAACGACCACGAAGAGCCGACGACGTTCGTCTCGGAGAACGAGGTGACCACCCTCGTCCGACCGGACACGATCGGAGGCCCGGCAGTCCTGCCGGTCTCGGTGCGCAACGGCGCTGTGTTCAGCGACTCGCTGGACTTCACCTTCACTGGGGCACAGCTCGCATCTGTTCCGCTGCCTACCTGGAGCAAGGCAGAGATCGTCGACTGGCTGCTGAACAACGGGGTCGAGCTCTCCGAGTCGGCCCTGGGGAACATGAACAAGAGCGAGCTGCTCTCTCTCGTAGAGGCTGTGCTCTCTCCCGTCTGAGAGGAGGTGGCCGGTAGTGCCCACATTCCCGGTGCATTACCGGCCACGGCCGTACCAGGTCGAGCTTCACAAGATGTGGCGCACCAAGCGCTACGGCATCGCGGTGCTCCCGAGGCAGACCGGCAAGGACGTGGCTGCCTCGATGGAGCAGTGCGATGCCCGGCTGCGCACGGCCAAGACCACGGGCGTGTACGTCTCGCTGTCCAACCCGATGATCCGCGACATCCTCTGGGACAAGACGTACATCGACCCGCTGACGGGCGAGTACATCCGTGGCCTGCAGGACAACGTCCCCAGTGACTCAGTGGACTGGAAGGGCACCCTCATGGAGGGCCGGTTCTCCAACCAGAGCCGGCTGAAGCTGCAGGGCTACTTCCAGTCCGGACAGGACAAGGCCGGTGTCGGCACGTCCTACCAGGACTACACCGTCACCGAGCTGGCTCTGTTCAGCCGGGAGGATCCGATCCCCCGCATCATGCCCATCCTCGAGAACAGGGCTGAGCAGAAGCGGCTGATGGTGGTGAGCACTCCGCGTGGGAAGCGACGCAACCCACTGTGGCAGCTGATGGAGTCCCTGAGCGGGAATCCCGAGGCACAGGTCATCGTCCGGACGATCGACGACCTGAACGAGATGATGAAGCGTGAGGGCCTGCCTCCGGTCCTGACGCCCGACGAACTCGAGCGGATCAGGGAGACCTACCTCAAGCGGTTCGGCAACGACCGCATGTTCGAGCAGGAGTACCACGTCTCCTTCGAGGAGATGGACGCCGCGGCTGTGTACGGCGAGGCGTACATGAAGTTGGTCGGGGACAACCGGGTGCACGACTTCAACCTGGATCCGGGCCATCCGGTCTACGTGGTGTTCGACATCGGCAGCTCAGGCATGCACTCGGACGCGACAGCGTGGATCGCGTTCCAGTGGATCAACGGCCGGCTGTTCCTGTACGACTGTGGCGAGGGCCACGGCAAGGCACTGCCCGAGTACGTCGATGTGCTGCAGGCCAAGCAGTACTTCAACAAGGTCGGGGCCATGATCCTGCCGTGGGATGGTGACCACCACGAGAAGGCGGTGAACACCACCCCAGCCGACATGATGCGCCAGCGGTTCCCGAACGTCGCAGTCCTGGCCAAGAGCAACAAGGTGTGGAAGATACCCGGCTCACGGAGCGGAGACTTCAACATCGTCACCGATATCCAGCAGACACGCATGATGCTGTACAACACGATCATCCACGAGACCAACTGCCAGTGGCTGCTCGAATGCCTGGAGAACTACAAGTACGAGTTCAACACCCGGCTCCAGATGTGGACTCAGCAGCCGCTCCACGACAAGCACAGCCACATGATGGATGCGCTGCGGTATGCGGTGCAGGCAGTGAAGGAGCTGGACTTCTTCAGCGGAAAATTTTTTGACCTGCCAGGGCAGGACACCGGCTCGATCGACTACGTCCAGGACTACTCAGGAGTGTGGGCCAGATGAGGATGGTGACCATCCGGCAATCGCTGCAGCATGTGGTGGACAACCCAGTGCTCAAGAGCGACGACATGCTCAGCCTGCCAGCGCACGAGCTCGTGTCGCGCACGCTGTTCGAGATCGCCAACGGTGCGCAGATCAGCGAGCGCGGCTCGATGGGCCGAGCCAACATCGCACGCAACCTGATCTTCACCAGGCTGGTGGGACGACGCCGGCCAGGCACACACCCAGCCACCGCGAACAAGGTGCAGCTCGAGTTCATCGACCTCACGGCAGGTGAGATCAGTGAGTGACGAAGTCGTCCCGATCAAGCGGTTCAGGACACAGGTGCCGGATGGTCACCGCGGCTCGTTGGACACCCGGCTGCTGTGGCTGTGGCACCAGCGGTTCGGCACGGTGCAGACCGTCTACAGCTCCAGCCCTGACATCCTCGACGTCACGGCCGCCACGCTGATCCTGCAGGCCATCATGGGTCGGGACCTCAAGAGCATCCAGCAGCTGTACCAGCGGCTCGAGGGCTCTGCCCTGACCGACACGGACGTGGCTGATCAGCCACCCATGCGCCTCTGAGCCAGCCCCCGACGACGCCACTTCCGAGCCTCGGGGCGCTTGCAGACGTGGCACTTGCACCGCCGAGCCTTGAAGGCGTGGTCGAACGCCTCCTCGTCTGGCACCGTCTCTGGCCAGGAGCGGGCCTCCTGAGGCAGGAGAGCCAGCGGGAGGTACCAGACGTCACCCAGGCGCAGAGCGCCAGCGACAGGCGGCTTCCTGACCTGGTGCACCCGCTCCTCGGGAGGCTTCGGCTTGTACCTGGTGCCGTTGGAGTAGACCCGGGTGCCGTCCTCGAGCACCTTGATCGGGTGATGGGTCACGGGTAGAGGACTCCCTCCACGTACTCGGCCCACAGGGTGAGAGTCAGTGGCCGGTGCCGGCGGATGTAGTAGCCCGGCTTCACCCGGTACGCCTTGGGCACCTTGCGCCCGCAGATGTAGGTCATGTACGGCTTGCCGAAGTAGTACTCGAGGACCTTGTTGATCTTGCGCGTATCGCTGCGCCAGTTCTGCTTGCCCGGCTCGTACTTGGTCGGCGTCTTCATGATGTCGGCGATCCGGATGCCGGTCGCCCACTCGTAGATCATGACGGCCGAGACACGGTGGCCATGCTCGGGACTCAGGTTGCGCAGGAACTTGCGCACCTCTCGCTCCCACTGCACGAGGTGAGGGTTCTCGCGGACGATGTACTTGTCCTTGGTGACCGGCATCTTCGCCCTCATCTCATCCGGAAGGACAAGCTGGTCGATGCGGTCGGACCCCGCCGGGTCGGCTGCCGTGGACGGCAGACGAGCCTTGTCTGCCTCAGCCTTCTTGAACCTCTTCTTCAGCTCTTCCTCTGCCGCCGAAAGCAACGAACTCTGTTCGATCATGGCGGCAGCATACCCCCCAAAAAAAGGGGGAGTCGAGGCTGATAGCCCCGACTCCCCCTCACCAATCTCCTACCCCTTGTACCCGATCCGCTTCAGGAGCTTCACCGTCTGGTAGTCCGCGGGACTGCGAGGCGAGAACGCCATGATGACGGGGTCACCACCCTGCGGGTTCACCACCTTCCAGTGCCCGGATCCAGTCCGGGTCACATCGAAGCCCTGTCGTTCCAACTTCTTCACAAGCTTCGCCCGTTCAGCGCGAGCCCCGCTCATGATCAGTTGTACTTCTGGACGTTGGCCACCAGCTTGTTGGCTTCGTCCTGATCCAACCCCACATCGAGCGCACGCTTGTGCAGGTGCGTCTCCCAATCTGGGATCTGCGCCAGCTTCAGTTGCTGCCCGATGGCGAACAGTGTGTTGTTCCGTCGACCTGCCGGGATCGGCTTCTTCAGGTCGGCGAGCAGGTCAGCCTGCATGATCAGTACCTCCTCTGGATCCTCGAGTTCGAGGGTCTTGACGATGTTCGCCGCGGATGCGGCCTTGCGCTGCTGAGCTGCCTTGAGCCTGTCCTTGATACGGTCAGGCAACTCAGCCAGTGGACGGTCGTTCCACCTCTGGGACTGGTAGTGGTAGACACACCCAGTCCCTCGGAAGTCCACGCCCTGCTCGATGCCGATGCGATCACCGAACATGCCGAAGCCTGCGTTCGGATCCCACTCGTCCTCGCTCACGAGGTAGAACAGGTGGTAGCCGTTGCCGCTCTTGCTGGTCTCGGCCAGCGTGGGCGGCAGGATGCCCAGGCTTGCGGCATGGTCGAAGCCACCGTTCTTCCCGTCGATGTCGATGCAGACGACACGCATCGAACGCATGATGAAGGCGAACGCCCAGATCTTCTCGGCGTAGCCAGCAAGGATCGCGCTGGCCTGGAACCTCTTGCGCTGGTACAGCGGGATGAACGCGGGCTTGTCGTCCTTGTCGGTCAGCCCCCAACCTGCGTCGGTCTTGCCGTCGCCCCACACCCGGACGAGAGCCGGGCCTTCAGCTCCTGACACTGTCAGGAAATCCACGGGGATTGCGAAGTCCCCTTCGTACGAATCAGTCAGCCACCACGGCTGGTACATCTGCTTCCTCCTGGGTCTCCGGCTCTTGCGGCGCCGGCTTCTGTGCGAACAGGTCCAGGACAACTGGCCTGTACTCCTTGATGGTCGGCATCTTGGCGACCTTCTGGCTGCCGGCGGGGCGATAGGACTTGCCACGCCAGCTCTTGATGTACGGGTCGAACTGTTCCTTGACGTTCTCCTCTGACCAGACGGAGATGTCACCCATCTTGATGCGCCACGATGCGAACCTCTGAGTCAGCTCAGGGATCTCCATGTCGATCAGCGTGTCGAGCACACCGAGTGGCTCGTCACGATCGACCTGGACCATGAACTGCAGAGCCAGCGAGTTGGCCACCATGTGGTCCTGCTGCGCCTCGAGCGCAGACTTGGTCGGAGCCAACTTCTGGTACGCCTCTCCCTTGGTGACGTAGTACTTGATCAGCAGGGCGAGCAGGGCACCGAGCATCCGATCCGAGTTCATGTGCTCGTAGAACAACGGGTTCGTCGGGTACTCGTTCGGGAAGATGAAGCGAGTGAGCCTGGCCTGCAGGGCTGTGCTCTTGTCCCTCGACTTCGGCTCCCGGTTCAGACCCTCGATGAACAGAGCGTGGGTCTGCACCTCCTTCAGCGTGCCCTTGTACAGCGGCCTGATGTTGGTGCTCTCGCCCGTGATCAGAGACTTCTCACGGCCCGAGTCCTTGAGGAACTCGGCACTGCCATCCATCACCAGGTTGAGCAGCTTCCCGTTCAGGTCGTGGATCGCCACGTTGTTGTCGGCGATCATCTGCCTGTCCACACCTGAGACGTTGACCTTGCCCATCAGGTTCTTGAGCATGGTCATGAGCACCGACTTGCCGTTGCGACCCTGCCCGATGAGCAGGATGTAGCGGCCGGCAGACCAGTGCGGCGACAGGATTGTGGCGAGGTGGTACATGAGCGAGGTATAGATCTCCTCGTCACCACCGACCCACTCGAGGATGGTGGCAGCCACCTCGGCCTGATCGTCCGGGTCCTCGTTGAGCATCCACTCGATGCAGTTCGGGACGAAGGTCCCGTCCGGATCGCTGAGCGTTCCGTCAGTCTGCAGGGCTTTCAACCCTGCGGCTGTCTTGATCAGGATGCGTGGTTCGACGTGGTTCACCTGACGAGCAGCACCACGCACCATGTAGGTGAAGCTGTCCTCCTGGCTCTGTCCAGTTAGTTGAGTGTTGAACTGTTCCAGTGCCGCATTGCGCAGGTCGTCACCGTTGAGTTGCACCCAGATACGGTTCTCCTCTGGTGGCACCACAGACCTGTCACCAGTCACGTAGTCGATGGGTGCATAGAGCGCCCCGTTGTACATCACGTACTCGAGATCCTTCGCCAGCTGTTGTGCTTCTTCACCCAGCTGACGGATGTTCTTCTGCACTGCAGTCGTCATGCTTCTCCTTGTGGGTAGTGGGGGAGTGGCCGACCGAAGCCGGCCACTCCCTTGTTCAGTTCTCCTGCAGATGCCGGAGAACCCTGATGCGATTCACCAACTCTCCGAACTGATCACTCGTGATACTGGGATCACTCGTGGCTTCGGTGAGCTTGTCCATCGCTGCCTGCACGTCCATTGCTTCCTCCTTGGTCCAGCCAGCCAGGTGGCTAGCCCCTCCCCGGTTGGCTTCAGGCGGGCAACAGACGCAGAACCTGCTTCGCTGCGGTGGAGACGAAGTCTCCTCGCGGCATGATCCGGCCGATCAGCTGCCGACGCAGGGCGTCGTCATCTGTGTCGTCGAGGATCAGCAGGGTGTCGCACACCCTGTCCATACCGTCAGTGCCGGTAGCCAGGGTGGCTGTCCCGATCAGGATGCTGTGCTCTCCCGACAGGAACTCTTGGATGATGGTCTCCTTCAACAGTTTGGGCGTCTTGCCCGTGACCATCGCGTACTTCATGCAGTAGAAGTCCATCGAACGAGCCAGAGCCTGTGCCACCTGCTCGCGATTGCAGTAGATGAGCACAGGCTTGTGCTTCGACAGCACCCCGGCCACGATGTCTTCGAACACTTCGAACCTCAGCCGTCCGTTCTCGGCCACCAGTCCTTGGAACCTTGCAGTCTGCCTCGCTTCCATGATGGATCCGATCATCTTGTGCTTGCGTCTGTCGTATCCGAACTCAGTCAGTTCGTCCGACAGATCCTCGTTGTATGAGATGTCGTCGATCGTGTAGACCAGATCGTCCGGCAGGTAGAACACACCCGGCTGGTCAGCCAGGTAGCTGGCCGCATCCGGGTAGTTCCTGAAGCCCAGCACGTTGGGCTCCATGCCGAACGGGTTGGCCGCTGTCTCGCAGTTGTCGTACAGGAACTGCAGGTACCCACCCTTGTGCGCGTGCGGACTGAGCACATGCACGATGCAGTAGCAACGCTCGGCATCGTTGTAGTTGGGCGTGGCCGACAGCATGAAGATCGGCGCTGTCAGGTGCCGAGCCAGGGTGTCGAACTTCCTCCACCCCTTGCCCTTCTGCCCGCCGAGCAGGTGCACCTCATCCATGATGATGGGCACAGCACGGCTGACCTTGTAGTCCTTCATCCGGAACTTGGCATGGCTGATGCACACCAGCCCCATGCCCATCGAGCGGCCGAGATGCAGCCACTGTGTGTGCGTGGATGGTGGTGAGACCACCAGCACGTACGAGTAGTCCAGCGCCTTCATCCCTTCGAGTGCGGCCCGGCTCTTGCCGGCGCCCGTCTTGAAGTAGAGACAGGCACGGACTGGTGCATCCAGATTCGGGACCTCGTCCACGAAATTTTTCTGGTGCGCGAACAGCTCAACCATGAGCCACGTTCCACGGCCTGCCCTCGAGGTGATCTCTCACCACGTCGGCCATCACGGCGTTCAGCCTCGGCTCCTTGACCATGCCCAGCAGCGCGATGCGCGCGGCCGATCGCAGGTCCTGGTGGTGTGTGACTGTCGGCCATGACCAGACATCGAACACCTCCATCAGGGTCTGCGGGATGACTCGCTTGATGCCCATGTTGGGCAGGACCTTGGCGTCAGGCAGCGCCTTGCGCAGTTCTGCCTCAGCCTGCACCATGCGCTGGTCCGAGTCCAGCTTCAGCCGCGGCCGGTACTGCTCGATGTAGATGTACTTCGTCGCCGGCCTGCTCGGGTGGAAGACCCACCCCTTCACAGCGTCAGCGTTGGTACCACTGACCACCTCGTGCTCGATGATGAGCGAGCGGAGGTTGGGTCTGAACACCAGGCTGACACACCCGGTGTCCACAAGACCCGGGTCAATTCCCACAACATGTGCAATCATGGTGGTGCTTCCTTCCTTGGTGATGGGCCGGGCACCTGACTTGCGACAGGTGCCCGGCCGACTCATTTGGTGTACCGATAGTCGTGCTTGATCTCCGCCGCCAGGGGGAACCCCGGCAGCGAGCACGTCGACATGTGCTCGTTGAGCAGGGCCTTGGCGCTGTCCAACGTGAGCGGACCAGGCACCCAGTCCAGGACGATCTCGTCGTGGAACTGGCCCACGATCTGGACGTTGATGCCAGGCATCATGGTGATCGCATGCGACATCCCGCGCAGGCTCTCGAAGAACAGCTCACGGCACAGGCTCTGCGTCAGCAGGCCCGAGAGCTTGCCACCGTAGACACTGAATGGCTGCCGCTGCTTGGTCTTCGGGTTCACCCAGAAGTTCGTCCACAGGTCACCGGTCTTGCGATCGCTCGGCTTCCAGTAGTGGATGTTCCGACCCACGACATGAGTGCCGTGGATGACACGGGTGAACACCTCGCGCTTGTTGACACCCAACCCGATCGAGAGAGAGCGCAGGCTCTGGTTCCCAACCTGATCCCGCAAGGACTGCGGCGCCAGCTCGGGGATGAACTCGACCACCACGGTGGGCGTGAACACCGTCTGCCGCTGGCCTGTCTCGACAGCCTGATGCAGTGCGTCGTCGAGATGGTTCCAGTAGTTGACGATCTCCGGGTTGGCACCGCGCCAGTCCCGCACCAGCTTCGCTGCCTCGGGCTCCGACATGTCGACGCCCATCTTGGCGGCGAAGTCCTTGACCGCACCACCACCAGCACCGTAGCCACAGGCCAGCTCACCCACCTTGCCGACAGTTCGCTCGGCCTTGGTGATGTGAGCCTTGTGCTTGTTGAAGATCAGCCCGGCCTGCACCTTGTACAGATCCTCGCCTGCGTAGTAGGCGTCGAGCTTCCACTGCTCGCCCGCCTGCCATGCCAGACCTCGCGACTCGACAGAGGCGAAGTCACCCACGATGAGGAACCCATCAGGGTCCGAGGCAGTGAACACCTGACGCAGGTTGGCAGCCAGCTTGTCGTTGCTCCACTCCACGTCCTCGACCCACAGCTCGGACATGTCATTGCCCTCACCGTTGAGACGCTTGAGGTTCTGCATCTGCACACCACGCCCCGTCGTGCGGTACGTGGCACCAGCACCACAGTGCAGGTACTGGTCGTGCAGCCGGCCATCGGTACCGACGGTGTCGATGATGGTCTTCAACTTCTTCAGGCTGCTGCCTCCCATGATCTGCTTGGTGTGCAACAGGAGATGCACCTCCCGATAGGCGTGGAACTTCTTCTCGGGCAGCTGTGACTGGAGCTTCTTGTCGATGGACTTGAGCAGCCGTGCGACATGAGCCTCGTCGAACGACGTGGCCTTGACGCCTCGATCAGCGCACCATTCCTTGAGCTGGGTGTGGCTGTTGAGGTTGAGCTCAACAGCGCCAGTCAGCTGGCGGAACTGGTTGACCGCGTTCTCCACGTTGGTCAGGTACCGCAGCTGCATGTTGCGGACCAGGTCCAGGTCCACGTTCCAGCCCACCTTGTTCATGTCCATCGTGACTGCGTTGTTCTCCAACTCGAAGGAGGATGTGCGTGGCACACACAGTTGTGCGATACGCAGACCGAGCTCGGCATCCACCATGCAGTAGTACTTGAACTGCTCCCACTCCTTCGGGTTGTCGACCACGATCTGTGGGTCGAACACGACCTGCTCATCCTTCGGGATGCTGAACAGCTTGATCAGATCCCAGCCGGTCTCGACCTTGTCCATGCCCAGCAACTGAGGAGCGGCAGCCTCGAGCTTGCCCGCTGCACCAGCAGCACGGGCCAGCACTGCGCTGTCGATGAACCTCTCGCTGGGCAGGCTGACGCCCATCCACGCCAGCACCGCCTGCTCGAAGCCGGCGTTGTGCGCGACGATGGTGTTGTCACCGATGCACTCGATCAGGCGCAGCCTGCTCTCCGTGTAGTCATCCACGAAGTCGAACACCTCAGCAGTGCTGTCCTCCCACACGATAGTTGCGATCAGCGGCTGGAAGTGTGGGTCACTGATGTACCTGTCCAAGCCATGCGTGGGCAGGTCCACCGATCCGTACGTCTCGAAGTCGAGACCGATCATCTTCATGTCAATCCTCATCTGCCATAGCGAGCATGGCTTCAGTGTCGTTGGCGTGCTGTGGATACAGCATGCTCATCATGGCTGGGCAGTAGGGCCTGCCCTTGGCACCCCGGCCATGCGGGTTTGCTTCGCAGAACATGCAGTGGTCACCCGGTGAGAAGGCCACGGACCCAGCTTGGATCCGCTTCTCCGCCACCATTGCGTCCGTCATGAACTGCTTGAGCCTGGTTGCATCAGCGAACCAGGTCTCGATGTTGTCAGCCCACGGCTGCACGATGTGCAGGTGAACACCCTTCGCCTTGGGAGCGAGCGGGCCATAGGTCACGGCGTAGTACATGAGCTGGCTGTTCTCGTATGCCGAGACTGGAATCTTTCCAGTCTTCAGGTCGAAGACATGGATCTCGTCAGCCACGTACAGCACCAGGTCAGCGCATGTGCCTGGCTTGGTGTCGAGCCACTCGGCGACCACGACCTGTTCGATCATGGTCTTGAACCTGCGCCGACCTCGGACCTCAGCCACGTAAGCAATGGCCTCGGCCATGCGACGGGCGTCCGCTGTCGACAAGCTCATCACTTCAGCGAACATGCGGTGCATCTCGGTGCCGCGGTTCGCTGCATTGTCAGCCGTGTCATCCTCCACTGGCGGTACCCAGTTGGGGATCGCCAGGTCCAGGTTGGCACTGGCATGACAAGACATGTGCTTGCTTGCGACGCTGGCACTGAATCGTTCGGCCATGCTTCCTCCTCCTCAGAAAATTTTCGGGTGATGCAGAGGGGCACCGCATGTAGCGATGCCCCTCTGCTTGGACTGGTCAGTCCATGAAGATCTCGTCGAGGTCGACGTCGACCCCGCCACCGAACTTCGTGTTGTCACCGTGGAACACCAAGGTGTTCACACCAGCGGACACGCCGGGGCTCTTGCCAGCCACGTACGTGTAGAACCCGATGGTGGCAACAGCGTTGCACCCGGCGTACAGCTGGTGCCTCGTGCGATCGAGGTCCACCAGCGCCGGCCAGACCAGGATGTCCGGGTCCGGGATGAGGAGCTCCTTCTCCTCGTGGATGATGGACATCAGCTGCATGTCCACACCCTTGTTGCCGATGCACTTCACAGCCGAGACGGTCTCCGGAGCGAGAGCCAACGTCTTGTCGTTGACCTTCTTGAACGGGGTGTTGACCACCGCGTTCTCCGGATCCTCGATGGACTCGAGGATCATCTTGACGTGAGCGGGCGACAGCGAGTTCCGCTTCTCACCCTTCTTGTGCTGCTCCACGCAGAACGGGAGGAACACTTCGGTCAGCGCCTTCTTGATCTTCTCCGTCTGCGTGTCGTTCAGCAGCAGGAGGAAGTTGGGCGAAGCGCTGGCCACATCAGCCGCCGGGTAGGACCCGGACTGCGACTGGGTGAAGGCAGCCTGAGCGGTCAACTGCGGGAAGCTCAGACGCCCCCGGACTGTGACCTTGTTCTCGTCAGCCATTGTCTCTCGTACCTCTTTCCTTTGTAACCCGAGCACACCTTGCGATCGGGAATCAGTAGCAGAGGTTGCGATCCGCGATGAGCAGCGGTCGCACCTCGTCAGCCAGCTGGCCCAACACCTCGGCGAGGTACGTGGGCCTGTTCACCAGGCTGATGTCGAGCAGGGTCTGGATGTGTCCGGACCTGCTCTTGATCGCATCCTTCACGGACCACGACGAGTCGTAGTCAGCGATGGTCACGACCACGCCCCACTGCTGGTCCATCAGGGCAGCCAGCGTTTCGTAGTGGGTGCCGGAGTACTCGGCGACAGACAGCACAGCAGCAGTCGTGGCCTCGCCCGGAGCCCAGTGGGTTGCGGTGTCGGACACGATGGCGAAGTGTGCGTTGGCCATGTACGTCAGGGCCAGCACGTCCTCGATGATGGACTTGATGGTGTGCTCAGACATCGAGCCACTCACGTCCAGCACCACGAGGTTCTCCCGCTGCGGGGCATGGTGGATCTGCGCCCGGTAGTCACCGAGGATCGGCCGGCGAGCGTTGACCATCTGCATGGTCTTGAAGATCATCTCGCCCTTCTTGCCCGGCATCTCGCCGACCACGCCCTTCAGCTTCTCCGCCACCTCGAGGATGGACTTGGCGATCGTGACCTCCATGTCCTTCCACAACTCGGGCAGCACCTCACCGTGTGGCTTCGGCTCGCCGAGCACGATGGCACCGGACTCGATCAAGTACTCGTACCCGACCTCGAGCAGGTAGTCCTGCAGCTCCTCGCTGTGCTCGCCACCTTCGGCGGTGAGAGCAGTGACCACGCTGTCCTCATGGAACAGCGTCTTGAGCAGACGACCCAGTTCGTAGGCGTCGAGCTTGTAGAGACGCGCGAAGAACAGTGCGGTCTCGATGTCAGGCAACTGCTTGCGCAGGTTGCCCAGGCTGAACCGGATACCCGGCTTGATCTCGATGAGCTCGAGGTCGATCATGCGTCATCCTCCTCAGTGGATGCTTGTGCCATCTCGATCAACTGCATGTTCATGTTGATGTTGAGTGACTGTGTGGGTGTGAGCCGTGGGTTGCCACGGATCTTCTTGGCCGCAGCGATGTAGCCGACAGGCGGGTTGGTGCCCTTGAGCAGCAGCACGTACTGCGCCTTCTGTTCTGCCATCGCACGCTGGTTGTTGGCGTCGATCAACTCCTTGAGCGAAGTGCTCTTGACCATGCGCATCTGGGCCTGGCCCAGCAGGTTGCGCACACTGGATCCAGAGGCTGCCGTTGTCACCTTGACCCCTCGCTTCTTGAAGGAGTCGAGGAGTTCGTACGTCGGCAGCACCTCCTTGTCCAGCAGGTCTGTCATCTCGTAGCTCATCGCCATCTCAGGCAACAGCCCGAGCACGTTGACGATGAGCTTGGCGAGGTGTGCCTTCTCGACCGGAGACTTCCTCGGGTCAGGCACAGTGATGTGCAGAAGCCTGTCCTCCAGTGCCAGGTCGTAGGACGTGACACTGTTGGATGCACCGATGATGAACACCTCGGGCAGGCGGTACGCACCCACCCTCCTCGACGTGAAGATGTCGAGCAGTCCGTTGAAGACCTCGGGGAATCCCCGGAGGAACTCATCGAACAGCAGGATGTCGCCATCCTTGAGCTGGGTCCAGAACGTAGCGGGCAGCATGCGCAGGTGCATGTCTCCATCCACACCATGTGGCATCTGCACACCCTCCACCTCGAGAGGTGACAGGCGTGAGACGTTGATGATGTGGAGTTCCACGTTCATCAGGTCAGCGAGTTGCTCGATGTACGTGCTCTTGCCGCAGCCGGCAGGGCCGACAAGATGCGGCATCGGAGAGCGGACCTTGTAGGCCATGCTCATGGCGTAGAGCTTGAGCAGCTTCTCCAACATTGCTTCCTCCTTGGGGATGGACGAGGGTGGCCGGCTTGCGACCGACCACCCTCGTGTTGGATCAGCGCTCGGCGACGAGCTCGCCGTTGAGCCAGGTCAGCTTGCTGCCGTCCGTCTCGGCCAGCATGCGCAGGTACTGACCCGCGGTGTCCAGCTTGACGCGGAACGCAGGCACACCCTCGATGCCCTCGTCGATCACGTACTCCGACCACTGGTTGGTGGACGGGTGAGCGATCCGCTCGGCCGCTTCGATGCCCTCGATGAGGGGCTTGAGGAACTCAGTGGCGTACTCGTCGAACACCTCGGCTGCAGCCTTGTGCGCCTCACGAGCGATGACCTCGGCCCACGCAGGGGACACGAGCTTGACCTCTCCGTAGGTACCGTTGACATCGGTGCCCACCACCTTGAACTCGTCCTCGGCGAGGAGCTGAGTGACGGTGAATGACATAGTGCTTTCCCTTCTGGTTGAACGGTGGACTAGCCACCGTAACTGGTCTGAGGCGTGAGTAGTCCACGCCCCTTGGCCTTGCGGTAGAGATCGGCGAGGCTCACAGCTTGGGATCGTTGTGCGACCAAGGTGATGCCAGCCTCCTCCATGTGGTCCGGATGGATGCAGTCCCCGACACCACAGGTGGGGACGCTTGACCCCCATTCTCCTGTGCCGAGCATGGCTGATGCCTGCTGGGCAGAGCGCAGGGCGCCATCCGAACGGATGAACTTCGAGTAGTCCATCTGTACTAGGTGCTCGCCGTCCTCACTGGTGACAGCAGAGCTGGACACCAGTTCGATCAGAGCCTGGAGGTCGATCATTCGAGTGCCTCCAGGATCAACTCCAGACTGTCCTTGAAGTCGAGGTTGCGGTAGCTCTCAGCCAGCTCGTCGATGTCGCCGGCCTCAATGGTGAGAGCCAGCGTCTCGTAGATCTGGGCGAGCAACTGCTTGTCGTCATCGAAGGACTGACGGTGGTAGGCAGCCACCATGTGGTAGCCGGTCACCAGGTCAGCGCTCACGGAGCTCAGGTCGTAGCCGTACTGGTGGTACTTGGCATATCGACCCGCCTCCCTCAGCCCGTTGTACTGACTGATGAAGCCTGACCGCCAGGCGGCACGCTTGCCAGGCATCAGGGGCAGAGGCCCCTCGATGTCGTAGCCCGGGAACAGGTACGGCCGCATGTCACGGTACGTGCCTGTCTCCATGTCGTAGCCCATGCCCAGCAGTCCGAAGTCGAAGGACTCCAACACCTGCGCAAGCGAGGTGGTCGGGTGTCCGTCGGTGATCTTGTAGACCACGTTGACCTCGAGACCGTTGAGGTTCTCCATCTTCATGGAGTTGGTGTGCCAGCCCTTGAATCCGTAGCGGAGCCAGCGCTCCCAGACACGGGAGAAGCGATCGTCCATGACGTAGCCGTTGTTGAGCAGGGTCTGGATCGTGGAGACCAGCACCTGCTCGGTCGGCACGAACACGTCGAGATCTGAGTAGCCATCGGGCAGGCCATGAGCCTGCGCTGCCACACAGGAGCCGGCGATGAACACCGGACTCCTGTGCAGCAGCGGCTCAACACTGGCGATGGCCTGACTTGGAGCCAGGTTCGCCATGTGTCAGACCTCCTCGGCCTCGGCCTCGTCGAAGCTGAGCTGGCTGGTGCTGGCGGTGTCGACTGCCAGGTCAGCGAGCTCGGCGTCCAGGTCGGCACGCTTGGCCTCGAGCTTGGCGATGCGCTGGTCACGCAGATCCGTGGCCGTCTTGATCGCCTTGTCGCAGGAAGCGTCAGCCTTGCTGATCTTCTCGTCGACGGTCTTGATCGCCTCGATCAGGTAGGCGGCACGAGTCGTTGCCTTCTCAGCCTCCTTGGCCTTGGCAGCCTCGAGCTTCTCCTCGAGAGCCTTGATCATGTCGGTGTTGCTCCTCTTCGGAGACATGAGTCTCCCTCCTTCTGTTGTGATGGAACTCCCCCGTCTGGGGAAGCATGGACCTGCCCGGCAACCAGAGACGGGGGAGTGAACTGGCTACCGGGCAGGAGATTGTGGTGGTTACGCGTGCGTCGAGACTCCGGTTCGCATGGCACGCCGGCGTCCGCTCAGAACCTGTGCGAACGAAGCACCACACTCAAGCTCGAGCAGGTCGCAGTGGAATGTGCTCTTGCAGGAGAACTCAGGCTCATCATCTGTCTTGAAGACATCCTTCTTGAGCAGAAGGTTGATGCTGTGCATGAAGACAACAGCCTGCATGTGAGCGATGACACGAGTGTTGAGCAGTACGTCTGACATGGCAGACCTTTCAGTAGGGGATGTTGCTTCTCATGACCGCTTGCCGCCCCGCTTGTTCCAGCAGCGGTTGCACTGGCAGGGCTCGGCAGCGATGCGCTTGCGTTCGTCTGCCCGTGTCTGCCTGCGGATCTTGCAGGTGCAGCCGCTGGCACCCTCGGGTTGCTTGAAGGCCGCGGTGTCACTCGGGTTGTACCAGACGCAGAGTGGATCGTGGTCGCTCATGTGAACCAGCTCCTGATCAGGAGCCAGGCGAAGATGCCAGCTCCGATGGCGGTGAACCAGATCCCGAGGGAGAAGAAGCAACCCCAGTAGAGACCTGCGAACAGGTCACCGGGGTCGTCTGCCTCCTCGTCCCACTGGTCGAAGGCGTCAGGCTTGATCATGTTGATCCCCTGCATTCTCGGCAGAAGCGCCAGCCCCTGTATCGGTAGATGTTGTCTTCGGTGTACTCGTGGCCGCTTGGGCAGTGTGTGACGCTCTGCTTCCACTGCCTGCCCTTGCGAGCCATGTCGCTCTGATTGTCCTTGGCTGTGCCCAGGAACAGATGATCGACATTCACGCATGCCCTGTTGTCACAGGTGTGGCAGACGAGCAGGCCCTCTGGGAGGGGGCCATGCACCAGCTCGTACGCCATGCGGTGCTGCCGGATGTTGAAGCGACCACCTCCGAAGTAGATGGTGCTGAGGCGGTAGCCGTTCTTGTTGAAGCCGATGGCCTCAATGCATTCGGTCACCATTCGTCCTCGGTCAGAACAATTGCCTCATCCTGTGCCTGGTTGAGCCGGGCGTCGCGGCGAACGGACAGGAACAGGTCTAGTTCCTGGTACGCCAGAACCAGGCCAGATCCGAGGAGCATCCCTACTATGTATTCCATTCTTCCTATCCTTTCTCTTGTAATTGAAAACCAATTACTCTCTTACTTTCCTACCATATTCCTAACAGTCCCTATTCTTTCAGGACCACAGCAGTGGACCTGTCGCAGCAGCGGAAGAGACGCAGCAGCGAGCTGTCTACAGGAGTAGACATGGGTACATACGTTCGAGAGGGAGTCACTGCACGTCATGAGATGGTTGCAGAGAGTAGGAATGTGACGCTGTTTGTAGACATGTAGACGTTGTAGACACGCGATCCCCATTATTACTATTTAACTCAGTCCAACAGAGGGACTTTTGACGTCTACATGTCTACATGTGGGCACGAGGGTGCATCGTCGCAGGTCAGACCCCACTGTGCCGGGCGGAGCATGTAGACATAGGGCCGATACGGTGTGTCTACACCGTGTCTACCGTGTCTACAACCCCCCGTGCACCGGTTTAGTCGAACTAGTGTTCGACTCAGACGCTCGCCGCGTCTTGAGGCTCTCCTTGAAGTGGTGTCTAAACAAATGCGTACATGTGTACTCGTCTAGTGGTTCCGGCCGCCCAGTAGCCTGGGACGCAAACGTCACGCGACTAGACGAAAGGATTCATTTAGTCTGGTCGATTCTCGTCAACACATATACGCAATAAAAAAGACACCACTAAAAAAGGGAGAGCCCCACTCAAATGAGTGAGGCAAACCCTAATCGACTAGCGACGGACAATGATCCGTTGCACATCCTGAACTGAACTAGAACGCTGGTCCAGGCGAGCGATCGCACTGTCGTGAGACGACTGAGCTGATGCGATCTCCTGCTCGCGGGACTCGGCCTGCTTGACCAGGTCTGGACTGACCTTGGAGAAATCCGCTGTGCGGAGGTAATCCAGGCGCTTCTCGAGCTTTGCGGCAAGTTCTGACCGAAGCTCTTCATGCTTGTCCTGGATGGTATCCAAGGTCTCGGTAGCCATCGTGATGACGGCTGTCTGCTCCTGCGTTGGGTGACGTGACTGAAGCCACTGAACTGCCCAACTCTTCTCCTCAGACATGAGGTACTCCTAACTGGAACGTTGCCGCACGCCGGACGACGTGACATTGAAACAACTAATTCCAAATTCAACAATCTTAAAAACAAACACAAATCCATAAATTGAATAACCTATAGACCCCCCTGGTTATACATATATATGTATAGGGGGTATAGTATGTCTTATTTGTTTATATTGTATCTATTGGTACCTCTCACAAAAGTTCCAGTTTTTCTACACTTCCTCCACCTGACGCACTCGAATCCCCCGTATGACGAGTCTGAGGGGTTTCACAGACCTGCGATCACGACACTGTTGCGTCGGCTCGGCCGTCCCTGCATCTGTTCTGCCACCTGGATGTAGGTCACCCGACCCACTTCCACGACGGAAGTGTCGGCACACCCGACGCTTCTGAGGTCCGTTCAGGCGTGACAGCCCCAGATCGGGCCAGTACGATCGGCTGCGAACCGAGAGGTGGTCCCCCGTGCCGGAGCTCGATCCGTCCAAGTCCAGGCTGACGCTCCCGCGCAGCGACGTTGAAGCGGCACCGAGGGGTCTGAACCAGACGACCCAGAGGCTGGGTGCACAGCAGGATGCATGGGACCAGGGCAACCTGCGACTGCGACCGTGGATGCCACAGGAGTCCATGCTCGAGACGGCCAAGAGCTGGTACACCGGGGCCAACACCGAGGGCATCGACAACGGGTGGAACACCGATTTCTACCAGCGCATGTACGAGCAGAACAGCATGTGGCAGGAGAAGGCGAAGGCGGCCGAGCGGCCCAGTGTCTTCTACGACTGGCTCGATCCGCAGAAGAACCCGGAGGCCACCGGGGTCGCGACGTGGGGTGCCGCCCCGGATGACGAGCAGGCCAAGCAGACCGGGGAGATGCGCTTCGGTGACATCTTCGACAACGGTCGCAAGGTCGGCAACGTCTACGACGACTTCAGTGATGACAGGGCCACAGCCGATGTGCTGATGGGTGAGTTCTTCTACGAGCCGGAGCAGAAGGCGGAGTGGTTCCGGCAGTCGAACCGGCAGCAGATCTTCGCTGAGGAGAACGAGCGCAGGCGTCAGGAGAACACCGATCGGGCGCTGTACGGACGATCCGCGGAGGCCTTCAACAGGAACGCCGAGGAGCGCGAGCGCGGCATCCGGGAGGGTGTTGGCAACGAGGCGCTCTGGCTGACCAACGTGGCCGGTGGTGCGACGGCCGGTGCGGGTGCGGGTGCGCTGCTCACGTCATGGCTCGGCCCCGGTGCACTGCTGGGTGGTGCCATCGGTGGCGTGGTCGGTGGTGTCGCGGGCGGTATCGGTGGCTGGCTGAACTCCGACCAGCAGATCGAGATGGCCGCGCGGAGCATGGAGCAGGCGGACATCGCCAACCGCACGTTCGACGGTGACTGGCTGGCGAAGGCCACGATGAACGTCGGCGAGATCTCCGCGATGGGCACGAGGATGCTGTCCCCGGTCTCCAACATCGTGCAGGGGCTCGAGGATGCTCGGCTCGGCAAGGTCGGGGATGGGACCTCTGAGTTCTACGCCACCGATGAGGAGGGCAATCGCAAGATCACCAACTGGGCCAAGGGTGCGGATCTTGCGGCGACGCTGGCTGATGGGGTGCTGAAGTGGGCGTCCCCGGTGGGTGTCTGGATGGACCTCGCCACGATGGGTGGCATCTCGCTGGGCAAGGTGGGGGAGCTGACCACGGGCACAGTGTTCAACGACGCCCGTGGTGAGTTCGACAAGCTGGAGAACCCAGCCGAATGGGCCGGTGCGGTCGGCTCGGCGGGGATCGACCTGGTGCAGCTGGGGGTTGCGGGCGGTTTCGCCAAGGCCACCCGGGCGAGCAGGGAAGCCTTCACCGGGACGAGCAAGGTCGACGATGCTGCGAAGGCCACGGGCATGCTGTCCGGCACGGCCCGCAACGATGTCCCCCTGCTGCAGCGCAAGATCGACGAGGCGTACGGCAAGGCCCGGGGTTTCGATGCGAAGGGCGCGCAGGTCATCGAGTCCACCGGTGTCCGGTTCTTCCGGGACGAGGCCGGGGATGTGGTCGGCTCCCGGATGGCGCTGTCGATGCTGGCTCCCAGTGAGTGGCTGCGCTGGATCCCCGCCGGCTATCAGGCGCGCAAGCTGGCCGCGATGGACAAGGGTGCGGTCACCCGCGAGCACCTGCTGAAGGCCAGCACCGAGCTCGGCCAGAACTCCATGTTCAGGAACGCCGTCCTGATGGGGTACTCCGAAGGTGGCGAGGAGTTCGCGCAGGCGTGGCTCGAGCCGATGTCCACGGGCGACCGGGCGACCTGGGGGGATGCCTGGGAGGCGTACATGTACGGCGCGGCGGGTGGTGCCGGTATGGCACTCGGCCCGCGGTCCCGGGTCGCCACCTCCCGCCAGCAGCTGGAGATGCAGGCGTACGTCCAGCACAGCATGCGCACCGGAGCTGCACCTGATCAGGCGCAGTGGAAGGAGATGACCAAGGGCTGGAACGCCAAGGACTTCGAGCGTCTCGCCCGCGCTGACGACAAGGAGGCCGCACAGGCCAATGCGGTGCTGAAGCACATCGCCGGTCAGCAGCGACAGGACAACGCCAACGGCTCCAGCATCGGGTTCTTCAAGACCGAGGCTGTGAAGATGGACCGCTTCGAGGCGCTGCAGAAGAAGGCGCTCGAGGAGGGCAACGGCTCTCTGGTGCTGCTGGGCCAGACCGGTGAGTTCCTGTACACGCCGAATGGCCGGACGGAGCGCGCCAAGTTCCCAGCGAACGCCGGGGTCTCGAGCATCACCGAGGCGATGAACCAGCTGATGCTGCGGTTCGAGGGCTTCACCGAGCAGCTGAAGACGGCCAACGTCGAGCAGGCCCAGTTCGAGGCGCAGGTCGCCAAGGACCCGAACGACCAGACGGCGAAGGACAACCTCCAAGCTGCCAACGCCCGGATCGCTGACCTGACCAACCAGATCAAGGTCGGCCGGATCGTCCGGGATGAGATGCGCAAGTTCCACGACCGGGCGCTGGCCGGCAAGGATGAGGCCGAGGTCGGCAAGGCTGTCGACCAGTTCAATGCCATGATCCTGCGGGCACACCGTGGGCAGTTCGGGATCCAGAAGGGTGTGGCTCCCACCGCGCAGGAGCAGGAGTACATCCGGCGCGCTGTTGAGGTCACGCTCGGCCGGCACCCGTACCAGGACCGTGGATCCTTCGCGGTCGTGATCCCGCAGGCCAGCCTCGAGCTGACCCGGATGAACGCGCAGGGCACCATGTACGTCCCGCAGGGGATGCTCAAGGCGCTGGGTGCCGACCACGACGGTGACACCACGATCCCCCAGCACGACGTGTACTTCACCTCCGACGAGCTGGCCAGACTGCGTGCCGGGGATCAGTACATGGAGCCCGTGACGGACCCGGACACCAAGAAGGTCTCCTACAAGGTGCGTGTCGACGCACCGGACACCGAGTGGCAGACCGCTGCCACGTTCCATGACTACACGCGAGCCCGCGGTTCCCGTCTGGACATGACGGTCAAGGCTGCGATGGGCAAGCTGACCAACCAGATCCAGGCTGAGTTCGGCCAGTCCACGGGCGGCCCGCTGCCGGATGGCGCCCTGACGCAGCTGCTGACGGAGTTCCGCCTGGCGGTGTACGCGGGGAACGTGGAGGCTCGCGAGACGCTGGTCGAGAGCATGATGAATCTCGACTACCCAGCCTTCCGGGATCACCAGAACCCCGACTACGTCCCGAACGTGCAGTGGCTGTGGAGCAAGATCAACGAGTCGTTCGACATGCTGCAGAAGGACCTCGCGCACGGCCGGACGACGGAGAAGACCGCCGTCCCGATCTCCGAGCAGAAGGAGAAGGCCGAGACCATCCTGCGCGACGAGATCGCCAAGGTGGATGCAGCGAACGCCAGTGCCAACCTCGGCGTCATCGGTGCCAGCGATGCGGTGCGTGGCGCCCAGTGGCTGCACTACTCCGCGCTGTACCGCAGCCTGGTGGAGGTCAGCGGCACTCCCGGGGACATGATGACCCCGGATCAGCAGCGCGACATGATGACGCTGTTCAACGAGCTCGGCTCCGGTCAGCAGATGACCGACATGGAGAAGATCACCGGGGCGAACGCCATCGAGGAGCGGGTCTACTTCTGGCTGCAGAAGATGGCCAACGGTGTGAAGGACACCTCCCGCACCACGCCCGAGGTCATGCTGCTCATGGCCAACATGAGCGTGCCGAGCGTCGAGCTGGTCACCGGAACCACCAACCAGTACACGGTGGACGAGGGCAGCATCACCCTGCTGCAGCTGCTGCTCCGTCGCAGCGTGGACATCTCGATGCAGCAGAACGATGCGGCTGCCGCAGACTCCGACATCGCCAAGAAGCACAAGCGGCTGCGGAAGCTGACCTACCGCGACCCGGACCCGAGCAAGCGATCGGACACTCCGAGCCTTGCGCTTCTCGAGGTGCTGGGCAACCGGCCCCTGTACGAGCTGCTCGGGAAGTCCTCAGCCTTCATCAGCCCGCACATCACGCTGAACCAGCTGGTCGAGTCGCAGCGCGGTCTCAGCTCGGACGATCGCAGCGACCAGATCAACCTGATGAAGCACGTCCCGGCATACATCAAGGACCGGGGCCGCGAGTTCAAGGACCCGCCGTGGCCGCACACGGCGCTGGCCGGGAAGTCTCCGCAGGACGTGCCGATCAGTGCGTACGCGCTGGTGGTCGACGCCCTGCAGGCGGCCGGCAACTCGTACTTCACGAAGATGAAGAGCCGCAACCAGACGGTGCAGGACAACTTCATCGCGGG